>Ga0265293_10001282_pt1 | contig 55340 bp, 44 predicted proteins | sample Munlanlewell138R_FD_192505 | JGI IMG/M metagenome (GOLD analysis project Ga0265293, IMG submission 192505) | Leachate microbial communities from a municipal landfill in Southern Ontario, Canada - Leachate well 138R | ecosystem: Engineered > Solid waste > Landfill > Unclassified | place: Canada... | reverse complement strand
AGGCGCAGGCGCAGCTCCAGCGATTTGTCACGCACAAAGGTGGTGATCGGCACCCCTTCGACATGCTCCATCACCAGATAGGGCTGGCCAGCATCGGTCAGGCCACCGTCGAGCAGGCGCGCGATGTTGGGGTGGTGCAGGCCGGCGAGGATCTGGCGCTCACGCTGCATGTCGCGCGCGCCTTCGCGGGTCGGGATGCCGGACAGGAACTTGATCGCAACCCGGCCCTGCCAGGCGCCATCGGCGCGTTCGGCCAGAAACACGGTGCCCATGCCGCCGGCCCCCAGTTCCTCCAGCAGTTGCCACGGACCGACGCGCTGTCCGGCCGCCGGCAACGGCCCGGCGCCTTGCGCGGCGGCGCGTTGCAGCAGGCTTTCAAACGCGTTGCCGGTGTGCTGTTCGTCGGCCGCCAACAGGCGCAGCACATCGCGGCGCAAGGCTTCGTCACCCGTCTGGGTTTCGATGAAGGCGCGGCGCTGGTCCGGTGCCAGCATCACGGCCTGTTCAAACAATGCCTGCATCCGCAGCCAGCGTTGTTGCTCCATCGTGCGCTGTTCCGTCCCGAGACGCCTGCCCGGCTCCCCCTGCGGCACAGCATACCGGCCTGCACCGCGACAGGTGTCAGGAATCGTCGGTCAGATAGTTCTGCAACCAGGCCCGCGCCAGCCGCAGGTCGCGCTCCACGGTGGATACCGAAACGTTCACCAGCGCGGCGATTTCGGTGTGCTCCAGACCGAGCAGATAACGCATCTGCGCCACTTCGGCCTTGCGCGGGTCCAGCGCGTTGAGGGCGTCCAGCGCCTCCACCACGGCTTCACCAGGATGCTCGGCGGTGGCCACATCTTCTGCTGCGGACAGGGTCAGGTGGACGCCACCACCGCCGCGTTTTTCACTGTGGCGCTGGCGCGCGGTGTCGATCAGGATCTGGCGCATGGCCTGGATCGCGGCATTGTAGAAATGGCGGCGGTTTTCCCAGCCGCTGTCGCTGCCCAGCAGACGCAGGAAGAGTTCATGCGCCAGATCGGTGGGCCGCAGCGTCAACGCACGCGGCCCGGACTGGCGGCCCAGCTCACGCGCCGCGAGACGACGCACCTGGTCGTACACCAGCGACATGACCTCGTCGCGCGCGGCGATATCACCATCGCTGCGCCAGGCATCGAGCAATCGTGTCAACTGCGGGTCGGGTCGGGGATCGCTCACTGCCTGCTTCCTGGCATCGATCATCTGGCGCTGCCGGCCGCCCCTGTACGGCCGGCAGCTGTTGCGTCAGTCGCTGTCCACCGGTGTTGCACCGGCAGCATCGCTGTCGGGTGCGGTGTCCTGCGCAGCGTCGGACCCGGTGCTCGCGGTTTCGCCTTCGATAGCGGCGACAGCGCCAGTGCCGTTGTCCGGATCGTCGCCGTTGTCATCGTCGATCGAGGCATCCACCGCCACCACGCCGACCAGCTGTTCACCTTCGCCCAGGCGGATCAGCGTGACGCCCTGGGTGTTGCGACTGACGCAGGAGATTTCGCTGGCGCGGGTGCGCACCAGGGTGCCGGAATCGGAAATCAGCAGCACCTCGTCGCTGGAATCAACCATCACCGCGCCGACCAGCGGGCCGTTGCGTTCGGTGGTCTGGATGCCGATCACGCCCTGCGTGCCACGGCTCTTGCGCGGGTAATCGGCCAGCGGTGTGCGCTTGCCGTAGCCATTGAGCGTGGCGGTCAGGATGGTCGGCACATCGTTGTCGGCATCGCTGACGATCTGAGCCTCGTCAGCTGCAAGCTCCACGATGTTTTCGGCCTCGTCCTCGCCTTCATGTTCCGCGCCGTTGGCCGATTCGGCCACGATCAGACTGACCACACGCTCGCCTTCGGCCAGACGGATGCCGCGCACGCCGGTCGCGGTACGGCCCATCGAGCGCACCGCGTTTTCGTCGAAACGCACGGTCTTGCCGTTGCTGGCGAACAGCAGGATGTCCTGCTTGCCATCGGTCAGCTGCGCATCGACCAGCGCGTCGCCGTCATCCAGGTTGATCGCGATCTTGCCGCGTGCCAGCTTGTAGGCGTATTCGGTCAGCGGGGTCTTCTTCACGGTGCCGTGCTGGGTGGCGAAGAACACGTAGCGGTCGGCCGCGTATTCACGCACCGGCAGTACCGCCTGGATGCGCTCGCCGTCCTCCAGCGCGACGAAATTGACGATCGGACGCCCGCGCGCATTGGAGCCGGCTTCGGGCAGCTGGAACACCGGCAGCCAGAACACCCGGCCGTTGCTGGTGAAGGTCAGCAGCGTGTCGTGCGTGTTGGCGATCCACAGCTGTTCGATGAAATCCTCGTCCTTCGTTGCAGCAGCCGAACGCCCGCGGCCGCCGCGGCGCTGGGCGCGGTAGGCGCTGACCGGCTGGCGCTTCACATAGCCGGTGTGGCTGAGCGTGACGACCATGTCCTCGGGCGCGATCAGGTCGAGGATGTCGAGGTCTTCCTCGCTCTGGCGGATTTCGCTGCGGCGCTCGTCGCCGTATTCTTCCTTGAGGTTGCGCAGCTCGGTGCGGATCACATCGAGCAGCACGTCGGGGTTTTCCAGAATCTCGATCAGGCCACGGATGGTGTCCAGCAGCGCACGGTATTCGTCGGTGAGCTTTTCCTGTTCCAGACCGGTCAGGCGGTGCAGGCGCATTTCCAGGATCTGCTGGGCCTGGATGTCGGTCAGCTGATAGCCAGAAGCCAGCAGGCCGACGCCTTCAGGCAGGTCTTCCGGCTTGGAAGCCTCGGCCCCGGCGGCCGACAGCAAGGACCCGACCAGTCCCGGCTGCCAAGTGCGCGCCAGCATGCGCTCCTTGGCCATCTGCGGGTTCTCCGAGGTCTTGATCAGCTCGATCATCTCGTCGATGTTGGCCAGCGCGACGGTCAGGCCTTCGAGGATGTGGGCGCGATTGCGCGCCTTGCGCAGTTCGAAAATGGTGCGGCGGGTGACGACTTCCCGCCGGTGGCGGATGAAGGCTTCGAGGATCTGCTTGAGGTTCAGCAGTCGCGGCCGGCCATCGACCAGCGCCACCATGTTGATGCCGAACACCGACTCCATCGGTGTCTGCGAATACAGGTTGTTGAGCACCACATCGGCGGCGTCGCCACGCTTGATCTCGATGTAGATGCGCATGCCGTCCTTGTCGGACTCGTCGCGCAGCTCGGAAATGCCTTCCAGCTTCTTTTCCTTGACCAGCTCAGCGATCTTTTCGATCAGCTTGGCCTTGTTCACCTGGTAAGGAATCTCGGTGACGATGATCGACTCGCGCCCGGTCTTGGCGTCGACCTCGATCTCGGCCTTGGCCCGCATCCGCACCCGGCCACGGCCGGTGTGGTACGCGGCGTGCACGCCGGCGGTGCCGTTGATGATGCCCGCGGTCGGGAAATCCGGACCCGGCACATGCTCCATCAGATCGGAAATGGACGCTTCGGGGTTGTCGATCAACGCCAGCGTGGCGTTGATCACTTCAGTGAGGTTGTGCGGCGGGATATTGGTCGCCATGCCAACCGCGATGCCGGCCGAGCCGTTGATCAGCAGGTTCGGCGCGCGCGCCGGCAGCACCGTGGGTTCCAGTTCCTTTTCGTCGTAGTTTGGCTGGAAATCGACGGTTTCCTTGTCCAGATCGGCCAGCAGCTCATGCGTCAGGCGCGACATGCGGGCCTCGGTGTAACGCATCGCCGCCGCCGAGTCGCCGTCAACCGAGCCGAAGTTGCCCTGCCCGTCGACCAGCATGTAGCGCAGCGAGAACGGCTGCGCCATTCGCACCAGGGTGTCGTAGACCGACTGGTCGCCATGCGGGTGGTACTTGCCGATCACGTCACCGACGATGCGCGCCGACTTGTAGTAAGGCTTGTTGGCATGCGCGCCCAGCTCGCTCATCGCGAACAGCACGCGACGGTGCACCGGCTTCAGGCCGTCGCGGACATCCGGCAGCGCGCGCCCGACGATCACGCTCATGGCGTAATCCAGATAGCTGCGACGCATCTCGTCTTCGAGATTGACCGGGATGATTTCCTGCTCGAGATCGGACATTTTTTTCCTGACTTATCCGTAAGATACGACGGCTGGCCGCAGGGATTGACGGCCGGCCGGGAGGCCCTCGGAAAACACCCGGGGCAAGCGCGTGATTCTACCATGGGCAGAACCACTGGCCGGCTGTCCTGCTGTTTGACAATGAACCGCCCCGACCGCACACACGCGGGGCGGGGCAGCCAGGTCAATCACGCCGCCCATGGCAGCAGGAGCTGGTCTCGCTTCGACCAACGGTGCGCGTGTACCGCAAATACGGTAACCCCGCAAAGCTCCCGTCATTCGCTTGAATCTGCGCCTCACACGCCTTCATCCGCCCCACATCGCGGCATCGGTTCAGCACGGCCCCACGTTTGCCCCGGTTTCAATGCAATACTCCCCGCCGCACCCTCTTCCGCTCCGGCCCCGATGAGTTCGATCCGACTGCAACGCAAGGTGTTCCTGTTCCTGCTGGTGGCAGTGACACTGGCGTTCGGGTGGATCCTGTGGCCGTTCTACGGCGCGCTGTTCTGGAGCGTGATCCTGGCGATGCTGTTCGCGCCGCTGCACCGCCGGTTGCTGGCGCGGATGCCACGCCGTCGTAATGTGGCGGCGCTGGCGACGCTGGCGCTGTGTCTGCTGATCGCGATCCTTCCGATGGTGCTGATCGCGACCTCGCTGGTACGCGAGGCCGGCGCGCTGATCCAGCATGCACGCAGCGAAGAAGGCGGGTTCCACCAGTATTTCGAACAGGTGATGGGCGTGCTGCCGGGCTGGGCCAGCGACCTGCTCGGCCGCCTCGGGCTGGGCACGGTGTCCGAGCTTCAGGCCAAACTGTCGGCCGGCGCCGCGCAGGTCAGCCAGTTCATCGCGACCCAGGCGCTGAACGTGGGGCAAGGCACGGTGCACTTCTTCGTCAGCTTCGCGATCATGCTGTATCTGCTGTTCTTCCTGCTGCGTGATGGCGCGGCGCTGGCGCGGCGCATCCGCATCGCGATTCCGCTGGAGGAAACGCACAAGCGCGCATTGATCGAAAAGTTCACCACGGTGATCCGCGCCACGGTCAAGGGCAATATCGTCGTGGCCGTGGTGCAGGGCGCGCTGGGAGGGCTGATCTTCTGGATCCTCGGGGTGCAAGGCGTGGTGTTGTGGTCGGTGGTGATGGCCTTCCTGTCGCTGTTGCCGGCGGTCGGCACCTTCCTGGTTTGGGGCCCGGTGGCGATCTATTTCCTGGCCACCGGCTCGGCCGTGCAGGGCGTGGTGCTGATCGGCTACGGCGTATTCGTGATCGGCCTGATCGACAACATCCTGCGCCCGATCCTGGTCGGCAAGGACACCCGCATGCCGGACTACGTGGTTCTGATCTCGACCCTGGGCGGCATGTCACTGTTCGGCCTCAACGGCTTCGTCATCGGCCCGCTGATCGCCGCGCTGTTCATTTCGGCGTGGGATCTGGTTGCGTCTGCTCCAGCAATTGAAAAAGAGCACCTGCCCGCCAGCGAAGACGTTTAGACCGACAAGGTCTCCGGCCAGAGGAAACATGGTCCGAATCGAGGCCTCTGCGGAACTACCCGCCTGCCTGTTTGCCCTGCTCGGTTGAGGTAGGGAAGGTCTGATCAAAGCCCCTCCGCTTCGCGCCCACACCCCCTCCGGGGCGTGGCTGAAGCAGTCTTTCACGATGTTGGTCAGTTCTTGACCACATATCGCCCGTTTCTCGTGTTTCCGGACAACCCCTACGCCCACTGTGGACCCATCAGGCGCACAGCGTCGTTCCGGTGCACTGGAAGGACGCGGTGAGGCCTGACCGGACGGTTCCCGTGTTACTGGTTCAGTTCTCGAAACCGTTGCAGAAGATGGCGTCGAAGTTGTCGCGGCACGCCAGGACGGTGGGGTTGGTGAAGCTGAAGATCGCGCCGTAGCGGTTGGCCTCGGGCCCTTGATCCGGGAACAGGTGGGCACCGACGACGCTGCGCACGCCATCGAAATCCACGGAAATGCCGAACTGGGCCTGGCTGCCGCTGCTGTCGGTACTCGTCAGCTCGGCGACTTCCTGGAAGGTTCCTCCGGATGATCGCGTGTACAGGTATGCGGCCTTGGTGTTGCTGCCCGGAGCCGTGGCCATCAGCAGGTTGCCACGCAGGCGCAATGCGTGGGAGAAATTGTCGATGAAGGAAGGATTGGAGGCACTCAGTTCCTGCACCCTGCCCCAGTTGTTGGAACCGCCGGCGCTGCGCCTGAAGACATGGAATGAACCGGAGTTGGAGGGCGCACCGGCCTGATTGTTGCAGACCCGGCAGCCGACCACGGCGGTGTCGCCATCAATGGCCACGGAGCGGCCGAAATCGTCGCCGAATGCCTTGTCATCGGCGGGTCCGTCGAGGGTTGCCTCCAGGTTCCAGCTGGTACCGCTGCGGCGGTAGACCCAGGCGCGGCCGAAACCGGCACCCGTCGCACCGCCATCCGAGGCGTCGGCATCTGGTGCGCCGATCACCAGCGTGTTGCCCGACACCGCGACGGCATCGCCGAAATTGACGGTATTGCCCGGGGCCGGTGAGGGCACCAGTGCCTCCAGGGACCAGGTCGCACCGCTACGCCGGTAGACGGCGGCTGCGCCGGCGCCGCCGGTTCCGGGGACGTGGGCGCTGGAGTCACCGATCACGAGGGTATCGCCCCGCAGGGCGATCGCGCTGACGCCACGGATGATGATCCCGCCCTGGGATGGAAGCTGCTGCAGCCTCTGCCGCAGGACGAAGCCATCGCCCACGCGCTGGTAGATGAGTACGTTGTCGAAGAGCTCGAAGATCGCTGCCCAGTCGCCATCGGCATCGAGTGTGCGACCGAGCCGGTAGGTGTCTCCGCCGGGAGCGAGCTGATCGAGGTAGGTGAGCGAACCGTCAGCTTCCAGCCGCACCACGTACACCGCGCCATCGGTGCCTCCCAGACTGGGTGCACCGACCAGCGCCAGATTGCCCGCCAACGCCATGCTCGAGCCAAATCCGACCCTGTCATAGTTCTGGCTGATGTCGAAATGAGTCAACCGGTCGATCTGGACAAAGCCCTGGGCGAAAGCGCTCTGCATGGGCAGGGAAAGCACAACCGCGAGTGCAGCAATGCTGGTTCGTACAAGGAACATGTGGGTTCTCCGCTGGATAGTTCCGTGCAGTACGAAAAGCGGCAGGAAATCACTTCACTGCGGGCTGGCGCGGAAGATTCAGGGCACGTTGAGCAGGCGCAATTGCAGTGCGCGCACGTTGGGATCGTCGTCGTCGCGACCGAGTGCTTCGGTGTAGAGCACGAGCGCTGCGCGGTACTCGCGCTGCGCGGCTTCAATGCGGCCTTGTGCGGCCAGGCTGTCGCCGAGTTCACCTCGGGTGACGGCGATCATCGACTCACGGCCGTTGGCCTGAACCAGCTCCAGCGCGGCACGCAGATGCGGCTCGGCCTCTTCGGGACGACCAAGGCGGTTGAGGGTGAGGCCCAGTCCATAGCGCGGATAGGCCCGGCGGATGTGGCCTTCCGGCGACGTTAGGCGTACCCGCTCGTCGACGCGGGTATAGACGGCCAGTGCCTTGTCGAATTGGCCATGGTCGCGGTACAGACCCGCGAGGTTGTTCCACAGTCTGAGGGTGAGCGGGTGCAACTCGCCACGAATCGCCTCATGGCCCTCGGCGGCGCTACGGGCCAGCGCGATCCCCTCCTCGGCCTCGCCGCTTGCACTCAGCACCATCGCCAGATCTCCCTGATGCAGCAGCAGCGCTGGATCATCGGGACCAAGCGCGGCCTGGCGGATGGCGATGGCTTGGCGCAGGCGGGCGATTTTCAGGTGGCGATCAGCGGTGGCAAGGCCAAGGTCGAACAGCACCTGGCCGGTACGCGGGTGCTCGTTGCCCAAGCTCTCACTCAGCGACTGATGGGCAAGCTCGAGCAGCGCCAGTGCCTCCTGGTAACGAAGATCCGAAAAGCCGACGTAGCGCAGGTAGAAGAAACCCAGATCCCAAGCGCTTTCTGCGGTGAGCAGATGGTGTTCGCCATGCAGGCGCCGGCGCGTGTCGAGCAGTTCGACAAGCAGACGTTCGCCGCGCTCCTGCTCGGGGTAGTGAATGCTGAGCGCCAGGCCGAGCTGGCGGCGCGCCGCAAGGGTGTCCGGATGCATGGCGCCATCGATCGTCAGGTGCAGTTCGTGTGCTGCTTCGCGTGCACGGATCGCCTCGTCATGGAGCTCGAAGGCCAACAGCGCCTCGGCCAGGGTGTCGAGCAAGGCGATGCGGTTGCGTGGCTGGGTGGAGGTGTCGGCCTCCACCCGCGCGAGCGTGGTGCGCAACAGGGCGTGCGCACCCATCTGGTGGCCGAGCCCAGCATTGGGATCAGCAAGCTGCATCAGCTCGCGCAGCAGGCCCACCATGGCCTCGGCGCCGTCCCGCTGCTCGCGCGCCTGGCTGGCCTGGTGCACCGCCACCGCGGCGACGCTGCCCAGCGCCAGGAACACCGCCACAGTCAGGCCAAGCCCGAGCCGGTGGCGGCGGAAGAAACGGCCAATGCGATAGCGGCGCCCGGCATGGCGCGCCGCCACCGGCAGGCCGTCGAGCCAGCGCCGCAGGTCCGCGCTGAGCTCGGCGGCGGCGGCATAACGCAGCACCGGGTCGCAGGCCACGGCGCGGCGTGCGATGGCTTCAAGGTCGGCATCCAGGTCACTGCACCGCATGCCGGCCGGCAGACTCGCCGTTTTTGCCACTTCCGACAGCGTTGGCCGCGTTTCTTGGCGCAAGGTGTGCAGCATCGCCGCCAATGGCTGCCCGTCCAGCGCCAGCGGCACGCGTCCGGCCAGCAGCCGATAGGCCAGGCAGCCGAGCGCGTAGACATCAGTGGCGGCGCTGATCGTTTCGCCGTCGAACTGCTCGGGCGCGGCGTAGTCCGGCGTCAAGCGCACCCCGAGCGGGCCGGTGGCCTGTTTCTCGCCGACATCCTCCAGCAGCCGCGCGATGCCAAAATCGAGCAGCTTCACCCGGCCTTCGGTGTCGACAAGAATATTGGCGGGCTTGAGGTCGCGGTGCACTACCAGCCGGCTGTGCGCGAACTGCACGATGGCGCCGACGGCGCACAGCAGCTCGACGCGTTCGCGCACATCGAGGCGGTGTCGATCGCACCAGGCATCAATGGGCTCACCGTTGACGTATTCGAGCACGAGCCAGGGCGAGCCGTCGTCGGCGCTGCCGCCATCGAGCAGCTGGGCGATGCCGGGGTGTTGCAGGCGTGCGGCGATGCGGCGCTCGATGTTGAAACGCCGGCGCAGCTCTTCGCTTTGCAGCGACAACGGCAACAGCTTGAGCGCGGCAACGCGTTCAAACGCTCCGTCGGCGCGTTCGACCCGATACACCGTGCCCATGCCGCCGGCACCGATGCGGCCAGTCACGTGCCACGGGCCAATACGCCGCCCCTGCCACTGCGCATCTTCTTCGCGCTGACGCTCGTCACCAAGATGAGCGAGCAGGTTGGGCGCCAGTCGCGTCAATCCCGGTTCGTTGCCATCGGGGTCGAGGGCTTCACGCGCGGCGCGCAGCAGTTCGGGTGTGTCACCCAGTGCGTTCTGGAGTGCCGTGTCACGCTCGGCCAGAGGCAATACCGACGCAGCCCTCACCGCCGCGTCGAGGCGCCGCCATGCGGCGGCGTCCAGGCTCATCCCGATGTCCCATCCGTACGCCGCGCGGCAAACCAGGCGCGTGCACGTATCCAGTCGCGCTGCACGGTGCTCACGGAGGTATCCAGCGCCGCCGCCGTCTCGAGCTCTGTCAGGCCGGCGAAGAAGCGGCACTCGATCAGCCGTACCAGGCGTGCATCCAGTTCCGCCAGTTCGCGCAAGTGCAGGTCAAGTTCGCACAGCGCCTCGGCCTGATCGTTAAGCATGAGCCCGGCGCTGTCGACTTGGAGCCGAAGCTGCCCGCCGCCACGCTTGGCGCTGAGCCTCCGCCGCGCGAAATCCACCAGCACCTGGCGCATCGCGCTCGACGCCACGCCAAGAAATTCCCCGGTGCTTTGGCACCCAGCGGAATCCACGCCTACCAACTTCAACCAGGTTTCGTGCACCAGACCGGTGGTGCTGAGGGTCAGTTGCGCACCCGACTCCGCCATGCGCCGCCGGGCCAGCGCGCGGATCTGCGGGTAGACCAGTGCGAACAGGCGGTCGAAGGCGGCCCGGTCACCACCGGACACGGCCTGCAGCAATGTCATGACGTCGTCTGGGGTGGCCTCGGATCGGCCCGCCCCGGTTGGCTCGTTCACCATGCGGCAACCAAAGGTTATTCCTCAGCCCCGGCCGATGATACGTGCACCGCGAGGGGTTCGGCATCGCCACCCGGATGTCAGGTAGCCTGCCGGGGTCGAATTTCAGGGCTGCGGGCGTGCCCGGCGGGCCGCCGGAGATGCTCGTTATTCAACGGCGTTGGAACTGGAAGGAGGCATCCACAGAGTGCGCGCCCTACTCCCATTCGATCGTTGCAGGCGGCTTGCCGCTGATGTCATAAACAACGCGAGAAACACCCTTCAACTCATTGATTATTCGGTTGGAAACACGACCAAGGAAGTCGTATGGCAGGTGTGCCCAGTGTGCGGTCATGAAGTCGATGGTCTCCACCGCGCGCAGTGCAATGACCCATTCGTAGGCGCGTGCATCGCCGACCACGCCCACTGATTTGACCGGCAGGAACACGGCGAAGGCCTGCGAGGTCTTGTCGTACAGATCGGCCTTGCGCAGTTCGTCGATGAAGATGGCGTCGGCGCGGGCCAGCAGTTCGGCGTATTCGCGTTTGAGCTGGCCCAGGATGCGTACACCCAGACCCGGCCCCGGGAACGGGTGGCGGTAGACCATTTCACGCGGCAGGCCCAGTTCCACGCCCAGGCGCCGGACTTCGTCCTTGAACAGCTCGCGCAGCGGCTCGACCAGGCCCAGCTTCATATGCTCCGGCAAACCACCGACGTTGTGGTGGCTCTTGATCACGTGGGCCTTGCCGGTCTTGCTGCCGGCCGATTCGATCACGTCCGGATAGATCGTACCCTGTGCCAGCCACCGGGCATTCTTCAGCTTGTTCGATTCTTCCTCGAAGATCTCCACGAACAGGTTGCCAATGACCTTGCGCTTGGTTTCCGGATCGCTGATGCCCTCAAGTGCACTGAAGTACCGCTCGGCCGCATCCACGCGGATCACCTTGACCCCCAGATGCTCGGCAAAGGTGGCCATGACCTGGTCACCTTCCTGCCAGCGCAGCAGGCCGGTGTCGACGAACACGCAGGTCAGCTGTTCGCCGATGGCCTGGTGCAGCAGCGCCGCAACCACCGAGGAATCGACGCCGCCGGAAAGCCCGAGGATCACTTCATCGGAGCCGACCTGCTCGCGCACCCGCGCGATCTGGTCCTCGATGATGCGCGCCGCAGTCCACAACGTGTCGCAGCCGCAGATGTCCACGATGAAGCGGCGCAGCAGTTCGGTGCCCTGTTTGGTGTGTGTGACTTCCGGATGGAACTGCACGCCGTACCAGCCGCGACGGTCATCGGCGAAGGCGGCGACCGGGATGCGGTCGGTCTTGGCGGTGACAGTGAAACCTTCCGGCGCCTGCGAAACGTGGTCGCCGTGGCTCATCCAGACATCCAGCCTTGGCGGCGATCCGGCGTGGTCCTTGAGCCCGTCGAGCAGCCGGTCCTGGGCCACGATGCTGACCTGGGCCGCGCCGAACTCGCGCTGATCGGCGGCTTCGGTGGCACCGCCCAACTGCACCGCCATGGTCTGCATGCCGTAGCAGATGCCCAGCAACGGCACGCCCGCATCGAACACCGCCTGCGGTGCGCGCGGGGAATTGGCAAGCGTGGTGGATTCCGGGCCGCCGGACAGGATGATGCCCTTGGCGCCGAACGCGGCGATGTCGGCCGGGTCGTGATCCCAGGCCCAGATTTCGCAATAGACGCCGATCTCGCGGATGCGGCGGGCAATCAGCTGGGTGTATTGCGCACCGAAATCCAAGATCAGGATCTTGTCGCGGTGCAGCAGGGAATCGGGCGTCGGGAATCGGGAATCGGAAGTGCTCACCGGGCGTTCTCGCTTCTGGAAAAGTTCTGGAAAACTCCTGTCTCGTTGCCAAAAATCAACGGGATCAGGATGTTGGCATCACCGCCGGGAGCGCCCGGAAGCGTCCGCCGTGGATGGACGAAAGGTTCACCGGTGATCAATCCGCCAGCGCGGATGCCAGCAAGGGGTGGAGCTCGGGTTTGAACGGGTTGGCGACGGTGACGCCGCGCCAGACGAAGCCGTCGTGCATGTCTTCGGACAGGAGCAGCTGGCAATTGGCCTCGGCTGAGGCTGAAAGCATGACGGCATCCCAGATGGACAACTGATGCGCTGCTGCCAACTGGCAGGCCGACAGCATCGTTTCAGCAGAGGTGTGCGCCAGCGTGAACGCGTCCTTCCATGCGAGAACGGACTGCCGCGCCTGCTCACGCGACCATCCGGCCTTGCGAACCAGCACGTTGAACAGTTCGCCCAAAGCCTGCACCGGCAGCACGGCCCCGGATGTTTTCATCGCTTCCAGCAGGGCAAGGGCGATGCCCTGCCTGTGCGGATCGCCCGCCCCTTCGGCATAGGCCAGAACGTTGGTGTCGAGCGCGATTCGCATCAATCGCGCTCGTACAGTTCGTCGCGTGTCCAGGGCCCGGCGCCGATGGCGGGCTGCTGTTTCAGGCGCTTGAGCAACAGCTCACGAGCACGCGTCTTCGCCAGTTCGTCGTCGTCCACGGGCACGATCCGGGCCACGGGCTTGCCGTGCGAGGTGACGATGTAGGTCGCCTTTTCCTCGCGCACGCCGCGCAGGAGCTGCGAGAAATTGCGGTTGGCATCGGCGGCGGAAATGGAGGTGCTCATGGCCTTCTCCGGAAATGTAGTCATATTGCCTACTTTCCTCTGCGGCGCCGGACGTGTCAACCCATCCGGTAGTTCGGCGGTTCCTTGGTGATCTGCACATCGTGCACATGGGCTTCGCGCTGGCCGGCACCGGTGATGTGCACGAACTGTGGGCGCGTGCGCATCTCCTCGATCGTGGCGCAACCGACATAACCCATCGTGGCACGCAGGCCGCCGATCAGCTGATGCACGATGCCGCCGACCGGGCCGCGATAGGGCACGCGGCCTTCGATGCCTTCTGGAACGAGCTTGTCGGCATCGGTGGAGTCCTGGAAATAGCGGTCCTTGCTGCCCTTCTCCATCGCACCCAGGCTGCCCATGCCGCGATAGCTCTTGTAGCTGCGGCCCTGGAACAGCTCGACCTGGCCCGGAGCTTCCTCGGTGCCGGCGAACAGGCCGCCGATCATGATCGTGGAGGCTCCGGCGGCCAGCGCTTTGCCCAGATCGCCGGAGTAGCGGATGCCGCCATCGGCGATCAGCGGAATACGGTCCTGCAGCGCTTCGGCCACCATGCTGACGGCGGTAATCTGCGGGATGCCGACACCGGCGATCATGCGGGTGGTACAGATCGAGCCGGGACCGACGCCGACCTTGACCGCATCGGCCCCAGCGTCCATCAGCGCCAGTGCGGCATCGCCGCTGACGATGTTGCCGCCGATCACTTCCACCTGCGGAAAATTCTTCTTGATCCAGTTGACCCGGTCCAACACGCCTTGCGAATGGCCGTGCGCGGTGTCCACGATCAACACGTCGACACCGGCGGCCACCAGCGCTTCGACCCGGGCCTCGGTATCGCCACCAACGCCGACGGCGGCACCGACCAGCAACTGCTCGTCCTTGTCCTTGGCCGAATTGGGGAAGTCGTGCGCCTTCTGGATGTCCTTGACGGTGATCAGGCCGCGCAGCTCGAAGTTGTCGTTGACCACCAGCACTTTCTCGATGCGATGGGTGTGCAGCAGATGCAGCACCTCGTCGTCGCTGGCACCCTCCTTCACCGTGACCAGCTTGTCCTTGCGCGTCATGACGTTGCGCACCGGATCATCGAGCTTGGTCTCGAAACGCATGTCGCGGCCGGTGACGATGCCGACCAGCTGCCCGTCTTCGACCACCGGCACGCCGGAAATGTTGCGGGCGCGGGTGAGCTTGAGCACTTCGCCGATCGAGGTCTGCGGGCCGACCGTGAACGGCTCGCGGATCACACCGGTCTCGAAGTTCTTGACCTGCTGGACTTCGGCCGCCTGGCGTTCCAGTGAAAGGTTCTTGTGGATGATGCCGATGCCGCCCAGCTGCGCCATGGCAATCGCCAGGCGGGCCTCGGTGACGGTGTCCATCGCGGCGGAAACCAGCGGCAGTTTCAGGCGCAGCTTGCGCGTCAGGCGGGTTTCCAGCGAGACATCCTTGGGCAGGACGTTGGAATAGGCGGGGACGAGCGAGACGTCGTCGTAAGTGAGCGCTTCGGCCAGGATGCGGAGCATCGGCGGCTCCCGAATGGGATGGTGGGAAGCCCCGTATTGTAACCCGGGATGCGGGGCGGTACGAGCGGCGCGCGCTGTGAAGTCCACCGGCAAAAAGCCATCGCCATCATGAGGAAGCCGGCACGATAGCGACAGGATATGAATAGTTCACTGAATATCACCGATATTTACGCACCAATTCGGCACAGATTCAGCCACCGTTGCCCGCCCACCACGTAGATTCCGCGCCCCTGTTGGTTGACCGACACTCCAGAGATTCATATTTCCCATGCAAGGTTCACATGACCTGGGCATCGTTGCCCTGTCCTATCTGATCGCCTCCCTCGCCGGCTTTGTCGCCATCGCTTTCGCCTCGCGCATGCTGGTGCGCAAATCCAACCGTCTGCGGTGGCTGATCGGTGGTGCATCCGCGATGGGTACCGGCATCTGGTCGATGCACTTCGTCGGCATGACCGCGTTCACGCTGCCGGTGCAGATCAGTTATGACCTGGGCATCACCGCGTTGTCGTGGTTGGCGGCAGTGGCGGCATCGGCGCTGGCGCTGTTCATCGTCGGCTACGGCCATGTGCGCACCTCGACCGTGACGCTGGGTGCGATCAGCATGGGTGCGGGCATCTGCGTGATGCACTACTCGGGCATGTGGGCGATGCGCATGTCGCCGGCGATCAGCTATGACGCGACGATGTTCATCGTCTCGGTGGTGATTGCCGTGGCCGCCTCGGCCGCCGCGATCCTGATCCTTGCGCATCTGAAGACGGTGCGCAGCTGGCGCGATGTGGCAATGCGCCTGGGTGCGGCGCTGGTGATGGGAGTGGCGGTATGCGGCATGCATTACACCGGCATGGCTGCGGCCGAATTCGCCGATGGTGCGTTCTGCGCGCCTGGCAACCAGTTGCAGGCCAAGGCACTGCCGTGGCCAACGACCATCGGCACGCTGCTGATCCTGGGCTTCGGCATCCTGACCACGCTCGGTGATGCGCGTGACATCGCAAGCGCACGCCGTGCCGAGCGCGAGATGGAAGCCCGGGTGCAGACGATGGCCTTCACCGATCGCCAGATGAACCTGCCCAACCGCGCGGGCATTTCGCAGACGATTGCCGAGCGCGCGCGTGCAGGTTCGCCCGAAGGTTTTGCCGTGGTCACCTTCCGTGTCGATACCGCCGCCGGTGAGGAGGCGACGCTGGAGACGATGAAGTTCATCGCTGAGCGCCTCGCGCGTGCCCTGCCCGATGCGGCGCTGGCGCGGACCCGTCCCGAGCACCTGGTGTTGTTGCTGGATGGCGGCAAGGACGCGGCGATGCAGCGTTGTGCCGGCATCATCGAAAAACTGGAGCACGAGCTTGCGCTGCGCAGCATTGACGCGGTGGTGTCGATGAACAGCGCGCACTGCCCCAGCGAGGGCGACAACGCGCAATGGCTGTTGCTGCGTTCCTCGCCCAAGAGCAGTTCGGACGAGAGCAGCGCCGTCGCCTGATCCGGCGGGGCCGAAGCGTGGATGTGGTGTGCCGCATCCATGGTTTCCACTACGCGGTTCCGCCTGTTCAGCGGCGGGACCGCGTTTTTCATGGAAGCGGATCAGGGCGGCGGGCAAATCCGGTTTTCAGTGCCGGACAGCCATGCCTCGCTGTAGCCGCAGGATCGATACACGCGCGTGAAGCCAGTCCGACGGGCGGAAACTGATATGAGTACCGGCATTGGCGCCACCGCCGCCGCCAGATTCAGTCGCGTCGGGCTTGCAGATCGGCCGCTTCGGCGGCAACCAGCGTGTTCTGCATCAGTGTGGCCACGGTCATCGGGCCGACACCGCCCGGTACCGGCGTGATCCACGAAGCGCGCTCGAAGGCGGCATCGAAACCCACGTCGCCGCACAGGCTGCCGTCCTCGAGCCGGTTGATGCCCACGTCGATGACGATAGCGCCGGGCTTGATCCATTCGCCAGGCACGAGCGCCGGCTTGCCGACCGCCACCACCACGATGTCGGCCTGACGAATGTGCTTTTCCAGCGTCTCGCGCGGGGTGAAACGGTGGCAGCTGGTGGTGGTGCAGCCGGCGATCAGCAGTTCCATCGCCATCGGCCGGCCGACATGGTTCGACACTCCGACCACCACCGCCTCGCGTCCGCGCACCGGGCGGTCGGTATGCGCCAGCAGCGTCATGATGCCGCGCGGCGTGCAGGGACGCAGGCCGGGCTGGCGCAGCAGCAGGCGCCCGACATTGGCCGGGTGGAAACCATCCACATCCTTGGCCGGATCGATGCGGTCGATCAGCGCGGTGCTGTCGAAGTGTGCCGGCAACGGCAGTTGCACCAGGATGCCGTTGACCGTGGGGTCGGCATTGAGGCGGTCGATCAAGGCGTGCAACTCGGCTTCGGTCGTGCTGTCGGGCAGGTCGTAATCGAACGAGACGAAGCCGGCGCGCTCGCAGGCGCGGCGTTTGTTGCGCACATACACCGCCGAAGCCGGATCGGCACCGACCAGCACCACCGCCAGCCCCGGTGCGGCCTGGCCAGCAGCCAGGCGTGCCGCGACCTTGGCGGCAAGGTGATCCAGCAGGCGGTCGGCAATCAGCTTGCCGTCGAGCAGGCGCGCGGGCATCGGCATGTCCTTTTGGGGTGAGGCGCAATTATCGCCGAGGACGCGGCGTGGTACGACTCAGGCGGTACGGAATGCCGCCCTGCGCTCAGCCGCCAGAGCAGAAACGCACATAGTCGATGTAACCGGGAAACTCCCGTCCAGCAGCGCAGACCGCGCAATCCGGGTCTGGCGGCAGGCGGATTTCTCGAAAGTGCGACGTCAATGCATCGAAGGACAGCAAGCGTCCGGCAAGTGACTGGCCAATCCCCAGCGCCAGTTTCAGCGCCTCATTGGCCTGCAGCAGTCCGACCAGGCCCGGCAGTACGCCCAGCACGCCGGCTTCGGAACAGTTCGGCGCATCCTCGGGATGTGGCGGCTCGGGAAACAAGCAGCGGTAGCACGGTGCGACACCACGCTGGCGACCGGCGTCGAACACGCTGACCTGACCGGAGAAACGCTGCACCGCGCCGTAGATCATCGGCCTGGCGTGTTTGACGCAGGCATCGGAGAGCAGATAGCGCAACGCGAAGTTGTCGGTGCCGTCGATCGCAATATCAACGTCGCTCAGCAAGGCATCGATGTTGGCGCTGCTGACGCGCTCTGGCACGGTCACCACCTCGGTGCGGTGGTTCAGCGCCGTCAGCGTGCGCTGCGCCGAGGCGACCTTGGGTTGCCCGATGGAGGCTTCGGTGTGGATCACCTGACGCTGCAGATTGCTCAGCTCGACCACATCGTCGTCGCAGATCACGAGCCGGCCGATGCCGGCGGCGGCCAGATACAGCGAAATCGGTGCACCCAGACCACCGGCACCGACCAGCAGCACGCGCGTCTGCGCCAAGCGGCGCTGGCCTTCCAGCCCGACCTGCGGCAGCAGCAGGTGGCGCGAATAGCGTTCGAGGAAATCGGCATCGGCTTCCGGCGTGGTCATCGGCAGGCCGTCAGCGCGCCAGCGCTCGGTACCGCCTTCGACCGAAGCCAGTCGTGCATACCCGAGTGCAGCCAGTGCCTTGGCCGCATTCGACGAACGCTGGCCCGAGGCGCAGATCAGCAGGATTTCGTTGCCGCTGCCCGGTGCACCCAGATGGCTGACGGGGTCATCCAGCAGTTCGGACAAGGCGATGCCGGTGGCATCTTCTGCCATGCCGGAGGCCCGCTCGCCGGCTTCCCGCACATCGATCAAACGCGCCCCACGCTGTTGGCGGCTGCGGGCCTGCTGCGGGGAAAGAGTCTCGATGGTACCGGGTGTGGACATGGCAGCGGCGATGCCGGACTCAGCGCTTGACGTGCCGCATCAGTCGGCGGCGCTGCTTGAGCTGGCGTTCGCTCAGCGGGTTGGTCTTGTCAGCGTAGGGATTCTCGCCCTGGCGGAATTCCAGCTTCAGCGGCGTGCCGACCAGCTTGTAATGCTGGCGCAGGTAGTTTTCGAGATAGCGCTTGTAGTTTTCGGCCAGATCCTTGACCCGGTTGCCGTGGATCACCACGGTCGGCGGGTGCGTGCCGCCGGGATGTGCGAAACGCAGCTTGACCGGCTGGCCGCGTACCGGTGGCGGCTGGTGGGTGGCGACGGCGGTTTCCAGCACGCGGGTCAGATCCGAGGTGCTGAACTGGAAACCGGCCGAGCGCTGCGCACGCTGCACCGCACGCAACAGCTCGCGCAAACCGGAACCATGCAGTGCCGAAATCGTTACGTTTTCGGCCCAGGGCACGAAGCTCAGGCGCCGATCCAGCGCGGCACGGGTCTGTTCGCGCTGATAGTCGGACAGGCCATCCCATTTGTTGACCGCGATCACCAGGGCGCGCTTGGCATCCAGCACGAGCCCGAGCACGGTGGCGTCCTGATCGGTGACGCCTTCGCTGGCATCGATCACGAACACCACCACCTGTGCCGCCTCGATGGCTTGCAGGGTCTTGATGATGCTGAATTTCTCGACCGCTTCGTCGACCTTGGACTTGCGCCGGATGCCGGCGGTGTCGATCAGGCGGTACTTGCGCCCGTCGCGTTCCATGTCGACCGAAATCGCATCGCGCGTGGTGCCCGGCACATCGGACGCGATCATCCGGTCTTCGCCCAGCAGACGGTTGACCAGGGTGGACTTGCCGACATTGGGGCGGCCGATGATCGCCAGGCGCAGGCGGTCCGGCTCGGTCGTTTCCACGTCGTCGCTGGTTTCATCCGGCTCCGGCAGATGCTCGTCAATCCGCTCCAGCACGGCATCCAGTCCACGCTGGTGTGCAGCGGATACCGAAATCGTTTCGCCCAGGCCGAGGCGTGCGAATTCGGCCATGGCTTCGTGCGGATCGGCAGCGTCGATCTTGTTGATCAGCAGCAGCACTGGTTTGCCGCTGCGGCGCAGCTGCGCCAGGATCGATTCATCCAGCGGCAACGGGCCCTGCTTGGCATCGACCACGAACAGAATCAGGCCCGCCTCTTCGATCGCGGCCTGCGACTGGCGCGTGGTGAGACCGGCCAGGCCCTGTTCGTCATCGCTGATGCCGCCGGTATCCACCAGCAGGAAAGGCTTGCCCTCGATCTGCCGGCAGACGCCGTAATGACGGTCGCGGGTGACGCCGGGCTCGTTGTGCACCAGCGCATCGCGGGTGCGGGTGAAGGCGTTGAAAAGGGTCGATTTGCCGACGTTGGGCCGGCCAACCAGGGCGACCAGTGGCAACATGGTGACCTCACGCAAAAGAGCGGCACGGGGCCGCAGTTGTTCCGATCCGGACGGGCCGGAATGGACGCGGCGCCCCTTGCCGGAGCGCCGCGCGGTATCAGTTGATGCGGTAGGCGCCGAGCTGGCCGCCGCTGGACAATACGAACAGCAGACCGTCTGCCACTTCAGGAATACTGCGGATCGGGCGCTTGTCCAGACGCACCCGTGCCGCCGGCTGGCCGGTTTCAAGATCGAACCAGTGCAGATGGCCTTCCATGTCGCCAAACACCACGTTGCGGCCATGGATCGCCGGGCCGGAAAGCCAGCGATAGGTCAGCATGTCCTGCTTCCACAGGGCCGAGCCGGTGCGTCGGTCCAGCGCCCAGATCACGCTGTCGCGGTCGGCCACGAGAATGCGTTCGCCATCCAGCACCAGGCCACCGTAGCTGGACATTTCGCGGTTCCACAGCGAGCGCCCGCCTTCCAGCGACAACGCCACGACCTGGGCGTTGAACGCGGCGGCATAGAGCTCGCCCTGCTCGTAGGCCATCGCGCCGTCGATATCGACCATGCGCTCCAGCTCGGAACGGCCCTCGCCCAAGGCGATGGTCTGCTCCCACAGCTGGACGCCGTCATCGCCGCGCAGCGCGACGATGTGGCCGCTGTCATAACCCAGCAGCACCAGGCCTTCGGCCAGCACCGGCGTGGAATTGCCGCGCAGGGTCAGGGCCGGAATGCCGCGGTCATGTACCCAGCGACGCTCGCCGTCGATGATCGAGAAGGCGAAGACGCGGCCGTCGATCGAACGCACCACGACCTGGCCGCGCGCAATCGCCGGAGCGGTGATGACCTCTGACGAAACCTGCGTACGCCAGCGTTCGCTGCCCGAGTCCGGGTTGTAGGCGACCACTTCGCCGTCCAGCGTGCCGACCACGAGGGTGCCTTCACCGACACCGGGGCCGCCGGACAGGCGCAGGCCGGTGTCGATCTTCCAGATCTCGCGGCCGCTGGCGCCATCAAAGGCGAAAAGCTCGCCGCGCGGATCGGCCACGTAGACCTGGCCGCTGTCGACCACCGGGCCCATGCGTGCGCCCAGGCGACGCTCGCCCTTGCCGATGCTGCGTTCCCAGACCCGATCCACGTTGATGGTGGGCGTCAGCTTTTCCAGTTCGGCCGGAGCTTCGACGTTCTCGCGCTTGTTGGAGCCGCAACCGACGATCAATCCGGCCAGAAGCAGCGGAATCAGGAAGCGCCGCATGTCAGGCCTCCGGCTCGGACGGCGCCAGTCCCATATCGGCCATCTTCATCTCGACGATGAAGCGGTTCGGCGCGCCGGTTTCCAGCGAAGTCAACGCCTCCTGGTAGGCGTTGCCGGCTTCTGCGCTGCGGCCCAGCGCCACCAGTGCATCGCCGCGCAGTTCGGCCACCAGACCGGCGTAATCACCAGCCGGGATCTTTGCAAGATGCGTCAGGGCTTCCTCAGCCTTGCCGGCGGCCAGTTCGAGACGCGCCAGACGCAGTTGGACCAGGCTGACCAGGGCCGGATCCGGTGACGCGCCAGCGGCTGTGACATAGGCATCGCGGGCGCCTTCCAGATCGCCTGCCGTCAGCTTGGTGTCGGCAAGTTCCAGCAGCGCAAGGGTCGCATACGGGGTTTTCGAGAACCGCCCACCGAGCTCACCTGCAAGCTGTTCCATCGCGGCGTTGTCGCCGTTCTGGCTGGCCTGTTCGAAAGCCTGGTAGGTCGCGGCGGCATCGTACTTGTGCTGCATCTGGCTGCCCTGCCACCACTGCCAGCCGAGAATGCCGACCAGGCCGATGGCCACGCCACCAATGATCGCAGCGCCGTTCTGACGCAGCCATGAGCGAACGAGTTCGCCCTGTTCGTGTTCGTCCATCCTGGGAAAACTCCGAATTGATTGGGGGACCCGCCGTTGGCAGCCGATCCGGGGTGAACAGTATCGATGGGCGCCGCGCTGCGGGCACGGCCGACCGGTTGTCAGCCGCCGGCGGGAGCCAACGAACCGTCGGATGATACTGTAAAGCGTGCCACGTTGGCCCGGCGATATTCGCTGGTGTCCACTTCGGTGCCATCCAGGTGCACCTTGACCGCCGAGGCGTTGCCCAGCAGTACCCGCGCCACGCGGGCTGGATCAAGTTGATGGCGGTCACCGCTGCGCATCAGTTCGTGCACCAGGCGGGTGCCGTCGTGATCCACGACTTCGACCCAGCTCTCGCCCGTTACTGTCAGTACCAAGCCTTCCTCTGTCACGGTTGCAACCGCCGGCGCCGCTGCGGCCGCCGGAGCCACACTGCGGCTGCTCGTGTAGAACGGCGTCAGCGAGGCCATCACCGGCTGCTCGCTGGGAGCCGGCGGCCCCATGTCGTCGCTGCGGCGAGCCAGCTGGCCGCGGGGATCCAGCGGAATGGTGGCGCTGTCGCCATCCAGTGCCATCGATTCATCCAGCGGTGCCAGCAGGGCCGCTGGATCGGGCAGGTGGTCACGGGTGGCGAGCAGAATCACCGGCACCACGATCGAAGCGGTCAGCGCGACATAGACCAGACGGCGGGCGTAACGGTCGAGCAGGAAACGACCGTGGGAAATCCGGTTGCTGCTGCGCAGCGGTGCAGCAGCAACGACTTCTTCGCGTGGATATAGTTCGTCGACGATATCGGCGGGAAGATCCAGCAGGCGGGCATAACTGCTGAGGTAGCCGCGCGCGAAGATCGGCGCGCCCAGCGCCGCCAGGTCGCCACGTTCCATCGCATCCACCAGTGCCGTGCGCAGCCGCAGCTGTTCGGCGACTTCGGCTACTGACAGGCCGGCAGCTTCACGCGTCTGACGCAGGCGTGCGCCGGGCGCATTGTCGGCGGTGTGGTCTGGAGTCGGGGCGGCATCCTGCACGTGACTGCTCATGGGCGGTATCTGATCTCAGAGGGGTGCTTCCGGCTGGAAATCCGGAAACTCGTTTTGCAAGCGGTCGCCATAGCGGCGCGCGGCAGCGGCGTCGCCCAAGCGGGTTTCGATGCGTCGCCCCAGATCCAGCACGGTGGGATCGGCCGGGGTGACCGATTCAAGCCGTTGCAGGAAGGCGCGGGCGCGCATGTTGTCGTCTTTCTGGTGGTGCAGGCGTGCCAGTTCGAACAGCGCGATCGCATTGTTGGGCTGGCTGGTGAGCACCTGGCGGAAATAGCCTTCGGCCTTGCTGCTGTCGCCGGCCTTCAGTGCGCAGACACCAGCGTTGGACAGCGCAGCGGCCGGTGAACGATAGAACGGGTCGTTCAGAGCCTTGAGGAAGTGTGCATCGGCCTCGTGATACTGGCCCTTGCCGCAGAGGAAGGCGCCCAGGTTGTTGTTGACATCACCGTTGTCGGGCGCGAGGCGCTCGGCGCGGCGGTAATGGGTTTCGGCCTGGGTCGGGCGGTTGATGCGTTCATTCAGCACCGCCAGCATGGTGTGCGCGTCGACGCTACGCGGGTCCAGTTCCAGTGCGCGCTGGAGTTTTTCCATCGCGGTTTCGAGCTGGCCCTGTTCCATGTAGCCCTGCCCGAGCTTGACCTGGAGTTCGGCGGCTTCTTTCGCACTGGCCGAGGCGTCATTGCGCGGCGACGGGCCGCCGGCGCAGGCGCCGAGCAGCAGCGCCAGCGCGATGGTTGCGGCAGTCAGGCTTGCATCACGCCGTTGCACGGACAGGCTCCTTTTCGGCGGCAACATCCTGCTGTGCCAGCGTGGCGCGGAACTGCGCCTGGCGGCGGGTGCGGTCCATGACCTGGCCCTTGAGCTGGCCGCAGGCGGCGTCGATATCGTCGCCACGGGTGCGGCGCACCATGGCCAGCACCCTGCCCTTTTGCAGGATTTCCTGGAAGGTGCGGATGTCGGCATCGCTGCTGCGGGTGTAGCGCGTGCCCGGGAACGGGTTGAACGGGATCAGGTTGACCTTGGCTGCATCGCTGTCCTGCACCTTGTTGGTGAAGGTACGCATCAGCTGGACCAGTTCGCGCGCGTGCTCGGGCTGGTCGTTAACCCCTTCCATCAGGGTGTATTCGAAGGTCACCGAGCTGCGCTTGCGGCGCATCACATAGCGCTCGCAGGCAGCCATCAGCTGGGCGATCGGGTACTTCTTGTTGATCGGCACCAGTTCGGTGCGCAGTGCATCGTTGGCCGCGTGCAGCGACACCGCCAGCGACACGTCGCTTTCCTCGGAGAGCTTGTCGATCATCGGCACCACGCCGGAGGTGGACAGCGTGACGCGCTTGTTGGCCAGACCGAAGCCGAGATCGTCTCGCATGATGCTCATCGCGGTGACGACATTGTCGAAATTCAGCAGCGGCTCGCCCATGCCCATCATCACCACGTTGGTGAGCTTGCGGTCGCGGTGCGGGACATTGCCCAGATGGCGCGCCGCGACCCAGACCTGGCCGATGATCTCGGCGGCGGACAGGTTGCGGTTGAAGCCTTGGGTGGCGGTGGAGCAGAACGAGCAGTTGAGCCCGCAGCCGACCTGGCTGGATACGCACAGCGTGCCGCGGCCCTTGTCGGGGATGTAGACCGTTTCGATGGCATTGGCACCATCCATGCCCAGCAGCCACTTGTGCGTACCATCCACGGACGGCTTGTCGAACAGCACGTTCGGCGGTTCGATGCGGGCATGTTCCTGCACCTTGGCGCGCAAGGCCTTGCCAAGGTCGGTCATCTGCTCGAAATCGGTGACGTGGCGGTGGTACATCCACTTCATCACCTGGTGGGCGCGGAAGCGCTTCTCGCCGAGGGTTTCGGCAAAGAAGCGCTCCAGCCCGATGCGGTCGAGCCCGAAGAGGTTGGTCCTGGTGTCGACCATCGGTGTGCTCATCAGCGTGGGCAGAGTTCCGTGGCGGCGAAGAAGTAGGCGATCTCGATCGCGGCGTTCTCGGCGCTGTCCGAACCGTGCACGGCGTTGGCGTCGATGGATTCGGCGAAGTCGGCGCGGATCGTGCCGGCGGCGGCTTCCTTCGGATTGGTGGCACCCATCAGGTCACGGTTCTTGAGCACCGCGCCCTCGCCTTCCAGCACCTGGATCATGACCGGGCCGGACACCATGAAATCCACCAGCGCGCCGAAGAACGGACGCTCGCGGTGGACCGCGTAGAAGCCTTCGGCCTCGGCGCGGGAGAGCTGCTTCATCTTGGCAGCGATGATCTTGAGCCCGGCGGCTTCAAAACGGGACAGGATCGCGCCGACTGCGTTCTTGGCGACGGCGTCGGGCTTGATGATCGAAAGGGTGCGCTCCAGCGCCATTGACTTCTCCAGAAGGTTCGGTTGCATGTACCCCAAACGGGGACACCAATTGTAACACTATAAACAAGCGCTGAAACACCAAGTTAGACGCATGTCTCAAACCTGGAGGCAGGTCTTTTCAGTGGGCCGGCAGCGGTGCTGGCCACGTGTGGACCAGGTTTGACCGGCACCCCGGGAAGCGACTAGCATCGGAGCCTCAAACAAACGTTTGATCCACCGATGCCGGCAGCCTCCACTCCCCACTTCTCCACCAAGGATCGCATCCTGAGTGCGGCCGAAGCGCTGTTCGCCGAATTCGGCTTTGTCGGCACCTCGCTGCGCCAGGTGACCAGCCGTGCCGATGTCAATCTGGCAGCGGTCAATTATCACTTCGGTTCCAAGGACAACCTGGTGGCCGAGGTGTTCCGTCGCCGCATGGACGAAATGAGCCGGGCCCGGCTGGAACAACTTGAAACCGCCCGGCAGCAATCGCCTGGCGCGCTGGAGCCGGTGCTGCGCGCCTTCATCGAGCCGGCGCTGGCGCTGAGCCTTGAGCGCGATGGCGGTGCCGCGTTCGTGCGCGTGCTGGCGCGCGCCTATGCCGAACGCAACGATCGCCTGCGCAAATTCCTGTCGGACAACTACGGCCATGTGCTACGCGAATTTTCCCGCGCGATTGCCGAATGCCTGCCGCAACTGGAAAAGGAATCGCTGTACTGGCGCCTGGATTTCCTCGCCGGCGCGCTGACCTACGCGATGGCCGATTTCGGCCTGCTGCGGCGCCCTGACGGCGACGAACCGATGCATGCCCAGCGCGCCGCAGATGAGCTGGTTGCGTTCGCCGCCGCCGGCCTGCGCGCCACCTGATACCCCACCCTTCACCCACCGGAGTGTTTGCAATGTCGCAACTTCGAATCCGCAAGGCCGCCGTGCTTGGAGCCGGCGTCATGGGCGCGCAGATCGCCGCGCACCTGGTCAACGCCGGCGTCGACACCGTGCTGTTCGACCTTCCCGCCAAGGACGGCGCGCCCAACGGCATCGTCGACAAGGCGATCGCGAATCTGGGCAAGCTTTCCCCTGCGCCGTTGGCGAGCAAAGCGCTGGCCGGTGCGATCACCCCGGCCAACTATGACCAGCATCTGGACTTGCTCAAAGAGTGCGATCTGGTCATCGAGGCCATCGCCGAGCGCATGGACTGGAAGAAGGACCTGTACGACAAGGTCGAAAACCACATCGCGCCGCACGCGATCATCGCCAGCAACACGTCGGGCCTGTCGATCAACAGCCTGGCCGAAGCGCTGCCGGAGTCGCTGCACAGCCGTTTCTGCGGCCTGCATTTCTTCAACCCGCCCCGCTACATGCACCTGGCCGAGTTGATCCCCTGCCGCAAGACATCGCGTGAAGTTCTTGAAGGACTGGAAACTTTCCTGACCACCACGTTGGGCAAGGGCGTCGTCTACGCCAAGGACACGCCGAACTTCATCGGCAACCGCATCGGCGTGTTCTCGATCCTGTCCACGATGCACCACACCCAGCAGTTCGGCCTGGGCTTCGATGAGGCCGACGCGCTGACCGGCCCGCTGCTGGGACGGCCAAAGTCCGCGACGTACCGCACCGCCGACGTGGTCGGGCTGGACACGATGGCGCACGTCATCAAGACCATGGCCGACACCCTGCCCGAGGATCCCTGGCACAAGTACTTCGATGCGCCCGCATGGCACAAGGCACTGATCGAAAAGGGCGCGCTCGGCCAGAAGACCGGTGCCGGCATCTTCCGCAAGGTCGGCCGCGACATCCTCGTGCTGGATCTGGACAAGCAGGACTACCGCCCGGCCGATCGCAAGGCTGCCGACGAGGTGGTGCAGATCCTCAAGACGAAGAACCCGGTCGAGAAGTTCGCCCAGCTGCGTGCCAGCGGGCATCCGCAGGCGCAGTTCCTGTGGGCGGTGTTCCGCGACCTGTTCCATTACAGCGCCTTCCATCTGGCCGACATCGCCGAAACCGCGCGCGACGTGGATCTTGCGATCCGCTGGGGCTACGGCTGGAAGCTGGGCCCGTTCGAAACCTGGCAGGCGGCCGACTGGAAGCAGGTTGCGGCGTGGATCGCCGAAGATATCGTCGCCGGCAAGGCGATGAGCAGCGCACCGCTGCCGGACTGGGTGTTCGACGGCCGCAGCGGCGTGCATTCGCCCGAAGGCAGCTACAACCCGGCGCGCAATACCGTGCTGCCGCGCTCCTCGCTGGCGGTCTACCAGCGCCAGCGCTTCCCCGATCCGATCCTGGGCGAAACCTTCGCGCCGGGTGAGACGGTGTTCGAAACCGACGCGGTGCGGATGTGGCACGACGGCGACGGCATCGCGGTGCTGTCGTTCAAGACCAAGATGAACACGGTGTCCGACGGCGTGCTGGAAGGCGTGCTGAAGGCCGTCGATCTGGCCGAGAAGGACTTCCAGGGCCTGGTGCTGTGGCAGCCGTCCGAACCGTTCTCCGCCGGTGCCGACCTGTCCGGCGCGCTGGGTCTGTTGCAGGCCGGCGATCTCAATGGCTTTGAAGCGATGGTGGCCACGTTCCAGCAGGCCAGCCAGCGCATCAAGTACGCACTGGTGCCGGTGGTCGCGGCGGTGCGCGGCATGGCGCTGGGCGGTGGCTGCGAATTCCAGATGCACACGGCACGCACCGTGTTCGCGTTGGAAAGCTATATCGGACTGGTCGAGGCCGGCGTCGGCCTGCTGCCGGCCGGTGGCGGGCTGAAGGAGATCGCCGTGCGTGTAGCGCAGGCCGCAGGTCCCGGTGGCGACGTGTTCGGTGGCCTGAAACCGTATTTTGAAACCATCGCGATGGGCAAGGTCTCCGGCTCCGCATTCGAGGCCAAGGAACTGGGCCTGGGGCGTGCCGACGACGTGGTGGTGTTCAACGCCCACGAGCTGCTGCATGTGGCCCGCGCGCAGGCACGTGCACTGGCCGAATCCGGTTACCGCCCGCCGCTGCCGGCACGTGCGATCCCGGTGGCCGGCAAGGTCGGCATCTCCACCTTCAAGATGATGCTGGTGAACATGCTCGAAGGCCGCTTCATCTCCGAGCACGATTACGAGGTCTCGACCCGCATCGCCACCGTGCTGTGCGGCGGCGAGGTCGAAAAGGGTTCGCTGGTGGACGAGGACTGGCTGCTGCGGCTGGAGCGCGAGCATTTCATCGCACTGGCGCAGATGCCGAAGACGCAGGAGCGTATCGCGCACATGCTCAAGACAGGAAAGCCGTTGCGCAACTGATGTTGCGCGGGAATCGGGAATAGAGAATCGGGAATCGCAAAAGATCGCGACACCCCTGCTCGTTCCCTATTCCCGATTCCCTATTCCCCATTCCCGCTTTCGGAGAAAGCACCAATGACCAACCAGATTCAGGACGCCTACATCGTCGCCGCCACCCGCACGCCGGTCGGCAAGGCGCCGCGTGGCGCATTCCGCAACACCCGCCCCGACGAGCTGCTGGCGCATGTGCTGCGCAGCGTCGTGGCACAGGCACCGGGCATCGACCTGTCCCGTATCGATGACGCCATCATCGGCTGCGCCATGCCCGAGGCCGAGCAAGGCATGAACGTGGCGCGCATCGGCCTGCTGCTGGCCGGCCTGCCGAACACCATCGCGGCGCAGACCATCAACCGCTTCTGCTCCTCCGGCCTGCAGGCCGTGGCGCTGGCGGCCAATGAAATCCGCCTCGGCAATGCCGATCTGATCCTTGCCGGCGGCACCGAGTCGATGAGCATGGTACCGATGATGGGCCATCGCCCGAGCCTGTCGCCGAGCGTGTTCGAGAACGAGAACATCGCGATCGCCTACGGCATGGGCATCACGGCGGAAAAAGTGTCAGAAGAGTGGAAGGTCAGCCGTGAGGATCAGGACGCCTTTGCACTGGCCTCGCACCAGAAGGCGCTCGCGGCCCAGGCCGCCGGCGAGTTCAAGGACGAGATCACGCCTTACGAGGTCGTGGCCGATACGCCCGACCTTGCCGGTGGATCGGTCAAGCACCGCAAGATCCTGGTCGAGCATGACGAAGGCCCGCGTGCCGACACCAGCGCCGAAGGTCTGGCGAAGCTGCGCACCGTGTTCCGCGCTGGCGGCACCGTGACCGCCGGCAACAGCTCGCAGATGTCCGATGGCGCCGCCGGCATCCTGCTGGCCTCGGAACAGGCGATCAAGGATTACGGCCTGACCCCACTGGCGCGCTTCGTCAGCTTCTCGGTCGCCGGCGTGCGTCCGGAAGTAATGGGCATCGGCCCGATCGCGGCGATTCCCAAGGCGCTCAAGCAGGGCGGCCTGACCAAGGATCAGCTCGACTGGATCGAACTCAACGAAGCCTTCGCCGCGCAGGCGCTGGCGGTGATCCGCGATTGCGAACTGGATCCGTCCAAGGTCAATCCGCTCGGCGGCGCGATCGCGCTCGGCCACCCGCTCGGCGCCACCGGCGCGGTGCGTACCGCCACGATCACGCACGGCATGCGCCGCCGCAACAACAAATACGGCATGGTGACGATGTGCATCGGCACCGGCATGGGCGCCGCCGGTATTTTCGAAGCGCTCTGATCCACCACGACTGCAACACCGGACGGGGTGGCCCAGTGCCACCCCGTTCCCTATCCGGTCTCCGCCCTGCACCACGTGCAGCCAGTACCCGCAGCAGCATGACCAGACACGACTCCGCCATCGCCAGCACCCTTCCGCACGAACTGGAACTGCGCACCGCAGACGGTTTCCGTCTTGCCGCCACGCGCTATCCGGCGCAGGGCGCGTTGCGCGGGCGCGTCGTGGTGGCGGCGGCGACCGCCGTGCCGCGGGGTTTTTATCGGCGCTTTGCCAACTACGCCAGCGAACGCGGTTTCGACTGCCTGACCTTCGACTATCGCGGCATCGGCGGTTCGCGCCCGGCCAGCCTCAAGGGCTTCCGCATGAACCTGCTGGACTGGGGCCGGCAGGACATGGCTGCCGCTGTGGACGCTATGGCCGATGGAAAGGTTCCGTTGTTCGTGGTCGGCCACTCCTACGCCGGGCACGGTTTTGGCCTGATGCCGAACCACCACAAGGTGAGCGGTTTCCAGGTGTTCGGTACCGGCGCCGCGTGGCATGGCTGGATGCCGCTGGCCGACCGCCTCAAGGTACGGCTGTTCTGGCATTTATTGGGACCGTTGACCTGGCTGCTCGGCTACTGCCCCGGAAAACGCCTCATGCTGGGTGAAGACCTGCCGGCCGACGCGTTCCGCCAATGGCGGCGCTGGGCCGGGATGCGGCATTACTTCTTCGATGACCCGCAACTGCCGGAAGTGCATGATGCTTTCGCGGCCGTCACCACGCCGATCGTCGCGGTCAACGCGCTGGACGATGCCTGGTCACTGCCGGCCTCACGCGATGCACTGATGCGCGGTTACCGCAACGCGCCCATCACGCGACTGGATCCGGATCCGGAAGCATTCGGCCGGCCGATCGGCCATATGGGCTACTTCCGCCAGGGCGCCGAACCGCTGTGGGATGACATGCTGACCTGGTTCGCCTCGCTGGCAACGCCGGAAGCCTGATCCGATCAGCCTTCATCGGCCGCATTCAGCGCGCTTCAGCCGAACCACGATGCGGGCAGTGAGAAGCCGAGCGCCGCCAGGCAATACGCCGCCGCTCCCAACCAGATCATGCCCACGGCCAGCGCCCACCACCTGCGCCGGATCAGCAGCAAAAAAGCCACTGGCAGGATCACAGCCAACGCCGTCACCGCCAGCGGTCCAACGGCCCTGCCCGATTGCCAGCCCGCCAGCGCCCAGCGCAGCAGCGCCTGCGTGCCGTAGAAGAACGTCGCCAGTCCAGCAGCGCAAGCAGCACGGCTTCCGGGTCGAACCGCGCCCATGTGGTGCGTCTGTCCGCTGGCGTCTGGCCCTGTTCTTATTCTTTCATGGCGATCTGCGCGGCTTGCGAGAGGAGCCTCCAGCATACCCATGCGGTAGCAGTATTCCTTCGCCAAACTCGAACGGGTAGTATACTACCCTACAGTATCCAGCCCTTTCAGCACATGCCCCATTCACCCGAGGAAAAGAAGAAGGTCCTGAGCCGCATCCGCCGCATCCGCGGCCAGTGCGAAGGACTGGAACGCGCGCTGGAAGCCGGCGCCGATTGCGCGCCCGTGCTGCAACAGATCGCGGCAATCCGTGGCGCGGTCAACGGCCTGATGAGCGAGGTGCTGGAATCGCATTTGCGCGAACAGTTCGGCCACGCCGCCCACAGCGATCAGGAACGCGCCGCCCGCGTCGCCGAGATGACCGGGCTGATCCGCTCCTATCTGAAATGACCCGCCACCGTTGAACCACGCCACCGGCGTGCCGCCTTCCCCATTTCACTTCACCCCGCCTTGCAGGAGTACCACCATGAAAACCCGTGCCGCCGTTGCGTTTGAAGCCGGAAAGCCGTTGCAGATCGTCGAACTGGATCTGGAAGGTCCGAAGAAAGGCGAGGTGCTGGTCAAGATCACCCACACCGCGCTGTGCCATACCGATGCCTTCACCCTGTCCGGCGAGGATCCGGAGGGCGTTTTCCCGGCGGTGCTGGGCCATGAAGGCGCGGGCATCGTGGTCGAAGTGGGTGAAGGCGTGACCAGCGTCAAGCCGGGCGACCACGTGATCCCGCTGTACACCGCCGAATGCGGCGAGTGCCTGTTCTGCAAGAGCGGCAAGACCAACCTGTGCGTGAGCGTGCGCGCCACCCAGGGCAAGGGCGTGATGCCCGACGGCACCACCCGCTTCAGCTACAACGGCCAGCCGGTCTACCACTACATGGGCTGCTCGACCTTCGCTGAACACACCGTGGTGGCCGAAGTCTCGCTGGCCAAGGTGAGCCCCGAAGCCAACCCGGAGCACACCTGCCTGCTCGGCTGCGGCGTGACCACCGGCATCGGCGCGGTGCACAACACGGCGAAGGTGCAGGAAGGCGACAGCGTGGCCGTGTTCGGCCTCGGCGCGATCGGCTTGGCGGTGATCCAGGGCGCGAAGCAGGCCAAGGCCGGCCGCATCATCGCCATCGACACCAACCCGGCCAAGTTCGAGTTGGCCAAGCAGATGGGCGCGACCGAGTGCGTCAACCCGAAGGATCACGACAAGCCGATCCAGCAGGTGATCGTGGAGATGACCGGCTGGGGCGTGGACCACAGCTTTGAATGCATCGGCAATGTGGACGTGATGCGCGCGGCGCTGGAATGCGCGCACCGCGGCTGGGGCCAGAGCGTGATCATCGGCGTGGCCGGCGCGGGCAAGGAGATCAGCACCCGGCCGTTCCAGCTCGTCACCGGTCGCAAGTGGCTGGGCACCGCGTTCGGCGGCGTGAAGGGCCGCACCGAGCTGCCCGGCATGGTCGAGGACGCGATGAAGGGCGACATCAAGCTTGAACCCTTTGTCACCCACACCCTGCCGCTGGAGCGCATCAACGAAGCCTTCGAACTGATGGAAAAGGGCGAATCGATCCGCACCGTCATTCGTTATTGAGTTGAGGCAGATTGAGTTGAGCCAGGTGATGCTCTCAAGTCACAGGATAGATATGCCGAACATCGCATCAGCAAGTGTGCGTCTGCTCTTTTCAGCCCTGCTGGTCTGCATCCTGGGGACCGCGGTTGCGCGCGCGCAGGAACTGCCGCTCACCTCTGCCACGGACGTGGACGCCATTCTGGCTGACTTGCCTGATCTCGCGCGCAAAACGATGGCTGCACACCGTGAGGCCGCAGACACGATGGAGGATGCGGCGTCACTGGATGTGGTGTTCCGCTTGCAAAGCGTAGCGGACGAGCACGTCGCCGCAGCCGCCTCGCTGGAGTCGTTGATCGCGCTGCGTGAGGCCAGTGAACCCGGTAGCGCAGCTCCTCTGCGCGTATTCCTTGTGTACGAGCAGGCCCGCGCTGTCCGTGACCTGGAAGATGTCGGTATCCAGGCTGGTGTGGAGCGTGCGTTCCCGGAGGTTTTTTCCAGCCTTGGCGATCGTGATGCGAACAGCGCGATGTTCTGGTTGAGTGGCGATGTCCGACGTTTCCGCGATGACCTGCGCACCGCCGCAGGCAACCACGTTGGAAAGGAACGCATTTCACTTTCCGAAGCGATCAACCTGCTGCGTAAAGCCCATTTGCTATCGACCTACGAAACGATTGCTCCCCTGGCAGACAGGCTGATCAGCAGTGACGATGCACGCCGCTACCGGATCGATGATCGACTGCTCATCAGAACGCCGGATGGCGCAGACATTGCTGCCATCAGCATCCGGCCGCAGAGCGCCACCACGACATTGCCAACGCTACTGGTCTTCACCATCTACGCTGATGACACCTGGGCAACGAACGAAGCCCGGACAATGGCGGCGCATGGCTATGCGGGCGTGGTCGCGTACACACGCGGAAAGGGACGCAGCCCACAACGGCCCGTTCCTTATGAGCATGATGGCGACGATGCGCGCGCGGTGATCGACTGGATTGTGAGCCAGCCCTGGAGCGATGGTCGCGTGGGCATGTACGGCGGCAGTTACAACGGCTTCACCCAGTGGGCTGCGACGAAGAAGCTTCCGGTGGCGTTGAAAACCATCGTGCCCTATGCCGCCAACAATCCCGGCAACGGCCTGCCAATGGAGAACAATGTCTTCATCTTCGCCAACCATGCGTGGCCGTTCTACGTCGCCAACGACAAGTTTCTGGACGGCAAGACCTACTTCGACCACGCACGCTGGAATGAACTGAACGAGCGCTGGTATGCGAGCGGGCGCCGTTATCGTGAGATCGACCAGATCGACGGAACAGCGAACCCTTGGTTCCAGCGCTGGTTGCAACATCCCGCCTACGATGCGTACTGGCAGGCGATGACGCCCTACCGGGGCGAGTTTGCCGATATCGATATCCCGGTGCTGACCATCACCGGTTACTTCGATGACGGCCAGCAATCCGCGTTGGACTACATGCGTCAGCATCTGGCCCACCAACCGGATGCCAAGCACTACCTGCTGATCGGCCCATACGATCATGGCGGCGTACAGGCCCGACGCAAGCCACGCGCCCTGCGCGGCTACACGATCGATCCCGTCGCAGAATTCGACACCGATGAACTCACTTTCCAGTGGATGGATCATGTTTTCCGGGATGCAGACATGCCTGGCCTGATCCGGAACAGGGTTAACCATCAGGTCATGGGGGCCAATGTCTGGAAGCACGCATCGTCGATTGAAGCGATGGCTGCGGAGCGGATGACGCTGTACCTGAGCGCGCAAGCGTCGGATGCCAGTACACAGAAAGAGCCGCTTCGGCTGCTTGCCACCCACGCGGACACGCCATCCGCCGTGGTGGAACAGCACGTGGACTTCAGCGACCGCGCCAACAGTCTGGGCGACCACTACCCTGCGCCGATCATTGGCAAGCAACTGGATGCCAGCAGCGGTTTGCTGTTCGCCAGCGCCCCGTTCGAGCAGCCGGTGGAGATTTCAGGCACGTTCTCCGGGGTCATGCACGTGACCGTCGACAAGCACGACTTCGATTTCAGCATCACGCTTTACGAGCGCAAGTCATCCGGGGAGCTTTTCCATCTCTCGTACTTTCTTGGTCGCGCCAGCCATGCCGATGACATGGCGACGCGGACATTGCTTCAGCCCGGAGAGCGCACCGCCATCCACTTTGACCGCTCGCGGATGACGAGCCGTCAGCTTGAGGCTGGCAGCCGGCTGCTGGCGGCAGTGACCGTCAACAAAAATCCCTATGCCCAGGTCAACCACGGCACCGGCAGGGATGTCAGCGACGAAAACATCCGCGATGCGGCGCAGCCGCTGCGGATCCAGTGGCATACCGACAGCCACATCATCATTCCGATTTCGAAGTAATCAGGAGGACGACTCACATGGAACGAATCGAACACCGCGCCTGCTTCGGCGGCTGGCAGGACGTCTACCGCCACCGCTCCGAGGTGCTGGGCTGTGACATGACGGTGGGCGTGTACTTCCCGCCGCAGGCGGCGCAGGGCAAGAAACTGCCGGTGCTGTACTGGCTTTCCGGCCTGACCTGCAACGAGCAGAACTTCATCACCAAGGCCGGCGCGCAGCGCTACGCCGCCGAGCACGGGATCATCATCGTCGCGCCCGATACCAGCCCGCGCGGCGAGGACGTCGCCAACGACGAAGCCTACGACCTGGGCCAGGGCGCCGGCTTCTATCTCAACGCCACGCAAGATCCTTGGGCGAAGCACTACCGGATGTATGACTACATCGTGGATGAATTGCCGGCGTGGGTGGAAGCCGACGACGCGGCCAGCGACGTGCGCGCCATCAGCGGGCATTCGATGGGCGGCCACGGCGCGTTGACCATCGCGCTGAAGAATCCGGGCCGCTACCGCAGCGTGTCGGCGTTTTCGCCGATCGTGGCGCCGAGCCAGGTGCCGTGGGGCGAGAAGGCGTTCAGCGCCTACCTCGGTGATGACCCCGAGGCGTGGAAGCAGTACGACACCGTGGAACTGCTGAAGTCGGCGCAGGAAAAACTGCCGCTGCTGATCGACCAGGGCGAGGCCGACGAATTCCTTGAAGGCCAGTTGAAACCGCATCTGCTGCAAGCTGCCTGCGAAGCCGCCGGCCACCCGCTGCAACTGCGCATGCAACCCGGCTACGACCACAGCTACTACTTCATCGCCAGCTTCATCGGCGAGCACATCGCGCACCATGCGCGCGCGTTGCGCGGCTGAGTCCCCCTTCCCTGCCGCGAATGCCGACGCCGGCGCACCTGGAATTCCGGGCGCCGGCGTTTTCATTTCCACCCGCTGAAATCCCACTTGTCGAAACCCGCACCGCATTGCCCGGCGCTCCGGTTGCCGCACCGCGCTGCGGCGAGCAGACTTGGTACCCTTTCCGCCACCGGGGAAACACCGCATGGACATCACCACCCGCACTCCCGCCAGCCTCTGGATCGTTGGCGTACTGGCCCTGCTCTGGAACCTGCTCGGGCTGGCGTCCTTCGTTTTCCAGCTGCTGATGCCAGCCGAGGCCTTGCAGGCAATGCCGGCCGAACAGCGCGCGGTCTACGAGGCCGCACCGGGCTGGCTGTACCTGTTCTATGGCATCGCCACCATCGGCGGCGTGCTGGGGTCGCTGGCGCTTCTGCTGCGCCGACGCTGGGCCACGGTGGTGTTCCTCGTGGCGCTGCTGGGGCTGATCGTGCAGGTCATCGCCGGCTATGCGACCACGCCCTCGTGGGCGGTCAGTGGTGCGGCCGGGCTGGGCTTTTCGCTGTTCCTCGTGCTGGTCGCGGTGGCGCTGTGGCGCTTTTCGGCCTGGATGGAAAAACGCGGCGTGCTGCGCTGAACTCCACGCACGGAAGCGAACCGGCAAAACTTTCCGGGTTTGGAAAGCCCTTCCCATACCGCCGCTTGCAACGTTGATTTAACACACCGGCTCACGCGTTGTTACCAGAATGGGGGCCCGGAACGAGTGAGCATGTGCAATGCCCAGCGGGCCCACGCTGTTCATCGTCGATGATGATGTCGGATTCGTGCATGCCGCCGCCGAGCTTGCCCGGCAGCGCGGATTCGACATCACCGTGGCAGGCACCAAGGCGCAGGCGATCACCCGGCTGGCCGAATGCACCTTCGATGTCGCGGTCATCGATGTCTCGCTGCCGGACGGCAGCGGTCTGGATCTGCTCGAACACCTGGACCTTGGCTGCCGCACCCAGGCGATCCTGATCAGCGGCAATCCCACCGTGGATTCGGCGCTGAAGGCGATGCGCCTGCCGATCGTGGATTACGTGATCAAGCCGATCCAGGCGCAGCGTTTCGGCGATCTGCTGGAAGAAGCCAACGCCCGCCGCAAGCCTGCACCGGAAGCCGCTGGCGAAGTCTGGAACGGCATCGTCGGCCGGCACGACACGATGCAGGAGGTCAGCCGCCAGATCGCACGTGCCGGCCCCACCGATGTCGCGGTGCTGATCCAGGGCGAAAGCGGCGTCGGCAAGGAACTGGTGGCGCAGGCCTTGCATCGGGAAAGCGGTCGCCGCGGCCGGCTGGTGGCGTTGAACTGTGGCGCGGTGCCGTCGGAACTGCTCAGCAGCCAGCTGTTCGGGCATGAGAAAGGCAGCTTCACCGGCGCCGTCGCACGCCAGGCCGGGCTGTTCGAACAGGCCGATGGCGGCACCCTGTTTCTGGACGAGGTCACCGAAATGCCGTTGCACCTGCAAGTCCACCTGCTGCGCGCGCTGGAGACGCGCCACATCCGCCGCGTCGGCGGCAGCGAGGACATCGCGGTCAACGCCCGCATCATTTCGGCCACCAACCGCGACCCGCTGCAGGCGATCAGCGAAGGCCGGCTGCGCGAAGACCTCTATTACCGGTTGTGCGAATTTCCGTTGCGGGTGCCGCCACTGCGCGAGCGGCGCGAAGACATCGCGGTGTTGGCGCAGCACTTCCTGGCGCAGTTGAACGAACGCTATGACACCCGCCGCCATTTCGCCGCCGATGCATTGCGGGTACTGCAGCGCCACCGCTGGCCCGGCAACATCCGCGAACTGCGCAACGTGGTGCAGCGCGCCTACATCCTGGCCGATGGCGAACTGGTACGACCGCGCATTCCCGATCATCGCCAGGGCGCGCCGCTGGCGGAAACCGATGACAGCCTGACCTTCGTCGTCGGCACGCCGCTGCACGAGATCGAGAAGCGGATGCTGTTCAAGACTCTGGCCTATTACGACAACAACAAGACCCGCGCCGCCCGCGCCCTGGGCATCACTGCCAAGACCATCTACAACCGCCTGCTGGCCTACCAGGATGCGGACGGCTCGCCCCCATACCCGGATACATCCGCCACCGAGGAAGCCGAGGATGGCCGCGACCTGCCCTGAAAGCCCGCATCCCCTCGAAACCGTCGAACGCCTGTTGATGGAACTGGCCGATGCCTGGATGCAGGCGCGCGGCTGGCACGGCGAGGTCGAACTGCTGCGCGACACCGACATCGAACCGGCCCGACAGCGCACCAGCGGCATGCTGCTGGAACTGGGCGCATTCCACGGCGCAGCGCTGGCCCTGCATCTTGAACTTGCCGCCGATGTCGAACCGCCTGCGGCCGAATGGATGTTGCTGCGCAGCCACCTGAAAACCGCGCTGTGGCTGCATGCCGCGCAGACAGATCAGGCACCTCCGCCGGCTGGCGACTGGGTGCTGGCACGCCACACCGAAGTGGAAGAAGCCCTGCACAGCCTCAGCAACCGGCTCAACTCGCTGATGGCCAATGCCGGTGTGCTGGCATTCGCACATCGCGGCGAGGACCCGCTGGCGCGCTTCGCCCAGCAGACCGCGCATGACAGTGACGCCTGCGCCGAGGCCGTCAGCCGGCTCTCGCAGGCCCTGCTGGAAATCCGGACATGAGCACGCTTCCGTTGCACCGGCCACGGCGTGGCCTGCTGCTGCAATGGCTCGGGGATTTCCGTCTGGATGGGATCAAGGGACTGCTGTTCGTATTGCTGGCATTTGCTGCGGCCTCGGTGTTCCGCTGGTTCCTGCTGGGCGATCTCAGCGTGCGGCTGTTGTTTCCCTCGTTCCTGCTGGCGGTGGTCGTGTCGACCTGGGTGGCCGGTACCCGTGGCGGAGTGCTGGGCATCACGATTACGCTGCTGACCGGCATCACGATCTACGGCCGTGACGCCGCCGGCCTGACCACACGTGATCTGTATTCGCTGGGTTTCATCACGCTGGTGTCCTGCGTATCGGTGCTGCTGGTGTCCAAGGCGCGACGCACGCGCGAGGAGGTTTCCACCGGGCGGCGCTGGTTCAGCACCCTGCTCGACCATTCCACCGAGGCCATCGGTTTTGTTCGCAACAACGGCGCCCTGCACTATCTGAACCGCTCCGGCCGCGAGCTGTGGGGTGTACCGGACGAAGCCGTCGGCATGCCGATGGAAGACGTCCTGCCGATGCGCTGCAACGGCCGCCCGTTCGTGCTGGCCGACGATCTGGTGCCGCCACGCAGCGGCGAGCCGCGTCGCGATCTGCCCAGCGGCCTGCAGATCCAGCGCGGTGACGAATGGATCGATGTCACCGGCTGTGCCACCTGGATCCGTGAATCGCCGTACGGGCGCGGCATGATCTTCTCGCTGCAATGGGATGAGGCGCTGGTGCGTGCCACCGGCCAGCTCGAAGTCACACGTCGGCACCTGGATGCCCTGCTGGATGCCGATGTGGTCGGCGTGGCGACACTGGACGCCGATGGCCGCCTGCGCTGCGCCAATCGCACCTTGCTGCAGATGCTGGGCATCGTGCCGGAATCGCGTCTGGCCGATGAGCTGTCACTGGGCAGCATCCTGGTCGATGGCATGCAAACCCCGACCGGGCTGGATCGCACCCCGCACGATGCGTTGCTGCGCCGTGTCGACGGCAGCACCACCTGGGTTTCGCTGTGCCTGGCCCCGACCGGCCCCAACGAAGGCCTGCTGCTGGCGATCCGGATCGATGACCGCAAGCGCGCCGAACAGGATTCGCACGCCGGCCGCACCCTGCTGCAGGCGATCATCGACCAGGTGCCGGCACTGATCGCCTTCGTGCGGCCCGATGGCAAAGTCGAACTGGCCAATCGCCATGCCAGCCAGCTGATCGGGGAAAACCCCACCGCAGCGACCCTGCCGCAGGCACTCTCGCCCCGCATCCGACGACAACTGGAGCCACGGCTGCTGGCGGCATGGCGTGGTGAAGCATCGCGCATGATGCTGCACGCCGACGACAGCGCTGCGGTGAGCGATGCCGGCAGCGCGCAGCCCGCGCCGCGCGCCCGCCATCTGCAGACCCAGGTGATGCCCTATCGGGAAGGCGGTGGTCGCATTGCCGGGGCGATCTGGCACGCCTTCGACATCAGCGAAAACGTGCAGCGCCAGATCGCGCTGGGCGAAAGCGAATACCGTTTCCGTCGCCTCGCCGAAACCTTTTCCGCGGTGGTCTGGCAGGCGATGGAGGATGGCCGCCTGACCACCGACTTCGGCTGGAAGCGCTTCACCGGTCATGCGTCGGTGCGCTGGATCCAGCAATGGGCCGATGCGGTGCATCCGGATGATGTGCCGCGCCTGCTGGCCTTCCAGCAACAGCTGGCACTGACCGATGAGCGGCTTGATGTCGAGCTGCGTCTGGCCTTCCACGAAGGCGGTTACCGGCATGTGCTGCTGAAGGGCATCCCGATGAACGACAGCGCGGGTCACCCGCGCCAGTGGATCGGCTGCATCCGCGACATCCACAGCCGCAAGGAATACGCCGCCGCGCTGGCGGCGCGCGAAGCCGAGCTGCGCCTGATCCTGGAAACCGTGCCGGTGCGCCTGGCCTCGCTCGATGCCGACAACGTGATTCAGCGCTGCAACCGGATGTTCGCCGACTGCTTCGGCCTGCCGCCGGACACCAGCGGCGTCGCGCTGGCGCGCGTCCTGCCAGCGGAAGTGATGGACACCCTGATGCCGGCGCTGGAACGTGCCCAGCATGGCGAATCCAGCAGCGTGGAGTGGAGCTTCGAGCACCCCGAACAGGGGCTGCGCTGGAGCCATACCAGCTTCACGCCCGACATCGATGCCGAGGGCCGCGTGCGCAGCGTCATCACGCTGTGCGTGGACTGCACCGAGCGGCGCGAGCGGGAAACCGCGCTGCGGCGCAATGTCGCGCAGTTGCAGGCGCTGATAAAGAACGTGCCGCACATGGTCTGGATCGCCGATCCGGAAGGCCGGGTCGAATACTTCAACCCGCGCTGGTACGACTTCACCCGCTGCCACTACTGCACCAGCTGGAGCGAGGCGGTGCACCCGCTGGACCGTGTCGACGCGCAGGCCGCGTTCGATCGTGCCCGTCTTGCCGGGCGCGAGTTCAGCCACGAAGTGCGCTACCGCGACGGCAATGATGGCCAATACCGCTGGCATCTGGTGCGGGCGATCCCGCTGCACCAGGACGATGGCAGCATCATCCGCTGGTACGGCAGCTGCACCGACATCCACGACCAGAAGGCCGCCGAGCAGACCTTGCGCGAGGAGCAGTCGCGCACCGATCATTTCCTCGCCACGCTCAGCCACGAGCTGCGCAATCCGCTGGCGGCGCTGTTCACCAGTGCCTATCTGCTGGATGCGGCCGGCACTGCGGATCAGGCCCAATGCCAGACCAGCGCCACGATCCAGCGCCAAGCCACGCATCTCAAGCGTCTGGTCGATGACCTGCTGGATTTGAGCCGCATCACGCTGGGCAAAGTCAGGCTGGAACTGCAATTGTTCGATCTGGGCGCCCTGTGCGCCGACGCCTGTGCCGACTCCGGCATGCTGGCGGCGCAGCACGGTGTCAGGCTGTGCTTCCAATCACCCGGCCAGCCGATCCGCATCCATGGCGACCCGGTGCGTCTGCGCCAGTGCATGGACAATCTGGTTTCCAACGCGATCAAGGCGAGCCGGCGCGGCGATCAGGTGCAGATCTCGCTGCGCCTGCTGGATGCGCAGGTGGAACTGGCGGTGCAGGATCAGGGCGCCGGCATTCCACCCGAATTGCTGCAGCAGATCTTCCAGCCCTTTGCCCAGGGCGAACAATGGTGCCGGCATGGCCTCGGGCTTGGGCTTTCGATCGTGCAGAAGATGGTGGAACTGCACGGCGGCAGCATCCAGGCCGATAGCGGCGGCTATGGCCAGGGCGCACGTTTTTCGATCCGTCTGCCGCATGACGGCGGCATCCGCCTGCCCTGCCCGATTCCGCAGGGTCTGGCCGCATTGCCGCCACATATTGCCCGCGCCGACAACGGCGATGCCGCGCCCAGAGGCAAGGTGCTGATCATCGATGACGAGGAGGACAGCGTGCGCGCGTTGACCCATCTGCTGGAACTGGAAGGCCATCAGGTGCTGGGCGCCGGTGATGGCGAAACCGCGCTGCTGCTGGCCAGGCATTACCGCCCCCAGGTCGTGGTGTCCGACCTCGGCCTGCCGCCTCCATTGAACGGGCTGGCGCTGGCCGCGCGCCTGCGTGAGGAAGCGGACTGGCCGCTGTATCTGATCGCCTACAGCGGCTATGGCACGCGCAGCGATGTGGAACGCTGCATCGCTGGCGGCTTCGACATGCACCTGACCAAACCCTGCAATCCGGTCGCGCTGATGGATGCGGTCGGGGACGGGCTGCGCGCGACCTGCCACGACGCGCTGCCGCGCTGAGTACCGCTTGAAGACACCAGCGCGGCCCGGCGACGGCAGTCAGACGCAGATGTGGCTGCCGCCGTTGACATGCAGGATCAGGCCGTTGATGTAGCTGGCGTCCTGGCTGGCCAGGAACACGTAGGCCGGGGCGATTTCGCAGGGCTGCGCCGGCCGCCCCATCGGTGAATCGCGGCCGAATTCCTCAACCTTTTCGGCATCGAAGCTGGAAGGAATCAACGCCGTCCAGACCGGCCCCGGCGCCACCGCATTGACCCGGATGCCACGCTCGCTCAGGGTCTTGGCGAACGCGGCGGTCATCGCGTCGATCGCGCCCTTGGTGGCCGAATAGTCCAGCAGCGTGTCATGCCCGCGGCTGCCGGTGATCGAACTGGTGTTGAGGATCACGCCGCCGCGCGGCAGGTGGTCCAGTGCCGCAATCGTGCTGTGGTAATAGCTGAAGACATTGGTGCGGAAGGTCAGCTCGATCTGCGCCGGGTCCAGTTCCTCCGGCTCGTCCACCGGGTATTGCTGCGCGATGTTGTTGACCAGGATGTCGAGCCCGCCGAGCTGGTCGACCGCCGCTTTCACGCTGGCGCGGCACTTTTCCGCATCGTTCAGATCGGCCGACATCAGGAAGCAGCGCCGCCCTTCGCCCTCCACCAGCGCACAGGTTTCACGCGCGTCCTCGTGTTCGTCCAGATAGGCGAAGGCGATGTCGGCGCCCTCGCGCGCGAAGTGCAGCGCGATCGCGCGACCGATGCCGCTGTCGCCGCCGGTGATGTAGGCGCGGCGTCCGGCGAGCTTGCCGCTGCCACGGTAATCGGGGCGCATCACCACCGGCTTGCTGTGCATCTCGTGCTCTGAGCCGGGCTGGTGCTCCTGCAGCGGTTCGGCGCCCTGGCGGCGGGCACGGGCGGACGCGTCTTCGGACATGGCGCTTTTGCGCCCGGCGTGCTGGTTGCGGGTATTCATGCGGGTTCACCTTTCAAGCTGGGAAGGGACATCAATCTGGAAAAGGAAACGTGCAACAGCTTCCAGCCAGCAGAAGCCGTGCCATAGCGGACCCAGCGCTGGCACTGAATTTGCCTTTTCCATACTTCCCGCCCACGTCGAGAGCGGCCACGATGATCCAGCCGGAATCAGATCGTGCGTGCAGTCCAGGCACGCCCCCGCCTTTCGCCGTCTGCCGCAGCGACGTTTTGGCCGAAACGGGAACGCTTCCATGCCAGTGATTGGTTGGCGCATCAGCCCGGAAAATGAGCTTGCACGCTGCCTGGAGCAGCAAAAGGCCGGGCGCTGGCACTACGCCGGCAGCCTGTTGCTGTACGTGTCCTCCACGCCCGAACTGGCCGTGCTGGAAGCACGTGCGCACCATCGCCGTGGCGACGGCGGCTACTGGCTGCAACAGATCAGCGCGGCGGCAGCGTTGGCACTGCAACGCGTGGAACGCGAGGCATTGCCGGAGGACTGGTCCCGGCGCCCGCCGTTGACCCGTGAACTGGGAGCGCAGTGGTTGCGCGAGGCCCGCTGCTCCGGCCTGCTGGTGCCGTCCAGCCTGTGCCCGGAAGCCTCCAATCTGCTGATCAATCCGGCGCTGGCACCGGAGCTGGAACTGCTGCCGCTGCGCCCATTCCGGTTCGATCGGCGCCTGGTGCTGGCGCTTTAGCCGGGCCGATGCAGCGCATGGGTGAAGTCTTTCCATGACTGTGAAAGCCTTTCCGCCGCCGCCACTGCCTTCCATGCCGTCACCCGCGTCTGGCTGTTGCTGATCGCAACACCGCCTGCGTTGCCGGCCATCGCCTCGCGCACAAAAAACCGGGGCTCAGAAAGAGCCCCGGTGAAGACGCACAGGCCGGGTTTACTGGTCGTTCTGGCGACCCTTGCCTTGGGATTCGTTCGAGCTGCGGTCGCGGTTGCCCTGATTGGTCGCGCTGCCCGCACTCTTGGCGTGCTGCTTGTCCTGCTGGCTGCGGCCCTGCTGGGACGGGGAGGAATTGTTCTGGCCGGCAGCATCCTTGCGGGTGTTGCCCTGGTTGTTGGTGCGATTGGTCATGACGGTTCTCTCTGAAGATCCGCAGCGACGTGCTGCAACGGGAATCCAGCATGCGGCGTGCCATCGCGGCCGCAGACGGCATCGGCGTGAAGCCCTTTCCTGCCACCGCGCAAACCTTTCCACCCCGGCATGCGCTTTGCCCGATATGTCAGCCGTCGAGCGCCCGATCCGGTGCAGGCAGCGGTGCAGGTGACGCGGGTGTGAAACCGTCATTTTCATGATTCGCGACGCTTTTCCGGTAAGCGCTGGGTGCTGTGGGAAAGCTTTTCCGGCTGCTGCTCCAGCTCTACCCGGCATGGCCCGCCGGCTGCTTTGAATGATTCAGCAGGAGGCCGTGCGGCCGGCCTGCATCACCGTAACACCCCGCATTCAAGGAGCAAGCCATCATGAAGAACCAATACGAACAGAACGACCCGCGTTCCGAACGCAAGCAGGGCAATGGCCGCCACGGCGACTACCCCTCCCCGATGCAGCGCGTGTTCGATGATCGGGAAGAGTCCTCCCGCCATGGCCGCAGCGCCGATGACGATATGCAACGCGGTGCCAGCCGTGATGCGTGGAACCGCGACGTCAGCGCCGGCAACTGGGACCGTTCCGGTTTCCAGGGCCGCAGCGGCGGCAGTAATTACCGCTGGCAGGATGATGCCCAGGTGCGCTACGGCGGTGATGGCTACGGCGAAGGACAGCAGGGTTATTACGGTGGCCAGCACGGCCACTTCGGCTATTACAGCCAGGGCATGCACGAACCCGGCGACGGCCAGGATTACCAGGGCCACGGCGACGGCCATCGCGGATTTTCCACCCAGGGCTCGCGCTGGCAGCATCCCGAACAGGGTCCGGGCGGTTACGGCCCCGGTCATTCGATGGGCGGACTGGCGCGCTACGACCAGGAATACAACCCTTCCTCCGGCGGCGCTCGCGGCCCCGGCGGCTACCGCGACTACGACATGCGTCGCAGCGGCCGGCATGGCATGGAGCGTGGCAATACGCATCAGGGCCCGTGGGGTTTTTCCGGTGAATACGGCGGTTACGAATCCGGCCCCGGCCACCGCAGCGACGCCGGTCCGGGCTACGGCCTGGGCTTCGGTTCCGACTGGCGCCGCGATGACGAGCACTACGGCGGCATGTCCGGCCCGCGCCATGCGGGCGGTGGTTACGGCAGCAGCCATCAGGCCAGCCAGGGCTACCGTGGCAGCGAGGGCAACATGGGATGGCAGAGTCGCGGCCAGGGCGGATTCCGCGGCGTGGGACCGCGCGGCTACACGCGTTCGGATGAACGCCTGTGTGAAGACATCAACGAGCGCCTGACCGATGACGACCACGTCGATGCCAGCGACATCTCGATCAAGGTCAAGGATGGCGAGGTCACGCTCACCGGCGAAGTGCGCGAGCGCCGCCTGAAGCACTACATCGAGGATCTGGTCGAGCGCTGCCACGGCGTGCGCGAGATCCGCAACCAGATCAGCGTCAGCCGCTCGCATGGCCGGCGCCAGGACAGCACGTCTTCCGGCAACGACAGTGACAGTGATACGGCCGGATCCGGCAGTTCCGGCGGCCAAGGCATGCGCAAGAAATGAGCCGGTGTCGTGGTCGCGCATGCCCTGCGCCTGCGTGACCACGGCCTCTTCGAGGAGACCGATCATGCACCCCCATCAAACCCGACTCCAGCCGCTGCGGCGTCTGGCCATCCTGTTCGCAGGGCTGGCGCTGGTGCCACTGACCGCCTGGGTCCATGCCCAGTCCGATGCCGCTGGCCACGTGCCGCAGCCCGAGGTCCGGGCGCTGCCGTCACCGCTGGCGCTTGCTCCGGAGCGCAACACGCTGGTTGTCGCGAAACGCTCCGGGCAGCAGACGATGCTCCGCAACACTGACACCCGGGATGTCTGGGATAGCTGGAGCGAAGGCGAATTCGTGCACCAGGCGGTGGCATCGGGCCGCGCCGAGATCGCCGCCGCGCGGCTGGCGCTGCAACAGGCCCGCAGCCCCGAGGTCAAGGCCTTTGCCAGCGAACTGGAACGCGAACATACGCGCCTGAACCAGCGTCTGCTCTCGCTGCAGACCGCACATTCGATGCGGATGCAGCCCGGTAGCACGACCAAGGATGCCTTCGTCGACGCTGCCGATCCAACGGCCATGGTCGCCACCCCGACGCCGGCAGCTGCGCCCGATCAGGACAGCAAGGCTGCACCCCGACGGCATTTCCACCCGCCCTCGCTGCAGGCGCTGTCGTACAAGCACGGCATCGAGTTTGATCTGGCCTTCATGGACTGGCAGATCAACCACCACCACGCCGCATTGCGGCGTTTTGAAGTGGCAGCAGAGCGTACCAATGACAACGCCGGTGCCGCAGGCGCTTCGTCCCTGGCACGTGACGCGCTCCCGTCCCTGCGTCAGCACGTGGCCCGGGCCGAGGAACTGGCGCGACAGCTTGCATCGCGCTGAGGCCCGCCTGGCGACAAGGCTGCCACTTCCCGCACCGGCCAGTTCCGGTGTCTTGCCCCAACCGTGTCTGGCGGCACGGCTGGGGCCTTCTTTCCACCGGCGTTTCACGCTGGACGCGCCGTTGAACGCAGCCTCCGTTGCACTGGACAGGAAGCCCGATCAATGCGCCCGATCCATGGGGGCGATTCACCGTTGCAGCAGGCAATGCTGGCCACCATGGGTGACCATTCGGCGGTGCTGCCTATGCCTCGAGCGAACAGTGTGATCGGATGCGGACCGTCATGCCTGGCTCCCTGGATGTGATGGATGGTTGCTGCCCGGCTTCAGGACAGCTCTGAATCAGGACAGCACCGACAGCGTTTCGTAATCCGCGCGGCGCGCGCCCTGCGAGGTGAGGTAGGCATCCAGCTGCGGCAGCTGTTCCTCTTTGGCATCCAGCACCACGAGCACCTTGCCGGCTTCGATGCACTTCTCCAGTTCACGCCGCACCTGGTTGGGAATCGCGCTCCCCATCAATGCCGACGACCAGGTGCCGACGGCGGCGCCGATCAGGCCGAGAATTCCGACCCCCGCCATCGTCACGCCCCAGGCCGGCACCGCAGTGGCGGCAAGACCCAGCAGCACGCCGGTCGCGCCACCACCGACCAGACCGCGGGCCGCAGCCGGCACGGTGTCGTTCGGTGCCGCATCGTGCAGTTCATCCGGAATGGCGACCAGCTCGATATCGCTGCGCGCGATCACGGAAATATCTTCGTCCTCCAGCCCGAGACGCCGCGCTTCCTTCACGCAGCGGTCGGCGATCTCCAGCGAATCGGTCACATAGGCGTGTCGCTTCTTCATGATCCTGGCCTCCAGTGGCGGGCGGCGCCGGGGTGGTGCCGCGAAATGGCGGACACGCCACTTCGACCAGCATTCAAGCAGTCTCCATGCCAGTGCGGGGGTTGCCATCCGGCAGCACGGCAAGCGGCCGACGCCGGTATTGATGCAGGAAAAACCTTCACGTTACGGAAGCGTTTTCCGCCATGCGCGCAGGCTTTGCGCCCGCCCTGCCCCGCAAAGGGCGGGAAATCCGGCAGCACGCGGCTGGTACGGCATCTGCCTGGATCTGATGCCCCCATCTTGCAGAACGCCACCATGCCCTACGACTCGCCCCGCGATTTGCCCGACAACGTGCGCAATGTGCTGCCCGCACACGCGCAGGACATCTATCTGTCCGCCTACAACAACGCCTGGGACACCAACGCCCACCCCGACGACCGCCGTGGTGATGATTCGCGTGAGGAAGTGGCGCACAAGGTGGCCTGGACGGCAGTGAAGCAGCGCTATTCAAAGCAGGCCGATGGCCGCTGGCGCGCCAGTGATTGACCGGTGTTTCTGCCTGCGACGGATGCCTGCCGGAAGCCATGACAGGGCTGCTCCAGGCGTGGCATGGAACCTGCATTTTCCTGCTGCGTAGGACCTTTTCATCCCTGCCTTTCACCACCCGGGAGACACCATCGTGGCCACCAAAGCCTATGACCCCAAGCAGCTCGAAGAACTCCTCCTGCAGGCCCTGCAGACTGAAATCGGCGGTATCAATGTGTACTCGGCAGCACTGGAATGCGCGATCGACGATGACCTGCGCAAAGAGTGGGAGGACTATCTGGAAGAGACGCACAACCATCACGCGATCCTGCTCAACGTGTTCGAGGAATTGGGCCTTGATCCGGAAAAGAACTCGCCCGGCCGCCAGATCGTCGCGCACCACGGCCGCTCGCTGGTGGAGGCGATCAAGATGGCCAAGGCCGGTGCCGAACCCGAGGCCGCGCAACTGGTTGCTGCCGAATGCGTGGTGCTGGCCGAAACCAAGGACCACATGAACTGGGAACTGATCGGCCACCTCGCGAAAGAGGCCAAAAGCGGATCGACCCGGGTGCTGAAACAGGCCTACGAGGCGGTCGAGCAGCAGGAAGACCATCACCTCTACCACACCACGGGCTGGACCCGGGAACTGTGGATCAAGGCGCTCGGGATGCCGGCGGTACTGCCGCCGCCCGAGGAGGTGAAGAACGTCGAAACCGCGATCGGTGCCTCGCGTGCCGAGCAGGCGCGCAGCCAGATGCTGTAGGCCCTGGCATACGCGTCAGCGGCAAACAACGCCGCAGGAACAGTGCCGGGCATCGCCTGTTCGGCGGCGGATGTGCGTGGATGTGGGCGTGCGTGGCGCCTGCACGGAATGTCCGGGTCGGGCGCCGGCCGGCGGCCTGGGCCCGGACAGGCGCTCGCTGATCGCGGGCAGCGTGGACAACGACGCTGGCGATGGGCCGTCGGCCTGGCAGTGCCGGCCTGCGGCAGGATCAGGAGGCAATGGCGGGCATCATGTGGACAGTCTCGCTTCCGCTTTGGGAATTCGTCGTTCGCGCGGCAATCGTCTATTTCGCGCTGATGCTGCTGTTGCGCCTGTCCGGCAAACGCACACTGGGCGAATTCACCTCGTTCGACATGGTCGTGGTGCTGCTGATCGGCGAATCCACCCAGGGCGCGCTGACCGCCAGCGATCAATCGGTAATTGGTGCGCTGGTAGTGTGCGCCACGCTGATCGGGCTGAATGTGCTGATCGCGTTCCTCGGCACCCGCTTCCGCAGCCTGGATCGGCTGGTGCAGGGTGAACCTGTGGTGCTGCTGCGCAATGGCCAGGTGTTCGAGAAAGTCCTGCGGCGCAACAATCTGCCGCGTTCCGATCTGGAAGAGGCGCTGCGTGAAAACGGGGTCGAGAATCCATCCGGTGCGGCGCTGGCGATCCTGGAAGTGGACGGCGAGATCAGCGTGATCAAGGCCGACGACAAGGATTGATCCAGAACGATTGAGCCGGCGCAGATCGGCACCCGCACCGCGACGGCGGACAAGGCCTGCCGTCGCGGTGTGATGACGGGTTGGCAGCGGAATCAGGCGGCCTTGTCTTCCTGCTTTTCATCCTTCTTCGCGCGGGCCTTGTCGGCGGCGTCGCGGATGTAGTCGCGCACCTGCGCTTCCAGCACCGGCAGCGGCACCGAACCCTGGCTCAGCACGGTGTTATGGAAGGCGCGGATGTCGAAATCCGCGCCCAGCGCCTGCTCGGCTTCGGCACGCAGCTTCCAGATGGCGATTTCGCCCAGCTTGTAGCTCAGCGCCTGGCCCGGCCAGGAAATGTAACGATCGACTTCGGTCGTGACTTCGTGTTCGGACAGTGCGGTGTGGTCGCGCAGATAGGCCAGTGCCTGGTCACGGCTCCAGCCCAGATGGTGCACGCCGGTGTCGATCACCAGACGCGCGGCGCGCCACATTTCATACGAGAGCCGGCCGAAATCCTGGTACGGGGTTTCGTAGATACCCATTTCCTTGCCGAGCTTTTCCACGTACAGGCCCCAGCCCTCACCATAGGCGGAGATGTAGCTGTTGCGGCGGAATTCGGGCTGTTCTTCCTGCTCGCGTGCCAGCGCGGCCTGGAAGGCGTGGCCCGGATCGGCCTCGTGCAGGGTCAGCGCCGGCAGGTTGTAGAACGGGCGCGACGGCAGGTCGTAAGTGTTGAGCCAGTAGGTGCCGGCGCCGCCACGGCCTGCGGTCCAGAACGGCGCGATATCGTCCGGCACCGGGATGATGGTGAAGCGCCCGCGCGGCACCGGATCGAAGAAGCGCCCGATCACGCCATCCACACGCTTGGCGATCCAGGCGGCGTGGTTGAGCAGTTCCTGCGGGGTCTTGGCGTAGAACTGCGGATCGGTGCGCAGGAAGTGCACGAAAGCGTCGAAATCACCGTCGAAACCCGATTGCGCGATGACTCCGTCCATCTCGGCGCGGATACGCGCGACCTCCTTCAGCCCGATGTCGTGGATCTCCTGCGGCGACAGATCCAGCGTGGTGTACTCGCGGATCTGCTGGCGGTAATACGCTTTGCCATCGGGCAATGCTTCGGCCGCCAGCGTGGTGCGGGCGCCGGGCACGTATTCCTCGTGGAAGAAGGTCAGCAGCGCGGTGAAGGCCGGCTGCACCCGTGTGCTCAGTGCCTCGCGTGCATCCTTGCGCAGCGCGGCCTGCTGTTCGGCCGGAATCGTCGCCGGCATCTGCGCGAACGGCAGCCACAGGGTGAGCTTTTCGATGTCCTTTTCCTGCGCCACGGTGGCGATCGACACTTCACGCCCGTCCAGCACCGCACGCGGCACGCTGAAACCACGCGCAAGGCCGGCGCGCATGTTGACGATGTGCTGTTCGAAGTGGCGCGGCACGTCGTTGAGCTTGCCGATGTAGGCGCGGTAATCATCGACAGTGCGGAACTGGCCGCGCGCCATGAAGCCCAGGTTCGACCAGAACGAGGAATCGCTGTTGAACGGCATTTCATACCCGCGCAAACGCACGTCCGCCGCCAGGTTTTCGACCTGCGGACGATAGACCTGGTAGTTCACGCGCTGTGCCGGCGACAGGGTTTGCGGGTCGATTGCATCGAGCTGCTTCAGCACGTCCTGCCACATCGCAAGGCGGGCCTGCTGGCTGGCCGCATCGACACTGGGCAGACGCGCACGGCGCGAGAAATCGGTATCGTCGCGGCTCCAGCCGTATTCGCGCTGGCGCCAGGTCCATTCCTTTTCGTAGATCGCGGTGAAGTGCGCGTCGGGATCGGCGGCGGCTTCTGTCGCGGTGCCGGCGACAGCTGCGGTGGAGGCCAGCGCGACGGGCGCGGCAAGGACAAACAGACAGGTGGCGAACAGGGTTTTCATCAGGCGGACCTTCGGTGGCGCAGAGGGCGGGACATGCCGCGCGATCATGCCACCGGGTGCAGGGAAAATCCGGCTTTGTGCCGGATTCCGCATCCGGCCGGTGGAAAAGCCCGGACCTTCGCCCACAAACGGCAAAGTGCGTTCGGGTATCGCGCGCCCCGCGCTGCCCGCATCGTTCTTCCTGCCCGCAAAAGCACGACGCCCGCATATCGGCGGGCGCCGTGATCGGTGCAGCTCCGTAATCAGTATTCGTAGCGCACGCCGGCCAGCCAGGAGCGGCCGAAGCCTTCCATTTCCAGCACGCGGTTGCGCTGGCCCTGGAAGCGGACCTGGCGTTCGTCGGTGATGTTGTTGACCTCGCCGAAGATCGCCCAGCCGGCGGCGAAGCGGTAGCTGGTGCTGAAATCCAGGCTGTTGCGGTCGTCCCAGTACACATTCAGTTCCGGGCTGGAGATGTTGAACTCCTGGATGAACTTGGAGCGGTAGTTGTAGGCCAGGCGCGCATTGAAGCCGGCCTTTTCGTAGGTCAGCGCGAGGTTGTAGTTGTTGCGCGAGGTGCCCGGCAGCTCGGTCTTGCCCAGCCCGAACGGCAGCTCGGCGCTGGACTTGGCCCAGGTGTAGTTGGCGTAGACGCCCAGCCCGCTCCACGCGCCCGGCAGCATGTCGAAGGTCTGCTGCCAGGTCAGCTCCATGCCGTAGATTTCGCCGCTGTCGCCGTTTTCCGGGCGGGTGATGCGCTGGTTCACGATATCCAGCGAGCCATCGTCCGGGTCCACCACTTCCCAGGTTTCATAGCTGTTGGCGACAAACAGCGGATCCTCGATGTCCTTGTAGAACAACGCCGCCGAGACCAGCCCCAGCGGGCGCAGATAGCGCTCCCAGGAGATGTCGAAGTTGTGCGCGTAGGCCGCTTCCACATCCGGATTGCCGACCTCGATGTTGTCCCATACGTTTTCGCCACGGATGCGGTATGGCGCGGTGTGCATGAAGTCCGGACGGTTCAGGCCGGTCGAGTACGAAGCGCGCAGGATGCTGTCCGGGCTCAGCTCGTAGCGCAGGTGCAGGCTCGGCAGGAAGTGGTCGTAATCGCGCTTGGCGTACTGCGGGGTGAACTCTTCGGTTTCCTCGTTGAACTCGGCCGCGCTGCCTTCCAGTTCGGTGCGCTCGTAGCGCAGGCCGGCCACCATCGTCAGATCGCCCCAGTTCGCATCCAGCCGCACATAGGTGCCGTACACGTCCTCGGCGGCGCGGTAGTCGCCGGTGATCGAATCGGCGATCAGCCGCTCGTGGTTGTCGCTGGCCTGCAATGCGCCGGCATGGTTGCTGAAGATGTCGCGGCAGAAGCGGCGGCCGGTCAGGAAGTAATCGAAGTTGTTCGACCAGCTGTTGCACAGCATGTCCGAATAACCGATGCCCAGCGCATCGAAATCGTCCGATTCGCTGTTGCGGCGGCGTTCGTCGTCGAACAGCTTGTCGCGCTGGCGCGCCCGCAGGCCGAACTTGATGTCACCCGAATCACCGAGGAACTGCTGCTCGCGGGTCAGGTCAACGCGGAAGCTGTTCTCCTTCTCCTCGCTGTACTCATAGCGCTGGTTGAGGCGGCGGAAGCGGTACCAGTCCTCGGGCAGATTGACGCCGCTGGCCGGCGCATCGGCCACGTCCAGGATGGTCCAGCTCGGGAAATCCGGATTGCTGTAGTCGTACGCCAGGCGCGGGCGCACCTGCGAGCGGAAGATGAACTGGTCGCGCGGGCTGGTAGTCTTGTCGGCCTTGCTCTGCGCCGCCTGCCAATCGACCTTCCACGCGTCGCCCACCCAGTGCTCACCACCGAGGTTGTAGGTGCGGATGGTCTTGTCGTAGGTGCGCTCGCGCAGCTCCTTGTCGAAGGTGGCACGCCCGGCCACGCCGCTGACATCGTTGGAACCGGCTTCGTGCCGCTCCAGTTCGATCGCCAGGGTGTCGCGGAACTCGCGGTCCTTGAAGTTGGAATCGGACGCGACCAGGTACACCAGATTGTTCGGATCGATACGGAAATCGAAGCGGCCGGTCAGGCCGTTGCGGGTACGGGTGCCCTCGTAGTCCTTGATCTCGACCACCTCGGGCATGATGTCGCCATCGAAATCGGCGAACACGGCTTCGACGTTGTCGGTGAAACGCTCCTGCTTGCTGCGTGAGGCCGACAGCAGCACGCCGATATTGCCCTCGGCGCCGAAACGGTTGCCGATGGTGGCGTTGTAGCGCTCGTTGTCGCCCGAACCCAGCTGGTAACGCCCCAGCGCCGCCGAACCGCGCAGTGTCAGGCCGTCACGATCAAGCGCACTCTGGGTGCGGATGTTGATGTTGCCGGCGATTGCATCGCCGTCCATGTCCGGGGTCAGCGCCTTGGTGACTTCCAGCGCGGCGATCACGTCGGCCGGGATGGTGTCCAACTCCACGCCACGGCTTGCCGCATCCGGGTTGGCCAGTTGCACGCCGTCCATCGTGACGGTGGTGAACTCCTTGGGCGCACCGCGCACCGTGACGTAGCGGCCTTCGCCCTGATCGCGCTCGATCGAAACGCCGGGGATGCGCTGGGTGGATTCGGCGATGTTGCTGTCCGGGAACTGGCCCAGCAGATCGGCCGACACCACGTTGACGTAGTTGGTGGAAGCGCGCTGCTGGTTCAGTGCCAGTGCCTGCGCACCGCGTGCGGCACGCACTTCGATTGTGCCCAGGCGCTCGGCATCGACGGTGCTGGACAGTTCCACATCCACCCGCACGCCGCGCTCGCTGCCGACCTCGATCACCACATCGCGGCCCTGGTAGCCCAGATAGTCCACGCGCAACGTGTACTGGCCCGGCGCCACGCCGTGGATGCGGAAGCTGCCATCGCGCTGGGTGACGGCTTCGCTGCCGTTGAGCGTGATCAGCGCACCATCCAGATACACCCCACGCGCGGCTTCCTTGATGTAACCGGTGACGGTGCCGGCGGTGCCTTCAGCCGTGATCGCAGGTGCCGCAGGCTGCGCCGTGGCCGGTGTCGGGACAGTGAGGGTCAGCGCGGTTGCCACGGCAATCGCAATCAGGGAAAGCTTGGGGGACATGGCCTGGTTTCCGGAGGCAAACAAGAAGGATTCGGCCTTGCGGCCATCCGGAAACCTTGATGGGGAAGTGTTACAGGCCGGTTAAGGGCGGCACGAACCGGTTCCGTTGCGGACAGGAGTGGCGGCTGCAACGTGCTGATTTGCTGACAGTGAGTGTGGCCGTGATCGTCGGCTTGTACGGGTTGAGGGCTCTTCCTTCATCCTGATGGGCGCCCTGCCCCGGTCGAGCGTTTGCTGTGTCCTTCCACTACTGTCCGGTTAACGCCCCCGACTTTCACCTAAAAAACCTTTTTCGTCATGGAGTTACACCCACTTTTCGGGTGTCCCCGACTTGAACGGCAGTTCCCGGTCCGGAGAGGCTGTCGCTCCACCCTGGATCGGAGCCCTCCATGTACACCGGCAAGACCCTGTTCGCCCAACTCATGGACTTCCTGCCATGGAAACCGGCGCGACAAGACAAGAAAAAACCCCAACCGAGAACGGTTGGGGTTTCATTATTGGTGGTGGGGTGGAACCCTGCGCCAAACCTATGTAACTCAGCGCCTTAGAACCGCTGCTAACTCCTGCGGAAAGGTGCGGAATCCAGCCCCAGCTGCCAATAATCCTACCAGTTCTGCCCGGCAGAGGTCACCAGCCAAGTGCCTCAGACAGGACGCCAGTTCGATTCCCGTTTGCGGAATTGAACCCGCGTCCACACTCCGAGATCTCGGCATCAAACTGGAGAGACCAATTTCGTGTCGACCAAGGATCGCAAGTGATCGTCCAGCAGTCGGGGAATGTGCCCTCCCGAGATGAGCACGCCAGCCTCCATGTTTTTTTCCATGGCGTGCCCGGTCAGGTTCGCGCTGGTGATGAAACACATCCTGCCGTCGGCTACAGCGACTTTGGCGTGAACGCGCCCGTCAGAGAACGGGGCGGCTTTGTCTCGCCAGGAATAAAGCCTCGCAGCGGAGACCAGCGTGCTCATCTT
>Ga0265293_10001281_pt1 | contig 55388 bp, 52 predicted proteins | sample Munlanlewell138R_FD_192505 | JGI IMG/M metagenome (GOLD analysis project Ga0265293, IMG submission 192505) | Leachate microbial communities from a municipal landfill in Southern Ontario, Canada - Leachate well 138R | ecosystem: Engineered > Solid waste > Landfill > Unclassified | place: Canada... | reverse complement strand
TGAAATTTTAGGACATAATGAGTTTACAGCGGTCTTCGATAAAGGATATCATACAGGAACTGAGTTTGAAACAGCCGACAAATTAGGTGTAGAAGTTTTAGTTGCTGTGCCGGATTTACCTTCTTCTTCAATGGCTCCTGACCCTGCTTACAACATCTCTGAATTTGTTTACAATCAACAAGAAGATACCTATACTTGTCCGCAAGGAAACACTTTAAAAACCAACGGTAATTGGTATTCAAAAAGTCGGAATCACAAAGGAAGAAAGAAGCAAGAACCTATCAAAATGAAACAATACAAAACCGATGCCTGCAAAAACTGTCCTGTTTATGATTTATGCACCCGTGCAAAGAACAAAAGAGGTCGAGTTATTGAACGTTTGGTTTATGCCCATTTGCTGGAAAAGAACAAGCAACGAATGAAAGAACATTATGAAATATATCGACAACGCCAAGCAATTGTAGAGCATCCATTTGGAACGATAAAAAGACAATGGGGATTTGATCACGTCATGACCAAAAAAACAATACAACGAGCTTCCGCTGATATAGGGTTGGTCTATGTGGCTTATAACTTACGTCGAATCTTCAATATTTTGAGCTCCGAAGTGCTAAAAAAGTACCTAAGTGTACTTGACTTTTATTTTTCCCTTTTTAGAACGCATTGTAAGCTGATTTACCGCATTGTATTTTTAGAAGTGGAGCATATCGTTTTTGAAAAAAGAGGATTGAAAGTGGCTTAAATTGAATATAAAATGTAATTTAGAGTGGAATATTAGGGTGTAAAGATGGTTTTTAGACGGACTGCCGTTAGCGGGCATTGTAAGAAAAACGACACAGCCAGACATTAAACTAAAGTGAAAACTATGAAACAAATCGGATTATTGATTTTTATAATTGGACTGACTTTCAGCAGTTGTAATCAAAAAAACAAGACAACAACTACGACTGATAACAAACTTGAGAATTTAAAAACTTCTGACAAATCTACGGACAGGGAAGAAATTCAAACCTTAATTCGTAGAGTTCTTAATTGGTCTGATTCAAAAAATCGCATTGATTTGTTGCCTGTAATTGCTGATAATAATGACAGCATTTATATTGGTTTCGACCTTGATAAACACAAACAGAATTTGGTGGAATTAAAAACGACTGGATTTTTTGCGGCCGAATTTATCGACAATTACAATCAAATTATTTTGACTCTTGACAAAGGACTTCGAAATGGAGAATATGAAAAATGGTTAGTTGGCGACTTGCCGACTTTCATTTTTGCAAATGACGTAAACCCTTGGTGTATGTGTCAAGACAATATGGATTGGAATACTGTTGAAGTGAAAATTATTTCGTTAGACAATGAAAAGGGAGAATTAGAATGGTATTGGGGAAACTTAAATTCTGACACAGATGCAAGCTGGAAAAGTTTCAAATATAAATTCATAGTTACGAAAGAAAATAATATTTGGAAAATTGCTTATTTGGAGGGATTTGACTTCCAAGAAAGTACACGTAAAGACGGACAATTATAACGAAATGAAAAACAACGACCCGCTAACATTGTGTAGCATTAATGGCGGGTGAAGCACGTTCCGCAAGGTTTGTTTCCCGCATCAGCCATCTAACGGCTTGAAAGGAGATTCGCCCGCAATCCGCCACTAATGCTACACTACTCGTTAGCAGCAATATGACAAACGACACTCTAAAAAAAAATGGACGACAATTTAAACGAAGAAGTAAGACTTCATTCCGCAGGTGCAACTGTAAGACACAAAACAAATTTTGATAATTTGAAGTCACATAATAACAGCTTTGAATTAAATCAAGAATTTATAAATAAATGGGTTAAACCTTTTTATATGACGATTGGCAACTACAATGACAATAATTGGGTTGAAAGTATCAAACAAATTCACGAAGAAATAACGCCCGAAATTACGTTGACTTTACTTGGTGATTTTAATTGGAGAACAAGATTAGTTGGAGCTTATTTCTCAACAATTAAAGATTATAAAGAACAAATAGAGATTATCGGAACACACTTTTTAAAAAGCGAAGTTTGTTGTGTTGGACATATTTACGCACTTATTTTTGCATTTTACAATAATGAAAAAGCAATTAAATATTTGACAGAATATCTTGATTATTATTTACAAAAACCAGAATTATATTTCGACCAAGAAAGTGCATTAGAATCCTTAAAGTATATTGACATCACGAACGGAACTAACTACTGCGAAAAATATACTTTAAGCTGGATAAAATTGCAACAAGACAGACAAGAATTTTCAAAACTTAGAGCAATTGAAGTATCCAAAATATTAGAACAGCAAGAAGGAAAAGAAGTAGCCGAAAATTATTTGAAAAATATAAACAGTAATAATTCTAAAGTTGAAATGGCTTTTGAATTAGAATATACAACACGACAAATTGAAATATTGAACGAACTAAAAAAATACAGCCGCTAACAAGGGGGTTGCGATAGCGGGGGTTCCGTGCTTCGCAGACACTTTTGTGCAAGGTGGAAGCTCAGTTCTCCGAATGAAGTTTAGTGCTAAAACTCCCCGCCATCGCAAACCCCCGAAACGTCCGAAAATGTGTTTATTTTGGTATAAATGGAATTGGTGAATATTTGTTTTGTAATATTCATTTAAAATTATGAATAATTTTATCGAAATGAACTTTAAAAAACTGAACCTTATTAGAAAGAGAATACAAAATATAAACTGGTAATTGAAACTCTTATTGAGCATTCCAATAGTTTTTTTGGGAATATTACTTGCAAAAACTGTTAGTTATATTTTACAAAGCAATTTTGAAATTTCTTATTTGGAATACGTGAGCCTTGAACTTAAGAGAGATTTTTTTCCATTTCTAATTATTTTTGTTTTAGTAAATATACCATCATTATTTTTTAATAAAGATTCGAAAATTGAGGATTGACAAATTTATAATCAAAAAAAATATAAGGCTTAGTTTGGGTATTTGGGGAGAATTTAACTCTAAATTAATTATTTGTAGAAGATTAATTTTGTTTGTTTAAGTGAAGTCCAGATTTTAGAGAAAACATCTTGGTAAGTGAGTAATCTGGAACTTCTCATAACCTTTGTCAATTAATTTCACAGAAGAAATCCAAAATTCCAATTTCATAATTATGAAAAATATAATTTATCTAATTTCCTTTTTCGCCCTTTTTGGTTGTGGCGATAATGCTGTTCTAAAAAGTCCTAAGAATACAAGTTTTTCTGAGTTTAAAAGCATTTGCAAAGGTGCCTATACAAGTGCGGCAGTTTGTAATGTTAAAACTAGCGGTATGTCAAATATTTTAGATTGGAACAAAGTGTTGAATTGCAGTCAAAGTAAATTTAAAACTTTAGGTTGGATTAAGTATTCTGAATTGTCTATTAAAGACCAGCAATTGGTTTCACATTTTTATCAATGGGATGATAATGAGAATAGTGATTGTAAGACTGGATTTGATTTATATACTGTTTTAATAGGCGGCTGCTATACAGAAGTACTCGCGCCTGATGGTTCATTAATAGTTGTTTACGACTTAATTGTATAGCTTTAGATTTTCTACATCCGTTTCTTAAATTATCATCAATCAACCCCTCATTTTCCCTCCATTTACCATAGGTGAAAAAAACTCTGTGAATCTCCGTTCCTCCTTGTCCTCTGTGTAAAAACAACCTCAATCAATTCGTAATTCGATGACTATCGGAACGTAATTCAAACGTTCGTAATTATTTATTCCCACCTCTCTACTCAAAACTCACACTCAATACTGATAAATCCCGAATTCATTCGGACTTTATTTTCTCCCAAGTACTATACATAGATTCCTGACTCGGTCTTCCTTCTTCCTCTTCCGTTAAAGGTTCACAAGGCTTAAGTGTCTCATAACATTCTTTCGGGAGTTCTTGATAAAGTGCTGTTCCTTTGGTTTTCCAATCGATCATTTCTTGAGAGACTTCTTTAATTATTCTTGCAGGATTTCCAACCACTAAACTGCGTCTTGGAATGTTGGCTTTTGCAGAAACGAAACTCAATGCTCCAATAATGCATTCTTCTCCGATTATGGCATCGTCCATTACCACTGAATTCATTCCGATCAAGCAATTTGCTCCGATAATTCCGCCGTGGATAATTGCACCGTGACCAATATGAGCACCTTCATGAAGTGTTACCGTTGTTCCTGGAAACATGTGTATCGTACAATTTTCTTGAACATTACAACCGTCTTTGATGATGATTTTGCCCCAATCTCCTCGAATGGCAGCGCCCGGACCAACATAAACATCTTTTCCGATGATTACATTTCCCGTTACTGTTGCATTGGGATGAATAAAGCTTGAAGGATGTATTACGGGTTTAAAACCATTGAATTCAAAAATATTTGCCATAATTTAACTGTTTGCTACAACTTTTTACCCCATTTTTGCGTTGATTGTACTATGAGTTATTGCGAATTTACAAAAGATTTAGAGGAAAACCATTTGGATAAAAAATATCATGACAAACGTTATGGTTTTCCAACAAAGAATGATGATGAACTTTTTGGACGTTTGATCTTGGAAATTAACCAAGCGGGATTGAGTTGGTCATTGATGTTGAAAAAGGAAGAAAACTTTAAAGAAGCATTTGATGATTTTTCGATTCGCAAAGTGGCCCAATATGGAGAAACTAAGATTGAAGAATTAATGAATAACGCAGGAATTATAAGAAATCGAAGAAAGATTGAAGCTGTAATTTATAACGCGAATCAAATTATTGATATTCAAAATAAAAATGGTAGCTTTAAATTATGGTTGGACCAATTTATTGGGTATTCTTTGATTGAATGGACCGAGTTGTTTAAAAAAAGTTTTAAATTTACAGGAGAAAAAATAGTTGAAGAGTTTTTAATGAGTACAAGTTATTTAAAAGGAGCGCACGATGAAAATTGTCCAATTTACAATGAAATAAAAAACAGTAAACCAAAATGGGAAACAAATTAATTATAGTATTAATAGGTGTATTATCTACCCTTGTCAGTAATTCTGGATTTGCACAATATTCATTAGGTGGTGGATTGAGTACTTTCCACGGTTTAAATATTGACATTAATCGTTTTGGATTAAATGGTTTTATTGAAGTACCAAAGTCTAGCGACGCCACTTTGTTTATTAGAGCAGCTTATATGTTTCCAGAAAAAGATTCAAGAACAGCTGATATTGAAGCTAAAGAGTTTGGTGTTTCTCCTGCCAAAGCAACAACAGATATTATAGCTAAAACATCATACTTTGCTGTGGATGGTGGAACCCGTCACTATTTCATAAACGATTATGACATCGGGTTTTCAATTTTTGCTGGACCACATATCAAAGGTATTTTAGCTTCTTACAGTGTAGATTATCGCGTTCCTGCTGGTTTGGATCCAAATGATTATAAAACATCAGATGCACCACAACAAGACCTAACTGCTCTTAGTCCGCAATACTCCCTTTTGTTCGCCTTTGGAGGAACGGTTGGAGTGAAATACCAATTACCCTACAGAGGAGCTTTGATGTTTGACGTGGGTCTAGAGATTGTTACACAACTTTATGATCCTTCGTATATTTTAGGATATGATATTTCTCCTCTATCTTTTTCCTTTAATTTAGGATACCGCTTCGATTGGTATTAATTCCTGTTTCTTATGATTGTTGTTGAAAGTGGTGGCACTAAATCTACTTGGGTTTTTAAATCTGAGTCAGGAAAATTAAATACGATTCAAACCCTTGGACTGCATCCGCAAGAGCTTTCTCAATATAAGCAAGATGCTATTCGTTTACTCATTAGTAGCCAAAAACTAGAAGGTGAAAGTATTTACTTTTACGGTGCAGGCTGTGAAAGTCCTGAGGCAAAAGTGAAAATCACAACATTTTTAGAAGATTTGGGACTGAGTGTAGAGCAGGTGCAAACAGATATTTATGCCGCATGTTTGGCACATTTGGGTAATCAAGCAGGAATTGTTGGAATTATCGGTACAGGTGCTGTGGCAGCAATGTTTGATGGTGAAAAAGTCATTCAGCAAACTTCTGGATTAGGATATATCTTAGGAGATGAGGGAAGTGGTTTTGATATTGGAAAACGATTGTTGCAAAGATATTTTAAAGGTGAATTACCTAAAGAAATTTGCGAATCAATTGAAGCTTATTTTAATCACGAATCAATTTTACACCGCATTCATGAACCAGATGGAAGGAAGTTTATTGCAGGATTAACGAAAATAGTTTATGAATATCCTTCTGAAAAGTCAATAAATGAAATTTTAACAACTGCTTTTTCAGATTTCTGTGAAACTGCACTATTGCCAATGAGCAAAGATTTTCCGGTTAATTTTGTTGGAAGTGTTGCCTTTTACTTTAAAGATGAATTGAAGAAAGCTCTACTTATTGCAGGATTTGAGATGGGAGAAGTGAAAAAGGAAGCTGTTTTGGGTGTTTTTGATTTCTTGTCCTCACATATCAGTGATTAGACTACTTTTAAGTGACACTTATCTATTTTAAGCGATAAATTTATCTTTATAATTTTTTTTACGTCAATTTTATTAAGATATTGCAAGTTCCTATTTCAATAAAAAAAATGGAAGAGTTTGAATTAAAGGGGACAGCCCATACACCATATATTCATTTTAATGCCCAATCTGGTGAGATGCTTGTCCAAGGACGAGCGATTTCTCAACCTGATGAAGATTTTTGGGCTCCTGTTCTCAAATGGTTTTACGCATATTCTACAGCACCTAATGAAACAACAAAAGTTGTTTTCAATTTGGAATACTTTAATATATCTTCTTCTAAGCAGATATTGTTTTTACTTCATAAGATGAATGACTTGCTCGAAGAAGGATATGATGTTAAAGTAGAATGGTTATATTCTGAAGATGATTTAGAGATGAAAGAATCTGGTTTTGACTTCTCATGCGTTGTGAATGTTCCTTTTAAATTTGTTAGTGTGGCTTTGGAAATCCCAGTGGTAGTCTAGTTTTTGTTCGGATTATTCTATTTTATCCTAGTTTTTACCCCAATTACTTGGCACAATAAATCTCACATGCCCATCATTGAATAACACCAATTCGGGGTATCTAAAAGCAATATAATCTTCATTAAATTGGTTCTGCTTTTTTAATTCACTCGGTTTTGTTGCTGATAACCAGTTTGGTCGTGTTAAAATATTAATCGGTTTTTCTTTTGCCTTTATTAAGTTGTTTTGACGAATAAAAGCATTTGGTTCGCTTCTGTTGATTTCTCCTTTTACTGTCTTCTCTTCTGCAAAGAAAATTCCTTTTAGAAAAAGGAATGAACAATCTATCGGGAAATTGATTTTGTTAAGTATCTCAGTTCTTGAGCCCAAAGGCAGTTGGTGTTGAATGATTTTATTGAGTTTTAATTCTAAATTGTCTTTCAATCTGGGACCAACCCATTGCGAGGGGTCATTTTTCTTGTTCAAATCTTTTAGGATGTAATATTTAACTGCACATTCGAGATGAATCACCTTTTCATTGTATCGAATGATGAAATCTACTTCACCTATTGTTTTTTGTTGATCAATTATTTGAAAATTTTGGAGCAGCAATTCAACTTGCTTGAATGTTTGAAAGAAATAGGAGAGAAGTGCTTCAGCATAAAAACCTAAACGTTTGTTTTTCTTGCGTTTTACAAAATTTTCTATTTCATAATGCTTTTTGTCTAATGCTAAGAAATACTCCTCTGATGCAAGTTGCCATTGATTGAGAATTTCTTTAGGAAATAGTGAATAGGGCGATAAATCATAATTATCAGACAAAGGCGATTCAGAGAACAAAAGCCAATATAAATCGCGAACGGTTTTGTTTTTTAATTGATGATAGTTATTCAATTGCATTTTATAAAATTAATGGAATTTTGATTTGCTTTGAAATGAGTTTCAATCTTATTTAAGATTAAAAAACAGTTTCCTTTTGCCAATCCTATTTGAATTGATATTTTTGTGCTGAATTATTAATGACGGCAATGTTTTTAATAAATGCCCTTTCATAGATAATTCCTTGTAAAAATAATTATTTATAAAATTAAAATAAAATGAGAATTGTAGATTCAATACCGCATGAACGTTTTAAAATTCAGATTTTTTCGTTTAACGGTAAATATACTCTTAAGATAGAGCTAGGACAGTTTGAACAAAGTTATAAAATTGGAGAACTTGATGTAATGGGCTTAGCTGATGTGAAAGCAATGGTTACCGACGAGTTCTTGGCTAATTGTTTAAAAAGGTTTGTGGAGATGCGCACGGACTGGAACGAGTCATTTAAAAATAAAAATACAAACTTAACTAATTCATAAACGCAATGAAACGATTTTTTTCTTTCGTAATCTTAGGACTAAGCGCCTCTTTACTAATTACATCTTGTGGTGAAAAAACTGCAACTGCCGATACAGAGGACGTAAAGCCTGTTGAGAAAAAGCAAATGGGTGACGGAACTTCAGGAATTGCAATGGCATTTTATTACCAAGACAGTATCGCAACTCAATTTGGTTTCTACAAAGAAATTGATTCTATCGTGCGTGTTAAGGAAAAGAATTTTCAACAGGAACTAGAAGCAAAGTACAGAGCTTATCAAGAATACGAAGCTGATATCCAGAAGAGAATGGCAAATAATGAAATCACTGGATATCAAATTGAGGAGATTCAGCAAACTGCTTTGCAGAAGCAACAGTCTATTCAACAGTTTGAGCAACAACGTGGTTCTGCTCTTCAAAAAGAATCAATGGAATACCAAACAGCATTGATGAATAAAATATCTGAAGCAGGTAAAGAATTTGCAAAATTAAAAGAAATTGATTTGTTGTTTTTCTACCAAAAAGCAGGGCAAATTACTTTTATTAACGATGCATTTGATGTCACAGATGAGTTTATTTCTTTTTTGAACAAGAGGGAAAAAGAATTGGTGTCAGGCGTTAAAGAAGAGATTAAATCGATGGAAAGTAAAGATTTAAAGTAAATTCTACCATTGTTTTTTAGCATTGAGTTAGCAAAATAAAATATGTTTATATCACAAGAAAAGTTACAGAATAATATTGCCGAATATGTCATCTATATGTATCAAGTGGAGGACATGGTGCGTGCTTATAATTTCAATATCGAGAAAATACGTACTCAAGTTATTCGGCCTCAAGTGAAGAGTGATTCTTTAGAAGCAGAGGCGGTTAAGTGGTATAAAGAAGTTATTACTGAAATGAAAACACGTGACCTTCTTAAGAAAGGTCATTTGCACCGCTTAGGAGAAGTTATTACTGAAATGATTTATTTACACAATACCCTAAAAGATGTTGTGGAAGACAAGAAATACCTTGATTTAATAGACGCAGCCGAAGAAAATGTTGAAGCTTTTCAAAAGAAAAGTGATTTAGGCGCAATTCATTTTGTTGAGGTGTGTTTCCAAGCTTTATACATGAAATTGTTATTGAAATTACAAGGCAAAGAAATTGGAGCAGAGTCAGAAGCAGCTTTTGATACCATGCGAATTATTTTGGCTTACCTTACTCAGGCCTATCACCAAATGAAAGCTGGAGATATGACGATGTTTCAAAAAGAGAAATAATATTCGATTTAAAAAATATTGAAAGGACAACAGTAAATGTTGTCCTTTTTTTGCACTATATGACTTTGTACTGGTTATAATAGATTAAAATGCTTATCGGGATGTTTACCAGTAAAGCGATGAAAAGAAGAGATCCTACTATTAATAAAATCTTTGATTTTTATGTTCTTTCTTTAAAATAACTAAACTGATAATTCCAATAATTAAGGAGAGCGCAAGAGTTGTAAAGAATATTATGCCAGATTCCATTTTTATTAATTTTTATTCTTTTTTTTTGCCTACTGCCTAAAACCTCTAAACTTCTCATTAAACTTCGCCACTTGTTGTTTTCTCAACCCTATTAAATCTTCAGGAACTGTTCTCTTCCAACGTTTGTGTGACCAAATCCAGTATTGCGGAGCTTCATTAATTGTCTTTTCTAATAAGTGCACAAATTGTTCTGTGATTTTACCATATTCTAATTCCCTTGGTGTTGAAGTGATTTCCTTTAAACGCATTGTATAATGTCCACGTCTAATTTTGTGAATACTGAAATAAACAACTGCTTGGTCGTATTGATTAGCCAACATTTCAGGTCCAAATAATATTCCTGAGGCTTGATTTAGAAATTCCATCCAGTAGCATTTATTAGAATCTCCGGGTGACTGATCTGCCAAAACAAGTGTAGAAATACGCTCCTTATTTTTAGAGAAAAATTCATGTACGATCTTAGAATGTATAACTTTCATTCCGAATCTAGATCTTCTGGCGTTTAGTTTTTTATCCCAAAACCCATTACTCAATGGCATTCCAATACCAACTGCTTGGTGTTTAAATAATAAGTTTTGTCCTGTAATTAGCCATTCCCAATTGTTGTAATGACCAGAAACCAATAAAACACTCTTTCCATCTGCATAAAGTTTGTCCATCACCTCAGGATTTTCAACTTTAAAACGTTTCAGCAATTGTTTTTTTGAAATACTCAAGTTTTTTGCTCCTTCTGCCAATAAATCTGTCAAATGGCGATAGAACTTTCGTTCAATTACTCTTTTTTCTTTCGTAGATTTATTTGGATAAGATCTTTCAATATTCCCACGAACAACCCTGCGTCGGTAAGGTATAACTGTAATAAGTAGCAGGTAAAATAAATCAGTAAATAAATACATTATACGCAATGGCAATAGCGATAATGGATAAATAAGAACGTAGTATGCAAATGCACTGAACATCTTGATTTTTTTGTAAAAATAGGAATTAACAATTGATAATTCGTAATTGACAATTTGTAATTTTCTATATCAAAAAGAATCTTATTTTTGCAAAGTCAAAATAATGCCTTAATAAAATGGAGAAAATAATCTGTGGTATTCAACAAATTGGAATTGGTGTTCCAGATGTTCAAGAAATTTGGAAATGGTACCGAAAATTCTTTGGAGTAGATGTTCGTATCTTTGAAGAAGCTGCTGAAGCACCTTTAATGACGAGATATACTGGAGATAAGGTACATTCTCGTACCGCAACTTTAGCACTTTCTATGGAAGGTGGTGGTGGTTTTGAAATCTGGCAATTTACGAGCCGTGAAACCGAAAAGCCGAAGTTTGATGTGCAATTAGGAGATTATGGACTTTATATTTGTCGGATTAAATCTAGAGACGTTAAAACCTCTTTTGATTTTATGAAATCGAACGGTGCAAAAGTACTGGGTGAATTAAAAACAACTCCTCATGGTGAACCACATTTCTTTGTGGAAGACCCGAATGGAAATATATTTAACGTAGTTCAGGAGCATACCGTTTTCCAAAAGACAAAGTTTGAAGGGAAAACCGGTGGAGCAGCAGGAGTGATGATTGGCGTGAGTGATATCGATGCTTCAATGAAATTGTATGCTGATATTTTAGGATATTCTACCATAGAATATGATGAAACAGAAGTTTCTGATTGCTTCTCTGATTTGCCAATGGGAGATAAAAAAGTGCGTAGAGTTTTATTGTCGCACCCTGAATCACGCCAAGGACCGTTTGCGCCATTGTTAGGACCAACGAAAATTGAATTGGTTCAAGCTATTGAAAGAACAGATTGCAAGAAAATATTTAAAGACCGTTTCTGGGGTGACTGGGGTTTTATCCACTTGTGTTTTGATATCAGAAACATGGATGTTCTTCAAAAAGAATGTGAAGCAGCAGGTTTTCCATTTACAGTAGATAGTGGTGCAACTTTCGATATGGGGGAAGCTGGAGGTAGATTCTCTTACATAGAAGATCCAGACGGAGCTTGGATTGAATTTGTTGAAACACACAAAGTTCCGCTAATGAAAAAACTAGGTTTATACATTAATTTAAAAAATAGAGACCCTAAAAAATCATTGCCGAAGTGGATGCTAAAAGCAATGGGAATGAATAGAGTGAAATAACTCTCTTCTTTTGAAGAGTATTGATTAATGAGTGAACAGTGGTGCAGAGGAATTTATTTTCCTTAATTTTATCATCCATAAACCATATATATGTTTAAAAAAATAATTTTATTTAGTTTAGGTCTTTCCTTTTTAGCAGGATGTAACACGAAGTTTAGTGTTAACGGTGACTATGTAGAAACACCTATAGTTCACTTTCTACTTGACCAAGGACAAGAATTTCAATTTTTAAAACTGAACAGAACTTTCCTTCAAGAGGGTAACGCAAATGAGTTTGCCAAACAACCAGAGTTATCTTATTTTGATAATGTGGTGGCTACCGTTAGTGAAATTAAAAACGGGAGTACTCAAAGAACTTGGACACTTCAAGATACAATTATCAAAAATAAAAAGGAAGGAGTTTTTTATGGCCCTGAGCAGAAGTTATATTTCTTTAAAGCAAATGATTTAGATGAAAACGCAATTTATAGGTTGAATATTGATGTCAATAATGGAGATCATGTAATCACAGGACAAACACAGTTGGTTAAAGGTGTAGAAATAACTTTTCCTAAACCTAATCAACCATTAAGTTTTGCAGAAAATGACGTAGTTCAAAATGGTTATAGAAATACACCAATTTCTTTTTCAAAATCATCATCAGCTGCAACTTTTAAAGTACAAATTAGATTTGATTATAATGAATTTACTAGTAGTGGTTTTGAAACTAAATCGGTTTTGTGGACAGTAGGGGAGATAGATAACTCAAATGTTAATGCTAACGCAACAACTGTTTTTGCTAACGGTGAGCAATTTTATGAATTTGTAAAGGCAAATATTCCAGAAGATTCAGATGTTACAAAACGACAAATTAGCGCTTTTGAAATTAGCCTTGTGGCAGGTTCCAATGACTTATATACTTATATGCTTACGAATGAGCCTACATCCTCTTTAGCTCAAAATAAACCGACTTATTCAAATGTTGATGGAGCACTTGGGATTTTTTCTTCACGAGTAACAGTGAAGCAATATAAACCAGCGTTTATTCCACCTTTTACTAGAGGATTAAATGAAAACTCAACGAAAGAATTGTGTAAAGGTAAGTATACGGCCCCTTTAAAATTCTGTAGTCACCTCTTAAGTGACAATAACACAAATTACTATTGTAATTAAAAAATGAATTCTTTCAGGGGCAACTTTAGATTCTAAATATTTAAAATGGACGATTTTCGAATCGTCCATTTTTATTTTAAAGCTAAATCAAAAATACTATTGGTTTTAAGCTCATTGTGTCCTCTTAATTCTCATGCAACTAAATCAAAATTCGAAAGTCCTATTTCTTATTCCGATAGAATCTGAAGGTGATTTTTAACTAGGGATTCGTTTCACAATATAATTTCAATAATTACGTTAATATATGTGAAACGCTTTTTGATTGGTTTGTTTTTTATTCCAAGAAAGAAGTTTAGAGTTGCCTGCAAGCAGCTTGCTGAACCCCGTTAAAAACCCAATATTAAAACTATGAGAAGTATAAACCCAATTTATCATCATTCCGACAAAATGCTCAACCAAGAGCAGGAATGGATAATATTAGCAAAAGAAAATCCGAAGTATTTCGCTCCTTTATATGAGAAGTATCATGAGCAAATATTCCGCTATGTTTATCAACGAATGGATGATAAACAATCAGCTTATGATGTTACATCCCAAGTCTTTTTAAAAGCATTGAAAAATCTAGGAAGATATGAATACCGAGGTGTTCCATTGGCTTCATGGCTGTATCGAATTGCGAAGAGCGAATTGAATCAAGCTTTTAGAGATAACAAGGCTAAAAAGACAATCAATATCGACAATATGCAAGTGGCTACCTTTATGGAGGTGTTTGAAGAAGAAACGAATAATATCAATAAAAAACGCTTGTTTAAGGCTTTAAGTGAACTCAATGACTTGGATTTACAATTAATTGAGTTGCGTTACTTTGAAGATAGACCTTATCGAGAGATAGGAGAAATATTGTCATTTAAAGAGAATAACGCCAAAGTGAAAACATTTAGAGCGTTAGAAAAACTTAAAAAATCATTTAATAAAAATTCACGCTTATGAAACGAAAAGTAGTTTGTGATCGGTGGAAAATCCCCTCCGAAGAAATTCGAAAACAACAAGATTTTGAATCAATTCTTAATGAATTGAAGAAAGATTCTAATGTTTATTGGAAATCAATTGGATTCTGGGGCACAGTTGGTACGTCCGCTGTTGCCCTGTTTTTTTTAATTTCACTTTTTTAAATTAAAACTTATAAGAAAAACAATTACTTTAATGATATATTTGGGCTACCCCTTTAAGTCGCAGATTGTAACAGCAAATTTACTTACTTCCAATTTCATGGTTTTGTATCGATAATCAGGATGACAAGCTTAATAGTGTTAGGAGGCAAAAATCAGGGTTTGGAAGTGATGGCGCAGCGTGCCATCACTTCCAAACCCTGATTTTTGATTGCCCCCCCCTATGAAACTGTCATCCTGAACCTTGGAAAAATTTTAATTTTTCTAAGGGAAGAATCTCTTATAATCTACTTATTATCAATCTTTTTCACAACAAAGATAAATAGGTTTAAACGAAATTGCTTATTGCGATTTAAATGGATAACCCATTGATATATTATTGAACTCTACTTAAATTTACCTGTAATCTCAATTTACATTACCAAAATCTGTTATTTACTAATAAACGGATGAAAGTTAGAGTTGTAATTAAAAGAGATTCGATAACTGTCGGATCAACAATGACAATCGATTGACTTGCTTTTGGGTAAAAGTTGATGAAGTTTCGCTTTAGTAACTTTTACCCATTCCATGACACTCAATAACTGACGTTCCTTAGTCTTTATACATGAATTTAAAGTCTATTGATGAAAAGGACGGGTATGATAAGGGGGAATCAAATATCTTAAATCGAATGCAAACTTTGTCTATTGAATTCATTACATTTGTAAAGCAAAATTGAAGTATGTTGCTTCAATAAAATGAGAAAGGTAGATGAAGAATATTTTTACAGTTTTGGCGGTTATAGCAAGTTCAACATTATTTGGTCAAATACCGATTTTGGAAGAGAATTTCGATTTATCGACTCTACCAGCACCTTTTACAATTATTAATAATGATGGACATACTGTTGCCGCTGATGTTCAAGAGTACACAAGTGCTTGGATTCTGAAAGAAGACCCAACTGATGCAACAAACGGAACTATCTCAAGTACTTCATATTTTAGTCCGGTGGACAGAGCCGACCGTTGGTTGATAACACCACAGTTGACCCTAGGAGTTTCTGGGAATTATATTTCATGGACAGGTTTGTCACATGATCCATCTTTTCCTGACTCATATAAAGTGATGGTTTCCAAAACAGGAAATACTGTTGCCGACTTTAAGGATACTTTGGTTGTAGTAAGCAACGAAATGCCAATTTGGACAAAACACACAGAATCTCTAGATAGCTTTGCTGGTGAAACTGTTTATATCGCTTTTGTGAATACCACTTATAATGGATTTAAATTGTATTTAGATAGTATTTATGTTAGAGAACAAGATCCTTTATCATTAGTAAAAGAAGAACTTAATCTTGCGATTTATCCAAATCCAGTTTCTGATATTCTTTATTTGTCAGCTGGAAATGCAAAAATTCAAAAAGTAGAGATTTACAATTCATTTGGTAAAAAAGTAGCAGAAGAAAATGTTTTTAATTCAACTACTAATCACTCTTTATCTGTCGCTCATTTAGAAAGTGGAATCTACTTTGTCTCTGTTAAAACCTCTGCTGGTATAGTAAGAAAGAAAATCTTTAGATAATTGATATTCCGAAAGCTGTTGGAACGTAATTAGCTGTGCTGAGGTCTAAATCCGTTCGTAATTCGCTACTGACTAAAGTTTTAGGTCTTTTTTTACATCAATTTGATCAATGTATTCATTCAAAATAGATTGATTACTTTGAATTTCTATCCAACGAACTTCATTAATACAAAACAGAATCCACATTTCAACAAAGAAGTTAGAGACAACATACAAGTGAACGCGGTGATCACCCAATTGTCTCACGCCAATATACTCTCCTTGTTTTTTAAGGACTTCATAGCGCATTGGCAATGACATTGAAGTGAATTCTTTTTTAGTTAATTTATGCATTAAATTTGTATTCTTGTAAACAATTTGTAATTCAAAATTCATTTTAATAGATTTTGAACCTAAATTGAGGAAAGGTGTACAAGTATAAAAATAAGCATCATTATGTATAAATTACTCATTTTATTCGTCTTTTTTTCGCTGGTAGCAGCGGCACAGACCATTCCACCTGTTACAAATCAGAATAATTCCCCAGAGATTCAAAGAGAAAAAATCAATGAATTAGATGTCAAATCGGTTAAAGCAATTCCAATAAATTCTCAGTTGGAGGTTTTTGAAATGAATGTAAATCATTTGCAGTCAGAATTAAAATCTATTGCATTATCGCCTATTAGAAAAACTCCAACTCCAATACAACAGCAGCAAATGGAAAATCAACTGAAAGAAATCAAACGAATTAATGAAAATAGTTTTCAATATCATTTATTGAATTATCAAGTTGGAAATTATGATTTTTCCAAAATTGAAAGTTTAAAAGAAGCAGCTAAAATAAGACCAAATGATGTTAGCGTTTTAAAGGAGTTTAGTGCTTATTCATATATAATGAATGATGAAGAGGAGTTGAGGAAATATTTAAATAGTCTTAATTCAATGCGTATATTCTCTATGGATTTGGAGTTGTTCGCAGTAAGTCTTCTGCATTCTTTACCTAAAAATACTTACCTCATAACCCATGGTGAAAGTGATACTTATCCATTATTGATTCAACAAAAAATAAAAAATATTAGAAAAGATGTGGAAATTATCAGTTTGGAACATCTTCAAAGTATGGATTATAGGAATCGTTTGAAAAAAGAAGGATTTAGAATGCCGAAAAGTAATGTTATCGGGACAGATTTTTTTGCTGAATTTATGCAATTGAATAAAACAAAGTTTATTGTTGTTGCTCCTTCTGTTCCTCGTTCTTATATAGAAAAAGGCGACAAATTAAATGCTGTAGGATTTGGTTACTTCTTGTTTGATTATAAGCAAACTAATGCTAATAAGACAATCTATGAGAATGAATTAAAATCCTTAATTTCTAAACATGTCGACAGAGGAATTAAAAGTGATGTAATCAGTAATTATTTACCTTTTTTATTTGAAGTGAGAAATCAATATATTGAAAAAAAAGATGTTCGAGCGATTGATGAAATAGAGAAATTAATTTTAAGAATAGCGCAATTATCAAACAAAGAAACTCAGGTTAAAGCTCTCTTGAATAAATAGAATGGGGATATTTCGAGTAAACTATAAGAAACAGACTGACGAGCAGTTAATACGACTGATGAGCAAGGGCGATGAACGCGCCTTTGATGAAGTCTATCAACGCTATGGCTCAAAGTTGGCTTATTACTTTACTCGGAAGTTGAAACACGATAAAGAGAAAGGGGAGGACTTTATGCATGATTTGTTTGCAAAGTTAATTGACCGTCCTGAACTTTTTGATCCCAACAGAAGTTTTAAAACATGGATTTATTCTGTGGCCAATAATATGTGCATCAACGAGTATAAAAAGATGGCTGTTCGTTCAAATACAAATAATGGTATTTCATCAGATTTGCAAATTTCATCGAATAGTCAGCCTATTGAAGAACAGTTAAACGAAAAGAATTTTAGCAGTGATTTGGAAAAAGCAATGTCAAAATTAGAAGATAAACACCGAGAAGTATTTGTAATGCGACACATCGATGGATTGTCTGTTAAGGAAGTTGCTGAAATAATGGAAATCAATGAAGGAACTGTAAAGTCGCGCTTGTTTTATGCAACAAAGAAAATTGCTGGAGTTTTACAGATGTATAATCCAATTAATGAAGAATAAAATGGAAGATTTCATAAAAAATATAATAGTAGAGAAACGGTTTTTTGAATTAACTGATAAGGAGAAAAACCTCATTAAGGATTGGGCCTCAAATGAGGATGAGTTTGAGGCTCTAAAGATGACTTTCCTTTCTATTTCAGATTTTAATAAAGAAAATGAAACGAAATTATCTCCTTCGGTTAAGGAAAGATTGAATGATAGATTCGCTGCCAAACATGCACATCAAAGCGAAGGCTACTGGAATCGATTTCTAATATTTTTCTTCCCAAGAGATACTCAGTTGTTTAAAAAGCCAGCGTTTCAATTGGTGATGGTTGCATTGATTGTTGCATTTATGCTTCCACTATTATGGCAAGATAAACCAATGCAATATGCCATGCACGAAGAATCTAATTCTCTAGATATTGATACTATAGACTCTATTGAAGAAAATAACAAGCAAGAAGAGTCCATTCAAAAATCCTTGAATAGGGAAGGGAAAGAAGAAGTGCATATTGATTCAGATAATGTGGTTGTTGAAATTATTGAAGAGAATGACATGATAATTCCTGAGAAAGATATCTCAACAAAGCATAGTCCTCAAACTGAAAGTTTTTTTGAAATTACAAAAGACTGGGATAACTCAAAAAATGAGGAACCTCTGGTGGCTGTTCCATCAACTAAAAGAGCTAGTGCAGATATCCAACAAATGGATGATATGCCGATGATTTCAAGTAAAGGCTTTACAGCAGAATATAAAAACACTATTCCTAAAACAGTTGAGACTTCAGAGACTTTGGGGTTATTGACTGCGTTGTTTTAGTACAGTAGTGAGTAGTACAGTATTGAGTATTGAGTATTGAGTATTGTACTTCCCTAAATAGCGTTGACCGTTTTGGTTAATAATCTTATCTCAATACTCCCTACTCAAAACTCCCTACTCAAAACTCCCTACTGATTCTACTAGTTGTCATTGAAGTCTAACGGCGCACGTGACAATATATCATACTTCTTTCCTTCTCTTTTCATAAACCTTTGCCAAATATCGGTAATTGAAGTATCCATAATTTCTAAAGGATTCAAAACTGGCGCAACAATCCAATTGTTTCTGCTGATTTCATCTTCTAGTTGACCAGGATCCCAACCAGAGTAACCTAAGAAGAAACGTACTTTTGAAGCATCTGCTGTTCCATCGTTGAGTTGTTCTGTTAGGAGGTCATAATCACCACCAATATATATTCCATCATCTACTTCGATACTTCCTGGAAGTCTATTGCCAAGCGTGTGAATGAAGAAAATATTTTCTGTTTGAACAGGACCGCCGATGCTGATGTTTGCACCAATATTTGGAAAGTTTTTTGCAACATCAGATAAGTTAATGTCTAAATAATTTGTCAGTACAAATCCAAATGTTCCTTCGCTATTATGATCACATATATAAACCACAGAACGACCAAAATAGTCATCTTTAGAAAATGGATCAGCAATTAAAACGCGTCCTTTTCTTGGTTTTCTTTTGTTTTCAAATGTTAAATCTATTGCCATGTTTTCTCTGTTGTTGAACTCCCAATTATTTCATCAATATATAAAATCTTATTCAACCTAATAAGGAATTATAAACTTAATTTAGAAATATTTTAGAAGAATAACTTTGTATTTCTATCTTAGTTTTCTAATAAATCCCGTAAGTCAAATAAAGTAAAGGACTTACATATTAATAAAACAATTTATAAAATGTATTGTTCGAAATGTGGTGAAGAGCTGGTTCAAGCTGCTAAGTTTTGTTCTAACTGTGGACAAAAAGTAGTTGGTTCTGTGGTGAAAAACACTGAAATGGATTCTAATTCATTCGAAACAGTTAGCTTTTCATCTCGCTTTGTGTTGGGAGGGAGCTTATTAACTCCAGATCGACTTGTTATTACAAGCGAAGAATTGATTTATAGGAAAAGGAACAAAAACCTTATTGGTGTCGACGAAATAGCGATTCCATTTAAACGTATTTCATCTGTTGAATTAGATAGAAAGTTGATTAGTTCTACGGTTATTGTGTATACTATGGGAAATGAAAAAGTGAGATTGAAGAACTTTTCTATTGGTGATGCAAAAAGGATTAGAGAGGCTTTAACTAAGCGCTTAAATAAATGACATTCGATAGGGATAAGAAAAATATTTATTGTATGTATTTTATTTATCAAGTTTTTTGAATTCAACCTTGCCTTTTATTGTGAAGGTTAAATTGTTCTTCTTCTCCTTTACTTTATAAATACACGTAAAGTGACTGAATCCAACTATGTATGATAATGCTATTGTATTTTTATTTAGCCATTTATAAACACCGTGCTTGCCTCCGTATAGCGTATAACTTTCGTCGTCAATTCCTATACACTCTGCCATGCTTTGAACTTCAAAATCTTTGAACAATAATTGTTCTGTACATATCAATTCATCTTCTGTTATTTTATAGGTTTCTTTATTCTTTGTTAAAGTGAATTGTTTTGAAAACCCTAAGACATAATCAATATTCTCGTAACCATGAGTAAGTGAGTCTTTGATATAGTTGTTGATTTCTGCCGGTTGTCCCTTATCATAAACATACCAATTCCCTTCAATATTAATTTGAGAAAATGCGATTGATTGGGAAGCAAATAAAAGAAAAACAATTTTAATCATAAACTTTAATTGAAAGTTATAACCTGCTGTTTGAGAGTTTTTTATGGGTTTGTGCAGTTGTCAATTTTTAATTATCGATTACTATAAGAATTCCGGTGGTTTTCTCAACTCTAATTTTGCACTTTGGAAGAGGGCAGAAGTCGCATTGAACCTAACTAGGAAACTTTGTTGCCCACCAACTGGTGTCCAGTAAAATGAAAGTTGCCAGCAGTGCATATCACGACTTAAAGACAAGCGTGTTTGCGTTAATTCCTGCATGTTTAAATCATAACTTGTGTTCAACCCTAATTTCCATCTTTCTGTAAAGCTTACATCTCCAGAAAGCACTATATTTTGATTTTTTCTATAACGTTCTTTCGGATCTGAGTTATTGAGATTTACGAAGAATGTATGTGTTAAGTTAACTTTCCAAGGAATTTCAAAGTTAATCACTTCATGCGGATTCATTGCATAGTACTGATAGTCTGCTCCCCAATGATCTCCCATTAATTCTTGGGTTTTATTAATTTTATCTCTAGATTCTTCTGCTGTAAAGGTATAAGTCGTTGAAACATTTGCTTTGGTAATTCTTCCTAAGCCTTGTCCATTTTTATGAGCATATTGGTCGTAAGAAAGACCGTTTTCATGCCAAGCATAAGGAGAAACCGATGCTCCAGAAACAATACTTAAGCCTTTGATAGGTGCAATTCTCAATGTGAAATTAACATCAGAAAACTGCATTGAATCTTTAAAAATGTCATAATTCCCACCAATTGAAAATGCATCAATTATTCTGGTTTTTGTAAACTCTTCTCCAATGGTGTCGTTTCTGTTTTTATGTTTTAATTCAAAGGTGTTATTTAGGGAATAACTAATTAATCCAACATCTCTACCAAATGACTCCCTGTACAAACTGTTTTCGTATGGCGAATATTCTACTTCATTATTATTTGGACCAAGGATTTCTGTAACGTAAGAACTAATGTTTGGCTGATAACGCATGGAAATTCTCGGGGTAATAACATGACGCATTTTCATTCCGCTTTTTCCTACAAAACTGTAGTATGCATATAAGTTTGTCGACAATTCAGTTTGGAAAGCGGCGTCATGAGAAAGGCCTAAACCACTAATTGTATCGTTTACAATGGCGTTTTTAGTATTGTCATATCGTTTGTCGATAGATTGGAAATTCATGCGTAAGTTGTATTGCGCCGTTGTATTTAAGGTTACAACCTTCTTAAATAACTGGAGTGGGTAACTCGTTCCAACGTTATGTTGGATACCATTTTGCATTCGATTTTGAATAAGGTCAAATCGTTTATCATCGAGCAAGCTATCTGCAAAAATCGCTCTATCTTTAGCTTCTAAAGCATAGGTAATTCCAATTTTTTCATAGAATTTTTCTCCACCAATTTTGTTTTTACGCAATCCTTTAAAAGGGAAGAAACGGTTAACATTAATATTAAAGGTTGGTAAGTCAGCATCAATGTTTTTGGAAGCAGAGTTTTGCTTTAATGCTGCTTTAAGTCCCATCGTTACAGGTTTTCCAGGGAAAGAACGTATAAGGTTGATGTCCGAGTTAAAGTTGTTTTGATAGTATTGCTGATTTAATGGATCTAAGTTTGTTTTACCGCTATTATCTGATTGAAAGTTTACACTTGAGTTAAACTTCCAAAAAGGATTGGCTTTGGCTTCTTGGGCATGCCTCCATTGCACAACTATCTTTTGCCTGCGTATAGAATCTGCAGGAAAGGGCTGCCTAAATGAGCTGTATTCGAGATTTGCAGTTCCTTGAAACTTGTATCGCTTTTTATAATCTGTTTGGTTTTTCACCTCAAAAGTTCCACGAGAGTATAAACTTCCATAAAAAGTTGTTTGAATAAGTTCAGATTTTTTAATTGGAAAGTAATATCCAAAGTCTTGGAAACCAAATCCATATTGGGATACTGGTGTAATCATAGGAAATAAAAACCCGCTCTCAGATTCATTGTCCTTTGTAGGAATAACACTAAAAGGCAGTCCTAATGGTGTTGGAATTCCCTTTACCCAAAGGTTCATTGGACCTGTTGCAATTCTTTCATTTGGAACCATTACAGCTTTGGAAAGCTGAAAGTGGAAATGTGGCTCATCTAGCTCACAAGTTGTAAATTTACCATTGGTGAAATGGACTTGTTCGTTTTTATGACGTTTTGCAACCTCCATGTGAAGGTACATTTCTTCCTGTTTTGTTTTTAATTCCTCGATAAATCCTTTTTCAGTTTCGAAATTATAACGAATACTGGCTGCAGTAAATGATTGGGTTCCTTCCTCAAATTTTGGTATTCCAATGCGATTACCGTCTTCATCTAAAGTATAAATCGCATAAATCTCACTTTTATCTGTATCCAACTCAATTAAATCTGCAGTCATTGTGATTCCTTCGTATTCAACTTTGGCATCACCATAAATTGATATTTTATTCGTTTTGAGATTGGCAACTATTGAGTCAGTACATGAGTAGAGCACACGAGATTCCAGTGCGTCCTTGGTTCTGTAGATACGTTTTTTCTCAACAATTTTCAGGGAATCTTGAGCGTAAATAGTAGGTGTTAATAGAATTATTAACAATCCAACGACGAAAAAATGCGTTATGGAATATTTTTTGCTCAATAGGAACTCGTAAATTTGTGTATAATAGTTAAACTAAACGGATGCAAATCTAAAAAATTACATTGTTGTGTGGTCAAAAATATATAAAACAATAGTATTATTTACTCTTCTATGGTCTGTTCATCCAATGTTCGGCCAAGAAAACCTTAACGATGTTCTATCTAAAGGAATAAAAACCGTAGTAATAGATCCAGGTCACGGTGGGAAAGATCCTGGTTGTCATGGTGGTATCACCAATGAGAAAACCGTAGTTTTGGCCATTGGGTTAAAACTTGGAGAATATATTAAAAGTAAGTATCCTCACATAAAAGTAATTTATACGAGAGACTCAGATAAGTTTATCGAATTGGATCACCGGGCAAAAATCGCAAATGACAACCATGCAGATGTTTTTATATCTATTCATGCCAATGCAGCGGGATCTGCAGCTTATGGAACAGAAACTTATGTTTTAGGACTTCACAGAACTGAAAGTCAACAACAAGTTGCAGAACGAGAAAACAGCACTATTCTATTCGAAGACAATAGTGAAGAGAAATACAAAGATTTTGAATTAACTCCTGATGCAATTATTGCTCGACAATTACAATTAAGTGTGTTTTTAAATCAAAGTATAAGTTTGGCTTCAAAAATTCAAGCACAATTTAAAGCCATTGATAGGCGCGATAGAGGTGTTAAGCAAGCTGGTTTCTTAGTTTTATATAAAACAACGATGCCTAGTGTTTTAATTGAAACCGGTTTCTTAACCAATGCAGCAGAGGAAAAGTTTTTGCATAATCCTGTAAATCAAATTAAAATGGCGAACGTTATTTTTAAGGCATTTCAGGAATATGTTGCCGAAATTGAAGGAGTCAATACTTTAGTTGAAAACGGGGCAGGATTTGAAGCTTCAATTCAAGAAATTAAAGAAAGTGATAACTCTGAGAGAATTGTCTTTAAAGAAGAAAAAGACAAAGTTTATTTTAAAATACAAGTTGAAACTTCGCGAGTTCCTCTTCCTGTAAATCATAAAAGGTTTAATAATGTTGCTGTTAAGGAGTACAAACAAGATGGTTTGTATAAATACACTGCAGGGTTATTTGAAAATGATTTCGATGCAGCAAATGCCTATAAAAATGAGATGCAAAACATTGGTTTTAAACATGCTTTTGTTGTTGGCTTTGTGAATGGGGAAAGAATTCCAATTGCAGAGGCTATAAAATTGTCAAAGAAGTAGAATTTCTATTACTTTAGTAAAGTATTTATTAATTTATACGTTAATTTAGCGCAAAATCAACAGTATTGAAAGTATCAAAAGAATTCAAAATAGGCTTAGCAGTAATTTTATCTACCGCACTTCTGATTTTCGGAGTGAACTACCTTAAAGGGAATAGTTTCTTCGGAGGTGATGATGTTTATTACGCATATTTTCCCACCTCTGGAGCACTAACTCCTTCATCGTCTGTTACATTAAATGGTGTAGAAGTAGGGAAGGTAATTAATGTAGACCTTGTTAATCCTAACAATTTCACTGATCCAAATAAAAGAGTTTTGGTGAAATTTAATATTCATACTGATGGTCTTAGTTTAGCTATAGGTTCTGGAATTAAGATTGTTCCAGGTGTTTTGAGTACTGGTGTACACATTGAGCAGAACTTTATTGCTGAAAAAGGATATCATAAGGTTGGTGATACCTTGGATGGAACGGTTAGCCAAGAAATCACTGAACAAATCGAATCTGAATTGCTTCCAATCAAAAGGAAAATGGAGAACTTGATTACTTCAATAGACAATATTGTAAATTCAATTACTGTTTTTTGGGATACTTCAGCAGCATATACACTCGACCAAGGTTTAAATGAAGTGAAAATTGCAATTTCTCGGTTTGGACGTGTTGCTTATAATATTGACAATATGATTCTTGATGAAAAAGCAAAATTGGGGCGTATTTTCGATAATGTTGAGAATATTACACACAATTTTAAAGAAACAAATATAGAGATTCAGAAAGTTGTTGGTAACATGGGGAAATTGTCTGACTCATTATTGACTGTTGATTTTAAAACAGCGATTAATGAAGCAACACTTACATTGAAAAACTTGAATGGATTGCTTGAAGAGGCTGCGGATGGTAACGGAACACTTGGAAAACTGCTCAAAGATGAACGACTCTACGACGAATTGAATGCCACAAATGTGAGACTTCAGAATTTAGTTGATGACATTAAAGTACATCCAGAACGGTATATACACTTCTCGGTCTTTGGCACAAAATCAAAGGGAGTGCCGATAACAAAAGATGAAGAACGTAAATTGAAAAAAATACTAGATACAATTCAATAATCGCTAAAGAATAATTTATGATATCAATTATAATTTTCGCTGTTTTACTACTTATAGGTTTTGGCTTTTTTGCAATGAATGCAAATAAAATTCGTAGTAATATCTTAATGGGACGAGATATAGACCGTTCTGATAATAAAGGAGAACGTATTAAGGTGATGAGCTTAATTGCGCTTGGACAAAAGAAAATGTTTAAACGCCCAATTCCTGCAATTCTTCACCTTTGTTTGTATGTGGCTTTTATAATAACTCAAATTGAATTAATTGAGATTATTTCAGATGGTCTTTCAGGGCAACACAGACTTTTTAGGGCTTCTTTAGGAGGTTTCTATACTTTTATGATTTCATTCATTGAAGTACTTTCAGTATTGGCTTTTGTTGCAACTTTCATCTTCTTAGCGCGTCGTAACTTGATTAAAGTTCCTCGTTTAAATATGAAGGAAATGAAAGGATGGCCAAAGATTGATGGTAACATGATTCTTGTGATGGAATTAATCCTGATTACTTTTATCTTCATGATGAATGGAGCTGATGAGGTACTTTATTCTCAAGGCTTATCTCATGCTGAGAGCCTAGGGGATAGCTCATTTAATTTTGCGATTTCTCAATATGTTGGACCAGCGCTTTTTGGAGGGATGAGTGAATCAACTCTAATCATGATTGAAAGAATAGGATGGTGGGGACATATTTTAATGGTATTTGCTTTCTTGAATTATTTACCTTTTTCTAAGCATTTCCACATTATTTTGGCATTCCCAAATACTTACTTTTCAAACCTTGATCCACAAGGGAAAGCAACCAATATGGAGTCTGTGATGAAAGAAGTGAAATTAATGATGGACCCAGATGCAGATCCGTATGCAGTTGCTGATGACGGTGATGCTGTAGTTCAGCGTTTTGGAGCTAAAGATGTTGAAGACCTTACATGGAAAAACCTTTTAGATGCATACACTTGTACGGAATGTGGAAGATGTACAGATAATTGTCCTGCAAATAGAACTGGGAAGTTACTTTCTCCACGAAAAGTTATGATGGATACCCGTGACCGTTTGGATGAAAAAGCAGCGGGTATTCGTAAAAATGGAAAAGATTACGATGATGGTAAAAGTTTACTTTACGATTATATTACTGAAGAAGAATTGTGGGCATGTACAACATGTAATGCCTGTGTTGAAGCTTGTCCAGTCAATATAGACCCATTGTCTATAATTATGGATATGCGTCGTTACCTTGTAATGGAAGAGTCAAAAGTTCCAACTGAATTAGCTGGAATGACTTCTAACATTGAGAACAACGGAGCTCCTTGGCAGTTTAGTCCGGAAGATAGACTTAACTGGAGGGACGAAGAATAATAGTATAAATTGATTACAAAGAAATATTTATGAGCAATTTGATGAAAGTACCTACAATGGCTGAAATGACAGCGAACGGAGAAGTTCCAGAAATCTTATTCTGGGTAGGTTGTTCAGGAAGTTTTGATGATAGAGCAAAGAAAATTACCAAAGCAATTGTTAAGATTCTTAATAAATGTGAGGTTAAATTTGCCGTTTTAGGTGCAGAGGAATCGTGTACTGGAGATCCTGCGAAACGTGCAGGAAATGAATTCGTTTACCAAATGCAAGCCATGCAAAACATTTCTGTTTTAGATGGATATGGCATTAAAAAGATTGTAACTGGATGTCCGCATTGTTTCAATATCATGAAAAATGAATATCCAGAACTAGGAGGGAACTATGAAGTTCTTCACCATACTCAACTGATTCAATCTTTAATCGCTGAAGGTAAACTTCAAGTGGCTGGAGGAGATACGTTCAAAGGAAAACGTATTACATTCCATGATCCGTGTTATTTAGGACGTGGTAACAATGTTTACGAAGCTCCAAGAGAAATGCTTCAAAAACTAGATGCTGAATTAGTTGAAATGAAAAATTGTAAGGCGAAAGGAACATGTTGTGGTGCCGGTGGTGCGCAAATGTTTAAAGAAGCTGAAAAAGGTGATAAAGAAGTAAACGTTTTACGTACCGAAGAAGCAATGGAGGTCAAGCCTGATATCATTGCAACGGGTTGTCCTTTCTGTAATACGATGATGACTGACGGTGTGAAAAACAAAAATAAAGAAGATAGCGTTCAAGTAATTGATGTTGCAGAGTTAATAGCTACAGCAGCAGATTTATAATTTTATAAAGTATGGAAATTTCAAACAAAGATTTATTTACTCAATTTCCTGACCAATCAAAGGTATGGCTTTATCAAAGCGATAGAGCAATGAGTAAAGAAGAAATCTCAAAACTAGAAAGTGAGTTATTGACTTTCGTAGAAGGATGGGCAGCACATGGAAATCAATTGTGGGCTACTGCAAAAGTATTAAACCCATACTTTGCTGTCGTTGCTGTAAATGATTCCCTTGTTCCACCGTCAGGTTGTTCAGTGGATGCTTCCATTCACCGCTTGAAAGATATAGGACAGGAGATGGGAATCAACTTTTTTAATAGAATGAATGTAACAATTCAAGAAGGAGAGGAACAAAGACAAATTCATTTTTCAGAATTAAAAGCACACCAAGAAGCCTTGATCTTTGATCCTATGATTTCTTCATTAGGAGAGCTGAGAGCTGCTTGGCCAAGACCAATTGGGAAAAGTAGTTTTGCTCACCTGGTGGGTTAAGAAAAACATATTTAAATAAAAAAAGCAGATCAATTGATCTGCTTTTTTATTTAAATATGTTTGGGCGGTCTATAAGGGCGATTTGTAAATCGCGCTTACAAATCACCCCTGCATATCGCCAATATCTACTAAATATTCTCAATAACCATTGCCGAAGCACCACCGCCACCGTTACAAATACCAGCAGCACCATATTTACCGCCGTTTTGTTTTAATACGTTGATCAATGTTACAATGATTCTAGAGCCAGAGTTTCCAAGTGGATGACCGAGTGCTACAGCGCCTCCATTCACATCAACCTTTGCTGGGTCAATTCCTAAGATTTGAGTGTTAGCTAATCCAACAACAGCAAATGCCTCATTCAACTCCCAGTAATCTACATCTTTTACAGAAATTCCTGCTTTATCTAATGCGATAGGGAGTGCTTTTGCTGGAGCTGTTGTAAACCATTTTGGTTCTTGTGAAGCATCAGCATATCCAATAATTTTTGCAATTGGCTTTAAACCATGTTTTTCAACTGCCTCTTTTGAAGCTAAAATCAATGCAGAAGCTCCATCATTTAATGTTGAAGCATTCGCAGCTGTAACTGTTCCGTCTTTGCTAAAGGCTGGACGTAATGTTGGAATTCTGCTTAAATCAACGTTGGTAAATTCTTCGTCTTGACTTACAATAATAGGTTCCCCTCTTCTTTGTGGTACTTCAACAGGAACGATTTCTTCTTTGAATTTGCCTGCTTCCCATGCTTTTGCAGCTTTCTGGTATGAGTTAATAGCAAAATTATCTTGATCTTCTCGTGAAAATTTATATTCCGTTGCACATTCGTCAGCACAAACCCCCATGTGAACTTGGTCATAAACATCCGTTAGACCATCCTTCACCATTCCGTCAACCATCTTAATGTCACCTAGCTTTTGACCAGTTCGTGCATTAACATAATGAGGAACACTGCTCATGTTTTCCATTCCACCAGCAACAACGATATGGTTGTCTCCAGCGATTATTGTTTGTGCTGCCAATGACAAAGCTTTCATTCCAGATGCACATACTTTATTTATTGTTGTCGCAGGAACATGATCAGAGATCCCAGCAAACATTGCTGCTTGACGAGCTGGTGCTTGACCTAAGTTTGCTTGAAGAACATTTCCCATGAAAACTTCATTGATGTCCTCACTTTTAATGTTTGCCTTTGCGATTGCTCCTTTTATTGCTGTAGCTCCTAATTGTGTTGCTGAAACAGTAGATAAACCACCTAGGAAACTTCCCATAGGCGTACGCATAGCCGAAATAATATAAACTTCTTTCATGATTCTTTTAATTTTCTTTTTAATTGCCACGAAAGTACAAAAATCTTCACTTTTTCACATCATTTTAAATGAATAACTGCCTTAAAAGCTTAATGATTTGGAAAATCTTGAAAAATATAGCAATTTTGCACTGTTTTTAAATTAATAACCATACACATAAATATTCTAGAATGAATTTTAAAAAAATCACCTTATTAGGTTTGTTATGTATTTACGCAGTTTCAACTTTAAATGCTCAAGATGATTCAGAGTTGCCACCTAAAGAACCTTCCAATTGGAAACTTGAGAGTAAGTTTGCTTTGAATGTAACACAATCAACTTTTACGAATTGGGCAAGTGGTGGACGAAATAATATTTCGGGTCTCGGATTTATAAATTCTTTTGCAGACTATAAAAAAAATAAAATTAGATGGGCAAGTACTTTATCTGCTGGTATTGGAGGAATTCAATATTTTGATGAAGATATTGAGAAAACAGATGATGTTTTAGATATGCAATCTACTTTTTCTTATGGGCTTAAAGATCCATGGCACATCTCATTTTTAGGTGGATTTAGAACTCAGTTTTTGGATGGTTATTCAAATCCTGCTGATTCAATTCGCTCTTCTACCTTTATGGCTCCTGGATATGTGAATGTCTCACTGGGGATAGAGTATATCCCTAATGAAAATTTGAAGGTTTTACTTTCACCATTATCAGGGAAGTTTACAATTGTGCAAGATCAAACCTTGGCAGACTCAGGAGCTTATGGTGTAACTCCAGCTGAGTTTTCAAGCATGGGAGTTTTATTAAATCCTGGAAAGAAATATAGAGCTGAGTTAGGAGCCTACTTGAGGATCATGTATAAAAAGGATTTAATGGAAAATATTAGTTTGAGATCTCGTTTTGAACTGTTTACCAATTATATTGAAAATCCGCAAAATATTGACGTAAACGGTGAATTAATTCTTGATTTTAAAGTGAATAAATGGTTTTCTGCAAATCTACAGCTAAACCTTGTTTATGATGATGATATCAAAATTGAAGATAGAAACGGAAATATTGGACCAAGAACACAGTTTAAACAAGTTATTGGTCTCGGGATTAATTACCGTTTAGCTAATTTCGAAGAGAAGAAATAGGATAAGGTTAAGTTTTTTTTTTGAAGCCGCAGTAAATCTACTGGGGCTTTTATATTAATACAAATATCTTAATACGAAACCATATTGAACCGAAAATAATATAGTTTTGAAATCACTATTAGTCTCAAAAACAGTTGAATATTTGCTCTCGATAAACCAGCAAGATTAGTGTATCTAGTTTTTTTGATGGCTAAAGAGTTATGTTTTTTAATGCATAGGAAAAAGAATGGTTTTTTCTTTATCGAAGGCTTAATGGAACTAACATTTTTCCACCCCGACGAAGAACGATAGCTTTATGAAACTCTTTTGTTTTAGGAAAGCTTTTTGCGCTTGCGACCTTGTGAAGCACACGCAAAGAGCATTGACTAACAAAAAGAGTAAATAAACTAAAGGACGTAGGCGGAATTGGGGGGCGAAAAAATAAAATGATTCTTTCTGAAAATATTTGCATCATCCACTACATAATACAAAAAAATGTCGTAAAATTGAGCTATGAATGATAACAATTTGGTCGTTGTCAATTATAACTAATAACTAAAATTTACAGTCATGGCAAAAAGTCAAGATGCTAAGAAAACTGAAAAAAAAGCGCCATTAAAAACTCCTAAAGAGAAAAAGGAAGAAAAACGCGCTAAGAAAGCTGCGAAATAACACGCTTTTATAATTTATTTAATGTTAAAATGACTGCTGCACGTTTATAAACGTGCAGCAGTCTGTTTTAAATGTGGAATGGAAATACCATCAAAAACATCGGTAAATGGAATAGTCAATATTCCCTCTTCTAAAAGCTATGCCCAACGAGCAATTGCTTTAGCTGGGTTAACAGGATTACCAGTTATAATTCGTGGTTTAACAAATAGTGAGGATGTGATTGCTGCACAAGGAATCATAAAATCTTTGGGAGCTGAGTTTACTCTTGAAAATAACGTGCTCCTTTTGTCAAAAGGAATAGATTTAAAATCAAAAGCTGAAATTTCAATTAATTGTAAGGAGTCTGGATTAAGTACTCGCTTGTTTAGTGCTTTTTCTTTGCTTTATGATCAGTGTTTTCAAGTAAATGGAAAAGGTTCTATTACGCAGCGAACAATGGAAATGGTGATTTCAGGTTTGCAAGAATTTGGTAAACAAATCGAAAGTGATGAATTGAAATTACCATTAAAGATTTCAGGAGAAATTACAAACAATCAAATTGAAATAAATGGAAGCATAAGCTCACAATTTTTGACTGGGTTATTAATTGTTACGCCATTTTTAAAGGCTGATTCTCAAATCAAAGTTTTAAATTTAAAAAGCAAGCCTTATATTGAAATGACTCTTGACTTATTGAAGCATTTCGGATTGAGTGTGGAACATGAGGATTTTGAAATTTTTAATATTAAGGGAAATCAAAGTATAAATAAAAAGGTAGATTATAAAGTTGAAGGAGATTGGAGCGCCGCTTCGTTTCATGTTGTTGCTGCAGCAATTGGTGGAGAAGTTAAACTTATAGGACTTTCTAAAAACTCACGACAAGGAGATAAAGCCATATTAGAGGCTGCACAATTAGCAGGAGCAAAGGTGAATTGGGAAAACGATGATTTATACATCGCTAAAGATGAGCTCATACCTTTTGAATTTGACGCTACAGAATGTCCCGATTTATTTCCTCCTTTAGTAGTCTTAGCGGCCTATGCTTATGGAGAATCGACTATTAAAGGTGTAAATCGCCTGAAACACAAGGAAAGCGACAGAGGAATCACCTTGCAACAAGAATGTGCTCAAATAGGAGTGAAGATAGATTTAAGGGGAGATGAAATGATAATTCATGGAACTGGTCAACCAAAAATTTCGAAGGAAGTAACTTTTTCTTCTCACAATGATCACCGAATTGCAATGGCGATGTGTTTATTCAGTATAGGAGCTGAAAGGTCCATTTTCATTGATAATCCAAACGCTATTGATAAGTCCTATCCTGATTTCTATAAAGACTTTTTAACAATTTAACTCAAAAATTTACTAATTAACGAATTGAAAACATCGACATTAGAAGAATATGGAAACCATAAAGAAAGAGGTAATAAAAGCAATTGAAAAAGAGTTGGATGAAAGGTTAACTATTTCAACGCAAACTTATAACGATGCTTTAGAATCGCGAAACAACGACACGAAAAGTAGTGCTGGTGACAAATACGAAACCAGTAGAGCAATGATGCAGCAAGAAATGGACAATGCTGAAGCCATAATTCATCAGGTTAAAATGTTTAAGAACGAATTACAACGCTTACCTGTCGAAGAAAAATCAGATAAGGTAATTTCAGGCAGCTTTGTAGAAACAGATTTAGGATTGTATTTCCTTGGATTAAGCCTTGGGAAAATAGAAATCCAAAATCAAATCGTGTATGCCATTTCAACAGCCTCTCCATTAGGTAAAATGTTATTGCACAAGAAAGTAGGAGATGAAATAAGCCTGAACAATACAAAACAATCAATCAAAAGTATTGTTTAATTGATAATTATCAAACACGACAATTAATCGATGAAAGTTACACCGACAATTGATAATTAACTCCTTTGAGGGCTTCACCGTTCGTAATTAATAATTAATAATTAATAATTCGTAATTGTATTATTCGTAATTGAATATCTATCTCAAAGGTGCTGGCTGCTCCGCTGTTGTCTGCAATATCCCTTTTGGAGTTACTACATAATGCAATGGAATGTCATATTCGTCAACTTCGGTTAAATCTTCATGAATGTCGAACATTGTAAGTCCAATAAACACTGTTTCGGGCGAACATTCCGCTAGAAAACGATCATAAAAGCCTTTCCCATAACCCAATCTGTTTCCATGTTGATCGACTGCTAATAATGGAACAATTACGACCTGTATGTCTTTCACATCTACATCTACTCCTGATACTGGTTCTGGAATTCCATAGGCGTTGTCTTGAAATTGAGTTGTCTCATCCAAGATTTTATGCGTCATATTGTTTTTGTCGAAATTTGAAACTGGAATACAAACTCTGTTGTTTTGTTTCAACCTTTTCACCAGTGGGATAGTATCTACTTCTTTCAATCTGTGAATTGGTAAAAAACAATGAATTAATTTGTGATTAAAACTCCAATTTCTCAGAAAGTTATTGATAATTTGTTGAGAATAATAAATACACTGTTCGGGTGTTAATTCTTTTCTTAATTCTCTATAGTGATTACGTATTTCGTCTCTAGTCATTACATTCCTGGTATTAGTCCTTTGGCAGAATTAGCCATTTCCTTTTCGTTAGCAGCATCAGCCGCTTGGATAGCACGATTTAATGCAACACTTAAAAGATCTTCTAAATCTTCTTTTTCCATCTGATTTAAATCTGAATTGATAGAAAGTTTAGTCAATTTCCTGTTTCCGTTCATCTCAACTTCTATAAGATTTCCTCCAGCTTCTCCACGAACGATTATGGTATCTAATTTAGCCTTTGATAATTGCGCTTGCTCTTGCATTTTCAGCAATTTTGCCATCATATCTTTTCCAAACATGTTTTCAAATATTTACCTACAAAGATAAAAATTGTTCTTGATAAGCCCTTAAATATTTGGTTGCAATATTTGAGATTCATTTAGCATAGTATAACTTTTTGAGGATTGCTATCTGCGTTGTTTTTTGTCCCTGCAGATTTTTATCGGACTCTTTCCTAGACCTTCTCCCTTTATTCACCGGTGGTGAATGGAGCAAGAAGAGAGAAGGAATAAAAGTGAAATTTAAAAGTGTAAACTGAAAGTAATATGTTTAGTTTAAGCTCGAGATTGTTGGGGAACGGTGAATAGGGTTTTATCACCTGTGGTGATGTATTTTTTACACAGAGAACACGGAGGGTTTTCACAGAGACTCACGGAGAAAAACAGAAAGGAGGAGACTATATTTGTTTAGAGTGGTGTTTGTTACATACCTCTGTGTTCCTCTGTGACTTCTCCTTGTTCTCTGTGTAAAAAAAACAACAAATGCCTTTAGGCATTTATACCCTACTTCTCATTCTTCTCTAAACCCCATTCCTTTTTTCTCTATGTAAAAAATGGAAAGTAAAATAATAAGTATTGCTTAAAAAAAACCTCAACAATATTGTTGAGGCTTTAAAAATACTTTAAAACAGAAGTTTATTGATAAACTCCCATATCTATAAATTTCTTCATTCTCTTTTCACAACGTTCAACCGGATCAAGTTTAGAAAGCAAAGTGATTTGTCGTTTTACCTCACGTTTTACTGTAGCAAACATTTCTTCCTTGTTTCTATGTGCTCCGCTAATTGGCTCTTTTATCACACCATCAACGAGTTTCAATCTTTTCATATCCTCGGATGTCAATTTTAAAGCTTCTGCCGCTTTCTCTTTGTAATCCCAAGATCTCCATAATATTGAAGAACAAGATTCTGGAGAAATTACAGAGTACCATGTGTTTTCCAACATGATTACTTTGTCACCAACACCAATTCCTAATGCACCTCCAGAGGCTCCTTCACCGATGATAACACAGATAATTGGAACTTTGATGTTCATCATTTCATAAATATTACGTGCAATTGCTTCTCCTTGTCCACGTTCTTCTGCCTCCAATCCAGGAAATGCTCCAGGAGTATCAATAAATGTAACGATAGGTTTATTGAACTTCTCAGCCATTTTCATCAAGCGCAATGCTTTTCTGTATCCTTCAGGATTTGGCATTCCAAAGTTACGGTATTGGCGCATTTTGGTATTCATTCCTTTTTGTTGTCCGACAAACATTACTGTTTTACCGTCAATGGAGCCCCAGCCACCAACCATAGCTTTGTCATCACCTACATTTCTGTCTCCGTGTAGTTCTTGAAAATCTCCGTGTGTAATTGCATCAATATATGCCAAAGTGTACGGACGCTCTGGATGACGAGATAATTGAACTCTCTGCCATGGAGTTAGATTAGAAAAAACCTCAATAGTCTTCTCCTCTAGCTTTTGTTCCAAAGCTTTGATCTTATCTGTCATGTCCAATTCTGCATCTTGTCCAATCTCTTGCGCTTTAGCAATTTGATCCTCTAATGCTTTCAATGGTTCTTCGAAATCTAAATATGTTGACATTTTTTATATTCTTTTGAGCGGCGAAAGTTACAAAAAATTGTCAGCTATTTCTAAATTTGTAGCTATGATATCATTTCCAATATGTAAAATTAACCTTGGGTTGAATGTTTTAGCCAAAAGAAAGGACGGTTACCATGAGGTTAATTCCTTGATGTACCCTGTTCCAGTCAAGGATATTCTCGAAATTGTGCCTGCTGAAAAATTCCAATTTGAGTCGGCTGGTTTACCTATTCCAGGTGAAACAAAAAACAATTTAGTTTTTCTTGCCTATGAATTGATGAAGGAAGAATTCAATATTCCTCCTGTTTCCATCTTTTTGTATAAGAATATCCCCATGGGCGGAGGCTTAGGTGGAGGTTCTTCCAATGGATCAGAAACTTTGAAAGTAATAAATGAACTTTTTCAATTGGGATTAAGTACAGTTGATTTACAAAAACGTGCGTCAAAACTAGGGTCTGATTGTGCCTTCTTTATTGAATCCACTCCACAATTGGCTAAAGGAAGAGGGGAGGAGTTAACTCCATTTGATTTAAGTCTTAAGGGAAAAATATTGGTTTTGGTGAATAATGGAATCCATATCAGTACAGCTGATGCTTATGGAAGAATTGTTCCGCAAACGCCCATTACTCTCTTGAAACAAGAACTCACTGAACCGATGAAGAACTGGAAAGAAACCTTAATAAACGATTTTGAAGCTCCAACTTTATTGGTTTATCCTGAATTGGCAAAGATTAAAGAAAAGCTGTATGATTTAGGTGCAATTTATGCTGCAATGACAGGTTCTGGTTCTACTATGTTTGGGATATTTGATTCTGTTCCAGACTTAAAAGGTGAATTTGAATTTGATAATGGGTTTTTGGAAATCGTGGAATTGTAGCTTTTTAATTGTGTAATGTCCAGTAATTCAGTCCGAAACGATTATGCTAATGAGTTTTAAAATTCGTAATTTGGTTTGTCCGACTACTGGCAAAATTAGCTGCGCTGAGAGCTAAAGCCGTTCGAAATTAGCTCATTCTTAATTGTTTTACTGTATCACAATTTTCTTAACGGAAACCATTTGCGTTTCATTTTTGAAAATCACCGTATAAATTCCTTTTTCCATCTTCGATAAATCCAATTGAGCAACTCCCCAAAGTGGCTTGCTTTGCTTTATGAGTTGACCTAAATTATCGTAGACTTCTAAATGGAGTTCGTGGTCAGCAGCTCCCAAATCAACAGTAAATATTCCATTTCTACTTGGATTTGGATAGATGTTGATTTGTTGATCTATTTTTTCCAACTCATTTGTTGTTAATATAAGATCACTTGAAACTCCAGCGATATAAGCCCAAATTCCTCCTAAATCTGTTCCAACAAACATTTCATATCTGCCATCTGAACGTATTTTGCCTATAAATGGGGCTGAGAATGCGCCTGTTTCAATAAATGCGTAATGATCTGAAAGAAGTGTGAAAGAATCTCCATGGGTGAGATTATCGTCGATATCTCCGTAGTAGTAAATGCTTCCTTTTCTATTTCCTATAAATAAATGTGTTGTATCGTTGTGGCGAAGAAATGCGGGAACAGAATAATTGTCTGGTGAAAATGGATCTCCCATGCTAATTCCTCCTAAATCATCTGTAATTAGCTCAAATGAAGGCTGAGTTGGCGTTCCTATGTTTTTGTAAAAACTTAATCCAGCTGATTTCCCTCCAATGATGATATCCAATAATCCATCTTTGTCTAAATCAAAAAGCTGTGGTGAAGCAAAGGCATTTACTTGAATTGGCTGACCTAAATTATCTGTCATGTTGATTTGTTGAAGAATGAAATCCTCAGGACCATTTCCCGTTTTTGTATATAAATGAAGAGTTCCATCAGCTGTTCCAAGGATCATTTCATCTTTTCCATCATCAAATAAATCACCAAAGGCTGGGTGCATTCTCAATCCATATCCTGCATTTGATAGTGATAACCAATCATCTGAAATAAATGTAAATTGTGGAATTTCTGCTGTTCCTGTGTTTTGATAATATTGAATTTTCGAAATTTTATCCGATGGATCTAAATACCTGAAATTGGAAGCGACAAGTAAATCCTTGAGTCCATCATTATTTAAATCAACTAAAATTGGAATAGACCCTTTTCCATTTTCAATCATTTGATCCTGTAAAAAGTTTTTCTTCACAAATGAGAAATTTGGATTTTGATTTGTTCCTAAATTCTTATAAAACCAAACACTTTCTAGGTTTTCTGATCCGCCGCTGGCATTTGTACCAACAATTAAATCCTTAATTCCATCATGGTTGACATCTTCATAAAATGAAGCAGGGAAAACCGGAATATTCACAGGCGTTGTATTACTTGGAAAGTTAGCATCCATGCTTGTCATTAATGCAGGCTGGTTAGGCAAGGCTCCATTTGTGAGTGCAGTTAAATTGTAGTGCGAAACATCGCCCAAAATTAAATCCATTGCATTGTCGTTGTTCAAGTCCAGAGCAAGCAAGCATGAACCTGAATGTCGAGCTCCGTTCTGAGGAGGAGAAATATTTGAAAGATCACATGGACCAACATTCGAATTGAGTTGAATGTTATTGTCTGTGTCACTTTCAATAAACTTGCCCCAGCAAGCATCCACTAATTCAAACTCTAATGAATCTGGAATACCATAATTTTCCATTGAAGTATTCTTATGGTATTCTACTTGTTGGCCTCCAACATTAAATGTTAAAACATCAATATCTCCATCCCCATCCACATCTACAAAGGCTGGAATATCTACGGAACTCACATATAAATTAGAATAGTTTCCGTTTGAATAAATTGATTTTAAGCGTTCGCTTTCTAGTTTCCATTGAAGTCCGTTTGTTGCATTACCAATGTTTTTATAGACTTTTACTCCTCCGATTCCATAAGTGAACATGTCTTTTTTGCCATCTCCGTTGTAGTCCACCATCGCAACCTTGTACCTCAGGTCTTCAGGAAATAAATCTCGGCTGTTATATAAAAACTGATAGCTTTTCACTCCGTTTTTCTCAATAGTTTTAAAAACTCGAATTTGATTTGCACTTCTATCAAAAATAAAAAGGTCATCTAAGCCATCAAAATTGACATCAATCGTTGAAAATTGTGCATGATTTAATCCACCTGCCCAAGGAAATGCTAAAACATTACCTCCTTTTTTAACTTGGATACTGTCGTTATACAGGAATCCAAATTGAGAAAGTCCAGTATTTAAGAATAAAAACACAAATGCATTTAACAAAAGTAGGGAAGGAGTGCTCAATTTCATTTTTGTACGAATTACAAGGTGTAAATTTTTGTATGACGTAAATTTATTGAATTTAAATGTTTTGACCTAATTGAAAAGAAATCACCTCATATCAAAAACAATTTCTCCATCAACTATCGTAACCCAAGAATAATTCGGCAGGAAATTAGGTGCGCTAGTCACGCTTTGATCGAAAATAGAAATGTTAGCAATTTTTCCTTTTTCTAGTGTTCCAAACTCAGCTTCTCCAAAACAGCCATAGGCTGCCCAAAGTGTCATGGCTTTTAAAGTGGTGGATAAATCAACAGCTTCTTCTTTCAAAAAACCAGTAATCGGTTCGTTATTGGTGTTTTTTCTCTGAACAGCCGCATGAATTGTCGCAAATGGATCGAAGTGTTCTATTGGAAAATCTGTGCCAAATAAAATCATTCCTGTTTCTTTATGTAGACTATTATAGGCATAAGCTCCTTTGCTCAAACGCTCTTTTCCAATATGGTGCTCTGCCCAGCGCTGGTCTGACGTCGCATGGGTTGGTTGAACCGATGGAAGTATGTTTGCTGATCTAAATAGTTTAATGTCGGATGGTTGTAATATTTGAGCGTGTTCTATTCTCCAACGGTGATCTTGCATATCATACATGATGGTGTCTATAGCGTTTAAAACTAAACGATTAGCAGAATCCCCAATGCAATGACTGTTTACTTGGTATTTTAAAGTTTTAGCCATCTTGAATATATCTATAATTTCCTCAGGAGTTTTTAATAAAATTCCATTAGTTGTTGAGTCATCAGTATAAGGATCAATCATACAAGCGCCGTGTGAACCTAAAGCTCCGTCAGCAATAACTTTAAAGCTTCGAATAGCTAAACGATTGTTGTTGTAGTGTCCATTTTGTTTTGCAAATGCAATGTTTTCTGCCGTTGGGAATAACATGGCGTAAACATAAATTTGCAAGGCTTTTTCATCCGCTAATTCAATAAATAAATCTGCATCTTTTTTATGTAATCCAGCTTCATGCACATGTGTAATTCCAGCAGCTAGAAGTTCATCTTGAACTTCTAAAATTGATTTCTTTAAATCCTCTCTTTTAGGTTCAGGAATATTAAAGTTGACTAAATCTAAAGCATGATCTAAAAGAATTCCTGTTCGTTTTCCATTCTCTTTTTTAATTATTCCTCCATTAATTGTAGTAGAATCGGTAATTCCAATGTGTTTCATCATCGCTTCATTCACCAGCATTGCATGTCCGTCAATTCTTGTTAATGCCACTGGAATATCTGGGAAAGTTTCGTTTAGAAGTTCGTTGTTTGGCAATTCTTTTTCATTCCACATACTTTGATCCCAACCTCTTCCAATTAATATCTCTTGTTTCGTTTTTGCATGATGTTTTTCTAATCTAGAAATCATCTCAAAATATGAACGAGTTCCACGTAAATCAGCATTTAGTTTTTGTCTGGCCAAACTCATTATATGTCCATGTGCGTCATGAAAACCAGGGAAAACATCCTTTGATTGTGCGTTAATGATAACGTCGGCTGTATATTTGTTGAGGATTTGTCTTTCCGGACCAACTTCAACTATTTTCCCGTCTTTTATCGCAATAGCCTCAGCAATTTCTAGTTTGTCGTTCATCACATGCACTCTTGCATTGTGGATAATCAGGTCTACACTTTTCCCTTTATAACAAGAGCTGAGTGCGAATAGCAATATAAAAAAAGTGAGATATTTCATTTTTCTGTGTTTTGAATTGTAAAAATAACAAGAATTCTATTGAAGTGAATAGAAAGTAAAGGAGTTATACTATCCTATTACTATTTGATTTGATTATTTTTGCTCGTTTCTACTCTAAATGTTGTTAAAAGATTAAGTTTAAACTGATGATAATAACAAAACTTAAATAGTGAAATACCTGCACTTTATTATTGGGATTGCCTTGTTTTTTGTATCACGTCAATTCGATATTGCCGCATTTGATACTTCTGCTTTAGGCCTTGCGCTTTGGATGGTTTATTGGTGGATAACCCAACCTGTACCGCTTTATATTACAGCTTTGTTGCCAATTATGGTGGGTGTTCCATTCTCATTGATTCCCAATGATGTTTTGGCTCAATCTTATGGAAATCAAATGATATTCTTATTCTTAGGAGGATTTATTTTAGCCTTAGGAATTGAAAAGTGGAACCTGCATGAGCAAATTGCTTTTACAATTCTAAGAATGTTTGGTAGAACTCCTGAGCGAATTCTAGGTGGATTTATGTTTTCAACCGCTATATTAAGCATGTGGATTAGCAATACAGCTACTGCTCTAATGATGCTCCCTATTGCAATGTCTGTTATTCAAGCAATTCCTAGATTCCGTGAGAAAAGATTATTTTCTGTCGGACTTTTATTGAGTATAGCCTTTTCTGCAAATATTGGAGGAACTGCTACTCTTATTGGTACTCCTCCAAATATTCAAATGGCAGGTATCCTAGAACAAGAATTTAATATGTCAATTAGCTTCTTTGAATGGTTTTTAATAGGAACTCCTTTTATGTTAATCATGCTAGTTTTAACCTATTTCACTGTCAAATATTACTTCATTAAAAATGCAAGTTTTAAAATGGAGGAAATAGCGCCTAGAAAATTGGATCCCAATCAAAAAAGAGTGCTTTATTTATTCCTTGCAGTTGTTGCTTTGTGGATGAGTAGAACATTATTAAACGATTATATGCCAATAATCATCAACGATACAGTTATTGCATTAGCCGGAGCAACATTACTTTTTATTTTCCCCTCTACAGAAAAAAGACCTTTGTTGATTTGGGAAGATCTCACTAGACTTCCTTGGGGAATTCTCTTTTTATTTGGTGGTGGTATGGCTTTGGCTGCAATTTTAGCCGAAGCAAACATTGTTGCGTTTTTGGTAGATGTGATGAAACCTTTGGCTAGTTTTCCAGTAATTGTTTTACTGTTTGTTATTTTTACTGTTGCACTTTTTGCTACAGAGTTAATGTCGAACTTGGCATTGGTGAGTTTACTCATTCCCTTAATTGGGAAGTTTGCCTTAGAATTAGATTTACCACTATTGGGAATTTCTGCCGGTGTTGCCTTAAGTGCAAGTTGTGCTTTTATGCTGCCCGTTGCAACTCCACCAAATGCCATTATCTATTCCTCCAATTTGATTAAGATTAAAGAAATGGTGAAATATGGTTTTCTATTAAATATTATCGCCTCATTCGTAGTTACTTTTGTTATTTACATACTCTTTTTTATTTAAAACTAGAGAATGCTTATAATTTTCACGTCTTTGAATGACCGTTTTTGCATAAATAGTAGCGCAGTGTTTACACTTTTCAGGCTAAAAAAACCGACATTTGTATTTAAACTATCATAACTTGGTAAGATTTCATAAAAGGTTTATCCTTTGTAGATATAAAGTTTTTGATTGTTACCTTATTTTTATCTTTGCACAACAATAAATCGGCATGATTCGAACGAAATATATAACAATAATACTGACAGCTCTTATAATCCTGGTGATGGGTTCTTGTAAGATAAGCAAAGGTTTTGAGGCCCTTGATTCGTATAACTATTTCGAAGCAAAAAAGTACTTTGAAAAATCTTTAAAAAAGAAAGAGTCACCCGCTGCTTATGGTTTGAGTATTATTTATTTTAGAAATGACAATCCTTTTCAGAATTTAGACTCTGCTTATCATTATAGTTTGCTGTCTATTGAGAGTTTTAAAGATGCAAAAAAGAAGAAGCATGAAAAGTGGGAGGATAAGCTAGGATATACTTTAGAAAAGGCAAAACAGCACAGAAAGTTAATCAGTGATTTGGAATTTGAAAATGCAGTGGTTGATAATTCTGTAATTTCTTACCAATATTTTATCGCTAAACATCCTTGGTCACATTATAAGCCAATCGCTGAAGCCAGAAGAGATTCTTTGGCTTTTCTTGAAGTTGTGAGCATTGAAACAAGTTCAGCCTATGAAGAGTATCTTCAAAAGTATGAAAATAGTGCGTGGAGACATAAAGCGCGTTCACTACTGTATCTTGCGCAATACGAGGAAACAGTAAAGCCTGGGAATACGCAAAGTTATCTCGGTTTTATCAACCAATTTCCAGAGAATCCTTTGGTGAGGGATGCCCATTTTCAAATATATTCAATAGAAACTAAAAATGGAACTATTCCTGATTATAGAAGCTTTATCCGTCGTTTTCCAGATAACCCATTTTTAGATGACGCTTGGACGAATTTGTACCGCTTATCCATTGCTGATTATAGAAAAGAAACGATTGAGAACTTTGCTAAAGAATACCCTGATTTTCCATATAAAAATTTAATAGTTCAAGATTTGAAATTGGTGGGGAAACAACTATACCATTTTAGTGAAAACGGTAAGTTTGGCTTTATGGATGAAAGAGGGAATCGTGTAATCATGCCTGTTTATGAATATGCTGGACAATTTAAAAATGGGTTAGCTGTTGTGATTAAAGATGGAGTGTATGGCTACATCAATAAAGATGGAAATCAACTAATTGATTCAAAATATGAAGAAGCCATGGATTTTGATCAAGGAAGAGCAATTATAGTGGAGAAGGAGATGTATGGACTTATAGATGTTTCCGGAGCTTATGTTCTTCAACCTAAGTTTTTAGATATTGGTGAGTTCTCTGATGGAGTAGCTTATGCCCAAACAGAAAACGGTTATCAGTATTATACTTTAGATGGTTCTTTAGCATTTTCTACCGTTTTTGATGAGGCATTTTCTTTTCAAAATGGAATTGCAATGGTAAGAAAGGGAAAGGAAAAAGGTTTTATTGGGCTAGATGGTTTGTTTGTTGTTTCTACAACCGAAGGAAGTTTAAGCCATTTTAACGATTCAATTTTTGTTCATGATTTACGAGATAGTGTGAATTTAATGTATGCAAATGGAAAGTATTTATTTGAAACTTGGTTTGACCAAATTGGGGCACTTGTGAATAACAGAGCTATTATAGAAAAGGATGGACTGTTTGGATTTGTTGATGGCAAAGGAAAAATAGTTATCCCTATGGAACATTCACCATACCCTAATTATATGCAATTCTCACAATTTAAAAATGGCCATGTTATTTTGCAAAGAGGAAATAAATACGCAATGATGGATAGTCTGGGGAAGTCTGTATTACCAGCAATTTTTAATGGAATTGGAACTTTTGGTGAACTTATTCCAGTAACCAAAGGTCAAGGATGGGGTTATTCTAGTAAAGATGTTCGACTGAGGATAGACTATCAATATCAATATGCTTTTGGGTTTGAAAATGGAACTGCAATCGTTGAGAAAAACGATAAAGCAGGGGTAATAGGGTTGCAGAATGAAGTCATTGTTCCTATACAATACGAATCTATTAAAAGAATATCAGAAGATGTTTTATTGGTTAAAATTGAGAACCATTTTGGTTTATTGACAATAAAAAACGAGACTTTGATAGCTCCTGAGTATGATAGAATTCAAGAGATTTCGCCCAGTTTTTATCAATTAATCAAGAATCAAAATATTACTTATTTCGATGCTGCCAAGAAACGATTAATTAGTTTAAAAGAGTAATGGATAAAATATTTGACTTTATTGATCGGCACAAATATGGTATATTGATTACTTTGGTAGTTCATGTAGGTGTGTTTGTGTTTTTTCAAGTGGCCACATATAAAGAAGCAATTTTATTCGAACCTTGGGTATTTACAACTGCAAATGACGAAGTGCACGATGATATTGAAATTTCACTAGATCAAATTCAAACTCCGCAAGAACTTGAACTTTTTAATCCCAGGGAGGAAATAACTTCATTTGTGAAGGATGAAAATGACAGCCGTAAAAGAAGTTTAAAAGAAAACATAAATTACACTTCATCTCATAGAAGGTCGAATGCCGAACAAATGGAAAGGGATTACGAGCAAAGCGTAAAAGATGAAATAAGACGATTAAGAGAAGAAAAAGAAAGAAAGAATCCAAAAGCATCTTCGGAAGTAGATCCTAATGACGATAAAAACCCAATAGATAAAAACGCTGCCCAAGGCACTAGGACAAGTAGTGAGGCGGTTAGTGGAAAAACAATGGTTACTTTTTCCTTGATGGACAGGCATCCTTTAAATCACAATGATTGGTATGTTCGAAATCCTGGTTATACTTGTGGAAATGTAAACGGTGTGGTTACTGTAGCGATTTCTGTTGATATTGGGGGAGTGGTTACCGCTGCAACTGTGATAGAAGAACAGAGTCAGAACGCAACTCCCTGCATGCTTCAAAGAGCAAGGGAATACGCCTTGAAATCGAGGTTTAATTACGCAGGAAATGCACCAAAAAAACAAGAAGGAACAATTACTTACAGATTTGTCTATAAAGAGTAATTATGAATTTAAGATTATGGATAAATTACTAGTAGGTATAAGTAAGTTTTTAAAAGAAGGTCCAATTGGAATTTATTTAATGGCATTTTTGATTCCCTTGAATCCTAGAATGCTGGGCTTTGCGGTAGCGATAATCATTGTTGAGCAATTGATACGCAGTCCTAAAATTGATAAAACACATTTTAAATCTCAACTTTCTTGGCGAAATCCTGGTGTTTGGCTTCTGTTATTTTATCTAATGCATTTTGTGGGTTTGATTAACACCGAAAACATGGGATTTGCTAAGATGGACCTGGGTATGAAAGCATCGCTGGGAATCTTTCCAGTGTTTTTCATGCTTTATAAGGTAAAAGTAAACTGGAAGTTATTCGTCAAAGCTTTTATTGTGGGTGCTTTTATGTCAATACTGATAAATGCTGGATTTTCAATGGTTATCTATAATGAAAAAAGACATACTTATTATATTACAGGTGAACGCCTATCTCACATGATGCATCGCGGATATTGGGCTACTTATTTGGTTTTAACTTATTTCTTGCTCCTAAAACAAATGATTGCTTCAAAAAGTAAAAAGTCCTTTTTGTTGAATTTACTTGGCGCTCTTTTAATGATTATTTTCATTATGGCTTCTGGAGCGAAAGTCGGATTTATTATCCTATTTTTTGTAAGTGTTTGGGGAGTATTTTCATTATTTAATCGTTTCAGAAATAAATGGATTTTACCAAGCGCTTTTGTTGTAATAGCCCTTACAATAACATCTGTTTATTATTTTATACCAAGTATTTCACATAGGGTAACTGAAGCTCTTAGTGTGTTTACGGAGCCAATTGAGAGTTTTGATAAAGTAAAGCCTGAAAGTACAACTGCAAGAATCATGTTGTGGGATTCATCTAGAGAATTGATTATGGAGAATTTCTGGTGGGGAGTAGGAACAGGTGATGTGAAAGATGAGTTGATCAAGAGAAATTATGAAAAAGGATATATCGGTGTGGCAGAACAAAAGCTAAATAGTCATTTTCAGTTTTTAAATTCACATATCGCTATTGGAGTTTTTGGAAGTCTCTTTTTACTGCTTTCCGTGATTATGAATTACCTCAAACAAAAACCAGATGAATTTAGGGCTTGGAGAATTGGAATTATAACTATTCTCTTTATCGCAATGCTGCCCGAGTCTATGTTAGAGACTCAGGCAGGTATTATTCCGTATGCGTTTTTATTTACTTTCTTACCTTCTTTTAAGCCGAAGCAATAGCGAAAGGATTATCGTGTTTTCCAATGTTGAATAATGCATCTCCTTTATTTACTAAAGGCATTTCATTGACGTTAAACACCATTCCATTAAATGGAGATTTTACCGAACGTTCAAACTTACCATAAGGGTCTGAAATGGTTGCCATAATTGCTCCTTTATCAACATACTGACCGTTTTTAATTCTCAAGCTTAATACTCCAGAACTACTCGCTCGTATCCATTTTGTTTTCTTAATAATAAAGCTTTTCTGTAAAGGAGGCTTAATGTCAAAGTAACGAATTCCTAAATGTTGCATTACTCTCAATGCACCGTTTATCGCTGTTTCTACAGCAAAATTGTCTATTCTATTTGCTTTTCCACCTTCAAATAAGATATATCTCTTCCCTAGTTTTGTTACTGCATTTCGAATAGATTTATTCAAAACAGCAGAATCTATGGTGAAAGGAGCAGCAAAAACATCACATAATTCACGAGAGGCTTTATCACCAAAATCACATCTTGTTTGAGGGTAATTATTTCTTTGGGATGAACCTGTATGAAAATCAATGATCACATCTGTTAAAGGTGCAATTTCTTTCATAAAAATGTAAGCAAACTGACTTGCTAAAGATCCATTTTTAGTTCCGGGAAACATGCGGTTTAAATCTCTTCCGTCGGGAAATTCTCGTGATAAATTTAAAAATCCAAAAATATTAAAGACTGGAATGCAGATTACTGTACCGTAATTTGGTTTGTGCCAACCTTTCTTAATAATCTGGCGAACAGATTCAATTCCATTGATTTCATCCCCATGAAGCCCTGCAAGTAATAGCAATGTAGGTCCCGTTTTTGTGGCGTGACTAACAATTACTGGTATCTGAATTGGAGTGTTTGTGTGCAATTTAGCAACCTCCAAGGTTAATCGTGCAGTTTTACCAGGATCTATTTTATGACCAAGTAATTCAAAGGGTTTGCGTTTTAAGGGTTTACGCTTCTTCTCCATTACTTTATTTCTTTGCGTTTCTTTCTATGAATTTTACAATTTCATCTGCTATGTCTAATCGGGTTGCATTTTCAATTCCTTCTAATCCCGGAGAAGAGTTTACCTCTAATACTAAAGGTCCACGACTAGATTGTAGCATATCAACTCCTGCAATTCCTAAATTTAAGGCTTTTGCTGAGCTAATGGCTGCTTTTTCTTCAGCTGGCGATAATTCAATAATATGGGAAGAACCTCCACGGTGAAGGTTTGACCTAAATTCTCCTTTTTTGCCCTGACGTTTCATTGCGCCAACAACTTTTCCATCGACCACAAAAGCTCTTAAATCTGCACCTGCAGATTCTTTGATGAATTCTTGCACAATTACCCGCGCTTTAAGTCCATTAAATGCTTCTAATACAGATGTCGCAGCTTTTTTAGTATCTGCCAAAACAACACCCAAACCTTGTGTTCCCTCAAGAAGTTTAATTACAACAGGAACTCCACCAACCGATTCAATAATGCTTTCTACATTTTTTGAGTAATTAGTAAAAACTGTTTTGGGTAAACCAATTCCAGACTTTGTAAGCAATTGAAGTGAACGTAATTTATCTCTTGAATCTGCTAAACCACGTGATTTTACTGTTGTAAAAACACCCATCATCTCAAACTGTCTCACTACAGCTGTTCCATAGAAAGTTACAGACGCTCCAATTCTTGGAATAATAGCATCAAAACCTTCTAGATAATGATCGACATAGTACAATCTTGGTCGTTCTTCTTCGATTATTATGTTACATTTCAGATGATCAATCACCTCTACTTGGTGTCCATGCTTTAAACAGGATTCGACAAGTCTGCGTGTTGAGTATAAATTAGCATTACGGCTTAAAATTCCAATTTTCATTAAGTTGTTCTTGTTTTATTGTTGTATGATTCATTTGATAAAGTTGTATCTATCATAAATCGATTAGATAATAATTTTCGACCCAAAAGTACAGGATATCTCATTAATTCACGATTAGAAAGTGTGAATTCTGTAGTATGTTTTTTTCCAAACAATACAATGTTCCCTTGAATGATATATCTCAGCTGCATTTCACCACTAGAGCTGCGGACTTTCTTTTGGTCAAAATCTTGAAAATAAATTGATTCGCCTGTGTAGCCACTTTCGTTTTCGTCTAAAAACACGACTCGTAGACCCTTTTCAGTTTGTTCAATATCAGAACAATGTATTGTTGAGGTATAGGCACCTGAATCAATTTTGACATTAACATTTTCTAAATTAAACATAGGAAAGTCTGCAATGTCAACTTTACCGATTATAGGCTTTGCCTTTTTTATGCGTTTTCCCTTCTTTCTTAAAGCCATTTCTTACGTTTAAAATAATATATCATCAGCAAAGTTAATATAGCCATTGAAACCATGGTGATTGGATAGCCATATTTATAGTCTAATTCGGGCATTACAGTAAAATTCATACCGTAAATACCTACAATAAAGGTGAGTGGAATGAAAATCGTTGACACAATTGTCAAAACTTTCATCACATTATTCATGCGATTGGAGACGCTACTCATATATAAATCCAATAATCCTCCAACTGCATCCTTTAATACGGTTATGGTTTCAATGACTTGAATGGTGTGGTCATATAAATCCCGAATAAAAAGCTTTGTCTCTTTATGCATGAATTTGACTTCCAATTTTTCAAATCTATTCACGGTTTCTCTCAAAGGAAAAACAGATCTTCGCAGATAAGATGCTTCTCGTCTCACCTCATGTAACCTTGGAAGAATGTCATCTGAGGGATGTTCAAGTAATTCAACTTCTAATTCTTCTATACTATTTCCAAAATACTCAATTGCTATAAAGTAATGGTCAACTATTGAGTCTAGCAGAGCATAGGCTAAATAATCAGTATGCCTATTTCTAATTTGACCTTTGGCATCAAAAAGACGCTCTCGTAATCCGTTAAAAACATCCCCTTCCTTTTCTTGGAATGTAATTAGTAATTTGTCAGTGAAAATAATTGTGATTTGTTCATCTTCAATATCATCATTGCTGTTGTTCACACTAAACATTTTAACTACTATGTGAATGTAATGGTCATAATCGTCTAGCTTTGGTCGCTGACCCACGCTTAAAATGTCTTCTCCTGATAATTTGTGAAAATCAAAATGTTCTACGATTCTTTTTATAATCTCTGTTTCGTGAATTCCTATAACATTTAACCAAGATATTTTAGAGGTCTTATCAATTTTAGATATAGCATCGTCTATGTTATTGAAGAACTCCTCTTTAATATCGGTTTTGTCGTAGTTAATTAAATGTAAAGTGGTATTCTCCACTTTTTGTTCACCAGTAAATAAAAACAAACCCGGTGCCATTCCCGTTTTTTTCACCCGACTACTTTTGCTGCGCTTCTTCTTGTGTTTATGTCTTTGCTTCATCTATAGTTTTAGAGATATTTTGTATTTCCACCGAAAATAGGAAATAAATTATGGTTTTTAATGGTTGGAATTTACTTTTATTTCATTCTTTGCTTATTTTAGTCGGATATTTCCATCAATTTGATGTTTTTAGAGAAATGAACTTATAATAATCTAACATGCACAAACAATATATTACCTTATGTATTATTTTTACAGCTTTTTTCAGTTTTTCGCAACGCGAGAAGCAAGGAAACTATACTGTAACTGGTCTTAATCAAGTTGTAAATACATATACTACACTTACAGTTGATGCATCAGCATCCAGCAATTCAATTACTGTTGCAAATAACTCCATGATGGGAGGAGGTTTTGCTGGGGCACTTGAACCAGGAGACCTTTTGTTGATTTATCAAGTGCAAGGTGGAAAGGCAGATGTGAATAATTATACAACTACTGGTGGCTGGGGAGACTATGTTGTTCAAGATTCATATTTTTCTAACGGATATACATATGACTACATTGAATTCGGTTTAATGCAAAATTATAGAAATGTTGGAATTTACGAATTCGTTGAAGTGCTTTCAGTAAGTGGAACACAAAACATTACTTTAACTTGTCCATTAACTAAAGATTTCAAATCAGGAACGACTAATGCGAATGATAAAACGCAAGTAATCCGTATTCCAAGATATAATAACCTAGATATTCCTAACAACACAAGTATTACTACCCCAAGTTGGAATGGATCAATTGGAGGAGTAATTGCAATTGAAGTAAATGGTACTTTAAATATTACAGGCACTGGGAAGATATCAGCTGATTCAACTGGTTTTAGGGGTGGTCTGGCTGTTAATAGTAATACTGCTTCTGGTAGTGCGGGTTCAATTTTAAATGTTAATGATAGAGGGTATTTAGGATCTCAGAATTCAGCTGAAGGTTCTGGAAAGGGAGAAGGAATTACTGGAGGAGCAATTGAGTATGATGCTTTAAATACCAGGTATGGCTATGGTGCTATTTCCAATGGAGGTGGAGGTGGTGGTTACCACAATGCTGGGGGTGGTGGTGGCTCTAACGTTGGTGTAGGAGTTTATTATGGATATGGAGTTGTTGATCAAGGACCAGCAAACGCCTATAATGCAGCTTGGAATTTAGAAGACCCGACTATGGTTACTGCTCCGTCTGCAGGAGGAGGTAGAGGTGGTTATTCTCATATTGAGAACAGCGCTAATCCACTAATTGTAGGACCTCATAATAATTTGTGGGGAAGTGATTACAGAAGGATTTCTGGTGGAGTTGGCGGACATCCCTTAAATTATACTACTGATCGTGTGTTTTTAGGTGGTGGCGGTGGTGCTGGCCATGGAAATAATAGTTATGGTGGTATGGGGGGGGCTGGTGGTGGTGCAGTATTTTTGAATTTATATGGCAACGTTACTGGAAATGGAAAAATTTCTGCAAATGGTGGAAATGGTGAAAACGCTGAGGGTTTACAACCAGGGCCTTTTTCCTCTGCAAAAACGGGAGATGATGGAGCAGGTGGAGCAGGTGGGGGGGGATCCTTGATTATTCGAAATATTAACACGCTTCCTGCTACCCTTAATTTGGAAGCTAAAGGTGGAAATGGTGGGCATCAGGTTCTTAAAAGAGGTCCGTTTAATAATTCTAATCAAGCAGATGGCCCAGGTGGAGGTGGAGCAGGTGGATTGATTTCATTTTCTGTTGGAACTCCAATCCAAAATGTTACTGGAGGTGTAGCAGGAGAAACCAATTCCTCTTATTTATCTAGCTTTCCCGTAAATGGTGCCACAGGTGGTGCAGTAGGAATGTCATCGCAAACAACAACTACATTTGATATTGTGGTAGTGGATGACACGATTTGTGAAAGTCAAACGACAACTCTCACAGCTAGTATTACAGGAAACTATACTCCTGCACCCAACTTGTCTTGGTATGATGCTCCTGTTGGTGGAACCTTATTGGGATATGGAACTTCTTTTACAACTCCAGTGCTAACAGCTACAACAACTTATTATGTTGGAACTTGTCCTGGAACTTTTAGAACACCTGTTACTGTAGTTTTTTCTCCTCAGATAATTATTGCTGGTACTCCACCTTCGATTGCGCCTGAAACTTGTTTTGGAAATGATGGCTCAATCACTGGGTTAACTGCTTCGGGAGGAATTGGGACTTTAGTTTTCGATTGGAATGGAAATAGTTCAACTTCTGAAGATTTAATTAATGCTGTCGGAGGAACATATACATTAACTGTAACAGATGCTGCTGGTTGTTCAGAAACAGCGGGACCGTTTACTATTGTAGCTTCTCCTGGACCTGTACTTGATATTACGAATATAACAATCACCGATGAGAGTTGTACAGGAAATGATGGAAGTATAACTGGAATTACTGTTTCAGGTGGTGCAACGCCGTATAATTATAAATGGAACGGAAATTCAACAGCTAATCAAAATCTTACAGGAGCAACTGGAGGAAGTTATACTTTGGTTGTAACAGATGATAATGGATGTACAGCAACCGCCGGACCATTTACAATCAACACGGCTAGTTCAATATTAATTAATGTTGCAAATATTTCTATTACCGATGAATCTTGTAATGGAAACGATGGATCAATCACTGGAATAACTGTTTCTGGTGGAACAGGAGCATTAACTTATAGCTGGTCTCCGTCTTTGGCTTCAACACTTAATTTGACAGCAGTTGCAAGTGGGGCTTATACTTTAACTGTTTCAGATGCTTTAGGATGTTCAGCTACTTCAGGACCTCATACAATAAATCAAATTGGAGGACCTAGCTTTGATGTTACAAATATTGTAATCACAGATGAAGCTTGTGGATTAGGTAATGGTAGTATTACTGGAATAACAACTGTTGGAACAGGATTAACTTATGCTTGGTCTCCATCATTAGCAACAACAATTAATGTAAGTAACTTATCTGCTGGCGTTCACACTCTGGTGATTACAGATGGAGTAGGGTGTGCTGCTACTGCTGGCCCTTTCACAATTAACAATACTCCTGCTCCAGTAATTGACATAACAGGAGTTTCTTTGGTGGATGAATCGTGTGCTGGAAACGATGGAAGTATTACAGGAATTACGATTACAGGAGGCTCAACTCCATATAGCTATACATGGAATGGAATGGCGTCAACAAGTGCAGATACTACTGGAATTGTTGGTGGGAATTACACATTGATTGTAACAGACAATAGTGGGTGTACAGCGACAGAAGGACCTTTTAGTATTTCTGGTTCAACCCCAATAGTAATTGATGAGGTAAACATGGTTATTCAAGACGAAACATGTCATGGAAATGATGGAAGTATTACAGAAATAAATATTTCTGGTGGAAATGGAACATTAACCTATAGTTGGACTTCGGGAGGAAATGCGGTTGATCTAGTAAGTGCAAACAATGGAACTTATACATTGACAGTTACAGATGGCAATGGATGCTCTAAAACTTCAGGGCCTCATACAATTGGTTTAGTTCCCGGACCAACAGTTGATGATGCGAACATTATTTTAAGTGATGTTACATGCAGCGCATCAAATGGAAGTATTTCAGGAATTGTTGCTGCTGGAACAGGATTAACTTATGCTTGGTCTCCTTCAGGAAGTACAAGCTTAAATCCAAGTAATTTAGCAGCTGGAACTCATACTTTAGTAATTACTGATGGAATAGGATGTACTGTTAATGCAGGGCCATACACTATTGGGGGAACTTCAAGTCCGGTAATTGATGCAAGTGGAATAAATGTTAACCCTGAGAATTGTTTAGGAAATAATGGTAGCATTACAGGAATTACTATTTCTGGAGGAACACCTCCTTACTTAATGAATTGGGGTGGAATCGTGACAAATACACCTGATTTAACCAATGCTAGCGGAGGTTCATATACTCTTATTGTAATTGATTCTAATGGCTGTTCTTCAAGCGCAGGTCCATATATTATTCCGAGTCCAGTTATTCCAAATGTTTCAATTGTTACTGCAAATCAGTTTATTTCTGATGGAGACTCAGTGTTTATCCAAACAGTTGTTACACCTCCAAACTCTGGTTTGTTCTGGAGTCCAGTTGAAGATTTGTCTTGTGTAAATTGTTCAGATCCTATTGCTACACCAAGCGTTTCAACATGGTATGTGGTAACAGCAATTTCTGTTGATGGATGTAGCGCCAAAGATTCTATCTATATCGAAGTAGAAAATCCTTGTGGTAAAGTTAAATTACCAACTATTTTCACTCCAAATGGTGATGGCTTGAATGATAGTTTCTGTGTCTTAGGAAATTGTATTGAATCGATGAGTTTACAAATTTACAATAGATGGGGAGAGGTTGTTTTTGAAACTAATGAGGTGAGTGATTGTTGGGATGGGACTTATAAAGGAAATTCTGTAGGAACAGGTGTTTATATTTATAAACTCATAGGGGTTGACAATAAAGGAAAGTCGATAGATTTGTCTGGAAATGTTAATTTATTACGATAGAAAACAACCTAAGTAGCTTTTAAAACGTTATATTTAAAAATAACTACGTTTAAATTGTTATTGAATGAAAGTGAAACTGATAATTTAAAACAACACGAAATTGAAGTAAAACCTAAAATACTAGAATGGACAGGTCGAATGATATAAAAATGGATGCAAAAAACATTTATCAGGAATTGCACAATGAATTTACAGACCATTGTGATAATTTCGTGGTAATGTCCCATTTTGGTGAATTCTCCCAAGATCTGGTAAATAGCTTATCTGAAGGTTTAGAGTATATAATGGATAAACGTGAAGTCAAGAGAATAATTATCAAGAGAATGTTCTCTATAATGATTGAAGGCCTTCAAAATATTCGATTACATGGAAAAAGAAGTATCCAAAATAGACACTTCGGACATGTTATGATAAAGGAAAAAGATGGCAGTTATTCTGTCTCTTTTGGAAACATTGTTGATAGTCAAGGTAAAGAAATTCTAACAAAACACCTCAACAAGATAAACGGTATGGATCTTTCCGAAATGAAAGACTATTATCTAAACGTTCTTGGAAATGGAATAATGACAGATAAAGGAGGATCAGGCCTAGGATTTACAACTATTGCACTAAAGTCAAAATCCAAAATAAGTTATCAATTTGTTGATTACGAGAAAGATACTTCCTACTTCGAAATGCGAGTAAACCTACTTTAAAAGTATAGATTACTACCCAAATCCAGCCACGACTTTTACCATAACCATCGGTGAATCCTCAAGTGAATTATTAAGGTTCTATATGATTCTGTGTGGGTATATTGAAAAAAGTCCGTCGGCTGACGGTCGATTTAATTCGAAAAGGAATATCTATTATCTCAAAGTGATCCTAATTTCAATCCCATAAATACCTTTCATCA
>Ga0265293_10001280_pt1 | contig 55392 bp, 49 predicted proteins | sample Munlanlewell138R_FD_192505 | JGI IMG/M metagenome (GOLD analysis project Ga0265293, IMG submission 192505) | Leachate microbial communities from a municipal landfill in Southern Ontario, Canada - Leachate well 138R | ecosystem: Engineered > Solid waste > Landfill > Unclassified | place: Canada... | reverse complement strand
CGTTCGTTGCTTAATGCAACTGCTTTCGATTTAAAAGCTGGATCATAAATTTTTCTTCCTTTTTTCATATGTCAAAAATAAGATTTTATGCTTAACTCTAACTGGAAGCTAAGTTAGTATATCCAAACGTTGACTTACATAATATGAGAACAATAAGATTACTTTTTAAAGGTTTAGTGAGTATTTTAATCCTCCTAATTATCACTGCAATAATCCTTGTTAGATTTACAGACGGAAGTATTAGCGCTGGTGGAAAAACAATCTTGGGTTATGATGAAGAAAAAGGACGTTTTCAGATTTGGGAAAAGAAATCGTACAACCTAAATGGGATTGACGGACCTTATATTATTGGAAATCAACTATACGAAGTAAATAATGAAAACAAACTTCTAACAAGAGTAATAAATAGAAGTGATTCTCTTTTAGTAAAAGTAGACAATGCAGACAAGGATCAATTTAAAATATCTTTGATCGAAAATATAACCACTCAACCCGACATTTACGAAATTCCCAAAAAACTTATTGTGCTATCAGATATCGAAGGGAATTTTGTTGGATTTTCCAGTTTTCTTATAAACAATGGTGTAATAGACAAGAATTTTAATTGGATATTCGGCAGTGGCCATTTGTTGTTGAATGGTGATTTTATTGACAGAGGAAAAAATGTAACTCAAGTTTTATGGCTGATTTATAAGTTGGAACAAGAGGCAGAAAAGCAAAATGGGAAAGTACATTACGTTTTAGGTAATCATGAGATAATGAATTTTCAGGGAAACGCATCTTATGCCAACAAGAAATATAAACGTGTTGCACAATTAATTAGTAAAAACGATAGTTTAAATTCTGCAACTCAATTTTTATATTCTAATCAAACTGAATTAGGTAAATGGTTGCGTTCTAAAAATGTAATAGAGAAAATTGGTAATTATATTTTCATGCACGGAGGTTTAATTCCAGAAATTTTAAAATACAATGTTTCAATTTCTGAGATCAATCAAATTGCTAGAGAAAATTGGGACAAAAATCTTAACGATCAGGAAGAAAACAATAAAGTAGAAAATTTCATAACTGGAGAAAAAGGAATTTATTGGTATCGAGGTCTTGCTCAGGATTATAAATATTACGATAAAATAAATGAGAACCAACTCGACGAAATACTCCAATATTATCAAGCAAACAAAATTGTTTTTGGACATACGGTTAAGGAAGACATCACTAAAGAATTTAATGGTAAAACAATAAATACAGACGTAAAACACGGACAGGAAAAAAATTCAGATAATACGAAGGGGTTACTCATCGAGAATGAAATCGAATTTAAACTGGATGGAAAAGGAAATAAAACGAGACTTTAAAAACTAAATCAATGAATAAAAATTTATATATCATCTTAGGTCTTTGTGCATCATTTGCAAGCGGACTTTATGTAAACACAAACTTTGCACTGCAGAAAAATCATACAAAAATAGAAAAACAAAACACTATGAATTTAGGAGCATTTTCAGTAAGTCTTAGCGTAAAAGACTTAAAAGCATCGAAAGAATTCTACGAAAAATTAGGATTTGAAAGTTTTGGAGGAAATTTAGATCATAAATACCTCATCATGAAAAATGGCAATGCGCTTATTGGCCTTTTTGAAGGAATGTTTCAAGGTAATATTTTGACTTTTAATCCTGGTTGGGATGAAAACGCCAAAAATGTTGAAAATTTTGACGACATTCGTAAAATTCAACAGCATTTAAAAAACAGTGGTATTGTACTTACGTCTGAAGCGGATGAAAATACAACCGGACCTGCAAGTCTAACGACAACAGATCCAGACGGAAACGTAATTTTACTTGATCAACATCGTTAAACAAGTATGCAGCTAGTTAGATAATCACAACTTGGTTTCGAATACATTATCAAAAATCTTATACATCGACGATGATGTATTCGAACAACCAATATTAAAGGATAAGTTCAATTATATGGAAGAGAATAAAAACAAAAATTTTGGAAGCGGTATTGGTATTGGAACAGCGCTTGGAGTCGTTTTTGGAGCTGTTTATGGTACTAAGTCGGGTAATATTTCTCAAAGCATTGCCTTAGGACTTTCATTTGGGGTCGTATTAGGTGTGATTTATGATATTGTGACCAAGAGAAAAAAGTAGTCATCATAAAACTTTTCAAATCACTTCAACTTATTATAAATAATACTTTTAAACTCCACCTTAAACCTAAACTCCTTATTCGGTTTTCTTTCCAAGAAGAAAAATACTAATGGTGACTTCTATCGGTTAATTTAAATTTATTGTTGAAATATTTGTAGATATAGTAAAACATAAAACCAGAAGAAACACCAAAAATATAACCGCAGATAATATCTATGGGATAATGCAATGCTAAATAGATTCTTGTGTATGCAAATAGCAATGGAAAGAAGAATATGATCCAAGCATAGCGATAATATTTTCTAAGAATTAGAAAAACCAATAAAATTGAACCACTTGAGTTTGAAGCATGTCCAGAAAAAAAGCTAGGACTTCCTGCCCCTCTTAAATAGCGTAGCTGCGGCAAAATATCGGGATCATTTACGGGTCTTAATCGACCAACTGCATATTTAACCACATTAGTCATCTGATCTGTAAAAAAGAAAAAAGCTGTCAAAACCAGAACCAATAACCCAAATTGTTTCAACGAAATCTTTCTCAACAACAAATACATCAAAAACAGAAAAAAAGGCCACCAATTGAGTTGATGAGTGATGTACATAAAAATAGGATCCAAAAATTCGGTTCCTAAATTATTTAAATAGATCAGTAATTTTTGGTCTTTTTCAATCAGTTGGTCAAACATTATTTCATACGTTTAATCGGTCCAGTCATACTTTCAATATCTTCTTTAGCCTTTTCGATTTCTTGTTGTACATCCTGAATTGGATTGACGTCATCTATTGTTTTTTTCATGTCGTCTAGACCTATTCGCTTCTTCATCTCTTCGACGTTGACCACTTCATTAATTTCCTTTATCACTTCGTTATTCTCTACACCCTTAGTAATTTCTGATTTTAGTTCATTAGAAGCATTTTTTACTTGATTAATTATTCTAGCCAAGCCTTTTGCCATTTCTGGAATTTTATCCGAACCGAAAAGCATTAAGATAACAAGTAAAATCACCATCAACTCGCTACCACTTATACCAGGAAGAATCAGAGGAATGTATGTATATAAAGTCAAAAGCATTTCAATTAATTTTAATTACAAAAGTACATAAAAGTATTAGAATTAACTTGTTCTTAGATTGTAAAAAAACACTAAAATCAATAAACAAGAAATAAAAAAAATCTAACATTTAGATATGAATAAATAATCAGAGAAATATATTTAGATATATGTTTAAATTTCAAAAAATATAATCAACTAACTACTGACAACTACTCATGTACAATTTAGAAAATTTATCAGTTTACAATTTTACTTTAAAACTTCTAGAATTTCTAAAAACTCTACAGCTTTTTCAACATAAAGTATACTCAGCTCTGTAGACTCGCTATTTTTGTAAGATGCTAAAATAAGTGGATCTTGAGCCATAAAATATCCAAAAGCCTTATGATAACGCAACGGAATTTTTAAATGATTGCTATAATAATCCTCTGGAAATTTATTTAAAATATCCTGAACCATTAAATCTTCTTTCTCTAATTCTAAAGCTTTTTTCAACATTTTGGTTCTTCCTGAAATGGCATTTATTATAGCGTCAACTGGTAAAACCAAAAGTCCACTACCACTAGACGAAGTTGCGGTATGTAATTTTCGTTGAGCTGGCGTCATCCTTGTCCCACCACCTAAGCCTAAACCTTCAGCTGTGATTCTCCTGTCAATAACAAGTTCGTCCATAATATTGTCTAAAAATTCCATGGGTACAAAAACCAAAGATTTATTCATATCGGCGAAAGTCAGTATTTTTTCTCGTCCTACAAGATGAATGGCTGTAAAAATCAAAGTATCATTTGGCTGAGCCAAAATTGAAAAATAACCACCTCTATCTGTCAATGTAGATTGATCGGAACTAATGTTTTTAACATGAATCCCCTGTAAATCACGTGTTTTAGCAACCACTTTTCCTATTATTTTTTTCTCTTGAGAAAAAACGTTGGAAGCATTGAAAATCAACATCAACACTATAAAAATATGAAAGATTTTTTTATTCATATTACAAAGCTATTCATTCTTCTAAAAATCCAATACATTTTAAATAAATTTAACGTTCTAACAAAAATTCAATCAAAATTTATAGATGAAACACCAAAATTTAATCAGGATAATTAGGAAATTCATGGTAAAAAACGTCTTGCTTAAGCTGCTTAAAAAATATTAAAACAAAATTTCTGAAACCTACAGAATTCCAACTGATAATTTCTGAAAATAGATATGTTTTCGTTAATTATCTGCACGTATTTTCCATAACTAATAGTTAATACCTAGAAATTACGAATGAAAAAGGAAAAAAAGCTCTATATTTGAACAAAATCAGGTAAGAAAAACAATCTATCTTTTCTTCAAAAAGACAATTTATTATGAAAAATTTAATTGTAGCCAGTACCTCAACCATTTATGGAATGGGTTATTTAGAATATTTGTTACCAACGCTGGAAGAACATTTTGAAAAGGCCGAAACTGTGATTTTCATTCCTTATGCTCGCCCAGGCGGACTCTCGCACGATGAATATACTGCTAAAGTAGCCGAAGCTTTCTCTAAAATTGGTAAAAAAATTATTGGACTACACACTTTTGAACATCCAACAGAAGCAATTAAAACTGCTCAAGGGATTTTTACTGGTGGAGGAAACACCTTTTTATTAGTTAAACAATTATACGAAACCGGTGTGATGCCTATTTTAAAAGAAACATTATCAAACGGGACGCCTTATCTAGGTTGCTCTGCAGGCAGTAATATCACCGGATTAACAATGGAAACAACTAACGACATGCCAATTGTTTATCCACCAAGTTTTGACACTTTAGGTTTGCTTCCTTTCAATATCAACCCACATTACTTAGATCCTATTGAAGGTTCTACGCATATGGGAGAAACGAGAGAAACGAGAATTAATGAGTTCCATCATTTTAATAACTCAGCTGTTTTGGGTCTTCGAGAAGGTAGTTGGCTAGAAGTAAAAAACTCGAGAATCATTTTAAAAGGAAATTTAACTGCACGTTTATTCAAAAAAGGAGAAACACCAATCGAATTAGAATCGGGTACAGATTTGTCTGATTGTATAAAATAAAATCTCTAAAACGTTTGACTTCGCTCATTTAAACAATTATAGAAATGAGCGAAGTAAACAACGGACTTTTATTTCTTAATTTGTTCAGCCGCTTTTAATACAGCTTCTTTTAAACCTAATTTGTAAGTTGTCATTTTTTCTAATAACTCTGCATTTTGACTAGCTAATATTTGCACCGCCAACAAACCAGCATTTTTTGCTCCGTTTAACGCCACAGTTGCGACAGGAACACCGCCAGGCATTTGCAGAATAGATAAAACGGAATCCCATCCATCTATAGAATTAGACGATTTTACTGGAACACCAATTACAGGTAGTGGACTCATACTAGCTACCATTCCAGGAAGATGCGCAGCACCACCAGCACCAGCAATAATCACATTGATTCCGTTCTTATGTGCATTGGTTGAAAATTCGACTAATTTTTCTGGAGTTCTATGAGCAGAAACAATATCAACATGTGTTTCTACTGCAAATTCTTTCAATACATCAATGGCGTCTTGCATTACCGGCATATCCGAAATACTACCCATTACTATAGCTACTTTCATTTTCAATTTATTTTAGCTTTGATTTGTATTAAATATTATATTCAATACTATTTACTAATTACTCTAATCGTTTCTTTTACTTGCTGGGCCACTTTACGCGCCTCGGTCATATCGGCATTTACAATGGTAACGTGTCCCATTTTTCTAAAAGGTCGTGTTTCACGCTTCCCATAAATATGTGGCGTGACACCATCAATAGCCATGATTTTCTCAATGTTTTCATACACTACTTGCCCTGAATAACCTTCTTCACCAACTAAATTAACCATAATTCCAGCCACTTTGCTATCTGTATTTCCTAAAGGCAAATCTAAAATAGCACGGATATGTTGTTCAAATTGCGAAGTATAGCTAGCTTCTATAGAATAATGTCCAGAATTGTGTGGACGTGGAGCTACTTCATTCACTAAAATCTCATCATTGGTAGTCTGAAACATTTCTACAGCCAACAAACCAACATGATTAAAAGTTTCAGAAACTTTAAGAGCTATTTCACGGGCTTTTGTTGCTACAGATTCTTCAATTCTTGCTGGGCAAATCACATATTCTACCTGATTGGCTTCGGGATGAAACTCCATTTCCACTACTGGATATGTTTTTATTTCACCAGATGCTGATCGAGCTACAATTACAGCCAACTCGTTTTTAAACGGAATCATAACTTCCGCAATACATTCTGTGTCTGGCAAATGATTTAGGTCTTCAACTTTACGAATCACTTTTACACCATTACCGTCGTATCCGCCTTCGGTTGCTTTCCAAACAAAGGGAAGTTCAATGGAACCGTTTGTTACTTCAATGCTTAAAGCTTCCAAATTCGAGAAACGTTTGTAATTTGCAGTTGGAATATTATTTTTCGTATAAAAGTCTTTTTGGTTGCCCTTGTTAGATATTAAACGTAATGTTTTTGGCGATGGATATACTTTTTTACCAGCATTTTCTAAGGCTTCCAAAGCCTCTAAATTCACATTTTCAATTTCAATTGTCAAAACATCCACTTGATTACCTAGATGCATCACAGTTTCGTAATCGTTTAAAGATCCTATAAAAAACTTTGATGCTCCAAATTGACAAGGTGCTTCGGCACTTGGATCTACTACATATGTTTGTATGTCAAATTTTCGGGTTTCGGTCAGCAACATTTTTCCTAGCTGTCCGCCTCCTAAAATACCTAGTTTAAATTCTGATGAAAAATAGTTCATTATAAAAGTTTATCTTCTCAAAAGTTATAAAATATAAACCTGAAAAGCACCTTTTTACAGGTGCTTTTGGTTAGTTTGTTGTTTCATTTTCTTCGGGACTCTCCATGAATTCCGGTTTTACGACTAATTGAATGGATTCTACAGAATTTCGGTACATTTTCAATACAGTTCCTGTATAATGCTCCATATCTATACTATCTCCTTCTTCTAAATCAACTTCAGAATCGTTATTCACTTCCGAAATCAAACCGGCCAAAGTGTCGTAATGTTCGCTTTCTTGAAATCCAAATGGTAAAAAACGGTTGATGTCTGAAATGTTTTCATGTGAATTGACAATAAAAATTCCATTGGAAACATTCTTAACAATTGGTTCTTCGTTGTCGTACTCGTCTTGAATTTCACCTACCAATTCTTCCAAAATATCTTCTAAGGATACTAAACCTGAAAACTCTCCTACTTCATTTGTAACAATTGCTACCTGAGAGTGTTCTAATTGGAATTTTTTTAATAGATTCTTGATCAAAGTTGTTTCTGAAACGAAGATAGGCTCTCTAAGAATGGAACTAATAGAAAAGTTCTCTCCTTTTTTAGTATATTCTCTAAACAAGTCTTTGGTATAAAGCATACCCAAAATATTCTCTCTCGTTTCACCATAAACTGGATATCTAGAATAACCCTCTGAAATACAAAACTCTACTACTTCCTTTATAGGTGTGTCAATATTAAGACTTGCTACATTTTTCTTCAAAGTATAAACATTCATTACGCGACGATCATCAAAATCAAATACATTTTGAATCAATTCACGTTCTGTTTCTTCAATTGCTCCACCTTCCTGACTTTCGGTGATGATCATCTTCAATTCTTCCTCTGTATGAATATCACCACCATGAACTGGCGTTATACCAATTGCTCTTAAAAGCACGTTTGCGAAACCGTTCATCGTCCAAATAACAGGTTTAAAAATAATATAAAACACACGTAAAGGCCAAGAAACTGCAAAAGTTGTCTTTGTTGGAAACTGAATTGCCAATGATTTTGGAGCTAATTCTCCGAAAACAATATGTAGAACTGTAATAATTACAAAAGCGATAGGAAAGGATAAGCTTTGAGCTATTGAGTCGTATTCAGGTCCAGAAAGACCAAATAAATCAAATGTTTTTAAAATAAGAGGAGTTAATGAGCTTTCTCCAACCCAACCTAAGCCTAAGGAGGCTAAAGTAATACCTAATTGAGTGGCTGCAAGATAAGAATCTAAGTTAGTAACAATAGTTTTTGCTGCACTAGCTTTGTTTGATTTGATGCCTTTGTGTACTTCAATTTGAGAAGCTCTTACTTTTACAATGGCGAACTCGGCTGCGACAAAAAAACCATTTAATAATACTAGAAAGATTGTTAAAGCCAACTTCCAGACCGATACTTCATCGGACAGACCGTCAGTGACAGCTACGGCTAAGGTACTCAGGGGTATTGTATCCATATTTAATCAAAAAAACTCGGGTTCAATCTTTTTATTGAGTTTTTTATTCTTATACAAAAATATAAAAAAAACATATCAAAAACTCTTAATGCTTAAAATATTTAAACCTACATGATAATCAAATACTTACAATTAAAATTCAATAATTAACTTGGAGTAATCGTCTCTAAATTTCTTGGATTTGGATTTTATTTAAAGATCAATGCTCCAGAATACAATTGGTTGACATCAAGCGTGTCTGGCTTATTATACAGATAGATATGTCCCACAGACGCTATCGTTCCTTTTATTTTTTTTATCGGAAATAAATGCATGTTTTGATTACTTCGATGATAAACCTCTATTTCTTGAGCTTTTAGAGCTTTCGCATCAAGTATAGAATTTGCACCGTAAAATCCAATCTTTAAAAAATCTGTTTTACCTTTTAATTCAAAATAACCCACTTGATTATCTTCAATTGAAAGCTTTTTGTTGTTGATTTTCAAATCAAAATGTGTTGAAGCACTTTTTTCATTCGGGATACTCGAATAAAGAAAAAGATCGGGAAAATGAAGAGTATCTTTAGAATAAACTTTGAATTGTGTTTTTGAATGTATTTTTCTCAATACAGGAGTATGAATTTTTAAAACAGCCGTTTCATAACTTTTTAACATCGAACAACTTAAGTCATTTATAATAGTTAATACGGAATCTTTAACATAAAACTGTAGGCTTCCGATTCTGTTCTCAAAAGAGTTAATCTCTACTATACTTTGGTTATCAGGAATGATTTCAACCGAAACATTCATCGGTATTTCAATCGTATGAAAACCTGAAACGGGATGTATTTCGGAGACTTCATTACCTTTTGAAGAGAAGCAAGCATCTTCGCTCGAACAAGCCACAAGAAACAGAAATACCAAATACAAAACACTCTTTTTCATAACCTATAATTTATATCCAAAACCAACTTCAAAAGCTTCTGCTTTAGCGAAATGCGTCTTTAGAGACATGATTCCAAACACATTAGGAGTAATATAATAACGCAATCCCAAACGTTGATAAAACGCACCACTTTCTTTATATTCATCATGCAAATAATATCCAAGATTCCCCTCTACAGTCATTCGGTTCAAATACCATTCATAACCTGCAAATAAACCAATTCTTTTCCAGTCGGTGTCTGCTTCAATGGCAGTTTCAGGAAACGATTGCGCCAAGAAAGGAATGAGTTCTTTTAATGAATTTGACAAGAATAATTCTGCTCCGATTTGAACAGCACCATATTCATTGAGCGGTTTTTCTGCAATAGCTGCAATGTGATAAAAAGGCTTTTGTCCCATTCCAATGATATGACTTTCATTAACTCCTGTTCGAACTAATAAACTATACCGCATCTTTTGTTCAAATGAACTGAAAGACGAAGGGCGATTTTCAATCTTATCATCTGAAAGTTGATAAGTCAATCCCAAACCTAAAGTCAGTGTATTTGTACTTGTGTTTGGAGATTTAATAGTGGCGTTGGAATGATGTACAAAGAGTAAACCTCCATTGATTCCTATTTTATTCCAAATTCTAGGTTGATCATAACTCAACATAAAATAAGTCGACGGCATAAATTTAGAACCATAGGCAATATTTCTAAAATTCGCTTCTTTGTCAAAAGGATTCGTGGCGTATGCTGCTCCTTGAGCAACCCTAAGTTGTAATCTGCGATTAAGAAAATAAAAATTGTAATGAGCATACAAACCATAAATATCTCCCAAAACCTTATTGTGACTGTTTTGTAGATGAAATGAAAAACCTACATCAGGAAATCGATAGGTGTGGTGCCACTCTTTATTGCCTGTTGTTTGATGATTGAAAGACAAAAGCATTCCAGTTGGTTTCTCTGTAATCAAGTGAGAAATATTTTGACTGTGTGGTAAAATTGCTCCCTGGAGATAATGAACAGAACCACTCCAATTATTCTGAGAATTTCCCTGAAAACAACCAATAATCAACAAGAAAAACAATTGACTCCAACGCAAAAATACTGCTGGTGTTTTAATAGAAAATATATAGTTAAAAAGTGAAACCATATGTTTTAACAAGGTGTGAGGTTGTTTCGTATTCAAACTAAAACAAGCCGTTGATTTCCGCATCAATTTTATTGATCACACTTCCTAAATCTTCTGGATTATCTACAAAATTAATATTATCAACATCAATAATCAACAGTTTTCCCTTTGTATAACTTTTTATCCATTTTTCATAACGCTCATTCAGTTTGTTAAGATAATCGATGGAAATAGAGTTTTCATATTCTCGACCTCTTTTATGAATCTGAGCTACTAAATTAGGAATAGAACTACGAAGATAAATCAGTAAATCTGGTGGACCAACAAGTCCTTCCATCAATTCAAAAAGTTGTCGGTAATTTTCATAATCCCGATTCGACATCAAGCCCATAGCATGCAAATTCGGAGCAAAAATATGCGCATCTTCATAAATGGTTCGATCTTGAATAGTGTTTTTTCCACTATTTTTCATCGCCAAAACGCTTCTAAAACGCGTATTAAGAAAGTAAATTTGAAGATTAAAAGACCAACGATCCATTGAATGATAGAAATCATCTAAATATGGATTATCCACGACCTCTTCATAATGCGGTTCCCATCTATAATGTTTTGCCAAAAGTTGTGTTAAAGTAGTTTTTCCTGCACCAATATTTCCTGCGATCGCTACCTGCATCTTTCTTGATTTTTTTAAATGAATGTTTATTTTTGATAACTATATAAAGAAAAAAGAAAATTAAGTAAAATTTCAATGGACTAAAATTTTGCTTGAGTGATTCTTTTATTCTCGAAAACCTTTTTACTACTGGATTATCAACATGATGAATTTTTTTGTTTTCTCAGGCTATGACATCTCCGAACATTATTTTAGTTTGAACAAAAAAATCATTTCGTTTGTCAATATAGTGATATTTTCCGCATTAAAAAAAGCCTTTTCCACCTCTGTTCTTACTTCTTTTAACAAACTTTTTTCTTCGGTAGTTGTGTTATACAAAAATACGTTTTTGTTTAGTTGGTACAAGATTTTATCTCCGTTTATTGCCAACAAAATACTGTTTGCATCTAAAGAGTACTCTTTCATCAATTTACCATAAATATCGATACCGTACACTTTTGAGCCATTTTGCCAATAGGCCTCATTACCAGAGGTCGTTAAAAAATCGTAGTCAACTATTGGATTACTTATGTAGGTAATTTGATTGGTTTGTAAATCAAGTACACCCCATTTTCGACTTGCATTGTCAAAAATCCATAAGGTTGATTGCGCAGTCATCGACACATACGAAGCGTCTATCTCAGGAAAAGCTTGCATTAAGTTCCTTCTGTTTTTAACGCTTAATTGATTGTCTAAAAGCACAATTTGTTGTGTGTTTTTATAAAAAACCAACTGTTGCAGCGGATTTCTTTCGTCGTAAATAGAAATTGTACCTAAAAAAGGCTCTTTGAAAGTAAATGTTTTTTGAGGAGTTTTTTTTGATATTTCGTTGTTGATGATACTCGAATAATCGCCCAAATGATTCATCGAGTAGTAAGTTAGTTGTTGCGGACGATTTAGAGAGTCTTTAAATTGAATATTTTGTGCCTTTGCATTAAAACAAAGAAAAATAAAGGCAAATATCGCAACTATCAAATTCATTTTTGATAGATCTTTATCGTGAAATCAAAGATGTTTTTTTCATCTGCAGAATGAAATTCCTCTGAAATCAAATTCCATTCTTCAGAAATTATCGGAAAAAAAGCATCAGCGTCTTCAAAAGCAGCATTCACCTGTGTAATTACCAATTCGTTAGCAAGACTAATTGTTTGTTTATAGATTTCGCCTCCGCCAATTACATAAACAATTTCCTGACTCTGCTGTTGTGCAAATTGTAACGCATCGTTAACAGAAGTAAATGCAAAACAATTTTCTGGAACGGAGTAATTTTTTTGTCGAGTAATGATTAAATGCGTTCTATTAGGTAATGGATTTGGAAAGGATTCAAAAGTCTTTCGTCCCATTAAAATAAAATGTCCACTTGTAGTATTTTTAAAGTGTTTAAAATCATTGGGCAGATGCCACAACAAATCATTGTTTTTCCCAATTGCATTATTGAGTGCTATTGCAGCTATCAGACTAATTTTCATACTTTAAACATATTGTTCTACTTGATAAATTCCCGCAAATTTAAACCGAAACTTTACCTTTAATTGCTGGATGAGGATCGTATTCCAATAAAGTAAAATCTTCAAAAGTAAAATCAAAAATATCTTTAACTTCAGGATTTAAGACCATTTTGGGCAATGATTTTGGTTCGCGAGAAAGTTGCAATTTCACTTGTTCAAGATGATTACTGTAAATATGTGCATCACCAAAAGTGTGAACGAAATCTCCATAGCCCAATCCACAAACTTGTGCGATCATCATGGTCAACAAAGCATAAGAAGCGATATTGAACGGAACGCCTAAGAAAATATCCGCAGATCTTTGGTATAATTGGCAAGATAATTTACCATCGGCAACATAAAACTGAAAAAACGCATGACAAGGTGGTAAAGCAGCTTTTCCGTTAGCAACATTTTCTTCAAACGAAATTGAAGTATCTGGCAATACCGAAGGATTCCATGCAGAAATCAACATTCTTCTGCTGTTTGGGTTTGTTTTTAAAGTTTCTATCAATTCTTTAATTTGATCGATTTCTTCGCCATTCCAATTACGCCATTGATAACCATAAATCGGTCCTAAGTCTCCATCATTATTTGCCCATTCATCCCAGATGCGAACACCATTCTCTTTTAAGTAATTGATATTGGTATCGCCTTTTAAAAACCACAGCAATTCATAAATAATGGATTTTAAATGCACTTTTTTAGTAGTGACCAAAGGAAAGCCCTCTTCTAAATTAAAACGCATTTGATAACCAAAAACGCTTTGAGTTCCCGTACCTGTGCGGTCTCCTTTTTGCACGCCAGTATCTAAAACGTGTTGAATTAAATTGAGATATTGTTGCATAATATTTTACAAGTTTCGTTTAGAAATTTCATCACGAATTCGGGCAGCTTTTTCGTAATCTTCATTTAAAATAGCCAATTCAAGCATGTCGTTAAGTTCCTGCAGATTAAATTTAGAAAATTCATTTGTTTTTTCCTCTGGAACTATGTTTAGAAAATCGTCTATCACCTGATCTAAGCTGTCGTCTTCAAACGTAAAATCTTCTTCATCATGCTCGTCATCATTTTCATTTTCGTCTGCATCCTCTTGCTCTCTTATATAAATCCCTGCTTTATCAAGAATGTTTTTATAGGTAAAGATAGGTGCATCAAATCGTAAAGCCAAAGAAATAGCGTCAGATGTTCGAGCATCAATAATTTCCTCTACCCCTTCTCTTTCACAGATAATACTTGAGAAAAATACGCCGTCTACTAATTTGTGAATAATGACTTGCTTGACCTCTATGAAATACCGATCACAAAAAGTTTTAAACAAATCGTGAGTCAATGGACGTGGAGGTGTTAAATCTTTTTCTATTGCAATAGCGATTGCCTGGGCTTCGAATGCACCAATGACAATTGGAAGTTTGCGCTCGCCATCTGCCTCACTCAAAATCAAGGCATAAGCACCATTTTGGGTGTGACTGTATGAAATTCCTTTTATAATTAATCGTACTAAACTCATGGTATAAATATAGTCATAAAAAGACTAGGCACAAAGATAATATCTAAAATGTTAATAGCCTAATTCAAGGATTTTATTTTGAGAGTCTGCATATAAGACTGCTTGATTCAACTCAAAAAAACCTTATATATTGGATATACAAAAAAAGCTGCCCAAAATTAGATGGACAGCCTTTTCATATTTTATATCAATAACATTAGTTGTTATTCGTTTTGAATTCTTTCAATTTTTTAATTAATTCAGGAACCACTTGGAATGCATCTCCAACAATTCCATAATCTGCTACTTTAAAGAAAGGAGCTTCTGGATCAGAGTTGATTACCACTTTTACTTTTGAAGCGTTTACTCCAGCAATATGTTGAATCGCACCTGATATTCCGATGGCTATATATAAGTTGGAAGCCACCGGTTTTCCTGTTTGTCCAACGTGTTCTTCGTGAGGTCTCCAATCTAAATCAGATACTGGTTTTGAACATGCTGTTGCTGCTCCTAAAACTTCTGCTAATTCTTCAATCATTCCCCAGTTTTCTGGGCCTTTTAATCCTCTACCACCTGAAACAACAACTTCAGCATCGGCAATAGTTACTTTTCCTGTAGTTTTGTCTTGACTTTGAACAGTTACATTAAAATCGGCATCGTTTAAAGTTACTGAAAAATCTTCTACTGTTGCAGCTCCAGAGGCTTCAACTAAACCAAAAGAGTTTTTTGCTAAAGCAACTACTTTAACATCAGAAATTAATTCCGTAATATTGAATCCTTTACTAGAGAAAGCGTTTCTTTTAACTTGGAATGGTGATGTAGATACTGGTAATTCCACTACATTTGATGCATATCCAGCATCCAATCCAACAGCTACTATTGGTGCCATATATAAGGAGTCGGTTGTTGATGACAACACAACAACACTTGCATTCTCTTTTTGCGCTGCTTGTTTCACTACGTCTGCGTACGCTTTAGCATTGAAAGCATCTAGTTTGGAATCTGTAACTTTCAAAACTTTATCTACACCGTATTTTCCTAATTCAGAAACATCGCCTGCATTTACAGTAACCGCAGTTACATTAGTACCCAATGAATCTGCAACTTTTTTTGCATAAGAAGCTAATTCTAATGCAACTTTTTTAAATTTTCCTTCTGAAAACTCTGTATATATTAAAACTGACATTTTTTTAATTTTTTAATAGGTTGTGAATTAGATTACTTTTGCTTCGTTATGCAATAAATTGATCAATTCATCTAGATTATCTGGACTGATTAATTTTACAGCTGATTTTGGAGCTGGTTTTTCAAATTTCACAGCTTTGGTTTTTGCAACCGAAGCTACTGGTTCCATAATATTCAACGCTTTGGTACGAGCCGACATAATTCCACGCATGTTTGGAATACGTAGATCTTTTTCTTCTACAATACCTTTTTGGCCACCAATTACGATTGGTAAATCAGCTGTCAAGGTTTCTTTTCCACCATCAATTTCACGGTTCAATGTTGCTTTCGAACCTTCTATTTCAACTCCTACACATGAATTTACAAAATTAAAATTCAACAAAGAAGCCAACATTCCTGGCACCATTCCACCATTATAATCCAAAGATTCTTTTCCACAAATTACCACGTCATAGTTGCCAGCTTTCACCACTTCTGCCAATTCATTTGCAACTTGAAAACCATCGGTAGGAGTAGCATTTACACGAATAGCTTCATCAGCTCCAATTGCCAATGCTTTGCGGATTGTTGGTTCTGTTTCTGGTCCCCCAACGTTTACCACGGTAACATGAGCACCTTGTTTCTCTTTAAACCAGATGGCACGTGTCAAACCAAATTCATCATTTGGATTGATTACAAACTGTACACCATTGGTATCGAATTCTGTATCTCCATTTGTGAAGTTAATCTTTGCAGTAGTATCAGGCACATGGCTGATGCAAACTAATATTTTCATGAATCTTACGTTTTTAGATTAATTCTTATAATTAGCTACGAAGGTAAAAACTTTTTTTGAATAAATTACTATGCACGCATAACATTTTTTGTTAAACAAATTAATTTTAAAGCAACAAAATGTTATCTTCGGTCATAACCTTCAACAGGTATTTTTATATCGTACTTTTTACCATCGGAAACTTTCAAACTGGTATCGATCAACCAAGGGTTATGAAGTTTTAAAATTTTATAATTGATTCCTTGATTCAATGCCCATTTTTGCAAATCATCAATAGAATTTTCTACCGTTACAACCTTGGTTTTAACAGAGCGATACAAGGCTTCTTTTGGAAAAACATAACCGTATTTATCAGGATTATTCATGATTTCTTTCAGTGCCAAAATCCTAAACACATAGCGAGTGGTTTCCTGATTCAAAAACATATCGTAATAATCATTGACACCTTGCGCTACAACTTGACGCTCAATTCCCGCTATTCCACGATTATAAGAAGCTGCAGCTAGCGTCCAATTCCCAAATTTGGAATAGGCATTTTTAAGATATACACAGGCCGCTTCAGTCGTTTTTTCTAAATGCAATCTTTCATCAACAGTATCGCTAACCTCTAAATTATATTCCTTGGCGGTGCCGGGCATAAATTGCCAGAAACCTCTAGCACCCGCCGGAGAAGTTGCGTTGGTTAATGCACTTTCAATAACACATAAATATTTAAAATCGTCTGGAATTCCATGTTTTTTCAAAATTGGCTCAATAATCGGAAAGTAGCGATTGGCTCTCTTAATTATCAAACTTGTTGATGAGTGCAAATTGATGTTCACCGTCATTTCTCGATCCAAGCGTTCTTTTACATCTATTAATTCTACAGGCACGCGTTCGTTGGCAAATTCCATATTCATAGGTAAAAACACATGGTTTTTAACATCGGGAGTTGCTGTATTATCTGTTGTAAATTGATAAAATAAAACGCTTACACCCATCACCGCAATTAATGCACCAATTACTTTGAATTTATTTTTTTTCATCTTTATTTTTCTAAAATTTCATTTAACTTTTTATTGATCCAATTAGCATTTATAAGCACCATTACGTGTGTTCCTTTGTCTAAAATTTCTGCGTTTTTAATTCTATGCGACGGGAAAATATGATCTTTACCACCGTGCAGATGATAAACATTTTTTATAGGCTTATTGTTTTCCCAATGAATTACGTTTTTAAAAGCCCAGTCTAAATAATTTTCAGAACGTATCGTAAGGTATTTTTGATACATTTTGATTCGTTCTTTAACTTTTCGTGAAGATACAATTTTTTCTGTTAGATTTTCTAATGAATTTACATAAGAAGTTGGGAAAAAGTGATAAAGCTTCCATTTTTTCGCCCAATGTATACGCGAAGGAAACTCAGACGGGTCCTTTACACTCGATATAATAATGACTTTTTCTACTGGACATTGTTTTGCAATTTCCTGAACAATTATCCCACCAAAAGACACACCAACTAAAATAGGATTGGGATGTGTGATTTTTTCACAAATTCGTGCAACGTAGGCTTCTATGGTTTCATCTTTTAACGGTTCTAACCATTCTAAATAGTGAAGTTCATAACATTCAGGGTTTAATTTTATCTTTTCGAAAATTTTACTATTAGCAGCCATTCCTGGCATAAAATAAACAGGTTTCATCTAATTTTTGGTTATAAAATGGAATACCATTGTTTTATTTAAATTTTTTTATTAAATTTGCAATTGAACTAATTAAGCGATCAGTTATATTTATTGTTTTAAAAACCTAAATTTAAGGATAAAATATTAACCACGCAATCGAATATTTTAAATGTTATGGAATTTAAGAATAACGAACTGTTAAGACAATTTGAGGTAAGATGCAGTAACAATGACAGATTTGTAAGCATTGAGTATTCTATCCAAGAAAGAAAGTTGTTTTTAACCAAACTTGACACCAATGGATGTGAAGACGAGGTATTTATCAACGATTTCATTAAGTCTATTTTGGATTTCGCAGAGGAAAAACGTATGCGCGTGGTTCCTGTAAACTCCAATATAGTGTCTTTTTTCAAGAAGAATCCGAGCTACAAAGAATTACTCGCAGTAGGAATTAAAATTTAAAAAAACACCAACTAAAAAAATTCAAAAACGCGCATTTTTACGAAATTGTGCGTTTTTTTGGTAAAAAAATAAGGGTACAAATCGCCTCTTTTAGTATTTTAAAATCAAAATATTACCCCTTTATTAATTTCTGCCTATTACTGTGAACAAATCCATATTTTTTAGAGTTTCCCATTTTTATTCTTTAACTTTGCATTTTGTGAAATTTTAAAGCTAAAAAGAGTTTATAAATAATGGATTTAAATATTTTAAAAAACCTAAAGTTAACTAAGACACCAACTTCTAAAATCGATACTTTTGATTTTGAAGATTTAAAATTCGGAGCTAAGTTTACTGATCACATGTTAATTTGTGAATACAAAAACGGAGCTTGGCAAGATTTAGAAATCAAACCTTATGCACCCATTACTCTAGACCCATCGGCACGTGTTTTTCATTACGGTCAAGCAATTTTTGAAGGTATGAAAGCCTATAAAGATGCTAACGATGATGTTTGGTTATTCAGACCTGATGAAAACTTTAATCGTTTCAACAAATCTGCAATTCGCTTAGCGATGCCAGCTATAGACGAAACTCGTTTTATAGGCGGATTAAATGAATTATTAAAAATCGAAAAAGAATGGGTTCGCAAAGGATTAGGAAATTCTTTGTACATTAGACCCTTTATGATTGCAACTGAAAACGGTGTAATCGCAAGTCCTTCGAATGAATTTATCTTTTGCATCATTTTATCTCCAGCAAAATCTTATTATTCAGGAAAAATAAAAGTTCAAATAGCTGATTATTATAGTCGTGCAGCCAACGGAGGTATTGGTGCAGCAAAAGCAGCCGGAAATTATGCTGCTCAGTTCTATCCAACAAAACTTGCTCAAGAAGCTGGATTCAACCAAATTATATGGACAGACTCTACTCACGAACATTTAGAAGAGTCTGGAACAATGAACGTATTCTTTAGAATTAACGATTCACTTTTCACAGCACCTACTTCCGATCGTATTTTGGATGGAGTTACCCGTAAAAGCTTAATTCATCTAGGTCAACATTTAGGTTTAGACATCAATGTTCGTCCTGTTAAAGTTGAAGAAATAATAAAAGCAGCTCAAGACGGAAGCTTAAAAGAAATTTTTGGTGCAGGTACAGCAGCAGTAGTCAACCAGATGGAAGGTTTTGCTTATAAAGATGATTATTATCAATTACCTGAATTGGCAGACGAGGATTCTTACGCGCTTAAACTGAAAGACGCACTGACAAAACTACAAAACAAATTGGCAGACGATCCGTTTGGATGGACTGTAAAAATATAAATTTTAAAAAGCTTGCTTCACGCAAGCTTTTTTTTGTTCGATATTTTTTTATCTTTGTTTAAAAAATATGTTTTCACAAGGACAAATTACTTTCGCAGTATTATTTTTAATCGTTTTCATAATTGTAATGATTGTAATGTATCGGAAAGACGCAGTATTGCATCGACTTCATTATAAAGGAAGCATTTGGGTATTGATTGGTTTCTTGTTGTTTATCGGATTATTATTTGTGTTAAAATCGGTTTTAAATTATTAAATATAACATGAAAGTCTTTAAGTATTTCGTCATCATAGTGGTTTTATTAGCTGTTTTTCTGACTGTTTATATTGCTACAGGAAAAAGCGAATATGAAATTCAAGTTACTCATCAAACTGAATTATCAGAACAGCGCTTGTTTCGTTATGTTGAAAATTTAGAGAATTTTCAAGATTGGAATCCCTGGCAAGCAACTTCAAGCAATCACAAGCTTGATAGCATTTCAAAGGGAAAAGGCGCCAAAGTTTTTTGGTCGGGAAATACTGCTTCAATAACTGCTTCACAACCGAACGATTCAATTAGTATTCAGTTGGAAATCGATGGAGAAGTATATGCAACCAAAATGTATTTTAATAATAAAAATGGTTCTACAGCCATTCTTTGGAAAATAAATGGAAACCTATCATTTACTGAAAAAGCACAATTATTTTTTCAAGGAACGCCAGAAACTCTCATCGCACCCGATTTTGATAAAGGATTACGCGCAATTGTGCATCACATAAACGAAAGCTTGGAAAGCTATTCTATTAAAAGTGAAAACTTGACTCTTTTTCCCGAAACTATTTATATCAAACAGATGGTGGAATCGAACATTGAAAATTTAGGCGATAAAATTTTCCAGAGCATGGAACACTTAAACACTTTCGCAAAAAACTTTGAATTAGAGCCTTATGGCGCACCTTTTACCATGTTTGAAAATATTGATTTACAATCTGGTCATGTGAAATTTGCTGTTTGTATGCCAATTAAAAACTTTTTTAGTACCGCAGCCGGAAGTGATGTTGTGTGCGAACAAATTGAAGCATTCCACGGCTTTAAAGTAGTTTTGAATGGAGATTATATTCACAGTGATAAAGCTTGGAAAGAAGCAAAGAATCAAGTAAAACAGCTTCAATTAACAGAACGTACAGATTTAAATCCGATTGCAGTTTATAAAACATCAATTTTGAATATTCAAAAACCAAACGAATGGATAACCGAATTTATCATCCCTGTTAGCGATACTTTTATTCCAATTGTTGAAAATGAAACGAACACTGAAAATAGTAGTCAAACTTCTAACGAACAATAATTCTCAAGAAAAATTTAGCAAGTAAAATAAAACTGAATTTCAAGATTTTTAAGGGTGTGTTTTGGGAAGTAAATCAATAAAAAAACATTTAAAAAAGAAAGCAATGCAAAAAGATACCACTTTAGTAATTGGCGCATCAGATAAAATTGAGCGTTATTCAAACAAAGCAATTCGTATGTTGTTGCAACACAACTATAAAGTTCGTGCATTTGGAATCAGAGGCGGCGAAGTAGAAGGCATCGAAATTGAAAAACTCCCTGTTCATTATGACGATGTAGATACCGTTACACTTTATCTGAATCCTAAAAGACAAGTTCCTTATTATGATTATATCATCAGTTTAAAACCAAGAAGAGTTATTTTCAATCCAGGAACCGAAAACACCGAATTACAAGACTTACTATCAAAAAATAATATTGAATATGAAGAATCTTGTACGTTAGTTTTATTGAGCATAAATCAGTATTAATGACATAAAAGAGACTTATTTAAGTTCTCTTTTTTCTTTATAACTAATTGCCAATAGCAGCAATAAGGTAATTAAACCATTCACAATAATCAATTCATTATCAAAAACATATCCGTTAAATAGTTTTTTCGAATTGTTACTTAGATACAAAGTCAAAAACGGTGAAGCCAAACAAATTAATGGCACCCATTTGTCGTAAACTTTTCGGCTTTTGAAAAATATTCCAAAAGTGAATAAACCTAATAAAGGTCCATACGTATAAGAAGCAATTCTAAAAATCATACTTACTACAGACGCATCATTGATTGCGTTGAACAAAACTATAACACCAAACATAATCAGACAAAACAACAAATGAATCAGTTTTCTGATTTTCACATTGTTCACATTGTTGCTATTTTTCGGTTTATCCATTCCTAAAAAATCAATACAAAACGAAGTGGTCAATGCTGTTAAAGCAGAATCGGTTGTGGCAAAAGTCGCAGCAATCAAGCCCAATAAAAAAACGATTGCGGGCACCAAAGCTAAATGGTGGAAGGCAATCTCTGGAAACAATAAATCCGTTCTCGGCTTACCTGTTACTAAATCTACCGGAACCTCTATTCCGTTTGCGTCAGCATAAATATAAAGCAATGCGCCAACACCCAAGAAAAAGATGTTGATCAAGACAAAAATCCCAGTAAAAGTAAACATGTTTTTCTGAGCGTCTTTGATATTTGCACAACTCAGGTTTTTTTGCATCAAATCCTGATCTAAACCGGTCATCGCAATGGTAACAAACATTCCGCCTAAAAACTGCTTTACAAAGTGAAAACGACTTCCAACAAAGTCTTCCCAAAAGAAAATCTTGCTGTAACTACTTTCTTTAACAGTTTCAAAAGCTTCAACCAAAGTTAAATCAAGACTATTGCAAATAAAAATAATAGTTATTATAACCGATCCAACAAGGAAAGTTGTCTGCAAAGTATCGGTAATAATAATAGCTTTCAAGCCAGATTTGTAAGTATAAGCGTAAATTAACGCCAGTGAAATCAATCCAGTTACTGCAAAAGGAATTTGATAATGATCAAACACAAAGCGCTGAAAAACAATCACAACCAGATACAATCGAAAAGCTGAACCGATAGTTCTACTGATTAGAAAAATTCCTGCAGCGGTTTTATAACTGTAAAAACCGAGTCTTTTTTCGAAATATTCATAGATCGAAACCAAATTCAATCGATAATACAAAGGCAACAACACAGTTGCTGTAATGATAAAACCGACGGCATTTCCTAAAATAAATTGAAAATATTTAAACTGTTCTCCCGAAGGCGCCCCTACTTCACCGGGCACCGAAATAAAAGTAACGCCAGAAAGAGCTGTTCCAATCATTCCAAAAGCAACCAAATACCATTTCGCGTTTTTATTGGCAGAAAAAAAGGCGGTATTACCACTGTCTTTTCTACTAACAATATGCGAAATACCTATTAAAATTCCAAAATAAATAACCAGAATGGTCAATATCAGTACAGGTGTCATTTCAATAAAATTTCATCAAAAATAACCATTTTATGACAGCTTCGTTTAACAAACTAATTAAAAATTTAACTTCAAAAATCTTGTGAACTAATTTAAAGAAACGCAATTCACTTTTTTTGTACACATTTTTTTGAATCGGAACGAGAAGCTATTCCTTTTTCATGCTTTAGTTTGAGCTAAATTGTTTGTAATCTATAAAAAAAATGTATTTTTGTGTTATGGATTTCCCTTCAAAATTACTAGAAAATGCAGTAAACGAAATGGCACAATTGCCAGGCATCGGAAAGCGGACTGCTTTGCGCTTGGTACTGCATTTATTGCGACAGCCGCTTGAACAAACTCAAGCCCTTACTACTGCTTTAGAAAGATTGCGCAATGAAATAAAATACTGCAAAAGTTGTCATGCCATTTCAGATATTGATATTTGCGAAATCTGTAATCACCCAGGAAGAGATCGACAAACAATTTGTGTTGTGGAAGATGTTCGCGATGTAATGGCTTTAGAAAACACTCAAATTTACAAAGGAATTTACCATGTTTTAGGCGGGAAAATTTCTCCGATCGACGGAATTGGCCCAGCGCAATTAAATATACAAAGTTTAGTCGAAAAAGTAAAAAATGGTCAAGTAAAAGAATTGATTTTCGCTTTGAGTTCGACGATGGAAGGAGACACAACTAATTTTTACATCTACAAACAAATAAAAGATTACGACCTTATTACTTCTACTATTGCAAGAGGAATTGCCGTTGGAGACGAATTACAATATGCAGACGAAGTTACTTTAGGACGAAGTTTGGTTCACAGAGTACCATTTGAAATGAGTTTAAAAGTTTGATTCTAATTATATGCCACAAAATATTTATCTCAGATAAATGCTGATCTATAAAAAAAATCAACCGAGATGGTTGATTTTTTTTGTTTATCATTTATTGTTTAATTCGTTCAGAAACAAAATCTAATTTTACACTTGGATATTTACTCTGTGTCATTTGAATTGAAAACTCTGAATCTGCTAAAAACACCAATTGTCCTGATTTATCTTTAGCCAAAAACTTTTGTTTTACGCGCTTGAATTCAGCAAATTCCTCATTTTTAACATCTTCTGGACGTACCCAACACGCTTTAAAAGCTGGAAAGTTTTCGTAAGTACACTTTGCTCCATATTCATGTTCCAAACGGTATTGAATTACCTCGTATTGTAAAGCACCAACGGTTCCGATAATTTTTCTTCCGTTCATTTCTAATATAAAAAGTTGAGCTACACCTTCATCCATCAATTGATCAATTCCTTTTTCTAATTGTTTAGATTTCATAGGATCTGCGTTGTTGATATAACGGAAATGCTCTGGAGAGAAAGATGGAATTCCCTTGAAACTCATCATTTCACCTTCGGTTAAGGTATCTCCAATTTTAAAGTTTCCAGTATCGTGCAAACCAACAATATCACCGGCATAAGATATATCTACAATTTCCTTCTTTTCTGCAAAAAATGCATTCGGGCTAGAAAACTTCAGGTTTTTTCCTAAGCGCACATGCAAATATGGTTTGTTACGTTCAAAAGTACCCGAAACAATTTTAACAAACGCCAAACGGTCTCTGTGTTTGGGATCCATGTTTGCGTGAATTTTAAATACAAAACCTGTAAACTTAGGTTCATCTGGAGCTACCAAGCGTGTATCGGATTCTTTAGATCGAGGTGAAGGAGCAATTTGAATGAAACAATCCAACAGTTCACGAACACCAAAATTATTCAGAGCTGAACCAAAAAACACTGGTTGTTGTTTACCGCTTACATAGGCGTCTCTATCAAAATCAGGATAAACCTCCTCGACTAATTCAAGCTCTTCACGTAATTGTGAAGCTGCTTTCTCTCCTATTAATTTATTTAAAGATTCATCTTCTAAATTTTCAATAGTAATAAGATCGGAGATGTTTTTCCTTCCGTTTTCTGAAAACAAATTTATGTTTTTCTCCCAGATGTTGTAAATTCCTTTAAAATCGGCTCCCATTCCTATTGGGAAAGAAAGTGGAGTTACTGAAAGCTGAAGTTTTTGTTCAACTTCATCCAATAAATCAAAGGCATCTTTACCTTCTCGGTCTAATTTGTTGATGAAAACAATCATGGGTATGTTTCTCATACGACATACTTCAACTAACTTTTCAGTCTGTTCCTCTACCCCTTTTGCTACGTCGATCACAACAATTACTGAATCTACTGCGGTCAACGTTCTAAACGTATCTTCAGCAAAATCTTTGTGACCAGGCGTATCTAATATATTTATTTTTTTGTCTTTATAATTAAATGCAAGTACCGAAGTAGCAACGGAAATCCCTCTTTGGCGTTCAATTTCCATAAAATCGGAAGTAGCTCCTTTTTTAATTTTATTGCTTTTAACTGCTCCAGCTTCCTGGATAGCACCTCCAAACAAAAGTAGTTTTTCGGTCAGAGTGGTTTTACCAGCATCTGGGTGAGCAATGACTGCAAATGTTCTTCTGCGTAAAATTTCGTCTTTAAAACTCATTTTTATTTTTTTAAAACCACAAAAATACGATAATATTTAGTGACAAGTACATTGATTCAAAAAAAACAAGTTAATCGTCTTTACAAAATCACAATCAGATTCAAAGCAACTTTTCTTAACATCAAACACACGTTAAAAGAAGCAGCATATTAAAAACCAAATATTTAAAATTTATCTAAAATAAAATCCCCCATAAATAAAGACTTATAGGGGATTTGTATCATTTTCAAGAACAAGCTTTTAGTTTAATTCAGCTTTTTTAACTTCCAATTCTTGCTTATTTACTTTCAATTTCAATTCAGCAACTTTAGTTTCAAGTTTCATTAATTTCGAACGTTCTTTGATTTCTTGTTCAGCACTCATTTTATTTCTCAACTTTTTACGCTCAAAACTGTTGTTTGCTTTCTCTAAGCTCAATTCTGCTTTGTTGAGACTGCTTTTCGCTTTTTCTAATCTTTTATTTGCCTTTGCAACAGCAGCTATTTTCTTCGCCGCTTTTTTCTCGGCTTTAACAATTGCTTTTTGTTCTTTTTCAAAAGCTTTTTGTTGTTTTCTCATAGCTTTCGCCTCTGCTTCAGCCTTCTTTTGTGCAGCTTTTGCAGCTTTTTCTGCATCTCTCACCATTTTTTCATTGGCCTTCTGTTTCTTAAGAGCGGCTTTTTCTAGAGCTTTTGCTTTCTTAGCTTCAATTTTAGCTATTTTGTCTGCTTCAGCTTCAGCTTTCTGTTTCATTTTTTCAGCCAAGAGTACTTCCTCTTCATATCCCGCTCCTGTATTAGCGGCAGGTTTTTGTGGATCATCTGGAAACTTATGTACTGTAGTTTGATTTTTTTGTTGTGCTGCTTCTACTTTTTCTTCAACTTTACCTTCGTTTAATTGCTTTTTTTCGGGTTCTTGTGCAGTTGCTGCAAAACTGATTGTTGAAATCATCCCTAAAAATAAAATGCTTTTTTTCATATCAAGTGATCTGTATTAAATAATTTATTACGATTTTATAAATATCTCAAATTGTATGCCAATTACCATTCATTCACTTTGTTTGCATCTAATTTCAAAAAGATAAACAACATTAAAGTAAATGAGATTAAACTAGAGCCTCCGTAGGAGAAAAATGGTAAAGGCACACCAATGGTCGGAAATATTCCTATTAACATTGCAATATTTACAGCAAAATGCATAAATAAAATAGCTGCTATTCCATATCCGTAGATACGAGTGAAGTTATTTTTTTGTTTTTCTGCTAAGAAAACTATTCTTAAAATCAATGTTACAAAAGTCAAAATCACTCCCAAAGTACCTAAGAATCCCCATTCTTCTCCCACAGTTGTGAAAATATAATCGGTGTGCTGTTCTGGCACAAATCTTCCTTTAGTTTGAGTTCCCTCCAAAAAGCCTTTGCCTGTTAAACCACCAGAACCAATGGCAATCATGGATTGATTTAAATTATAACCTTCTCTTTGCATATCTACATCTTCGCGAAACAAAACGTTGATACGGTCTTTATGATGCGGTTCTAAAACGTTATCGAAAACATAGTCAACAGAGAATACAAACAACGACATAATAAGTGCTAAGGCACCATAAACCACTGGATTTCTTCGGATACTTTTGTTTGTTACAAAATGAACAATGCAACCTATTAAAATGGCAATTATTAAAACCACTGGATTTACTACTAAGGCTAAAACAAACAATAAAACAGCAAGAAACCCCGTCCATAAATACCAAGCTGGAAATCCTTCACGATATAAAACCAAAAAGAAAACCATAAAAATCATTGCCGAACCGGTGTCTGGTTGCATCATAATAAACAGAACTGGCAGGAAAATAATTCCCATGACAATAAGCTGTTCTTTAAGCGTTTCAAACGGATTTTGAAGCTCACTTACGTATTTTGCAAGTAAAAGTGCGGTCCCAATTTTCACAAACTCGGAAGGTTGAAGACTGATTCCTCCAAACTGATACCAGTTTGTTTGTCCTTTTATTGTTTTACCGAAAACAAACAAACCCATGAGCAATAGAATTCCGATAATATAATAGACCGTGGCATAATTCTCATAGATTTTAGCGTCTAAAGATAAAATAACAATAATCATAGGAATACAAAGTCCGATGAACAAAAGCTGTTTACCATAAATCTGATCTAAATCAAAAATTGATGTCGTTTCTAGTGGTAAAGAAGCAGAATAAATGTTCATCCAACCGAAAACAACTAATGCCAAGTATAATAAAATACTTAGCCAATCAATATTTGCAATTACTCCTTGATTTTTTAATTGTTTACTTTGCGACACTTTCTAATTCCTTTTTTAACCGTTCTTCTTCAGCTCTTTTTTTTCTTCGTTCTTCTAATTGTTTATCGGCGATATCTCTCAGCACGTAATTTTCAGACAAATCTCCTTCCAGCATTCTTTTTTCCAAATCGGTACGACTGATTTCTCCTTTCAAGTATTTCTCTATCATCAATGAAGCTATCGGGCCGGCCCAAGTAGCACCAAAACCACCATTTTCTATAAAAACTGCCACTACAATCTTCGGATTTTCCTTTGGAGCATAAGCTAGAAACACCGAGTGATCTTTAAGTTTCACAGTTTCACCGTCTACAGTTGCTGAATTTTCCACAGTCCCTGTTTTACCACAAATTGTAATGCCTGGTATTTGAAGTCGTCTGGCAGTTCCACTTTTATAAACTTCTTCTAAACCTTCAATAATTGGTCTAAAATGTTGTTTGTCAATCGTGGTTTGTTTACGTTCTACGAAAGACTTGTCAATTTCTCTATTTTCAATTTTTTTGATGATGTGTGGCGTATAAAAATATCCTTCATTCGCTACCGCACACATCACGTTTGCCAACTGCATTGGAGTCATCAACACTTCTCCTTGTCCTATTGAGTTTGAAACTATGGCAGTACTTCGCCAACCTCCGTTTGGATATACTTTTTTATAATATTCAGAATCGGGAATAAACCCTTTTTGACCAACAGGTAAATCGTATCCCATATAATTGTTTAACCCAAAACTTGCTAAATGGTTGTGCCAAACGTCAACTCCTTGACCTGGTGTGCGGTATTTATTAATAATCCGCATATATGTTTGTGCAAAATAAGTATTGCATGATTGAGCGATTGCTGGATGTAAACTCCAAGCGCCATAATCATGACATTTCATAAATGCACCTCTAGCATAATAAAAACCACCTTGGCATGAAAAGCTTGTGTTTGGATCGATAACTTCTTCTTGCAAACCAATCAACCCTGTTAAAATCTTAAAAGGTGAGCCTGGAGCAAACTGTCCCTGCAACACTTTATCAAAGAATGGCTTCCCAGGCAAACTGTCGATTCTAATATAATTTCTTGAACGTTCCCGACCTACTAAAAGTCCAGGATCGTATGATGGAGAAGAGACCAAGGCTAAAATTTCACCAGTTTTAGGTTCCAGCGCGACAATCCCACCTCGTTTACGAACCATCAACTCTTCACCAAACTCTTGTAATTTTGAATCGATTGTAATAGTTAAATCGTTCCCTTTAACAGCAATTGTATCGTAAATTCCATTTTTAAAAGGACCTATTTCTTTACTGAACTTATCTCTTTGGATATAGTGCACTCCTCTCACTCCTCTCAAATCTTCTTCATAAGCCTGTTCAACACCTCCAATCCCTATCAATTCACCAGATTTATAGTATTTTCTTCTTGATAATTCTACCTCGTTAATCTGACGAATATAACCAAAAATATTTCCAGCAAAGTCAACTTGATAATCTCTTAGATTTCGTTTTTGTATATAAAATCCATTAAAATGACGAATTTTTTCCTGAAAAGCAGCAAATTCAGTTTTAGTTAATTGTGCCAAAAAAACGGAAGGTAATAAGGGTGAATAGACTTTTGCCTTGTCTAATTTCTTAATAAAATCATCTTTGGTAATGTCAAGAATATTACACAACTCTAGCGTGTCTATTCCTTTTACTTCAATTGGGATTACCATAATATCATAGCTTGGTTGATTTGCTATGAGCAATGTCCCGTTCCGATCGTACACATACCCTCTTTCTGGATATTCATAAACCGTTTTTATGGCATTATTTTCGGATTTTGCTAAAAAGGAATCGTCTAAAATCTGAATATGAAAAAGTTTGGCAACAATTGCCAATGTTGCTAAAATCACTACGATAGGAAACAACAATTTTCTCATCTCTTGATCGATTTAGTCCAACCTGTCAACAAGAAAAACAGCAAAATAGTAAAAATAGATGATCCTAAAATCCTGAGTGACATTTCTACAAAATGCTTAAAATCAAGCAGCTCTAAAGTTATCAATATTGTATGATGAATCAAAACACCAGAAACATAATAAGTAAGCAATTCACTTGAAAATTTTTCTGGAATTTTAAACATATGATATTCATAACTGTAACCAAAAGACATTTTTAAAAGACTTTTTCTCATAAACGCCAAAGTAATACAAGCCGTAGTGTGTACACCTCCCGAATTATTGAAAATATCAAGCGTAATTCCCAACAAAAAACTCAATAAGAGTAATAGATTTCTATTCACATTTAGTGGGTAAAGCAAGATAAAGAGTATATAAGGATAAGGCGTTATGAATCCTAAAAAATGGATGTTATCAAAAATCGCGACTTGTAAGAAAACAAGCACGATAAAACGAGCAATAATATTTAATACAGAGTTATTCATCGCACATTTTCCATTGTTTCTTCTTCCAGTTGATCAATTTCTCTGATGTTTATGTTTTCAATCAAATAAACAGATCCAATACTGGTCATGTCGTTAAACAACCTTACACTGATAGTATAAAAATTTGAGTTTTGAGATTCAAAAACCTCATCTACAGTTCCAATCGGAATATTCTCTGGAAAAATAGTCGATATACCTCCAGTTACAATAGAATCGCCTCTGTGTAATTTTGCTAATTTTGGAATATCTATAAGTTGCACAAAACCAGTGTTTTTTCCATCCCAAGTAATAGTCCCAAAGTGATTGGTGCTTCGTACTTTGGCACTGATTTTTGTGTGTTTATTTAGAATACTTTGAACAGTTGCATAATTTTTAGACACATTTTCTACAATTCCAACAATCCCTTTAGAATTGATAACTCCCATATCTTTTTGAACACCTAGAGCATCTCCTCCTCTAATGGTTAAATAATTGTCTTTCCGATGGTAAGAGTTTCTGATGATTTTGGTATGTAAAAGTTTGTAATCTTCTGCAAATCTCACAGCCGGATTTACAGCAAAGTTATAATCAACAATAATTTCGCTGTTGTATAGAATCTGTTTGAGACGCGCATTTTCTTCTGCCAAGACTTCATTTTCTTCTTTAAGACTAAGGTATTCTTTCAGATTATTTGTTCGTTCATAAATGGTTCCGCTGACAAAATTGGCACTGTGCAGAGCTTTACTCCTATGGAAAGAGTGTGTCTGCACTGTTAGAAACAGCGAAACTAATAAAAGCAGCAAAAACAGTAGCTTTGTACTGTTTCTTGAAATAAAAAAAATAATTTGCTGCATCCTGTTCTCAGTCTGTTATTTTATAAGAATACTTTTAAACTTCTCTACATTTTTAATCACAATTCCGGTTCCTCTAACAACTGCTCTTAAAGGATCTTCGGCGATATAAACAGGCAAGTCTGTTTTTTGAGAGATACGTTTATCCAAACCTCTCAACATAGAACCACCTCCTGCAAGATAGATACCTGTATTATAGATATCGGCAGCCAATTCAGGTGGTGTCTGTGATAAAGTTTCCATAACAGCATCTTCAATACGTTGGATCGATTTATCCAATGCTTTTGCAATTTCTCTATATGAAACGGTTACTTGTTTTGGTTTTCCAGTCAACAAATCTCGACCTTGCACCAATAAATCCTCTGGACCTAAATCCAAATCTTCAATAGCTGCACCAATTTCAATTTTAACTTTTTCAGCCGTACTTTCACCCACAAACAGGTTGTGTTGTGTACGCATATAGTAGATGATGTCGTTTGTAAATACGTCACCAGCAATTTTCACCGATTTATCACATACAATACCACCCAATGCTAAAACTGCGATTTCTGTGGTACCTCCCCCTATGTCAACAATCATGTTTCCTTTGGGCTGCATAATATCCACACCAATTCCAATTGCAGCTGCCATTGGTTCGTGTATTAAATATACTTCTTTTCCGTTTACGCGTTCACAAGATTCCTTTACCGCACGCATTTCCACTTCTGTAATTCCCGATGGAATACAAACCACCATACGAAGTGCAGGCGTAAATAATTTCTTTTTTAATGCAGGGATACTTTTAATGAACAAACTGATCATCTTTTCTGAAGCATCGAAATCTGCGATTACACCATCTTTCAACGGACGGATGGTTTTAATATTGTCGTGCGTTTTACCTTGCATCAAACTTGCTTCTTGCCCAACGGCAAGAATTTTACCTGAAACGCGATCACGAGCAACAATTGACGGGCTATCAACCACAACTTTTCCATTGTGGATGATTAAAGTGTTTGCAGTACCGAGGTCCATAGCAATTTCCTCGGTCATAAAGTCAAAAAATCCCATGTTTCTTGTAAATGGTATTAAATTGTTAGACTAATTATTCTATTAGTGTTTAAAATGTCTGATTCCAGTGGTTACCATCGCCATTTGGTTTTCATTACAATAATCAATACTCAATTGATCTTTGATTGATCCACCTGGTTGGATAACAGCTTTAATTCCCGCATTGTTTGCAATTTCCACACAATCTGGGAAAGGGAAAAATGCATCACTTGCCATGACAGCTCCATTTAAATCAAATTCAAAAGAATTTGCTTTTTCAACTGCCTGACGAAGCGCATCTATACGAGAAGTCTGTCCGGTACCTGAAGCACATAACTGTTTGCCTTTTACCAAAACAATTGTATTAGACTTGGTGTGTTTACTAATTTTTGAAGCAAACAACAAGTCTTCTACTTGTTCTTCGTTAGGTGCTAAAGTAGTAACGTTATTTATATGTTCTTTAGTATCTGTTACATTATCTTTGTCTTGAAATAACACACCGTTCAAACAAGTGCGTATTTGAGTTGCAGGCAAATCAATATCTTTGATTACTAAAATAATTCTATTTTTCTTTTCTTGTAAAACAGTTACTGCATCTTCATCAAACGAAGGAGCAATTACAATTTCACAAAACAGTTTATTAACTTCCTCTGCTGTTGCTTTGTCGATATTCCCGTTTGCGATTAACACGCCTCCGAAAGCCGAAGTTGGATCTCCTGCCAAAGCTGCCAAATAAGCTTCTTTCATGGTAGCTTTTTGAGCCACACCACAAGCATTGTTGTGTTTTAAAATAGCAAATGTAGGAGCTTCTCCTTTGAATTCATTCATCAAATTCACTGCAGCGTCAACATCTAATAAATTATTGTAAGAAAGCTCTTTTCCGTGTAATTTATCAAACATTTGATCAAAATCTCCAAAGAAAGTTCCTTTTTGATGAGGATTTTCTCCGTAACGCAATGGAGTAGCTTTACTTTCGCTAATTTTTAAAACAGCATCATTTACTTCTTGATTGAAATAATTAAATATTGCACTGTCGTAGTGTGATGAAGTATTAAATGCTTTAGTAGCTAAATACTTGCGTTGTTCTAAAGAAGTACTTCCATTGTTTTCAGTATAAAAATTCAAAAACGTAGCGTATTCATCCACAGAGGCTACAATAGTTGTATCTTTAAAATTTTTAGCAGCAGCGCGAATTAAAGAGATTCCACCAATATCGATTTTCTCGATGATATCATCTTCACTTGCTCCAGAAGCAACGGTTTTTTCAAAAGGATATAAATCAACAATAACCAAATCAATTTGTGGAATATCAAATTCTTTCATTTGTTGAACATCAGAAGGATTATCTTGTCTGTTCAAAATTCCTCCAAAAACCTTTGGATGTAAAGTTTTCACACGTCCACCCAAAATCGAAGGGTAAGAAGTAACATCTTCTACAGGAACAACAGGAATTCCCAAACCTTTAATAAAGGCTTCGGTACCTCCGGTTGAATAAATAGTTACTTGATTATTATGCAATGCTTTAACAATCGGCTCCAATCCGTTCTTGTCGAACACTGAAATTAATGCTGATTGAATTTTTATCGTTGAATTCATACCTGTAATTGTTGTATCATAGTTTAGTTTGCAAAAATACTATAAATCAATGATTAAATGAAAAATAAATGCAATGATTTTTTGTAGATATTTTCTTCTTTTTCCCCACTTTAGCTCTACAATTTGTGATTGTATAAATTTGGATTATAATTACAAACTGTAAATCTGTTCACGTGCTTGGATTTGTTGCTAATTGTCTAAACCATCTACTCTATTGACAGACAATTTTACACCACAGGTAAATGTACATAAATAAAATTCATTTCAAGAACATGAACGGAACTTCAAATCATTTTTTTGTACAATAAAGTTCTTGATTCATTTTAATAAGTTGAATACAAATCTTTAAAAGATTCAACTTTTATTTATTACAAAAGAACTCAAAAATTCAATGGTTATTTTTTAGTGACCATTTTTTTGATTTCGTTCAATTTCATCAAAGCTTCCACTGGCGTCAAAGTATTGATATCTAAATTTATAATTTCTTCTCGGATTTCCTCCAAAATCGGATCGTCTAAATTAAAGATCGACAATTGCAAATCATCTTGCTTTAAAGCTTCTTGCATCCCTTCAGTCTTATGACTTGCCTCTAATTTTTTTAGAATCTTTTGTGCCTTTTGAACTACTAAACTTGGCATTCCTGCCATTTTCGCTACGTGAATTCCAAAACTATGCGCACTTCCACCTGGAACCAATTTTCTTAAAAAAAGCACACTGTCTTTTAATTCTTTTACCGAGACGTTATAGTTTTTGATTCGTTCAAAATGCTCGTGCATATCATTGAGTTCATGATAGTGAGTAGCAAATAGTGTTTTAGCATTTTGGGGATGTTCATGTAAAAATTCAGCAATTGCCCAAGCAATTGAAATTCCATCGTATGTAGAAGTTCCTCTACCTATTTCATCTAATAAAACCAAGCTTCTGTTGGTAAGGTTATTCAGAATAGAAGCGGTTTCATTCATTTCCACCATAAAAGTAGATTCACCCATAGAGATATTATCCGATGCACCAACTCTGGTAAATATTTTATCTATAATTCCCATTCTTACAGCACTTGCAGGAACAAAACTACCCATTTGAGCCAAAAGTACTATTAGAGCTGTTTGACGTAGGATTGCAGATTTACCCGACATATTTGGCCCGGTAATCATAATGATTTGTTGAGTTTCTGTATCAAGATAAACATCGTTTGCAATATAGGGAGTATCGACAGCTAATTGCTTTTCGATAACCGGATGTCGGCCATCTTTAATTTCTAAAACATAACTTTCCTCTAATTCAGGACGAATATAGTTGTTTTCGATCGCCAACTGCGTATAAGACTGCAAGCAATCTAACTGCGCTACCAATTGCGCATTAAGTTGTACCGGCTGAATATATTGAGAACACCACATGATGAAATTCTCATAAATTTCAGCTTCTATTTTGGATATACGCTCTTCGGCGCCCAAAATTTTCGCTTCGTATTCCTTCAGTTCCTCCGTAATATATCGCTCTGCGTTTACCAATGTTTGTTTACGAATCCAATTGGTAGGTACTTTATCTTTGTGAGTATTTCTAACTTCGATATAATATCCAAAAACATTATTGAAAGCCACTTTTAAAGACGGAATTCCTGTAGTTTCACTTTCGCGTTTTTCTATTGCTTCAAGATAAGATTTTCCTGATTTGGAAATGTTTCTTAACTCGTCTAGTTCTTCATTTACCCCACTGGCAATTGCATTTCCTTTATTCAAAGCGACCGGTGCATCGGCAGAGATAGTAGTTGCGATTTTTTCTCTAAGCAGCTCGCAAGCATTCAGATTATCTCCAATAACTTTCAGAGCATCGTTTTCAGATTCTAAAGAAGCTTCTTTTAGAGGAATAATTGCATTTAAACTCTCTTTTAAAATAACAAGCTCGCGAGGAGAAATTTTACCCGTAGCCAATTTCGAAATCAATCGCTCTAAATCGGATATTTGTTTAATCTGATATTGAAATTTCTGCAAAACCTCAAGGTTCTCTTTGAAATAATCTACTACATCATAACGTTTACTAATAGCACTTACATCTTTCAAAGGCAAGGCTAGCCATCGCTTCAACAAGCGACCACCCATTGGAGACAATGTTTTATCGATCACATCTAAAAGTGTGGTCGCATTTTCATTTGCTGAACCATACAGTTCTAAATTACGAATCGTGAACCGATCCATCCACACATAAGCATCCTCGGCTATGCGTTGGATATTTGTGATGTGCTGAATCTTATCATGTTGCGTTTCAGAAAGATAATACAAAATTGCACCACAAGAAATAACACCTTCGTGTAATTCATCGATTCCAAAACCCTTTAACGAATTGGTTTTAAAATGTCCCGTTAAACTTTCGTTTGCATAATCTTCCTTAAAAATCCAATCTTCTAGATAAAACAGATTAAAATCACTACCAAAATGGTTTAAAAAATTATTTTTATTCCCTTTTTGAACTAAAACTTCACTTGGTTTAAAATTTTGAAGCAATTTATCTATGTATTCCTCGTTTCCTTGTGAAGTAAGAAACTCACCCGTTGAAACATCTAAAAAGGCAATACCTGTGTTTTTTTTTCCAAAATGAATTGCTGCTAAAAAATTATTACTTTTCGATTGCAGCACCTCATCATTGATAGCAACTCCTGGCGTAACCAATTCAGTTACTCCTCTTTTTACAATTGTTTTTGTTGTTTTGGGATCTTCCAACTGGTCACAAATTGCTACGCGTAAACCTGCCTTAACCAATTTGGGTAAGTACACATTTAAAGAATGATGGGGAAATCCGGCTAATTCAGTTTCACTGCTTGATCCAGCACCTCTTTTAGTGAGCGTAATACCCAAAACTTTGGCCGTCCTAACAGCATCTTCTCCAAAGGTTTCGTAAAAATCGCCTACACGAAACAACAAACAGGCATCAGGATACTTACTCTTGATCTGATTGTATTGTTGCATTAAAGGTGTTTCTTTTTTTACTTTCTCTTTTTTAGCCATTTTTGGAAATTTTAGCTACAAAGATATTAAATCTGCAATCAAGAAAAAACTACTTCCAAAAATAACGAGCTAAAATACATTGCCACCAACAAGAGCTTTATTTAAATATGAAGTCAACGTTTACCACTATTTTTACTAACATAAAGAATAAGTGGCAATATGAGGCTGACGGATTTTTTTTTCAAGCCACACCTTTTCATTTTCGTACAATATTCCGCTTACATTTGTGAAACCAAGTAATTTTATTTACTACAAAAAAAGAATTATTGTAGCAGCTATTGAGAAAGGTTTTACTTTCTATTTTAAATGGGTGTGAAGCAAGTAAACAGAACCGGAAAAAAGAAAGCAGACGATCAAGGCGGTCAATAGAAAAAGCCAAAAGGAAACGGAATAATTGGAGGGTACCTTTAGGGAGGAAACCGTTTATGCCGTAGTCTTTTGGTTGGACTAGAGCGTGGGGTGACCGCCGTACTTTGGCTGCCTTTTTACCGGTTGATTATGGAAATATTCTGTTTTAAATTCTGTGGGATAATAATAGGCTGTGAAAGCCTACAAGAGAAGTTTGAAAAAGGATGTCTTAGGAAAATGGTGAGGAGATTCTTTTTTCTAATTTCTATTTAAGAAATAGCCAAAAGCTCTTTTACAGCGTTGGAATTGCGAGGGAATGTAAATGTGCTTTTGGTTATAAAAAATAAGTACATAAAAAAAGTAGGATTCCGAAATCCTGCTTAGTTAATCTTTTTTAAAGAAATCGGCTTAAGAAACGAAAGTAAGGGTGTTGAAGAAAATAATGGAAAAGGGGGCAGGAGGAATTTGCTTCAATACTCTTAATCAAAAATCCATTCAAAGCTTTTTTATGTGCGGTGGATTTGCAGGGGAAAATAAATGTGCTTTGAGGATAAAAAATAAGGGCAAAAAAAAAGCAGAGTGCCAAACTCTGCTCAATTGTATTCTTAATAATCTAACTACCATCAATACCATCCATTAATTTGCGAATATCTTCATAACGGTAATACATCAATCCGCCTATTTTAGTATAGGGTAGGGTTTCGTTTAACCTAAGATTTTGAAGCGTACCTGCCGAAATTCCCAATAATTTTCGCACCTCATAACTTTTAAGCCATTCCTTTTGTGTGTGATCGGTGTTTTTTAAATTAAACCTACTTCTTCGAATTTCTGCAATTAATTCTTGTTTAAAAACCTCTAGATCATCCTTTGTTATCAATTCCACTTTCATTTGTACACTTTTTAAACGATTAAAATTTTATTTTACAATGGCTTTTATTGTTTTTTAGCCATTATGTATACAAATGAATCCAAATTAATTGATCTTACATATAAAGTAGTGTTCAAGGGCATTACTTGGCTTCTAAAGGAAGCTTTGTCATCGCTTTTTGTTGTAGGGTAGCCATTTTTAATTGCAAGTTCTGCATATCTTCACTTAATTTATGCTCTACTACTTTTGCATAGATCTGTGTCGTTCGAATCGTTGTATGTCCCAACATTTCACTTACAGATTCTATCGGTACACCATTACTCAGAGTTACCATAGTTGCAAACGTATGGCGAGCAAGGTGAAAGGTTAGATTTTTTTTGATATGACAGATATCGGCAATTTCTTTAAGATAACCATTCATCCGCTGGTTAGATATCACAGGGAATACAGTACCATTGGCAACAGCAACAGGATGTTTTTTATAATTATCTATAAGAATTTCTGCTTCGGGTAATAAAGGAACTTTTACCAAAGTATCTGTTTTTTCCCTTCTAGTCATCAACCATTGTTTACCATCGATACCTTGTACAATATTTTCAGGCGCAAGATTAGATATATCAATATAAGCAAGTCCTGTATAACAACTAAAAAGAAACATATCCAATACAGACTGTAAACCCTCGATTGAAAATTGTTTATTTGCTAACACAAAAAGCTCTTCTTTACTAAGATGACCTCTTTCAACTTTTTCAAAATGCAATCTATATTTAATAAACGGATCCTTTTCAAGCCATTCTAACTTAACAGCAAAATTGACTAATTTTTTAAGTCGTTCTAAATGTTTCATCACCCCATTATTGTTTAATGGCTTGTGGTGGTCTGTGGGTTCGTAATTATGCAGGAAATTTTCAAAATCTAAAATCGTTTTATAGCTAAGACTTGTCAAGGAAATATCACTCTTCTTATATTTATACTTAAGGAACTTTTCCAAATAAGACTCTGTGGTACTATAGTTTTTAAGTGTACCTGGCGCTAGTCTTCCTTTTTCGACCTCTTTATGATATTTTGAGAGCTTGATGAGCGTCATAACCTCAGGTTCATCTTCACCAAGATATAAGGATTTCACAGCATTAACCGTGACTGCTTTACGTTCTTGAATCAGTTGATGATAGGCATCAGTAATAAGTGAACGAACTCTTTCAATATGATTATTAAGTTTAACCACTTCTTCTCGTTTTCCTTTCACTTTTCCTTTCGCTTCATCCCAAGCCTTAGAAGATACTTTAGATTTCAAAGAAATCTCTGATCTGCGACCATTAACCGTTATGCGAGCATAAACAGTTGCCATTTCATTTTTTTGTTGCTTGGGTAATCTGATTACAAATTGAATCCCAAAGGTGTTCATTTTCTTTATATCCATTTACTTTGTATTTAACTGGAATGCTTTGTGGCAGTTCTGAAATTGAGTAAATTCAATCACTCACCATAAAGGAGTTAAACAATATGAAAAAGCATCAAAATAAATGAACCAAAAATCTGATTACTAATTATTTAAACACAATTCCGTGAGCGAATTTAAATAATAAAAAGACTCACCGAATTACTCACATTTACATTGATATATATTGACGGATTATGATATGAAATAAAACAAAAAACCCGCAAATCCATAGAATTTGCGGGTTTTCGACCTTACTTAGTGTAAGTGTTGTCGGGGTGGCAGGACGAATCTGCGCACACTCAAATATCTATATGTCAATATGTTGACTTTCTTTAAAAAGAACTACTCACCGTTTAACTCACATATAATTTGTGATTCGATGTTGCAAATTTAATCATTTAATTTGATTGAGCAATACAATTTGGTGATTTTTGATTTAAACCTCAAAATCACTAAAGCGATTTTTCTGGCTCATTTTTTCAAATAAAAAGATTAACAAGGTTCAAAGTTATATAATAAAGCAATCAGACTTAAAGTCTCTTTATATCCGTTAAATTTGCGTTTACTAAAGGGGCTTTTCAAAGTCATTTCATACTGAATATTTATAAAATAATCTCCACAGTTGGGTGAGATTTATGGCAAAAATCTTCCCACAGGTGGGGTGAACTTGGGTAAAGGTATCACTTAATATAATGATGTTTGTGTATTAATTAGGGATAAACTGAATTTGAAATTCGGTATTGATCACAAAAATTATGGGCTATGCAGCATTCTTTACACACCATTATTTTAGAGATACATAATAAGGAAGATAAGATTTTATCACAGAGCAAAAGGTTGATTGATGAGGCTTATGAAATGACCTTGTATCTACAAGACCTGTTATTTGAGGTCAAGAAATATATTGCTAAAAAGGGCTTTCAAAATGATGGGGAAGAAATAAAATTCTTCCGAACCATCAAACCCCAAATACTTGGAAAACTCATCTACTACAATAAAATTTACCGGATTGAAACGACCTGTCCGGTCAGCAACGGCAAAATGTATTACAGTTACTTTTCGACTCAATTAGCCAATCTTAAAAGAGAGTACATTGAGCATATCTGCAATTCAGATTTTTATAGGTACTATCGTTCGGGGCGTACGGACCGTGACGACACCTATTTCAAAAGAGGCAACATAAATTACCACGACGGTCTGAACAGTATCGTCTTTGAAATTGATCCCGAATTTTCTACTTTCTACGATTACAAGACCGCAAGGATTATCGCCAACGAATTGCTTTATACCTATCTGCTGACGAAAATCAATCCAGATGAAAATCCCGATGCTATTTTACAAAAGCCGGAAAACGCCAAAGATATTTTTTGGACAGAAAGCAAAAACGCACTTGTCGAATTGATATATGCCCTGTATGCTTCGGCAGCAGTTTCGCACGGTAAAACCGGTGTCCGAAAAATCAGTTTGATGTTCCAGATACTTTTTGGCATTACGCTCGGTGACCTGCACCACGCATTCCACAGAATGAAAACCCGAAGCGGTTCCCGAACGGCATTCTTGGACCAGCTTAAAACTTCATTGGAAGAATATATGGATAAAGACCTTTAACCCAATGCCGGTCTTTTGTTCAGGGCAGTGCATTGTTGTGTACTGCTTTTTTGTTTATACCATAAGCCAATGTATGTCAATTGGCAAATGATGGTATAAACCATCTCCTAAATACTCGAAATTCTTTTTAAGCCCTACCAAACAAGGGTTTCTCCCAATTGCAAAAATTTTCAAAAAACAGCCAAACCAATTGGCAGGGCTTGGCTGATAAACACTGCCACGCTTCCCAATTTTGCATGGTGAACATTAAAACTTATCGACTATGAATATTGACAGAATGGAATTTATAGCGTGGATGGAACGCATCATGGACAGGTTTGATATGTTGGGCGACAATATTGACGATTTAAAAAAGAAACGCAATAGCATAGACGGAGAAGAACTGCTCGATAACCAGGACCTGCTGCAAATGTTGAAAATCAGTAACCGTTCCCTGCAACGCTACCGCTCCATAGGTAAACTACCTTACTATACCATTAGCGGAAAACTGTATTACAAGCTATCCGATGTGCACCAGTTTATCAGGGAGAGTTTTAACAAGTAAAACGCCAATGCGTGCCAAATACTGCCTTTGACTGCCACTTCGGGCGATGCAGTAACTGCTTCATTTACTTTCGGCAATAAAACTTTAAACTTTTCAGATTATGAGTGAAGAAAAAGAAACAGAAAACCAACAGGTTGCTTCCGAACAGTTATCGGATATACTTTTAGTGCTGGATAAAGAAAAAATGAAAATCCAAGCTGTAAAAAGTATTGACAAAAGCGGAAAAATGGAAACGGTTGACCCTACGAAGAAGAACCAAAGCGAGTTCATGCGGGTGGATAAACACGGTGATTTCGTGACCAATTTCCTTTCCAATTTTTGGAGGCAGTTAAAAGACCCTACCAAATTTGCTCTTTTCAAAGTTTCGGCTGACGAAGCCGTAGAGAAAGCAAAAGAATTTCAGAATCAGATAAACAATCCAACTGCCGAAGGCAAAAAGAAAATGGAAAAGCATGAAGTGAAAAATGAACCCGAACAAGAGCAAAAACAAGAAAATAAAAATGATATGACAAAAACAGAGACAACCCCGGAAACAAGCGAGTACCGCTTCCAGCCGGAACAGATTGATTGGGAAACAATGAACAATCTCGGATTAAGCAAGGAATACCTTGAGAAAAAGAACCTCCTTGACCCACTATTGAGGGGTTACAAGACCAATGAGCTTGTACCTATAAGCGTTAATCTTGGCGGTGCGGTCGTCCGTACAGATGCCCGCTTGTCTTTACAGTCCACCCCGGAGGGGGACGTTGTGGCAGCGGTACACGGTATCAGGCGTGAACCCAACTTAAACTTTGAGTTTTTCGGACACAAGTTCTCGGACGAGGACAAACAGAACTTACGTCAAACAGGCAATATGGGGCGTGTGGTCGATCTGATAAACTCCAAAACAGGCGAATTGATGCCGTCCATCATTAGTGTGGACCGGCTTACCAATGAGCTGATTGCTTTGAAAACAGATTTCATCAAAATCCCCGATGAGGTTAAAGGTATAAAACTAAATGACGAACAAAAACAAACCTTAGTGGAGGGCAAACCCCTGTTCATTGAGGGAATGATTTCTACAAAAGGTACTCCCTTTGATGCAAACGTACAGTTCAATGCGGATAAACGGTATGTGGAATTTCTGTTTGACCGAAGCAACAATAACAGGCAAACCCAAAACAGCCAACAGGACAATCAGCAAAGCAGGTCGCAGGAAGCCCCGAAAACCTTTAGGGGAAAGGAACTGGAGGATGAACAATACAACAAGTTCAAAGACGGTCAAACAGTTTACATTCCGAATTTGGTCGATAAGAAAGGGCAAACTTATAACGGCTATATCACATTCAACAAGGAAACAGGAAAAACCAACTTTGAGTTTCCCAACCAATACAAGGAACGGATAAAACCTACAGAAGCCCATAAAACGCAGATTGCCGTCAATTCCGAGGACAAGACCAACGAAGCGACCAAGAATATCAAAGAGCCTCTACAGAAAGGGCAGCAAAGACCGAAAAACGAAAAGCAACAGGAGCAACAGAACAAACCCAAAGCACCTGCAAAATCAAAGGGTAGGAAAGTGAGTTAGGTATGAAAACAATTATCGCAGAAAAACCAAGCGTAGCAAGGGAAATAGCCGGCTTGTTGGGTGTTTCCGAAAAAAAGGACGGTTATCTAACGGGCAATGGCTATTTCGTTACGTGGGCATTCGGACACCTTATCGGTTTGGGAATGCCCGAAGATTATGGGATTTCGGGATTTGACAAGGCTTCCTTGCCGATACTCCCGAATCCGTTTATTTTGACTGTTCGTAAGGTCAAAAAAGACAAAGGTTATACAGCCGATACTGGAGCATTAAAGCAACTGAAAGTCATCAAGGAGCTATTCCATAAAAGCAACAGTATTATCGTAGCTACCGATGCAGGTCGTGAGGGTGAACTTATCTTTCGGTACATTTATGAATATCTGAAATGCCGTAAGCCCTTTCAGCGGCTTTGGATAAGCTCGCTTACTGAAAAAGCAATCAAGCAAGGGTTTGACAGCCTGAAAGACGGTAAAGAATTTGACGGCTTATTTCAGGCTGCACAAGGCAGAAGCCGTGCCGATTGGCTGATCGGCATCAATGCGACACAGGCATTGAGTATAGCCGCTGGCAACGGCATTTATTCGCTGGGCAGGGTGCAAACACCTACATTGGCTTTGATTTGTAAACGCTATCTGGAAAATAAAAATTTCGCTATTAAAAAGTATTGGCAAATTCAGCTATTGCACCGCAAAGAGGATATTGATTTTAAGAGTATCTCAAAAACCAAATGGAACGAACAAAAGCTTGCGGAAGATACATTACGACTGGTCCAAAGACACGGAACCGCAACGGTCATATCTGTGGAAAACAAAAACACCACGGAGCAACCCCCCTTGCTTTTTGATCTCACAGGCTTGCAAAAAGAAGCCAATAAAAAGCTGAACCTGTCGGCAGAGCAAACACTCAATATTGCCCAGAACCTTTATGAAAAGAAATTTATTACCTATCCACGTACCGGAAGCAAATATATACCCGAAGATATGTGGAGTGAGATACCTAATCTTGTAAGAGCGTTACAGGACAATGATAACTTTAAGCAAGCTATTTCTAAATTAAAATGGGGTCGCTTCAATAAACGTGTCGTGAATGACCTGCGTGTAACAGACCACCACGGAATACTCATCACGGACAAAGTGCCGTCTGCACTCAATGCCGACGAAACAAAGGTTTATGATATGATTGCCTTTCGACTGCTCGAAGCTATCTCTCAGCCTTGCATTAAAGAAATAACGGATATAGCATTGGAAGTATCACACTACGATTTTATGCTAAAAGGCTGTAAAGTTTTGGAAGCGGGCTGGCGTTCGATCAAAGGAACATTTTCGGACGAAGATAACGAACCCATACAAGATCTACCCGAACTGAAAACGGGCGATGAGTTGAAAATAAAAGAAGCCTCCGTTTTGGAAAAGACAACCAAACCGCCTGTGCTTTATACAGAAGCCGGACTATTGTCGGCAATGGAAAACGCAGGCAAAGAAATCGAAAGCGAGGAAGAACGGAAAGTCCTGCAAAACATCGGTATAGGTACCCCAGCGACACGGGCGGCAATAATTGAAACGCTGTTTACCCGTAGCTATATCCAACGGGAAAGGAAATCCTTGATCCCGACCGAAAAAGGATTACTGGTATATAGATTAGTGAAAGACAAAAAAATTTCGGACGTAATGATGACTGCCGAATGGGAACTGGCTTTACAGAAAATCGAAATCAACGAAGTAGATGCAAGCGTATTTCTAAGCGAAATGGAAACCTATGCGAAATCCATTACCGAAGAACTGCTACAAACTTCCATCGCCAGTATAAACCTGCCGAAACTTACCTGTCCGAAATGCAAAAATCAGCAACTTATTATCCGTGATAAGATTGCCAAATGTCCTGACGAAAGCTGTAAATGGATACAGTTTAGAAATGTTTGCGGTGTGCAGATTGGCATAGCCGACATAACAAGCCTTGTCAATAATGGTAAAACTTCACTTATCAAAGGAATGAAAAGCAAAGCCGGAAAGAAATTCGATGCTTATATCGTATTGGATGATGAATGCAAAACAACCTTTGAGTTTGATAATAAAAAAGCTAAAAAAAAATGACCGATATTATCATATCCCAAAAAGAAATTGCTCCGCTTATCCACACCATTAGGGGTAAACAGGTCATTCTCGACAATGATTTAGCAATGCTCTATCAGGTAGAAACAAAAGGGTTAAACAGGGTTGTAAAGCGAAACAACAACCGCTTTCCCGAAACTTTTTGCTTTCAACTTACCGAACACGAAGCAAAATCTTTGAAGTGCCAATTTGGTACTTCAAACGTTGGACGGGGCGGTCGTCGTACGCTACCCTTTGCATTTTGTGAGCAAGGAGTGGCAATGATGTCCGCATTGTTGCGGAGTGAAGTAGCTGTACAGGTAAGCATTGAGATAATGAATGCGTTTGTAGAAATGCGGAAAATGCTTATCAGCAACGCTTCGCTGTTTCATCGTCTGGACAATATAGAACTGAAACAATTACAAGCCGACCAAAAATTTGAGGAAATCTTTAAGGCTTTGGAAAGCGACAAGCTCCACAGCGAAAAAGGTATTTTCTACAACGGACAGGTTTTTGATGCCTATACATTTGTTTCCGATATTGTCCGAAGTGCAGAAAGTTCCATCATCCTGCTTGATAATTACGTGGACGATACGGTATTGACCTTATTGGGCAAACGCAATGACAATGTAACCGCAACTATTTACACCAAAAGCATCAGCAATCAGCTACGGTTGGACTTGCAACGTTACAACAGCCAATATCCCCCGATTGAGATTAAGACGTTCTCCGATGTGCACGACCGCTTTTTAATCATCGACCAAACAGAACTGTACCATATCGGAGCATTGCTCAAAGATTTGGGTAAAAAGTGGTTTGCTTTTTCGAAAATGGATATAGAAGTCGGCAGAATGCTTCAACTCTTGAATAAATAAGGTTAATTATCCTACTGTAATACCATCATAAAAATATTCAATAATATATTTTTCAAAAGAATCTATAAAATCAAAAGATTTGATATTTTCCTTTCCAATTTCGTGAAATTTATCAATTACATTATGTATATTCAGATGGTCATCCATAAAGTTAATTATTTGATTCTGATAAAGTTTTCTTGAAATCATTCTTGGAAGTCCATATTCTTCAAGTTGATAAACAACAGATGGTAAAAAGGCGTGAGATACTTTGGATACAAAGGGGGAAACGTCAGTTCCATTATCAAGAATCTCTCTTTGCAAGATATTAATATCACTAATTAGTGATGATAAGTTGAACGCAGCTATTCTTTCAAGTTTAAAAAATTGTTCAATATCTATATCAAATTCATCTAATTCGTCCAACAATTCAGGAATTGTACTTCCCCAATTTTCGACTAATACCTTTACGAACTCTACAAATTTTTTATGTTGAAGACCATAAGCTCCGTCACCCCATTCACCTGGTTGTAAGCTGATGATTTTCCATAGTAGTCTATCCCAAGATTCAGGGTCATCCGAGTTTAGGTATGAAAGTCCATTCCAATCTTCAGGATTTGCTTTCATTTGTCTTGCTGTTTCTTTTATGAAATCAGAGTTATTTGATTGGAAAATATTTTCTTTCAATAGTCTATCATAAGTTTCCTTTCCTAAAATTTCATACATTTCACCTTTGAATGTTATTATTTTTGAAATCTGTTCATTATTTAAACTTGAACTATAAATATCTTCATCCAAATCACCTAAAATAGTATCTGGAAATGGAATATCGAGTTGAGTTGCATTATCTTGAGGAGGAGCTTCGAGCAAATATATTTTCCCTATAAAATATTTAAACATTCTTCCACTTCTGCCGATAATATTTTTATAGGTAAAACTATCTAAAATACTATTGCTTCCACTTTTACGATTTCTCCAAATAACAACATTTTCAGCAGATGTATTAACTCCCTCAATTATTGAAGAGGTTGAAATAATATTATTTAGCCCATCTTGTTCTTCAAATAACTTGACTTGTATTTGACTAATTGAACGATGTAGCTGTCCGTTATGAATTCCAACACCTCTTTTTACAAGATTGGTTAATTTCCAGTTTGCTCCATAGTTAGTGGTAAGCCAATTAGCAAAATCAATTAATAATGGTTTTTCAGAAATAGGAAGCCGTTCATTTAAAAGATTTGAAACTTTATCAATTTGAGGATATGAAGCTGCATATATCAGAGATTTTGTTTTTGTTTCTTCGAGAATGTTTAGTAGAATTTCTCCTTTTTGGAGTTCTTTTTCAATTTTGTCCCCTGCAATTTCTTTGTACTTTTCAAATATATCCAGATAAACCGTGTTGAATCCTAATTTATCTTCGAACTCCATATCTTGCGTAAATACATTGTCTCCTATTGAAGTAATATTCGGAGCAAGAAAATACTTTTGCTTTGATTTATGTCCAAGTTTGATGATTGCTTTTAACAACGAAGGAGACCTTGATTTGTCGTAATCGGAACTTGCCTTATAAAATTCATCTATTATTAAAATATCAATACTGTCAATCTTATTGATATAATTCATTGCTCTTTCTTGAGGAAATATAAAAATGTTTCTTTCCGCCAATTCTACCTCAGTCGTTGTAATTATCTTGTATTTATGGGCAAATTTCTTGTATAAACGCCTACGGGTTTCATCTGTCAGTGCTATAGTTGGTACAATAATCACTACATTATCAGGGTCTTTAATGGAAATAAAAGCATCAATTACAAAACTTTTCCCAAAACTGGTAGGTGCACTTACCGCAATATTCTCTCCATTAACTAATCTTTTTAATAATGAAGATTGCTCTCTGTGTAGCGTTGACTGTTTTCCTCCTGTATCAACTTTAAAGATTTCATAAACAAATCTGTCTTCCCAATTAGCCGTTTCTGCTTTTAAATATGGATATAATCCCGTATGACGAATCAAGTGATTTACCAATGGAGAATATTCAACATTGTTTCTTTCGTGATAATCAAGAAGTTTAATTAATTCATTCCTTGCCTGAACTTCTTGATTTGAGTTCAAGAGGTCGTTTATTATGTGGCAAGATTCAAATATTTCCATAGGTCAAGAGTTTTTATAAAAGTCTGCAATAGAAATAAATCTATCTACAATTGTCTTTTTTAACGGTACAGGAAAAAGAACTAAATGAAATTTAATTTCAGAATAATGTGGTATAGCCCCCAGCTTATTTATTTGTTTAGAAAAAAATGCTTCAGCCCTGTTTTTGTGATAATTTATCATTTCAATTTTATAGTCATCAGAAAGAGATGTTTGCTTTTGTGTTATTTCACATTCGTGTAAAAGCAATATTGGAATATGTAACTTTGGCTTTATAAGGTCGATAGATTCTCTTGGAGAAAGAGAGGTTTTTATTTCATTTCTTAATTTTTCGTCACCAATTAATGAATCAATATCAGATACATTTGTGATAATACTATTTTCCTTTTTTAATTTATCCGTTAATAGTGAGTTTTCTACAGATGTGATTATTTCAGCGAGTCTGGCATCTTCTATGCTATTATAAAATTTAGCTTCACCAAACCATATAGAAAAATCATTACCATTTTCAATAATTATATGCACACTGTCAGCACCTTTAGCGTTGTCTTGGGCATTCTGTTTATAAAATATTTTAGGAACGACTGGCAATGCCTTGAAATGATGTTTCATTATAGCATAAAGAATAATTTCTGCAATCTCACTTCCTTTACTAATATCGCCTGATTTATCGGAAAGTCTCAAGTTTTTTGCAGCATAAGTCAATAAAGAATGGTGATTATTAACCAGACTTTCTCTCTCTTTATGAGATAAAGAAGTTTCGGCTATATTATCCCATATAAAATTCTGAAAATGATTGTATCTCCATTCTTTATCCTCAAAGTTATTTATCATACTAATCACACTCTTGTTCTCTACAGGAGTTAAACTCTTGTCGAAACAAAAGTCTGTAAAAGGGTTGTTTATTAATATTTCAAAATTCATCTTATCTGCCTATAGGTTAGGAATAATTATTACCCATTTCTATAGGTAAATTATGGTTACAAAAGTAAACAATAAATCCTTTACTATTAATTTAATACGCCAAATCCTGCCTCTCAACGCCAAACCGTGCCACATCTTCAAAGGAACTTATCTACCGCTATAATTTTAGGCTTTCAGTAAAATTCTAAACAAAATCATAGTATGAGTACACAGCAAAAAGATCTATCGTATTTCAGATTACGATTGCAGGAACACCTTAACGGTAGCTTTCCTGAAAAAGCTCACGACCAAAAATTTATCGACCAGCGTTCTTCGTGGGCTGCCAATGCTTACGAGGGTGCATTCCGTTCGGGAAACCCGATTGAGCAATGCAACGAGATAGCCAACTACATACTTTTTGAGGGCTTGCATTTCTCCAAGTTTGATACAGTTTTCCAAGTAGTATGCAATGAGTTTGATACCCTGATGGCAGACGAGGAACTACGACCGTTCGCCCTTAAAATGCTCCCTGTCTGTGAGCCTGTTTTTTCAAGATATACACTAACCGATGATTTCGCATATGGTTATGAGTTTGACCTGCTCTACACCGAACTAACCGGAGCAATCGCAATATGGATAGAGGAAAATGGGCTTCAGTAAACGCCAACACCTCCAACAGAATATTGATGCCCTGCGGATTGCTTTTACATTGGAAAAGGAGAAACGACAAGCCACCGTAGGCGAAAGACTGTCATTGATGCGTTACAGCGGATTTGGCGGTCTTAAATTCGTTCTGAACCCCGTAGAAAACGAAACAGACATCAACCATTGGCGAAAAACCGAACACGATTTATTCCCCATTACGCAGGAACTCCACCGACTGCTCAAAGAAAACTCCGAAGACGATAAGCAATACCGCCGATACGTGGACAGTATGAAAAGCTCCGTACTGACGGCTTTTTATACACCACCACAGGTTATTGATGCGATTTCTGAAACTTTGCGTGAAAGCGGTGTAAATATTCAGAAATTTTTAGAGCCGTCCGCAGGGATTGGGTCTTTTATCCAATCCTTTTCGGAAAACCAACAAACCAAAGTTACCGCCTACGAAAAGGACTTGCTGACAGGCAAAATCCTAAAACACCTTTATCCCGAAAGCACTATCCGTGTAAGCGGTTTTGAGGAAATTCCCGAAAAGGAACAAAACAGCTATGATGTAGTTGCCAGCAATATTCCGTTTGGCGATACTTCCGTATTCGATTTATCCTTTTCCCGAAGCAAGGACAGTGCAAAAGTACAGGCAGCACGAAGCATTCATAATTATTTCTTCTTGAAAGGAAACGATATGCTCCGTGAGGGCGGTTTACAGGCTTTCATTACTTCGCAAGGCGTTTTAAACAGTCCGAAGAATGAACCGATACGCAGGGTGTTGATGGAAAACAATAATCTGGTTTCGGTTGTCCGGTTGCCCAACAACCTGTTTACGGAATATGCAGGTACGGAGGTCGGAAGCGATTTGATCATCCTACAAAAGAATACGGCAAAACAAAATCTGACCGAAACGGAAGAACTGTTTTGCCAAAGTAAACAGACCAAATACGGTACGCCAAGCAATGCTTTCTTTCAGAATGGTACGAGGGTCATACATACCGACTGTAAAATTGATACCGACCCCTACGGACAACCTGCAATCATTTATACACATAAGGACGGAGCTGAGGGCATTGCCAAAGATTTGAAGCAAATGCTTTCCGAAGATTTTGGAAACCGTTTGGACTTGAGCTTATACATAGGCGAACGGAACGATGAGCCATTGGTACAAATTCCTGTTACGCCAACACCAACGGTTACACCTCCGGTCGTAGATGTAACCCCTGTAAGCATTCCCCAAAAGCCACAACCCGAAATCCGTCTGGAAAGCCTACAGGAACCGAAGCAGCTGAGCATTTTTGACCTGTTTGAAAATGCGAACGAGCCTGTAATGGTGGTTGCTCCACCCAAAAGAACTACGCAAGCCAAAAGACAAACCGCTAAAAAAAGACGAGGTACAATAGGTCTTCAAACCGACCTGTTCGGCGGTGCGATGCAACAGCCTTATATACCGCCAAAACCTAACGGAACTACAAACGGCACAACTCAAATAAACGGCAAAAAACAGGAAGCTGTCGGCGATCTGTTTTCGGGTTTGGGTCGGAATGGCCACGTGGATAAGCAAATCGTTACCAATATTGCCATCAACACCATTCCAGAGCCTGCTCCGTACAGTGGCGAACTGCAACCGTTCCACCGAAACGACTGCCTTATCGTGGATAACGGTTGGGTCGGTCATCTGCAAGATGTGGATACGCAGGACGGTAAGGCTGTGTTCCACCCTTTACAACTGCCTTCCTTACAGAAAGCACGAGCCGAAGCGTATATCGGGGTACGTGATGTTTACCAACAGCTTTACATCAAAGAAGCGGAACTACAAACCGAGCATAAGGAAGAAAGGGAAACCCTTAACCGCTTATATGATGCCTTTGTCAAAAAGTACGGAAACCTCAACAGTGCGGACAATATCAAGCTCATCAAAACAGACAGTGTAGGCAAAGAAATGCCCTATTTGGAGCGTGTTGTCGGTGGCGTCGTACACAAGGCAGATATATTCAGTCGTCCTGTAAGTTTTTCTACCGTAACCATAGCAACGGACAATCCCGATGAAGCGTTAGCGGCTTCGCTGAACCAATACGGTAGCGTGGATTTGGACTATATGTCCAAAACCAGTGGTATGCCTGCCGATACCCTGAAAGAAGCCCTCCGAGGTCGTATTTATTACAATCCACTCCAAAGGGAATACGAAATAGCCGAACGCTGGATTGCGGGCAACGTGGTGGAGAAAGCCCAAGAGGTCAGAACCTACATCGAAAACAATTCCGCTGATACAGAAGCCAAAGAAAGCCTTGCCGTTTTGGAAGAAGCCCGACCAAGACGTATCGAATTTGAGGAACTCGATTTTAATCTGGGTGAACGCTGGATACCCGCAGGTATTTATGCCCGGTTTGCATCGCACCTGTTCGATGCAGATGTAAAAATCCACTATTCGGACAGTGCCGATGATTTTTCCGTTACCTGCAAACAGAAAAACGTCCATATATGGGATAAATATGCGGTCAAAGGCCAAAGCCGGACGTATGACGGGATTGCCCTGCTCAAACACGCCCTTGTCAATACCACGCCTGATGTTTCCAAAACGGTACAGGTTGACGGAAAGGATGTCAAGGTACGGGATATGGAAGCCATACAGATGGCGAATAGCAAGATTGACGAAATTCGAACCTCCTTTACCGATTGGCTCCACGCCCAAAGCGATGAGTTCAAGACAAGGCTGACTGACCAATACAACGACACGTTCAACTGTTTTGTCCGACCGAACTACGACGGCTCCCATCAGGAGTTTCCGGGATTGGACCGAAAAGCATTGGGTATTGAAGAACTGTATTCAAGCCAAAAGGATGCCGTTTGGATGATAAAGCTGAACAACGGTGCTATCTGCGACCACGAAGTAGGTGCAGGAAAGACGTTGATAATGTGTACAGGGGCACAGGAAATGAAGCGTTTGGGACTGGTCCACAAACCGATGATTATCGGGCTGAAAGCGAATATACCTGAAATTGCCGAAGCCTACCGCACCGCCTATCCTCACGCCAAAATACTTTATCCGGGCATTGATGATTTTACCCCCCAAAAGCGGTTACGGATTTTCGGTGATATTAAAAACAACGATTGGGATTGCGTAATACTCACACATGATCAATTCGGAATGATACCCCAATCGCCCGAAATACAAAAGGAAATTCTCCAAATCGAACTGGACAGTGTAGAACAAAACCTTGACTTCCTACGGAGCCAAGGCAATGAAATAACCAGGGGGATGCTTGCCGGAGCGGAAAAACAAAAAGAAAACCTCGAAGTAAAGCTTAAAACCCTCGCGCACGATATTGAAAACCGCAAAGATGACATAGTGGATTTCAAGATGATGGGTATTGACCACTTGTTTGTGGACGAAAGCCACCAATTCAAAAATCTGATGTTCAACACACGGCATTCGAGAGTTGCGGGATTGGGCAATCAACAGGGAAGCCAAAAGGCAATGAACCTGCTTTTTGCTATCCACACCATTCAAGAACGAACCAATGCGGATATGGGTGCAACTTTTCTTTCGGGTACCACCATTAGCAATTCATTGACGGAACTGTACCTGTTGTTCAAATACCTGCGACCTCGAGCATTGGAAAAACAAGGAATTAATTCCTTTGATGCGTGGGCGGCAATCTACGCAAAGAAAACAACCGATTATGAGTTTTCGGTCGCCAATAATATCGTGGCAAAAGAGCGTTTCCGCTACTTTATCAAAGTGCCGGAACTCGCTCAATTTTACTCCGAAATCACGGATTACCGTACCGCCGAAATGATTGGAATAGACCGTCCCGAAAAGAACGAGATATTTTACAACATACCTCCAACTCCAGACCAGGAGAAGTTTATTGAAAAGCTGATGGAGTTTGCCAAATCAGGCAAAGGGGAATTACTTGGCAGAGAACCGCTATCTAAAAAAGAAGAAAAAGCAAAAATGCTTATCGCTACGGACTACGCTCGAAAGATGTCTTTGGATATGCGAATGGTAAGCCCCCATTACCAAGACCACGCCGATAACAAAGCTTCCCATTGTGCAGATAATATTGCTAAATATTACAATAAATTCAATGCACAGAAAGGCACGCAGTTCATCTTCTCGGATTTGGGAACATACAAGCCAAATCAGTGGAATATCTACTCCGAAATCAAACGTAAGCTCGTGGAAGACCACGACATACCTGCACACGAAATCCGCTTTATACAGGAAGCGAAGAATGACAAGCAACGAAAAGAGCTAATCAAAGGAATGAACGAGGGCAAAATCCGTGTCCTTTTCGGTTCTACGAGTATGCTGGGTACAGGTGTTAACGCACAGAAAAGAGCCGTTGCCGTACATCATTTAGATACGCCGTGGCGACCGTCCGACCTTGCGCAAAGGGACGGTAGGGCTATCCGCAAAGGCAATGAGATTGCCAAGCATTTTAACGACAACAAAGTGGATGTAATCATCTATGCCGTTGAAAAATCGCTGGATAGTTATAAGTTCAACCTGCTGCACAACAAACAGCTGTTTATTGACCAATTAAAATCCAACAATCTTGGTAAACGGACGATTGACGAAGGTAGTATGGATGAAAAGTCGGGTATGAATTTCTCGGAATATGTAGCTATCCTTATGGGCAATGCCGACCTTTTGGACAAAGCTAAAATAGAGAAACAGATTGCCGGATTGGAAAGTGAAAGGCAATCGTTCAACCGTTCAAAATCAAGTGCCAAGTACAAACTGAAAGATTATGAGGCAGAACTTGAAAAAGCCCAATCCCGCTATGACCGTATGAGCCTTGATTGGAATAATTTGCAGGGATGTATCCAAAAAAACACTGACGGTTCCGTTACCAACCTTATTAAATTAGACGGTTTATCGCCCAATGCGGATATAAAACAAATCGGTGCAAAGCTCAATCAGCTTGCCGACAAATCCCGAACGGGCGGGGATTATGAAGAAATCGGTAATCTGTACGGCTTTCAACTTTTGGTAAAAACGGAAATGTCGCAAAAAGAGGGGGTGGATATTCGTGTAAACCGTTTTTTTATTCAAGGTGAGGGTACTATCAAATATACATTCAACAATGGTGTAATGGCAAAAGATCCCGAAACAGCTTCACTAAATTTTATTAAAGCATTGGAAAAGCTGCCTACCTATATCAGAAAAGAACAGGAGAATATGGCAGATTTCCAAAAAAACATTCCAATACTTAAGGAAGTAATCAATGGTACGTGGACAAAAGAAAACCGACTTAGCGAACTCAAAACGGAGTTGGCGGCAATTGAGCGGAAAATACAGTTATCTATCACTCCGGAACCAATAGAAAAGTCTACAGAACAAGTCGAAAAGCAGCAAGAAAATCCAAAGGCTATGGAAAGCGTAGTACCGACAAAAAGTATTTATATGTCACGGGGAGTATTGTAAAAACAATTACCCATTCATACATTTTCCTAATCACAACATCTCAGGTTCGTTCAATTTATTTCTGGACTGTGATTCATTTCAAAATTGATGAATAAATAGTAGCATAAACCACTACATTACAGAAATAATCTTACACCCACATATCTTATCTGTAGCTCGTTTTGAATCCAAAAAATTAAACAAATTGAATTGTATGTTGTTCTGTCTATATGTTCTATCAAAAAAAGTCTTTAACATTTCATTATTAAAAGAGAAAAGGAAATTGATAATAATAACCTGTTGTGCATTTAGCATAAATTGATTTTAGTTTTGTTTAAACTTGTATTGAAAACGAAGAAATTCAGATACTGTATTGTTGTAAACGCTGTTATTTTCGACAGAATTCTTGTTGCTAACCCTTG
>Ga0265293_10001279_pt1 | contig 55410 bp, 47 predicted proteins | sample Munlanlewell138R_FD_192505 | JGI IMG/M metagenome (GOLD analysis project Ga0265293, IMG submission 192505) | Leachate microbial communities from a municipal landfill in Southern Ontario, Canada - Leachate well 138R | ecosystem: Engineered > Solid waste > Landfill > Unclassified | place: Canada... | reverse complement strand
TTGCATGCTTAAAACGCGCCGCCAGCGTTCGTTCTGAGCCAGGATCAAACTCTCCGTAATTTAAACCCGACTAATTAAAGTCGGAAAATAACTTCAAGTTTTTCTTTTCCTAGCAATCTTAAAAAAACGTTAGCTTTCGCTTCGTCAAGAATTGACTTGGAAGCCTTTTGCACTTCCATAACAACTTTCGTTGTCTTCACTTTGACCAACGCTCCCTAAGGAGAATCGTCAACGTGTTATTCCTTCCTTCTCTTCTCTAATATCTCTGTCAAAAATCACCCATTTAAGGGGCATACTGAGGTAAATTCCTCAGAGCGCTCGACCTTTATAACAGATTTTAAACCAGTGTGTCAACAAGGACATAGTGATTTTTTCTAAATTCTAAGAAACTCTGTTATGTGGTGGGCACAAAGAGGATAGTACCTATTATATTTAGTTGCGTCTAGTAGCTAAAATAATTTTTTATCACTAAATTAACGAGACAAGTGCGAAAGAGCCCCCTCTTTGGCAATTCCTTTAGCATATGTGATAAAAGAGCCCAGCGACGCAATGGCTGCAAGGGCAAATATTATCTTAGCAGTTGGCTCTAAAAAGGAAAATTTATCTAAAGAGCCCATCAATCTTTCAGCTGAAACATACAAAATTCCAACAATTCCTGAGATTGCATACAAAACTGCTTTTGCTTTACCCCAAATATTTGCAGCAACTGCTTTGCCGCTTCCCATCATCAACATCCTTAAAAAGACAATGCCAAACTCTCGCCACATGATGATTATAAAGGCCCAAGTGGGCATCACATTAACTGCTGTTAAACATACAAAGTAAGTAAGACGGCTAAAGGTGTCAGCAAATGGATCCATCACTTTTCCCAAGTCAGTCACAATTTTCTTTCTACGGGCAATAAGACCATCCATTAAATCACTTAGCTCAGTAAGAACATAAATAATCAACAAAAGCACTACCGAAACTAAGTTAAGAGATGGCCCAAACCAAATTGGTAAAAAGAAGGAGATGAAAAACAAAGGTGCCATCACCATCCTAGAAATTGTTAACTTATTTGGTAGGTTCATCACTTATCTCCTTGGCGATACTTATTAACTAGGTAACTACTTAAATGAGTGGTACTTAATCCACTACCACAAACCTTGTTTATAATATCTTTTGGTTCATATATAGAACCATACTGCAAGATGTTCTCATTTAACCACCCCTTTATGGGAGAAAAGTTCCCTTTTGCAACCTCTTTTGCCACATCAAACTCTTTATTCATAGTCTCAAAGATTTGTGCTGCATAAAGATTACCCAATGTGTAAGTTGGAAAATAACCCAACTCTCCCATCGACCAGTGAACATCCTGCAATACCCCAACTTTGTTATTGGGCACTTCAACTCCTAAAAGCTCTTTCATTTTATCGTTCCATGCAAGGGGGAGATCTTTTACGCTTAAAGAACCTGATAGGAGTTCTCTTTCCAGCTCAAAGCGTAAAATGATGTGTAAGTTGTAAGTTAACTCATCTGCATCAACTCTTATGCAAGAGGGTTTTACCTTGTTAATTGCTTTTACAAAGTGATCAAGATCAATGTTTTCTGTTTGTAAGGGGAAAAGGTTTGAAAAGGTTGGATAAAAATGGCTCCAAAACTCTTTAGAGCGCCCAATCATATTTTCCCACAACCTAGACTGGCTTTCGTGAAACCCTAAGGAGGCCCCATTGGCCAATGCTGTCCCTTTAGTAACAGCATTAGCACACCCCATCTCATACAAAGCGTGCCCCCCTTCATGAAGGGCAGAAAAAAGAGGTGATGCTACTGAGGACTCAGTGTATCTAGTGGTGATACGAATATCATCATCACCTAAACTAATTGTGTACGGGTGAACAGAATCTCCTAATACTCCCCTTTCCCACTCAAAACCAATGCTACTAAGAACTTCATTTATAAAATATTTTTGTTTGTCGATTGGGTATTTTGCATACAAAAAGGTGTCATCGACCTCTTCAAAGCGTTGCTGATTTTCAATTAGTGGTTGTAAATCCCTTTTTAACTTGTCAAAAAGTTTAGAGACCTCTTTAGTTTTTGTATTAGCCTCAAAATTCTCTAATAGTGCATCGTAAGGATCATCTTCATACCCATAAGCTTCTGCTTTCTCTTTTACCAATGAGATTAACTCTGTGAGATATGGTTCAAAAGAGGGCCAATCGTCCTCTTTTCTAGCTAGTGCCCAAACAGATTGGCTCTTTGTTGTGAGTTTACTGAAGTGATGAACAAAATCTCGATCTAACTTGCGTGAACGCTCTGAAGATTTTTTATAAATTCTAACTAAAGCTTTATCAGGATCTTCTAAATCTTGATCTTCTAGTTGAGCTACTAAATCAACAACCTTCTCACTAGCAACTAAATCATGAACTTTTGAGCTAAGAAGAGCAAGTTGCTCCCCTCTTCGTTCAACTCCTTTAGAAGGGACCTCCTCTTGGTCCCAAACTAAAACACCACTTATTTGTGACAACAAAATAATCTCGTTATCTATTTTCTTTAACTCTTCTAGCGCCTTATTATTTTTCATAACTATAAAAGCTCTTTGTTTTCAATCTTTTTCAAAGTTGAGTCTAAATATTGTTGTAATGGAATTCCATTTTCTTGTTTCCCATCTCGCTTACGTAAGGCAACTGCCTCATTATCCAATTCGTTTTGTCCCAAAATTAACATGTGGGGAACTTTTTGGTTTTGAGCTTTTCTAATTTTTGCATTCATCCGATCGTCACTACTATCTAAATAAGCTCTAATGCCCGCTTTCTTTAAAGCCTCTAACACTTTCTCACTGTAAGGGACAAAGATTTCAGAGACTGGAATTACGGCAACTTGATCAGGTGATAACCACAATGGGAATGCTCCTGCAAAGTGCTCAATTAAAACGCCAAAGAATCTTTCAATGGACCCTAAAAGGGCTCGATGAATCATGTAAGGGCGTTTCTCTTTTCCATCCTTATCAACAAAGGTCATATTAAATCTTTCAGGTTCGTTAAAATCAAACTGTACAGTTGAAAGTTGCCACTCACGTCCTAAAGCATCTTTTATTTTAAGATCGATTTTTGGACCGTAAAAAGCACCACCCCCTTCATCGATTTCATAATCAAGACCCTCTTTGACAATTGCTTTCCTTAAAGCTTCAGTAGCATCATCCCACCTCTTTTGATCACCAACACTTTGTTCAGGTCTTGTTGATAAATAGGCATTAATCTCTTCAAAGCCAAAAGAGCGCAACATAAATAGTGAAAACCTAAGAACTTCTTCAATCTCACTATCCATCTGTTCTGGAGTACAAAAGATGTGTGCATCATCTTGGGTAAATCCTCTTACCCTTAACAATCCGTGTAAGGCTCCCGCTTTTTCATAGCGGTAAACAGTTCCTAACTCGGCCCATCTGTAAGGGAGATCTCTGTAAGAGCGCATTGAGTTTTTATAAATCATTATGTGAAATGGGCAGTTCATCGGTTTAGCGTAGTAATCTGATTTGTCCATCTCCATTGGGCTAAACATCCCCTCTTTGTAAAAACCTAAATGCCCACTAGTTTCCCAAAGCCAGCTTTTACCAACGTGGGGTGTGTGAACCATTTCATAACCGTTACGGTAGTGCTCCTCTTTCCAAAAGTCCTCAATCGCCATTCTGATTCTGGAACCTTTGGGGTGCCAATAGACCAAGCCTGGACCTGCCTCTTCATGGAAGGAGAACAAATCCAGCTCCTTACCCAACTTGCGGTGATCTCTTTTTTCAATCTCTTCCAAATTTTGTAAATAGAGGCGCAACTCTTTAGGGTTGTTCCAAGCTGTACCGTAAATACGAGTTAACATTGGGTTGGTCTCTTTTCCTCTCCAATAAGCTCCTGCAGTATTCAAAAGCTTAAAGGCGTTAGGGTTTAGCTCTTTTGTTGACTCTACATGAGGGCCCCTACATAAATCGGTAAAATCCCCTTGGTTGTACAAAGAGACATCTTGATCTTCTTCAATAGCATCAATTAACTCCTCTTTGTAATTTTGTCCTTTAAAGAGTTTATGAGCTTCATCTCGTGAAACTACACTTCTAGTAAACTTCTTATCTTCTGCGATGATTTTTTTCATCCTATCGCTAATTTCATCCAAATCGTCTTTTGTTAATGGACGTGGCAAATCAAAATCGTAATAAAACCCATTTTCAATTGCTGGTCCTATTGCAATTTGGGCACTTGGGAACATCTGTAACACTGCTTCAGCCATTACGTGGCTCATTGAGTGTCTAATTTTTAGCAACTTCTCATCCATCTTTCATCTCCCTTAAAATAAAAACCTCTATGTTCCAATCCACCACTCCCATAAATTGGGATTTGGTAAGGACGAGAACATAGAGGTCTACGTTTCCGCGGTTCCACCTTACTTCCTGCCAAACTGACAGGCTCTCATTTAATCCGTTGCGCCGGAATTACGGCAAGCCTACTAAGAGTCTGTTCGACTTGCAGCTCGGAAGGGGTTTTCACTGGGGGTTGTTAGCTCCTTCACACCCAACTGCTATGCAGAAGAGAAGCCTCTCACAAACAACCTTGACCAACTACTCGTCTTCGTCAACGCTTTTGATTAATAATGTTAATGATTGTTGTTACTGTCAAGTAAGAGGAACAAGGAAACTTACTAATTGACCAACTTTTTCAAAAAATTCAATTTCCTGTTCTTTAAAGCGACTTAGACTTGGAGAGTCGACATCCAACACTCCATATACCTTATCGTTAACAATTAAAGGGACAACTAATTCGCTTCTACTTTTTGAATCACACACTACGTGCCCTTCAAAACTCTCTACATCGTCAACAACAACAACTCTTTTCTCTCTTACTGAAGCGGCACAAACTCCTCTATCTTTGGTAAGTTCGCTACAGGCAACTTCCCCTTGAAAAGGGCCTAGATGAAGTAGATTATCTTCACCCACAAAATAAAAACCAACCCAGTTAATGTTATCGATATTGCTCATCAAAGCTGCAGTTATATTGCTTAAAGCAGAAAGCTTATAATAAAACCCCTCTTTGTTAATAACAGAGAGGAGCTTTATATTATCTAACAGTTCGCCGTACATTGCTAAGTTACGTTGTAAGTAGATTCTCCAAAGCTAATTGAAGAGTCATCAAAGATTCGGCGACACTTTGCTGAAAGAACCGCAAAACTTGTTGCCAAATCTGTTCTTTGTAAAACGATGTGAGCAGGTAAGCGTAAATCTTTGGGGGCAAAGTTCCAAATAGCTTTAATTTTGGCATCAACTAAGAAATCGGCAACATCTTGAGCTGCTTCAGCTGGAACTGTAATAACAGCGATGTTGATTGTGTGCTTTTTAACAAACTCTTTAAGTTGCTCCATTGGGTAGACAATAGTATCACCAATGGTTTTGTCATGTTTTTCAGGATCTTGGTCAAAAGCACCAACGATTCTTAAACCATAACTGGCAAACCCCTCGTACCTAGCTAAAGCAACACCTAGATGCCCTGCTCCAACTAAAATTGCATCGGTGGCGTTATCCCACCCAAGGTTCTCTTCTATAGCTTTAATTAATAAATCAATCTCAAAGCCAATTTTAGGTTTTCCCTCAACACCTGTTCCTGCCATATCCTTTCTAACTTGGATAGCTGTTAAACCTAGTTCATCGGCTAAGCGGGTGGCAGAGACCCATTGCTCTCCCTCATCTTTGTACTGCTGAAGTAGTCTCAGGTATGACGGAAATCTTTTAATTGTAGGAATCGAAATCATTTTATAATCACTCCTTGCCTTGAATTTACTCAAAAGAAGTTGTTATAACAACCCTAATGTTGTGAAAGTTCCAAAGTTGCAACAACTTCATTAATATCAGATGGGGGTGTGCTTGTCCCTGCTGCAACTCCAACTCTCTCATAATTATATATTTCTTTTGGAATTTCAGATGCTGACTCAATGTGCCAAACTGGTAAATTCTCTTTATTTACTATCTCTGTTAATGCGGTAGTATTGGAGCTCATTTTCCCTCCAACAACAATTACTGCATCAACCTCTTTGCACAATTTTATTAAAGCTTCATGGCGCCTATAAGTTGTGGGGCACAACTTATTGCCAATTTTTAAGCGCTCTTTATATTTTTCTTTGATCAACTCTTTTAACTTCTCATACTCCATTTGAGCAAAAGTAGTTTGAGTCATCAATAAAATCTCAAAACCATCAAACAGTGGTAAAGCTTTTACATCCTCTTCATTTTCAACAACTGTTACTGGAATAACACTTTTATTTTCATCCCACACATTTGAAAGGGCAGTTACTTCACTGTGGTATCGTTGTCCCACTATAACAATCTTTTGATCTTTAGTAGATTTTCGAATCAAAGCTTGTGAGTAAGCTACAGTTGGGCAAGTTCCATCTATTAAGGTAAAACCCTTTTTCTCAAACTCATCTCTTAAAGGATCTGATAACCCATGAGCTCTTATTAATGCAACTCCAGCAGCTCCTTGTTCAGGTGAGTCTATGTGTTTCATCCCCTCATCTTCAAATTGTTTAACGACATTGGGGTTGTGGATAAACCACCCAATTGAGTAAGCTTGTTGGTTTATTTCTTTGGCGAGGGCTAAAGTTTCCCACGCTTTTTCTATAACTTGTGATACGCCACTACAGTACCCCATAACATGTGAGCGGGTGACTATCATCCAAATCTCCTTCAAGAAGAGAAAGCCGCCTTTAACAGGCGGCACTCTCTCTAGTATTACTTAAATTACTTTTTTTGTTGCCTCTTTCCTTTTAGTTTTCTCTCAACGGTAGGAATTGGGACTTCAGCAACAGGTTTTTCCTCTTCATCATCAGAGGCAACTTCAACAACCTCTTCTACTACAACCTTTTTAACTTCCCCTTTGATCTCTTTCTCTTTTGAAATCCACATCAAGATAGCTGGGGCGAAGAGGTTACTTGAGTAAGCTCCTACAACGATTCCAAAGACCATCTCAATGGCAAAGAGTTGAATTGTTCCACTTGCAAAAATAGCCAATGGTAAAATTGCTAAAGCTGTTGTTAAAGAGGAGTACAACGTTCTTGTTAACGATTGAGAGACTGATGTATCTAGTAGTTCTGAAAAACTAATCTTTTTAAGAATTACCCTATTTTCTCTAACACGGTCAAAGATAACAATTACGTTGTTTAGTGAATATCCAATGATTGTTAAGATAGCAGCAATGGTTGTTGTTGAAACTTCCAATTGGAATATTACTATAAAACCAATTAAGACAAATGTGTCGTGAATTAAGTTAATAATTGATGCTAATGCGTAGGTTAGTTTAAATCTGAACCAGATGTACAACAAGATTAAAGCAATAGCAACAACAACGATTAAAATTGATCCACTAACTAAAGATGATGAGTACTTTGGTCCTACAAAGTCTGATTGAAGAACAACTATTGAGTTTTTACCAAAGCTATTCTCTAAAGAGTCTAAAACAGATTTTGAGAGCTCTTGTTCAGTTAGGTTATCATCGTTGGATAATCTTAATTGGAATACTTGGCGATGAGCCTCTCCAACAACTTGCACTTGAGCACCGCTATCTAAAGCTTCACGCACTTGATCAATTGTTACGTAGCTAGTTGTCGTTGGGTTTGTCCCATTTAAGCTAAAAGGTTGATCACTTAAAGTAGCAGGGAGGCTAAAGCCTGTAATTAAATCGCTACTTTTGCTATTTGGATCAACAGCAACAGCTTTTACACCACTAACCTCTTGGCTTACTTTATTAGCTAAAGAGCCCACTGTGGGGTACTCACTTAGAGGAAACTCTTGGTATTTAGTGCCTGAAGAGTCTCTAGTAATGAGAGTTAAGATTTGTCCACTTAAGTTTAAAGTTACACTCTCTTCTCCACTGTAGGTGAAACTCACAGCCTCTTGGGCTATTTGAACTCTTTGTGAAAATCCACTTTGGAAGTCGATGGAGAGGTTAAATCCACCAAAAGTTATAAAAGCTACTACTCCAGCGATTAACAATAGTAAAGATAAAGCTAATGCAAAAAATCGATATTTTGTAATTGGGTATATTTTCTTAGCCATACTATTTTTTCCTCCAACTTATACTAAGGCGAGGATTTTCACCTGAGACTGCTGCATCATACATCAACTTAACAACAAATAGGGCGTTGAACATTGAACTAACAATTCCAACTGCTAAGGTGTTGGCAAACCCCTTAATTGAACCAGAGCCAAGTTGTGAAAGAACAAGAGCCGCAATGATCGTGGTAATGTTGGCATCCATGATTGTCCAAAACGCCTTTCCAAAACCAGCTTTAACTGAAGCTTGTGGGCTTTTACCAACAGCCAGCTCCTCTTTGATTCTCTCTAAGATAATTACGTTAGCATCCACTGCCATTCCAACTGTTAAAACTAAACCAGCAATACTAGTTAAAGTTAGAGTTAAGTTGAAAGCAGAAAGAACTGCCAACAATATTACTAAGTTAAATAGTAGTGCTACATTGGCAAAAAGACCTGAGCCTTTGTAAATGACAACCATGAAGATAAAAACTAAAGCGAGGCCTAACATAATTGCAATCAAGCCAGAACGTACTGAGTCTTCACCTAGTGAAGCTCCAATTGATTGTTGGCTAACAACAATTAACTCAATTGGAAGAGCTGCAGTTTTTAAGACAACTGATAAATCATTTGCTTCCTCAATACCAAAGCCTGTGATTTGTACGTTGTTTCTAATTGGTTCAGTGATAGTTGCCATAGCTTTTACTTTGCCATCTTGGACAACTGCCATCATCTCACCTGTATTTGTTGAGGTTAATTTGTAAAAAAGTTCTCCACCATTGCTATCGAGTTCAAAGTTAACAGTTGGTTGACCAGTAATTGGGTTTGAACCAGTCACTGCGTTGTTGATATGTATTCCATCAAGTCCAATCTCTTCATGTAAGACAACGAAGCTAGAAAACTCATCAAGACCATACTCATCATTGACGTAGTGAGCTGTTGCAATTCTTCCTGTTGGCAAAAACTCTGGTTGTCTAATTTGACCAGCATCGGTGAAAGCTTCACCTGGGTTTCTTGTGAAGTATTCATTTAGTTCATTGGTTAATTCTCTATCAACAATTTGGAATGTTAATGAACCTTTACCTCTTAAGAAAGAGTTGACCCTCTCTGGATCTGCAGCTCCTGGAATCTCAATTAAGATTTGAGAACTCCCTTGTAATCTGATATCAGGTTCAGTCACTCCAAATTGGTCAATTCTTTCGTTAAGAATTGCAATATCTTCGTTGATTAAAGCACTAATTTCACCACCAGAAAGTTTTGTGTCGTGTTTTTGTTCATAAGAAGCAACATCAGCTTCTAAAAGAATTGACATTCCCCCTCTTAAATCGAGTCCAAGTTGCAAAACTTTGCCACTGAGATTTTTCAAACTCAACAGCTCAACACGGTAGTGCTTTTCTAAAGCGTCAAATAACTCTTGCTCGCTATGATACCCTCTAAAAAGGGCTTCTACACTCCACTTCGATGGGGCTTTTTGTTTCATCCCCTTATAATTCTCTTTTGCTGTAGGAATTAAAAACTTATATTGTGTTGGCAACGAACTATCAGCTTGAGAAGTGATTAAAGATTTGAGTTCTCTCAAATCTCTTGTTGCCTGCCCTAAGGCATACTCACGAATCTGTATTTTAGAACCAGTCGCAAGGTCTTTTGTCTCCTGAGGCACAAAGGCGTACCACTTTACGGTGGGAAAGAGGAATATACCACTAACCACCGCAACCAGGAGAACGATGAACAATCGTCCCCGTTTCTTCATGATGCTCTCCGTATGATTTCGATTTTTCTATTTTTCGTCTTTTTCTGCTTCAACAGCTTCTATGGGCTCTTCTGCTTTCTTCTCAACGACTTTTGCTTCTTCTTTCTTTTTGGCTGGTGTTGCACTCTTTTTCTTTTTAGCAGGTGCTTCTTCCTCTTTTTCCACTTTACCTGCAATTGCATCTTCAGCTTTTTTGTTTAAGATTTGCCCAATAGCGTTTTTAGTAAATTCCAACTTAGTGTTGTCATCCACTTTAACCACTACAGTCAACTCTTTAACATTGACGATAGTGCCGTGTATTCCACCAATAGAGACAATCTTGTCCCCTTTTTTGATGGAGGACAACATATCTTTAGCCTCTTTATCTCTTTTCTTTTGGGGTTTAATAATCAAGAAGTAGAAAATTAAAATAATTAGACCAAAAGTGATAAATGTTGTTGTCATTGACCCTCCAGCTCCACCAGAAGCGGCAGCTGTTCCTTGAGCGCCCAAGGTTGTCAGCAATGAATTCATAATAGTATAACCTCTCTATTTAAATTGCTAATTTTTTCGTAGTGATAAACCTACCACGTTAATCTTGTAGTAGTCAAGTTTGCCTAGTAGATAAAACCATTTGTAACTGTTAATAAGGCCTCTTTTAAGGCCCTCGATTTTGCATCCTCTTCACTTAGTCCACTGACCCTTCCCCCCTCTTTAAAGGTGGCTAAAATTTCCTTCTGATTAGCCAAAGAAATATCTAATGACCAGTTGATATGAACGTACGGCCCCCCTGTAAGAGAACTTAGTTGGTCAGTATACTTTATAGTTGCCAAATAAGGCCCTTTAGCTACTTTGAATCCCAAAGAACTAAAGCGAGCTTTTAAAGTGCTCTCTAACTCCTTTACTCCCCTTTTTGACTCTACAACAATCTCTACACTTATTGAGTTTGCCAAACTGTTTAATAAAGTTTGCACCTCTTTTAGTAAAGAGGGGTGTATTTTTCCACTTAGGACAAAAACTTGTGCAACTCTTTGTTGGTGTCTAGTTGCCATATCCACAACCTTTAGTAGCTCAAAATAACTTTCTAAAGGTTTATCAAAGTCAACTTTTAGTGCCCTTTTTATTGGAACTTCCAACTCTTTAAGTTCTTTTTCGTAAAAGGGAGTTTGTTTTTTCTTATCTAAAACTAATCTCACCCATACTTTGTTGTTTGAATCAACGTAAGTGTTAACAACTTCTGATCCAATAATTGAGTCAGCTTCACTTTTAACCAAAATAGAATCAAAGATCGATTCGCTAGAAAAAGAGAGTTGATCATCTTGATAAACATCGCTTGTTGCCAACAAAGTTGAAGAGATTTGAGAGTCAAATATTTGAGCTAAGTTGCTAAAAGCATTGTTAATGGCATTTTCTCTACTATCAGCAGAACCAACAGCGCTTATGTAGTTCTCTTTGTTGTAGGTGCGATCGTAGGTGTTTTCAATCCACGAAGGAGCTTTAGTTGTACTCGTTACACAACTGCTAAACAAAAATGAGATAAATAGTATAAAAATGGAAATTTTACGAACCACCATTTCTCCTTATCTTGGATAAAAGCTCTCAAACAAGTTTAACCCATTTTTGCTAACTCTTAAATCTTTGATCTCATCAATTGCCATTATTGTCCCGTTACGATCTTTGTAAATTACCTTAGCATCATAAGTGCCCTCTTTCATTGTTACTCCTCCCACCCACACTTGGTCGGGGAAAAAGTGACTCATTCTTAAATCTGCTTGTTCGCTAGCTTCGTTGAAGATTCGAGAAGCTAGTGAGAGTATTGGGCCAAATAAACCTAAGGAGTTGTCGCTATCTTGAGTTGCGACATCGATAACAGCTACCCCAGTTGCCTTTAAGTAGCTTCTAATAATTGTTTTTGTTGTTATAGCACCTAATCTTAATTTAAATGTATCGCGTGCTATTAATCCAATAGACTCTATTGGTTCTAAAAATATTAGCGACCCATCGCTAAAAAGAATTTCAATGGAGTTCACTTTAGTGGCTGAACCAACTAAAGTTGGTAGCGCTATTTTAATGTAGTTGGATGGGCTAAACCAAAACCTATCGACAACTTCAACTTTTTGGGGAGCTGTGCCACTAAAGGCTACAAAGTTTACCCGCTTTGAGCCCCTATCTACTACTAACAGCTCACTTTCTAAAGAGGCAGGAAGCGAAAATGGGTATAAAGAGCTTTGGGTTTTAAAAGCCTCTTTAACTTGGTTGTAGAAAAACAAAGATTCATCGTAATAGCCTAAGGAGCGATTTATAATCATACTTAAGTAACTTCCAAAGGCGCTGTGAGAAAATTTTATACTCTCAAGTTGGGGGAGATTTAACTCTTTGTTGTAAGAATCTCCTTTGCTAATTATTTTTTGGTACTTATTTTTTAGTAGTTGCTCTTTTTCAACTAATCTTCTTAGTTCAACTAAAGCAGCTTCTCCATCCTCTAAAGCTACATAGTTTAGCGCTTGAAAGATGTTTAAATAGAGATCTTCGTAATCTTCTCCTTGGTACGCTTTTGTGTTGTCGCTTACCAAGTAGCTAGAGATATTCTCAGTTATACTTTGGGTATAAAGGTGTTTAATTAAAAGTTCAGATCGCTCTAAATGTTTAATAGATTTTTCATATAAAGAGCCGTAGTGAGCTAAGGTGCCTAAATCGAGGTTGTACAATAGTTCCCCTTCCCCTTTTTGGTACGCTTTTTCTAAGCTCTCTACAAAATCGTATGCTTGGATATAGTTGCCACTGCGAAAACTGCTTTGAGCAGGTCCTATAGGTAATGAGGAGTAACATCCACTAAAAATTAATAGTGGAAGTAGAAGTAAGAACCAAAAGCGTTTAACCACAAATGTTGACTCTCCTACCACCCAAACCTTTGTTGTTGGATAAGTTTTTTAATTGAGTGCTCTCCTACCCAAACTTTGCGGCTAGTTTCAATGTTTATTAACTCTGCACTGACATAATAAGTTCTTGTTGCTTTGCCCTCAATTTGATCAACAACTGTCCTTACTGCCCCTTGTAAAATAAAGTCAGCTCCCAACTCTTGTCCTAAAGCTGATGCACTCTTTTCACTGGCGTAGTATTGTTGTTCTTCTCTTTCAGTGCGCACTTGATCTCTAAAATCGACATCAGCCACCATCTCAACTCTACCTGTGTTGATCAAAGCCATCTCAAATCTTTTAGCAATAATTGCAGTATCTATGTGTTCACTACTTTTATTTAAAATTGAACCAACAACTACTACAGGGTCTCTTCTATTACCCTTTCTAAAGTCGTTTATCCAGTTTGTTTTTAAGGAGGAGTTAACTAGCTCTTTAGTCACTAAAGCGATATCAGTATCGTTCCAATTGCCACTTAAATCGAGTTGTTTTGAACTTTTGAGGCGACTAACACTTAAAGAAGATGTACATCCCACCAATGCTACTACCACTAGTAGTAACAATATTAATAGTTTCCCTTTTTTCATTTTGATAACTCCTGTTTAGCCAACTCTGCTTCTAAATAAGCGATAAGAATTTCGCCACTAGCAATCTCTTTTTTGAATTCTAAAGCTTCACTTTGTTTTTTATAAGCATCTTTTAAGTTTTTTATTGGGAAAGAGGATAAGACCCAAACTCCCCCATCGGGGCTAACCCAAACTTTTTCAACTTCAATTCCCCTTAAGGTGATATCAACTACTTGATGAGAGATGCTCTCTAATAAATCTATATTAACTTTACTCTCTTCACTATCTTCAAAATAGTTAGTTACAGCACCTTGTACTGTGACAGCTGCCCATCGGGCAATGGCATCAGTTGCATTTGCCTCAGCTCGAAGTCGGGAGTTGTGTACATTAGAAAGTTTTCCATAGCCTGAGGCGTAGTAGGTTCTCCAGTTACTTGGCGCTTTTGTTGTCCACTTTGGAGAGCCATCTGCATTGGTGGAGGCACAACCACTAATTAGCAACACTAAGGCAACTATCAAAGTTGTAATTATAACTAAAGACCTTTTATTCATACAAAGCTCCTTATTTCCATAATAAGCAATTTTCTTTTTGATAGCTACAAAAAAAGTGGACCCCAACTAAGGAGCCCACCTAATAATCTAGCGACTATATTTTTTACATCATGCCGCCCATTCCACCCATTCCGCCAGCTCCAGGGGGCATGGCAGGTTCATCGGAAGGAAGGTTTGTAATTGAACACTCAGTAGAAAGAATTAAAGAAGCAATTGAGGCTGCATTTTGCAACGCTGAGCGGGTAACTTTAGCAGGGTCAGTAATTCCAGCTTCAAACATATTTGTCCAAACCATGTTAGCTGCATCAAAGCCCACATCGTCTTTCTCGTTTTTAGCTTTCTCTGCAATGATTGAACCATCCAAACCTGCGTTCTCAGCAATTTGGCGAACTGGCTCTTCAAGTGCGCGACGAACGATTCTGTACCCAATAACCTCTTCTTCAGTTAAGTTACTTAAGTTTTTGTTTGCTAAAGCTTTTGCTGCTTGAATTAAGGCGATACCACCACCGGCAATAACTCCCTCTTCAATAGCAGCTCTGGTTGCAGATAGAGCATCCTCAACACGGTGTTTTTTCTCTTTTAGCTCAACTTCAGTTGGAGCACCAACGTTAACAACAGCAACTCCACCAGCAAGTTTTGCCAATCGCTCTTGAAGTTTTTCACGATCGTAATCGCTTGTGGTATCTTGGATTTGAACTTTAATTTGGCTGATGCGATCTTTAATATCTGCTTGTTTACCAGCACCGTTGATGATTGTTGTATCATCTTTTTCAACTTTAACAGTCTTAGCTCTTCCAAGTTGTGCTAAATCGGTGTTCTCCAATTTTAAGCCAAGCTCTTCTGAGATAACTTCACCACCAGTAAGGATGGCAATATCTTCTAACATAGCTTTTCTGCGATCGCCAAAGCCAGGAGCTTTTACAGCAACTGCTGTTAAAGTACCTCTGATTGTGTTGACGATTAAAGTAGCTAAAGCCTCCCCATCAACATCTTCAGCAATAATTAAAATTGGTTTATTAGCTTGGGCAACTTTCTCTAAAATTGGTAAAAGATCTTTCATTGTTGAGATCTTCTTATCGTATAAAAGGATGTAGGGGTCTTCTAAAATTGAGACCATTGCATCACGGTTAGTTGCAAAGTAGGGACTTAAGTAACCGCGGTCAAATTGCATCCCCTCAACAAAGTCAGTTGTAGTCTCAATTGTTTTGGACTCTTCAACGGTAATAACACCATCTTTACCAACTTTTTCCATCGCGTTGGCAATCTCATCACCAATTTCACGATCGTTATTTGCACTAATTGAGGCAACTTGGGCAAGTTCCTCTTTATCTTTAATCATCTTCGCCTGTTTCTTTAACTCTTTAACAGTATCTTCAACTGCTTTGTCAATTCCACGACGAATACCCATTGGGTTAACCCCAGCAGCAACACTTTTCATCCCCTCTTTTGTAATTGAGTAGGCAAGAACTGTTGCAGTAGTAGTTCCATCTCCAGCAACATCGTTAGTTTTTGTTGCAACTTCTTTAACTAATTGTGCACCCATGTTCTCAAATGGATCTTCTAATTCAATTTCGCGAGCAACCGAAACTCCATCTTTTGTTACAGTTGGTGCTCCAAATTGCTTGTCGATTAAAACGTTACGCCCTTTAGGACCTAGTGTTACTTTGACAGCCTTGGAGAGCTTCTCAACTCCAACAACCAGAGACTTTCGGGCCTCTTCATCAAATTGTAGCTGTTTTGCCATAATTTTCCTCTCTTGTATGTATATTACTTTGTTCTAAAAATTAGTCTTTTAAGACTTTAATGATATTTTAAAGTTTTTCAACTTACCGTTATGTAAGATACAAATAAAATATCAAATCAGCAACACCCTCCTAATGTTTTTCTCTTTTTACCTTATTGTTCTATACTTTTTAACTTAATCGTGGCACATTGCACCTTATGGATAAGAGAATTGTTAGTGCCCACGCTGGGGCCTCAATAACTGTTTTTATTTGGGGCGCAACATTTATTGCTACAAAAATGTTGTTAGACACCTTTAGCCCTATAGAAATTCTGGTTATCCGCTTTGTGGTGGGCTACATAGGACTCTTTTTATACGACTTAATTTTCCTTAAAAAAGTTAAAGGAAAGTTTGTTTTAAAAGAGGAGGCCCTTTTTGCCCTTGCTGGGTTATCAGGTGTTGTAATTTACTTCATGTTAGAGAACGTAGCACTAACTTACACCTACGCATCTAATGTAGGAATCCTAGTTGCCTTAGCCCCTTTAACAACTGCTTTGCTTGTTGCCCTCTTAGTGAAGGATGAGAAACTAAAAATTAATTTTATAACAGGTTTTTTTGTTGCAACATTTGGTGTTGCTTTAGTTGTTTTTAATGGATCTGTAAAATTACACCTTTCACCTAAAGGGGATATCTTAGCTTTAAGTGCTACCTTAGGATGGGCAGTTTACTCAATAACTTTAAAAAGAATTGGACAAACAAATCTCCCTGTAACAACTTTTACCCGCAAGATATTCTTTTGGGGAATCTTATTTATGATTCCAATTGCTTTAATGGGAGACTTCTCTTTATCGAAAGGGGACTTTAGTCCATTAAATACCTCTTTGTTGTTGTTCTTAGGTTTAGGAGCTAGTGCTTTTTGTTTTGTTAGTTGGAACTTTGCAGTGAAGGTCTTAGGAATTTTAAAAACTAGCGCATATATCTATTTAACTCCCTTAATCTCTTTAGTAACTGCTGCCATTGTTTTACAAGAGCAAGTTACATTTATGGCAATAGCAGGCTGTTTTTTAATCTTAGGAGGACTTTACATCTCCGAGAGGTGGAAGGTAAAATAGACTTACTTTATAATTACAGGTGTGTTATATATCACCCAGAGGTTTTAAATGCAAAAGTCTAAGCGGTTTTTAACTATTTTAATTTTAATTTTAGTTGTGGGAACAAGTCTCCTGTATAGCAACTCTTTGAGCCCATTTTGGACCATAGATTTGTATGGCAACGAAGTTGATCAAACTATCTTTAAAAATAGTAAATTAACTTTAATAAACGTTTGGGCAACTTTTTGTCCCCCATGTTTAATGGAGATGCCCGATTTAGCAGAGCTCTCTAGAGAGTACAATACTAAAGATGTCCAAATAATTGGAATTGTTAATGATGTCTACAGTCCAAACCAGAGGGTTTTTGAGAGAAATCTTCAAACAGCTGGTTCAATCATCATGCAAACAGGGGCTCACTACACCCACTTAATCCCCTCTCAAGATCTTTACAACTTACGCCTAAAGGATGTTCAGTTTGTCCCAGAGACCTTTTTTGTTGACAACACAGGTAAGATTGTGGGAAAAACAGTTATAGGTGCAAAAAGTAAATCGGAATGGAAAAAGATAATCGAAGAGAATTTAAAATTGGTCAACTAAAAACTCTTGTAATTTTAGTTGTCGCTGTTGTCGCTATTGGAATAGGTATATTCTACTTCCAAGAGCACTATACTGTTTTACAAAAATCGACAACTGTTTGTTTGGAGTGTATCGGCCTTGGCTAATATTAAATCTAAATTTAAAAGACACGATCGTAATCGCAATCTCTTTCAATTCATTTTTACCCTCATCTCAAACTCTTACATCGTTGGCTTTTTTAAAGGGAGAATCTACCAAGGGAATTCTAAGTTTCTTTGTGTCCCTGGCTTAAATTGTTATTCGTGCCCAGGGGCTGTTGGTTCATGTCCCATTGGTTCTATGCAAGCTGTGTTGGGTAACAGAGTAGACAAAGTTCCTTTCTATGTTGGGGGAATGGTTGCCCTTTATGGGATAGTTGGAGGACGCTACACTTGTGGTTGGCTTTGCCCTTTTGGATGGCTTCAAGATCTTCTTTTTAAAATTAAACTTCCTAAAGGGTTTAGAAAATTTAGAAAACTAAAACAGGAACAATATTTAGAAAAACTCAGATACCTTATTTTAGCTGTTTTTGTAATTATACTTCCGTTGTTTTTAGTAGATTTTACAGGACAGGGCTCTCCTTATTTTTGTAGTTGGATTTGCCCCTCTGGAACTTTATCAGGATTGTTTTTATTGGCTGCCAATGAACCTTTAAGAGGTATAGTGGGCCTTTTGTTTGCATGGAAGAATTTTTTGTTAGCTTTAACAATAATAGGCTCAATAATTGTTTATCGCCCATTTTGTCGCTATGTTTGCCCCTTAGGGGCTATTTATGGCCTCTTTAACAAGGTTGCTATTTACCATTTTGAAATAGATCCAACTAAATGTGATAACTGCCAAGCGTGCCAAAATGTGTGTAAGTTGTCGATTAAAGTTTTTGAGACACCCAATTCAACAGCCTGCATTAGGTGTAAAGATTGTATTGCAGCTTGTCCTTCGGGTGCTATCGTTGAAAAGTTCAACTTAAAACTTAAAGAGCCAGTTCCTTTAAAAATCTAAAAAGGTTATCTACTGTTAATTCTAAATCCTCTTTAGAGCGATGAGCTACTTTCTCAAAATCTTGGGCAACTCTGTTAATTGAAAATATTGCACTGAGACCTTGTTGATAAGCTTCTTCAATATTGGGGCCAATATCACCAACGATGGCAATAACTTTTACATTGGCCTCTTTTGATCTTCTACTAATTCCCATTACAGCTTTTCCCTCTAAAGATTGGTTATCAAATTTACCCTCTCCAGTTATTACAAAGGAGGCACCTTTAAGGTGATTTTCAAAATCATAAGCATCTAAAACTACATCGATCCCTTTTTCTAAGGTTGAATTGAAAAACGCCACCATCCCAAAGCCCATCCCACCTGCAGCACCAACTCCTTTAATCTCTTTAAACTCTTCCTTTAAAGAAGACTCAACAACTTCAGCGTAAGATCTCATCCCCTCTTCTAGTAATTCAACCATATCGGGTGTTGCCCCTTTTTGAGGTGAATAGACTTTTGAAGCTCCATTTTCTCCTAAAAGGGGATTCGCAACATCACACATCGTTGTAACTTTTATCCCATCTAAAAGAGGGTTTTTATCACTAAAATCGATAGATTTTACTTCCCTTAAGGTTTTTCCTGTGGGTATAAAGCTTTTTCCCTCTTTATTTAAAAACTTAATTCCAACAGCACTAGCAGCGCCAGAACCCCCATCATTAGTAGCAGAGCCTCCTAAAGCTACGATAATCTCTTTAAACCCTTTTTTTGCAGCATCTAAGATAAGCTGCCCCACTCCATATGTGGTAGTTAAAGAGGGATCTTTTTCTCCTTTAATTAGTGTTAAACCGCTACAACTTGCCAACTCTATAACTGCTATTTTATTATCTAGCGCACCATAATAAGTTTCTATTGTTTCAAAGTTGGGACCACTACAAGTAGCATAAACTTTCTCACCCCCAACTGAAGTAAGAAGAACATCAACAGTCCCCTCTCCCCCATCGGCTATAGGCAGTGTTACTATTTCAGCTTCTTCAAAATAGTATTTTGCTTTTTTCTCAATTATTGAACAAACAGTAGTGCTACTCATACTCCCTTTAAATGAATCGGGACATATTATAATTTTATCCACATCTTCTCCTAAAGTATCAGAGTTGATAAAACAACGCTTAGACCAATAGCAAAGCCGCCACTCACTAAGTTTACTAAATCGTTATCGACCCACCTAAACCCTTTAATCAAAGGAAACTTACCACTATCTTTTTCAACAACCTTATTATTTTTTTCATCCAAGTAGTGGCCTTGTAAGGTAGCTCCCATAAAAGAGTCTATCAATGATCCCATTGTGCCACTTAAAGCTACTATCAGTGCTAAAAAAATTTCCCCTTTTACAAAGTAGGGGCTAAAAGAGGCGTACCACAAAGTTGCCACTACTAAAGAGCCAACAACAGAACTAACAGTTCCTAAAAAGCTAATCCCTCCAGAACTTCCTTTTTCAACTTTTCTAAAATTCAATATTGAGAAAGTCTCTCCTTTAGTAAGATAGCCAACTTCAGAGGCCCAAGTATCGCTAGTGACACTAGCAATGGAGGAACCAAACATTATTAAGGCCACATTGTTAAAGCTATAGTGCCAATAAAGGGCACTAAAAGTAGCAATTGCCCCATTGGCAATAACTTGGGAAAAATCTCTTTTTTCACTTTTTTCTTTTTTAGAAATCTTTCCTAAAACCACTGAGGAGATAAAGAAAAATAGTAAGATTGACCACCCTTTTAAGCCCAAGCTGGTATAGATGAAAAAACCAACTAAAAAAGCTGTGATGGCACCACCTAAGGTTAAAGCTTTTAAAGCAAAAGCTAAGATAGAGAGAACTACGTTGACAATTATATTCACCTTCACCCTCCTAAAAAATAAGTGGCTAAAAGTGTTAAGCCAATTGGGAGGGTAAAGTTGTCTAAACCGTTGGGGGTAAAAGCCTCAATTAACATTGCAACAATGCTTATAAAAAGAGCACGAGCTAAAAAGTTCATACTAATTGGCTCTAGATTATAACCAAGATTGAATAAAATCACTGTAATCATTGAGACAACTAAAACAATTAACGATCCCAATAAACTTTTATTAATGCCAAAGGAAACTCTTCCATACTTTTTACCAATTAAAGCAGCTAATCCATCTCCATAACCCATTACAATCCACCCAATGCCACTTGCCCAAATAGGAAAATAAGAGAGGTAGCTTCCTCCAACTAATATCAAAAGTGAGAGGGGAAAAAATATTAGTCCTAGATTCCTTTTCTCATCATCAATACCCATGGTCTTAGTTAACTTTGTGACAACAAAAAAGGTGTTTACGATGATAAAAAGAATTGGACCAACTAAGGCATAACTAACTTTTTCAATGGTGACTATCAAAATAAACCACCAGTTAGAAACACTGATGTGGACAAACTTTCTTATGAACTCTTTACTATAACGGTTCGACTTTGCTAGAAGAGCCCCACTAGAGAGAACAATGATTATAAATAGAAAAGAGAGGGCCAGCCCCACAATGTCCATTGCTTAAATATAGGTGATAGAGCGCCAATTTACAAGATATTGACACAAATAATGCCCCATGCTACTGTGACCACGCTTACGTTTTTGAGTTGCAGCTTTTTCTTTTAATCTTTCTTTGGTTTTCGAATTTCTGTATTGCAAACACCGATTAAATTGAGTTGAGCTTGCCGCCAAATGGAGCAATTATATTAATACAGATTTTATCTGTGAAGGATGCTTTATGGCAAAAAAAATTTATGTCGGCAACATGAGTTACGCCACAACCGAAGATGAGCTTCGGGATCTGTTTGCCCAATACGGAACAGTATTGAGTGCTAATATCATTATCGATCGTGATACTCGCCGCCCCAAAGGGTTTGGCTTTGTAGAGATGGATGATGATGCTGCAGCAGAAGCTGCAATTTCTCAACTAGACGGAAAGGAGTTTGGTGGTCGCAACCTTCGTGTAAACGAAGCAATCGCTAAATCTCGCCCACAGAGAAATTATCGCAACTAATTGTTAAATATTTTTAACTAAATACCGCCGCTTTTGGCGGTATTTTTTTTCACCAAGCTCCCCCCCCGCCTCCGCCAAAGCCCCCTCCAGCAGAAAAACTTCCCCCACCACCAAATGAGTGACCACCAGAAGTACTCACTCCAGTTGAATAGGCAACAGAGCTGTTAAACTTAGTTAAAAGGTTGCTCATAACTACAGCTGTGAAGAGGGTGTCACTACCTTGATACCAAGATGGTTGTTGTAAAGAGATTGTATTAAATTTCTTAGCCCACTTTTTCTCCAATCCTAAAACAATCGCATAGGAGAGCATCTTGTAGTAAAACTGAGGATTTTCATCAATCATCTTTTTAAGTTGGCCAATTTCTACCTTCTCAATAAACTCTTTAAGGCCCAACACATTTTCTAACATCTTATGACCATACTCAGATCTTCTGTGAGTATGAGAGGCAAAGAAAGCTAAGATTAAATTTGTCCCAAACAACAGTGTTGTCGCAAAAAGTACATCCTCTACCAATAATGTGAAAAAGAGGGTTATTGTAGTTACCACAAAAAATTCAACTGCCACAACTATTACAAGAGCTACAATTAAAAAGAATTTTTTAAAAGCTGAGTGAAGATACCAATACTTTTCGTACTGCCAAATCATTAAAGTTGGAACTAAACTAACACCAAAGCCTATAATTGCAATAATGAAAGTTTCAACATCAACGCTATTTGCTGTTAAAAGTAGAGAGTAGAAAATAGAGGGGATAATCATCAACACCACTGTTATCGATGCAAACAGATCCCCTTTGTAATCATTTAAAGAACGCTTTCCACTGTAATAGCGGTCAATCTTACTTTTGAATTTAGTGTATGTTTTATAAAACTTTTTCTCTAACTCTTTAAGTGTTACTACCGACCCGTCTCCTGAATTAAAAAAGGCGTTAAACAACTCTGTTTCAATTTGAGTTGATGCTTTAGGATCTTCTCCTTTAATGAAAGTAACCTCTTTTTTACTCTCAATAATAGTTAATGAGCCTTTATCAGCCCAATAGAAAATCATTGCAGAGATGTCGTGAGGATCAAGCTTTTGATCAATAAGGTAACCCACATCGAGTGGGCTTTTTTCATCTAAGAGGGTGAAGTTTGGAACTACTATTAAATCTTTGTCTTTGCCATAGCGACTCCACCAATAAAAAGCTAAAGCAATTAACAAAAAGGAGACCAATAGGGAGGGAGCTTTTAAAAGAGATTGCCAGTTCGTTCGCTCTTTAAAGTACCCCTCTTTTAAAGTAATTTTCATACTTATTGCCTCATGTGGCCCTAAATAAGGGATTGCTCCAATAATTCTAGTTCCACTGTGAGACCATTGTAAATTCTTTGTTCCAGATGAACCTTTAGTTCCAACTGCAAACTCAATAGAGCTAGTGGAAACAGGTTCAGGCATATTGAAGATAAATGAAACATCATTTAATGGAACATCCCAATCAGTTCCTACAATGTTAAACAGTAGATCTTCAACACTTTTTTGTAGCTCATACCCCAAATCGTATCTGTAAGAAATTTTATAATTTTGTTCTCCTATCACATATTTATCGGGATCTCCAATTCTGATGATAACGTCGTTACTTTGATGGGACACACTAAATTTGTTATCAACTTTTATTTGGGTCACTTTAACTTTGTTGTTGTCATAGCGAGTTGGGATAGTTCTATAAAACCCGTGTGCCCTCTCATGAAAATTTAAAACGTAGTTCTCTTCAATATGAAAGTAACCCAGTTCATCGACGTTGATAGTACTTTGAAGACTTACAATCTCATAAGAGATTGCAAATAAAGGAAGAGAGAGAACTAAAATTAATAGAAGAAGAGAACTTTTTTTAATCATTAAAAACTTACCTTTACGTTTTGGCGAGCCTCCTCTTCAATTTCTAAGTATGGTTGTTTACTAAATTTTCCAATTTTAGCAACTAAGGAAGAGGGGATAGTTTCAGTAAGAGTGTTAAACTCTTTAACTACTGCATTGTAGTACTTTCTAATTTGCAATAGTTGTCGCTCAATGTTTTGTAACTCTTTTTGTAAATCTAGAAAGTTAGCATTTGCTTTTAAATCGGGATAACTTTCTGATAAGGCAAACAAAGATTTTAAAGTTGTACTAAAAGCATTCGAAGCTTCATTTTTATCAACTAAATTAGTTGCACTAACTGCTTTGTTACGAGCCTCAATAACTGCTGTTAGAGTTTCACTTTCATGTTTAGCATACCCTTTAACAACCTCAACTAAATTGGGAATTAAATCGTAGCGCTGCTTTAAGTGGGCATCAATTGAGGCAGCAGATTCTTCAGTTTGGTTACGCAGACGCACCATCTTGTTGTAGGTGGTCAAAACATAAACTAAAATTAAAACTACTACTAAAATCAAAATTATTATTGTCATATTTTTTACTCTCCATACCCTTATAATAGGGCTCTATTATATTTACGTCTATAAAAACAGGTTGTCCTTAGTCCTTTTGTGCTGTATATTCATACACGTTAAAAGAATAATTATACTGGCGGTAAGAAGATGAAAGGACGTAACGCACGATTGCACACAATTAAAGAACTCATCAGAGATAATAGAATCGACAACCAAGAGATGTTGTTAAATCTTTTAAAAGAGGAGGGATTTTCAGTAACCCAAGCAACTCTTTCACGTGATTTAAAGATGTTGAAGGTTGGTAAAATCTCAGATGGGTGGAGTGGCTACTACTACGCCCTCCCTGATAACGAACTGATAAGTGAATCTGAAAAAAGTTACATCCAAGATGTTAGACGGGGTGTTTTATCAATTGAGTTTAGTTACAACTTTGGTGTTATTAAAACCCGCAGTGGCCATGCCAACAGTGTCGCTTTAGCACTCGATGTCTTAGCTTTGCCAGAGATTTTAGGCACCTTAGCTGGTGATGATACTATCTTTGTAATATTGCGAGAGGGGATGACTAAAGAGGATCTTTTAGAGAGCTTTAAGGTTAGAATCCCCGAAATAGAGGGGTAAAAAGCCCCTCTTGTTGCCTACCTTCCACTTGTTGATTACACTATTTAAGGAAACAAAGTAAATGGAGGAATCCCATGACATTTAAAAATCTCCTTGATACAGAGAGTTATAAGTCTCTAAAGAAGATTAAACCGTTAGCTATCGCTACTAACCTAAATGAAAACAGAATTACAAATTCAACACTCCCTTTAGGAGGAGATCTTTTTTACAACTGGGCAGCAATGCCAATTGATAAAGAGCACATAGAAGTCTTTCAACAAATGGCAAATGAGTTGCAATTAGTTGAAAAATATAAAGCTCTATTAAGTGGAGAGGTTATGAACACCTCGGAAAAAAGGTTAGTTTTACACCACCTAGCCCGCGGTAGAGTTTTAGGTGAAAAAAGTGAAGTCTTTGCCGATGAGGAAGAGAAAGGTCAATTTTACCAACAGCAACTAGAGAACATTAAACAATTCAGTGATGCAGTTCGCAATAAAGAGATAGTTGGTTCAACTAACAAAAGTTTTACCACTGTGGTTCAAATTGGAATTGGGGGAAGTGATTTAGGGCCAAGGGCCCTCTATTTGGCTTTAGAGAATTGGGCTCTGAGTGAAAATATTGAAATTCTTAATAGTAAGTTTATAAGCAACGTCGACCCTGATGATGCTGCTCTAATCTTTAACGATTTAGATTTTGAAAGAACTCTTTTTATCCTTGTAACTAAAAGTGGAACGACTCAAGAGACTTTAACCAACTATGAGATGGTAAAAAAGGCGATTGCTAATTCCAAAATTGAAGGGCTAGATCCTTCTAAACATATGGTTGCAGTAACCAGTAAAACTAGCCCCCTAGCCTCTTCAACTGACTTTTTAAGAGCTTTTTATATTGATGACCACATTGGTGGAAGGTATAGTTCCACCAGTGCTGTTGGTGCAACAATTCTCTCATTAGCTTATGGCTTTGATGTTTTTGCCCAAATTAACCAAGGGGCCCACTTAGCCGATGTTGCCTCTTTAGAAGAGGACGTCACTAAAAATGGCTCTTTGTTGGATGCTTTAATAGGAGTCTATTTAAGAAACGTTTTAGAGTATGGCTCAACTGCAATACTTCCCTACTCTCAAGCACTAATTCGTTTTACAGCCCATTTACAACAACTCGATATGGAGAGTAATGGAAAGCACGTTAACAGAGACCAACAACCAATTGATTATGCTACTGGCCCAATAATCTTTGGAGAACCAGGGACAAATGGACAACACTCATTTTACCAACTGCTACACCAAGGAACCGATATTATCCCATTGCAGTTCATTGGATTTAAGAAGGCACAAAACTCTTTAGACATTGTTACAGCCAATTCAACTAGCCAACAAAAGCTAGTTGCCAACCTCATTGCCCAAATTGTAGCATTTGCTCGAGGTAAAGATGATTCAAACAAAAACAAACAGTTTAAAGGAAATCGCCCCTCATCTCTTATTTTTGGAGATCGATTAACACCTAAAACTCTTGGAGCGCTGTTATCACACTACGAAAACAAAGTAATGTTCCAAGGATTTATTTGGAATATTAATAGTTTTGATCAAGAGGGAGTTCAATTAGGAAAACTTCTAGCCGATAAAGTTCTCAATGGAGCTGAAGATGATGAGAGTTTATCTGCTTACATAAAACTTCTCTCCTAAACTAAACAACAATCCCCTAGTATTTAACTGCTAGGGGATTATTTTATGCAAATAGTTGACATCTCATTTAGATAAAAAGAACCCCCTAGGGAAAAGGAGGTTAAACCTAGGGGGACAAAAAGGAGGTTATGAAAAGTCAACTAATGGTATCCGTTATGGAACATCATCCATCTGCTTTCCTTTCGATGAAAATTTAACGATTAATCTGAAAAGAATCAAGTACTTTTAGAAAAAATATACTTAAATTTGATGTTTTTGTAAGTTAATACTCTAACTTGCCATTTTTACACAAACGATACAGGACTCTTTGGATTTTAATGTGAATACTAGCTATTATAATTCACTAGTATTCACATTAATACTAGTTTCTCATTGAGGCAGGTTGGCGAGTATTCTCTAATACGTCGCGCCACAAACTCCCCTCTAAGTTAATTCTGTTTCTTTCGGCAACTGCCACCTTAATTGGAAGGTGTACGTACTTATTATTTACTAAAGAGACCAAAGCTTGAGTTTTGCCTGCCATTGCAGCGTGAGCTGCATGAGCTCCTAAACGAGAACAATAAATTGAATCATTTGGATTTGCTGGCGCACTCCGAATAATATAACTTGGGTCAATGTACTTTAGGCTCATCGGAATACCCTCTTTTTTAAAGTATTCGGTAATTCGCTCTTTTAAGAAAATACCAATGTCAGAAAACTTCAAATTCCCTGAAGCATCTCTCTCCCCAGTTTGGGGCATCAAGTGTTGTCCTGCCCCTTCAGCAACTAAAATAACAGCATGTCCACGATCTAACATCCTCTTTTTAAGATGTTCTAGTAACCCATTCTCCCCATCTAAGTCGAAGGGATTTTCAGGAATAAGGCAGAAGTTAACATCACTCATCGCCAAGGCAGTGTGAGCTGCTATAAAACCAGACTCTCTTCCCATAACCTTAACTAATCCAATTCCATTAATTGAGGCTTTTGCCTCAGTATGAGCTCCAGTAACAGAAGGGACAGCTTCAGTTACTGCAGTGTCAAAGCCAAAAGAGGTTTGAGTAAACGAAAGATCGTTATCAATTGTTTTAGGAACTCCGATTACTGCAATCTTAAGCTTTCTCTTTTTAATCTCTTCACCAATTTCCCAAGCTCCCCTTAAAGTTCCATCTCCACCAATAGTTATTAAGATGTTGACATTGAGTCTTTGTAAAGAATCAACAATCTCTTCAACTCGATCTCCACCTCCACGAGAAGAGCCTAAAATAGTGCCCCCTTTTTCTTGAATATCATCAACAACATCGGGATCTAAACTCATCAAAGGAAATGGGGAGTTCTCTAAAAGACCTCTATAACCAAATCTAATCCCTGATATTCTTCTAACACCATATCTGTACCAAAAACACCTAACAACAGCTCTAATGACGTTGTTAAGACCTGGACAAATTCCACCACAAGTGGCAATAGCTACATGAACATGGGGAGGATTAAAATATATTTTTTCACGAGGTCCTGCTAGTTCAACAGTATCATGATCTTTATGTATCTCTTTGCCCCGCTCATCAAATTGGGCATAAATTCCATAATAAATGCGATCCAAATCGGTAACATAGTCTGCTAAACCATCATCTGCGTTGGTTGACATCTTAATTGGAGAAATAATTTTTGTTTCACCCAAATTGGGAACTGCAAAGTCGTACTTCTTATTTACTTTTGTATCCATCTCCCCTCTCTCCTTAAAACTTCTTCTCTAATTTTTCAAACTCTACCATAAATTTCTTAAAAGGTTCTTCTAATCTCTCTTTTGCCTCTAATTGAAATTTGTCATATAGGATTATAAACTTTTTGCCAAACTCTGTAAGAGTCGATCCTTTGTGATTAGAACCTCCTTTTTGTCTGTTAATAACATCAAAGCCAACTTGCATTTCTAATTGCTTTACCATCCTGTAAGCCTTTGAATAAGATATTCCTAAATTCAAAGCTGCTTGGCGTAGTGAATTCTCTTTTCCTAATTCTTGTAAAAGCCACAAGACACCAATTCCCATAAACTTCTCACCACTACTATCAACTAAATAGAGCTTTGTTAAGATCTCCATAACTGTTGGCTCCTTTTATAAATTGAACTTATTAAAGTTTCTAACATCGATTGATCTACAGCTGAATAGGCAACTCTTAAATAGTAATCATCTACCACAACCGTCCCTATTTTATCCTCATTTAATAACAGCTCTCTTAATGGATGAGCCCCATTAGGACAATAAAAGGTAAAAAAATAACCCGAATTTGAGTTTAAGGGTATTAAATAGGGATCTTTATCTTTCATATTAACTAAAGATAAAAGTTTTTCATATTTGGTTTTTATAATTTTATCTAACTCTATTTTATATTCTACGTAACTATTATCTGTTAGAGCTTTTAGCAATAACGATTGCCCCACTTTAGATGAAGAAGAGATAAGAGCTCTTATAACTGCAGCTGTTTTTTCTTCTAAAGCTTGATAAAGCTCATTAGTTGCCCCTTTTAAAGAGTACGTTAAAAAGCCAATTCTTAAACCCCAACTGTAATCCTCTTTAGTAGCTCCATCACATTTAATTGCTAAAACATTTGGATGCAAATCTGCTAAGTAGAAAAATAAAGAATTTTTGGAACACTCTTTAGTGTGAAACAATCCCCAGTAAGCATCATCAACAATTACAACTACTTTTTTCCCCTTTTCAGCAAGATCATAAATGACATCTTTTATTTGGTTCATCTGATTAGTAGTGGGAGTGTAGCCAGTTGGGTTGTTGGGAAAGTTAAATAGTAAAACAATTTTTTCATTTTTTATCTTTTCAACACTCTTAGTTAAACTATCTATATCAAAGACTCCATTCTCATCAAAAAGATTATAATTAACTACTTTTGCTTGTTGGTTTATTAAATCGTAGTTATCCCAAGAGGGTTTTCCCCAAATCACTACATCACCTTCATCAACAAAAAGGTGAGATGCTATATAAAGAGCATTTGTTATTCCACTAGTTACCATTGGTAAAGAGAAACTTTTTCCCTTAGCTAAACTATTTTTTTCATACAAAGACTTTTGCCAAACCTCTCGTAAAGGTTTTATCCCCCCAGTTGGGGCATAACCAACAACTTCATCGCTACTTAAACTGACAAACTCGTTTTCTATTAAAGGGTTTGTGTAGTAATTTGAGTTTTTAAGGGCAACTCCAGCAGTTGCATTGATAATTACATTATTAGAGGCAGCTTCATTACTTTGAGCTACTATCCCTTTAGGAAAGTAGGCTTTTAGTCCTTTTGAACTAAACATCTTTAAAATAGAGCTATTTTCAAACTTAAGATTTAGATTTGTTGCCCCTTCATCAATTTTCATCTACTTGCTCCAACATCTTAATAAATTCACTCTCATCGAGTACCTTTACACCTAATTGGCGAGCTTGCTCCAACTTACTACCCGCTTTCTCACCAGCAAGCAAGTAGCTACTTTTTTGAGAAACTGTTGAAGTGACAATGCCACCTCTATTTTCAATCTCCTTGATTGCTAAAGAGCGGGGGGCAAAGTTTTCAAAAGAGCCTGTTACAACCCATCTTTGTCCCTCAAACTGATTCCCTTTTTTCTCATTTGTAATTGTTGTACTAAAACTTAAACCAGCCTCTCTAAGTTTTTCAATAATCTCTCTGTTTGCTTGGTTGTGTAAAAACAAGAAAAGGGATTCTACCATTTTCTCCCCAATTCCTTTGATCTTTAAAAGGCGTTCTTTGTCGTTGTTATCAACAATTTCAAGAAGTTCGTCTATTGAGCTAATTCCATCTTTTAATATTAAATTAACCCCATTTTTACCAAAATCAGGTATTCCTAAAGCAACCAACAAAGAGGTAAATGGTTTTTTCTTACTCTCATTGATGGCTTCAATAAGAGAATTAACCCTCTTTTGTCCAAATCCAGGCTCATCTAAGAGTATTGTATAATCAGCTGTATAAAGATCTGCAATATTTGCTATTAGTTTTTTATCAACTAAAAAGGAGATTGTTTCAGGGCCAAAGCCTTCAATATCCATCTGATTACGAGCTGTAAAGAACGTTAACTTTCCTAAGTTTTGAGCTGGACAATTGTCGTTTGGACAAAAGGTGTGTGCCCCATCAACAACTAAAGTTGTGTTACACGAGGGGCATGTTGTAGGAAGAAGGTACGTTTTATTTCCATCACTATTTTTCTCAATTACTTTTTCAATAGCAGGAATAACATCCCCTCTTTTACTTATTGCTACTTTATCGTTTATAGCAAGTTCTAAAAGGTTTATATAATCTTGGTTGTGTAAAGTTACGTTGGAGACAACTGAATTTCCCACTAAGACACTTTCAACACGAGCTACTGGGGTAATTCTTCCACTACGGCCAACTTGGATATCGATTTGCTTAACTACTGTTTCACTTTGAGCTGCATCAAATTTATAAGCTAAAGCCCATCTGGGATGGTGTGAGGTACTTCCAAAAGCTTCCCTTTTTTCTAGTTCATTTAACTTAATAACTAGCCCATCAATTTCATGATCTAGCTTTTCTCTTTGTTTAGTGATTTTTTCGATGTAAGTGGGAATGTCTTCAAAAGTACCTGAAACAAAGTTATTAAGTTTACTTTCTACTTTTGTTTTTTCAAACGAAAAATAACCTAAAGAGGGATTTATGGTAAAACCAAGTTCTACTAAGTAATCGAGTTGTTCAACTTGGGTTTTAGGAGATATTTCTCTTTCATCAAAATAGGCATCGTAGGGGAACATCCTTAAAGGAAAGCGGGCACTTTCTGAACTTTTTAATCTTCTTAAAGCTCCTGAGGCAAGATTTCTCGCATTGGCATAAGGAGTCTCCTCTGTCTCATTTAGTTTTATAAAATCAGATTTTGTTAAAAAGACCTCTCCTCTAACAGCGACATCAACTTCTTCACTTAGTTTTAAAGGGACATCTTTAATTGTCTTTGCATTGGAAGTTACATCATTACCAACATACCCATTTCCTCGTGTAACAGCTTTCATCAAGATCCCTTTTTCGTAGTATAAAACTAGGGCAACTCCATCAAGTTTCTCTTCAATGGTGAAACTTAAAGGAGTTTGTTCTTTTAGATTAGCTTTTCTAATCCACTCTAAAACAGCATCAGTTGTATTGGCTTTATCGAGGCTCAATACAGCAATGGTGTGCTGAACCTCCTCCATTTTACTATCTAAATCACTTCCAACTCTTTGGGTTGGGGAATCTTCTCTCTTATATTGGGGAAATTCTTTCTCTAAAGAGCTCAACTCATCAAAGAGTTGATCATACTTTTCATCTGAGATGGCAGGTTGGGAGTCAACATAGTAAAGCTTTTGATAAGCAGTAAGTTCTTTTACCAGTTGATCGATTCTCTTTCTAACATCCATTGCAACAACTCCTATTAACTGTAGTGATAGTATAGCCTCTTTGATTATTTTTGCCATTGCACTGGGGTGGGTAAAATGGTATTTTTTAACAAACAAGGAGCATTACAGAGTTTAATGGCTAAAAGTCCTGACGATCTACTAACAGTTTATGGCACTTTAATCACCTCAGATGTTGAAATTGCTACTTTAAAAAGAGTTGCTTTTAAAAAAGAGGATAAGAGATTTGCCCTTCTAACAGCAGAAGATGTTGTTGGGGAGAACTCTATCTCTGTTTACAAAGAGAGTTTTCCCCTTTTTGCTACAGATAAAATCTCTTATAAGGGGCAAATAATAGGAGCTCTTTTTGGCCCAAGCATAGAAGCTGTTGAAGCTAAATTATTAGACGTTGCTGTTGAACTAGAAGAAGATCCCAATGGGCCTGCTTGTGAAATTAATCATCAACCTGTTGAGTATCGGTGGGGTGATATTGACAAATTTTTCAAAGATCAAAGCTTTATTTATGAGAACACCTATTTTGATAAGTTAGAAACTAGTGCCCGCAAAAGTCACATTCAAGTAGAGAGTTGGTTAGATAAAGATCTTTTAAAAATAAAAGCTCCAACTCAATGGCCCTTTCACCTACGTGATAACGTCGCTTCTGTTTGTAACAGAACTCAAAAGAGTGTTGTAGTTTTCCCAATGGATCACTTCTCCTCTAAAGATGAGAAGGTAATTTTCCCCTCTATTGTTAGTGCAATATGTGCTTTAGCAACAATCAAGTTTAAAAAGAGGGTTCAGATTAACCTCTTTTACCAAAACTATAAAAGTCCAACAACAATAAAAAGAAAAACAGAAGTTGATGAAGAGGGTAAACCTGTAGCTGAACAAGTCTCTGTAGTTATTGACCAAGGCTACTACTCCCTTTTTGGCTCTGAGTTAGTTAAACAAGTTTTAGCTGGAATTGTCCCTTTGTACCCCCTTAGTGCTTTTGATGCTTCAATAAGGTTAGTTAGCTCAAACTCTCCAATGAGTCACTTCTTTGGAGATTTAGGTTACTCCTCTGCTCTATTTTCTACAGAGGCACACGCTTCAGCAATTGCCCGTAACTTTAAGACAACTCCAAGTAGCTGGAGAATAAAATATTACCAAGACTCAAAAGAGCAAGCTAAGGTTTTAAAAACTCCCCCTTTAGGAAAGCTTAGAGATTTAATAACTGAAACTAGCAACATCTCTAACTTTGCCCGCCACTGCGCAGCTTATACTTTGCAGCGTAACTCAAAAGACTCTTTTTCAACATTCGTGGGTTATTCACCAGGTATAGGTCTTGCTAGTGGAACTTCCATTAGTGGCTTTAGCTATAACAGTTTTTATTACGGTTCTTCAAAGATTTCAGTCACCTTAGATACAGATAACCAAATTGTAGTAAATAGTAGCTTTTATCCTAGAAAACGAAATACCGATTTGTGGCGTTCAATAATTGCCCATGAACTTTCCGTTGATGAACAAACTGTTAGGTTTACCAGCAATGACACATCAACAATGGTCGATAGTGGTCCGCAAGTACTATCTTTAGATATTGAAAGGGCTGCTAAGGTTATTGTTGAGTGTTGTAGGTTAATTAAAAGTAAAAGGTTCCAAGAGCCTTTACCAATTACCGAATCAGTTACTTTTAAAGGTTTAGTTAGTGGTAGAGAATCTTTTTTCAGTAGCCGTAATTGGGGTGCTATAGTTGTAGAGTTGGGAATTAATACTGTCACTTTAGAGGCTGAATTAAGAAGAGTTTGGGGACGCTTCGCTATAAGTCATCCCCCTGATATCAAAGCTTTAGAACTTAGATACAAACATATCATCAACGAAACTTTGGAAGAGTGTAATATTAAAAGAGTTTTTAAAGAGTCAACAGAAAACTCATTTAACATAAATATTGAACCAACCAAAGAGGGGCAATTCCCCTCTTTATCAACAAGTTCTTTAAGAGCTTTAGTTATGGCTGCAACAGCTTCTGCTTTATCGCAAGCTTTGAATAAAGATATTACCTCTTTACCAGTAAGCAGTGAGGAGCTTCTGCCACACATAAAAGGAGTAAAGGGTGAAAGTTGAGTGTACTATTGATGGAAAGCAACATATTCTCAATGTCAATTCAAACAAACCCCTTAACAGGATTTTATTTGAAGATATTGAACCAGCTTTGATGATTGACAATTGTGGTGAAGGAAATTGTGGCAATTGTGTTGTCCTTTTAAACGACCAAGCTGCTTTAGCTTGTTTAATACCTGCATTTAAACTACGAGGAGCTAAGGTAATGACTTTTAGAGGGTATCAAAAGAGCCGTTTCTGGCACGACATTGAGCGTGCATACGAAGATACAGGAAGCAACCCTTGCCCCTACTGCTATGCCTCGAAGTCATTAATATTTGAGTCCCTTTTACAAACAGTTGCCCAACCAGGTCAAAGTGAGAGTGAAGTTGAGCAGCTTAGCGAGCAAACAATAATTAATGAAATTAGTTTAAACAGGTGTCCTTGTTTAAACCACGATGAGATAATTGAGATTTTCAATCAAGGTGCCATGTATAGGAGGAGAAGACGTGTACGAAGGTATTAGATCTCCTGCAGTCCACCTCCCTCGAACGATGGGAGATCTCATCTCAGTAGCAACGCGCTTTCCAAATGCAATTTTTTGGGGAGGGGGCACTTATATAATGAGTCGCCCCGGTTACTACATAAATGGAAAAGCTCAAGATATAATTTATACTGGAAGAATAGCAGAGTTAAAAAGAATCAACAGAACAGATCGTTATTTAGAAATTGGGTCTGCTGTAACGTTTGAACAACTTTTATCGGTGGGTCGCCAAGCTCTTCCCCCACTACTACACAAAACTATAGAAAGCTCTGCCTCAAAAATAGTTCGCTCTCAAATGTCTGTAGGGGGCTCTTTAGCTACCAAAGGAATAAGGTTTTCTCTTAGCGCTGCATTAAGTGCTCTACAAGCTGAAGCTGAAGTTAAAACTTGTATGGGAATTAGAACTACAACTAGGTGGGTTGAAGTTGGACGTTTGTATGATCGACAAGGTAATTACATCTTAAAAAGCAATGAATTTATTACCCGCATAAGGCTAGCCTTTGATAAAGAGAACTTTTCTTATTTTATCAGAACTGGAAAACCAATCATTGATCCTTCAGATTCAGTAACTTTGGCTTTTGCTTGCTTTTACAACCAATCGGTAATTACCCGCTTTAATATGTGTATTATCTTCCCCTCTTCTTTGTTTTTAGTTCCCCAAGAAGTTGATATTTCAATGCAAGGGGCTCTATTACCCCTTTCCACTCAACAAATTGAGAGGGTAGTAAAATCTGTTACTGAGCAAATAAACTCTGAAATTTCAATCGATGTTTTGCCAATTCAGGTAGAAAGGGCAAAAAGATTTATTGAATCTGCTTTGCACGAACTAAACAGTACCAGTTTAACTTAACCTGTAGGCTTAGCATAACTGCTTCACTGTGGTACAATGCTCTTCGCTAAGGAGTCAATGAGATGGTCCCATTTGTCCACTTACATAATCATACAGACTACTCACTATTAGATGGAGCTGCTCCAATTTCTCGCTATGTTGCTAAGGCAAAAGAGCTTGGGATGGAGCATTTGGCTATAACAGATCATGGAAACATGTTTGGTGCATTGAAGTTTTACAAAAGTTGCAAAGCAGCTGGAATAAACCCAATCATTGGGTGTGAGTTTTATGTTAACCCAGAATCTCACACCACTAAAGGGACCACTGAAAGTGGTTCACGTTATTACCACTTAGTTCTTTTGGCCACCAATGAGATTGGTTATAAAAACTTAATGAGGCTAAATTCAATCTCTTATATTGATGGGTACTACTACAAACCAAGAGTTAGTGACAAGCTTTTAGAACAATACAACGAAGGGTTGATATGTCTCTCTGCCTGTTTAGCAGGTGAAATTCCCACCTTATTGATGGAGGGCAATTACAATAAAGCAAAACAAAGAGCTTTATACTACGCCTCAGTTTTTGATAACGAACGCTACTATTTGGAGCTTCAAGATCATAACCTTGCAGATCAAAAAAGGACAAACCCCTTAATAATTCAATTAGCCAAGGAGCTTGAAATTCCTTTAGTTGCCACTAACGATATCCACTACATCGAAAAAACCGATGCGAATGCCCAAGATATTGTTTTATGTATTGGGACAAACAAAAAGAAAAGTGACACCGATCGCCTCAGGTTTGAATCTGATCAGTTTTATATGAAAAGTGGAGAGGAGATGGCCCAACTTTTCTCATACATTCCAGAGGCAATTGAAAACAGCATTAAAATTGCCCAAAAGTGCGATGTTTATATTAGACAAGATGGACCTGAACTTCCCGATTATGAAATTCCTGAAGGTTTTGACAATCCTGATGAGTACTTACGCCACATTGCCCAAACAGGACTAGAGAAAAGATACTCTGTAATTACCGATGAGTTACAAGAGAGGCTCGATTATGAGCTTAAAGTAATTATCGATATGAGATACACAGGATATTTTTTAATTGTTTGGGATTTTATTTATTGGGCTAAACAAAACGATATCCCTGTGGGACCTGGAAGAGGCTCGGGAGCTGGCTCTTTAGTTGCTTATGCGATGACTATAACTGACATCGATCCAATTAAGTACAACTTAATTTTTGAGAGGTTTTTAAATCCTGAAAGAATTTCAATGCCAGATTTTGATATCGACTTTTGTTACGAAAGGCGCCAAGAAGTTATCGATTATGTTACTAACAAATATGGCTCTGAAAGAGTTGCCCAAATTGCCACTTTTGGAACACTAAAAATTAAAGCTGTTTTAAAAGATGTCGCGAGGGTATTAGATATCCCATTCGCTGAAGCAACTAGGATTGTAAACTTAGTTCCCGAAGTTCTTCCACCCGATGAAAAAACAGGTAAGCCTAAAAAGCTATCTGTCCAAGCAGTTATAGATCACACTGAAGAGCTTAGGGAGTTGGAGCAACAAGGGGGAGTTTATTCAGAGCTTTTCAGTGTTGCTAAAAGATTAGAAGGATTTAACCGTCATACCTCAACTCACGCAGCTGGGGTAGTAATTGGGAAAAAAGAGTTAACTGAGTATGTTCCTTTGTACCGTGATGCAAAAACAGGGGCAATCTCAACTCAGTACACCATGGGGATGTTAGAGGGGTGTGGATTAATTAAGATGGACTTTTTAGGTCTAAAGACTCTCACCTTAATTAAACACACTGAAAATTTAATTAAACGAAACGATCCCAATTTTGCCATTGATGAAGTTGATGAATTTGATGAAAACACCTTTGAGATGCTTAGTCGTGGTGATAGTGCTGGTGTTTTCCAATTTGAGAGTATGGGGATGAGAAGAGTTTTAAGAGATGCTAAGCCCTCTAGTATTGAAGACTTAGTTGCTTTGAACGCCCTTTATCGTCCAGGTCCTATGGCATATATCCCCAAATTTATTGAATCTAAAAACAGCAACAAGAAAATAGATTACTACCATAAAGATTTAGAAGATATTTTAAAAACAACTTATGGTGTTGTTGTTTACCAAGAGCAAGTTATGAGAATTGCCCGAGTTATTGGAGGCTACTCTTTAGGTAATGCCGATTTACTTAGGCGGGCAATGGGGAAAAAAGAGCCTGAAGTAATGCTCAAAGAGAAGCAACACTTTATTGAGGGAGCTCAAAGCAATGGGTATCCCAAAAAGGTTGCTGAAGGTATTTTTGAGATGCTCCTTCCTTTTGCAGACTACGGTTTTAACAAATCGCACGCTGCAGCTTATTCTGTAGTTGCTTATCGTACTGCTTATTTAAAGGCTAACTACCCCGCTGAATTTATGGCAGCTAACTTAACTAACGAGATGAACAACCCCGATAAGTTTAGTCAATACTTAAGCGAAACTAAACAAATGGGACTAGAGATTACTCCCCCTTCAATTAACGAAAGTGAGCGTCAATTCACAGTTGTTGATGGTAAAATTATTTATGGACTACAAGGTATTAAGAACGTTGGTGAGGCTGCTGTTGAATCTATTTTAGCTGAGCGAAGAAAAAATGGCCCTTACACAGATTTCTTAGATTTCCTTTATCGTAGTGAACCTCGTGCCTTAAACTCAAAACTCTTAGAGTCTTTAGTTTTAGCTGGCTCTTTTGATAAACTAGGGGTAAATAGACCCACCTTGATGGCAAACTTGGAGATGGCTTTAAAGTATGCTCAAAGAAGGCAGCAAAGTAGTGCCTTTGGACAAGCAAGTTTGTTTGATGCTGAGCAAGAGAAAGAGATGGAGAGCTTTGAGATGGAGGTAGTTAGTGATACAACCCTGTTAGAGAAGCTTGAAAAAGAGAAACAGCTTTTAGGATTTTATGTTAGTGGACACCCAATGGATCTATATCGTCCAATATGGGAAAAGGTTGTTAAAGTTAATCTTAAAGATGAGAATAAAATTCCAACTTCTAGAGCTGTTACTTTAGTAGCAATGGTCACTAACTTAAAAGAGATTACAACAAAACGGGGCAATGGCGATCGAATGGCCTTTATTGAACTTACCGACTTTAATGGTAGTGTTGAAGCTGTGGCTTTCCCAAAGACTTGGAGCGATATTGGGCCCAATTTAAAAGTTGACTCTATTTATGGGATCAATGGTAAGTTTGAAAGGCGCCAAGATAAACTCTCTTTTATAATTGATTCAATAGTTGATCCCGACACCTTAGAACCCACCACTTACAAAGAGGCCCATATTCTACTAATTGAAGATCTTTGTGATCACAACACCCTAAAGTCTGTCTTAGATACTTGTATCACCTACAGTGGCCCTTGCGCTTTAAAAATACACCTAGTTAAAAACTATGAAAAAGTGGCTTCAAAAGAGGTTTCTCAAGTAATTAAGGCGGGAAGAGAGTTCTCTGTAGAGTGTAACGATGAATTTATTAAGAGCTTAAAAGAGCACCACGCTGTTGGTGATATCTGGTTCAATTAAGGAGGTCTGAGATGGCACAATTTGCCCGAATAGCTAGCACACTACTTTCTATTTTCAACATCTTAATTGTTGTTAGAGTTGTTTTAACTTGGACGAGTGCCAATCGTCCTAAATCTGAATTTGAAAATTTATTGAGCTCGATAGTGGACCCCTACTTAAACTTCTTTAGATCTTTTAATTTATTTAATCGAGGAGTGCTCGATTTTACCCCTCTAGCTGCAATTATCTCAGTCTCCCTTGTTCAAAGAATCTTCTATGCCCTTTCACTAACTAGAAAGTTCTCATTCAACTACCTAATTGCAACAATCATTGAAGTTCTTTGGAGTGGTGTAGGCTCTCTAATATTGGGTATTTTAATCATCTTGTTAGGGGTAAGACTCTATTTCACTTACCGAAGAAGTCCCAACACAATTACCTATATCGCAATCTTAGACTCTTGGCTAAAAGAGCCCCTTAATTTTATTCATAGATCTTTTTACAAAGGGGAAGAAGTTAGCGATCGCAACCTCTTATGGACTGCTTTAGGAGTTGCTATTGCTTTATACATTCTGCTCTCTTTATTGATTGGGTATCTAATTTCTCTACTAATGTAGGAGTTTTAAAGTGCTCATCAGAGAGTTCAATCAACCAGTTACAACACTTAAAGGAGTTGGCAAACAACTCAGCTTATCTTACGAAAAGCTCTCTGTTTACACACTAGCAGATCTACTACTACTTTCCCCACGTACTTACGAAGATCGTCTAACAATAAAACCTCTAGGTGAAGTAAATGAGGGGGAGTATGCAAATACAAAAGTTAAAGTAGTAGAACACTCCTATTTTGGTGGTTTTGGTAAAAAGACCCTCAAAGTTACTGTAGTAGATATCTCTTCTTCTATTCCAACTAAAGCCTCCTTGCTTTGTTTTGGAAGAAACTTTTTAGAGCGTGTTTTAACTGTTGGTAAAACTTTCTATTTATGGGGCCAATTTAATATCAACTACAAAGAACTTCAAAGCTCTCAATTTGAGATGACTTTGTTAAATGAGGATGGTTCTATGCCCCCCTCATTTGGAAAGTTACTCCCCATTTACCCCCTTTCTAGCTCTTTAACGCAAAAGATTATTAGACGCGATGTCTCTTCAGCTTTAAAATTAATTAGCTCTTTTGATGAAGAACTTCCAATTAGCTTAATTGAAAAATACTCACTTTACACTATTGATCAAGCTATTAGGAATTTACACTTTCCCTCTTCAACTGAAGCTGCCACTAAAGCTCACAATACTTTAGCTTTTATAGAGCTTTTTTATCTTCTTTTTATAAACAGACAAAAAAGTTTTTTAAAAAGTAGCAAGAAGTTTACTGGTGAATTTAGTTTATCTAAGTTGCAACAAAACTTTTTACAAAGCCTCCCCTTTGAATTAACTGTTGATCAAAAAAGGGTTTTAAAAGAGATCTCTATAAATTTAAAAGAGGGGGGAATGAACCGCCTTTTACAAGGAGATGTTGGTTCAGGAAAAACCTTAGTTGCGTGGCTCACCGCTTTACAGGTTATTGAGAAAAATGAACAAGTTGCTTTTATGGCACCAACAGAGTTATTGGCACGCCAACACGCTGAACAAGCTGCTTTGTGGCTAGAGCCTTTTGGCATCAGGGTCGCTTTTTTAACAGGCTCTGTTGTACAAAGTAGAAAAAAACTTCTTCTAGAAGCTTTAAAGGAAGGGGACATTGATATCATAATTGGAACACATGCCCTCTTTTCAACCGATGTGAAGTTCAAAAACTTAAGTTACATAATCATTGATGAGCAACACCGCTTTGGAGTAGCACAAAGAGTTAGTTTGGTTAAAAAAAGTAGATCACCCGACTTACTTTTAATGAGTGCCACCCCAATTCCCCGCTCTTTGGCACTAACCTTATTTGGAGATTTAAACATCTCAACAATTAAAAGTATGCCCCATGGAAGATTGCCAGTAACAACCTATTTAGTTGCTAATGAAAGTAGAGAGCGGATGTACAAAGCAATTGGAGTTGAATTTGAACGAGGTCATCAAGCCTATTTTGTTTACCCAAGAATTGACGATCAAGGAGAATCAACACTGCGCGATGTTGAATCTATGTACCAATTTTTGAAAAAAACTTATCCCAATGTTCCTTCTAAACTTATCCACAGCCGTCTCCCAGAAGAACAAAAAGTGGAAATTTTAAAAGAGTTTAGAGAGAACAAGTTGGCCTATTTAGTTTCAACAAGTGTTGTTGAAGTTGGTATCGATGTTCCCACTGCCACTTGTATGGTGATTGAGCATGCTGAACGCTTTGGCTTAGCTGCACTTCATCAGCTTAGAGGAAGAGTGGGACGCTCTTCTTTACAATCTTATTGCTTTTTAGTTTACGAAGAGCCTTTGAGCGATGAGGCAAAAAAAAGGTTGATGGTGATGAAAGAATCTACTGATGGATTTTTTATCGCTGAACAAGATCTATTAATAAGGGGACCTGGAGAAGTTACAGGACTTAAGCAATCGGGCTTTTTAAAGCTCCGCTTTGCTTCAATAACAAATGATCAAGAACTTTTAGAACTCTCTAAAGAGGCAGTAGATGCTATTTTAGCAACCGACCCCTATTTAGATAATCATCAAAACAAAGAGATACGAAACGTCTTATTAAAAGCTCCCCCTTTTAGTGAAAATCACATCAACAGTTAACCTTTATCTCTTTTTATTATAATGTAGGTTGTATGAGAATTTCTGGTGGAATTTACAAAGGGAGAAAGATTGTTTGTCCTGTTGGGATTATTCGCCCAGCGATGGAAAAAATGAGAGAATCATTGTTCTCTATCCTTAGCGACATTACAGATCTTAGCTTTTTAGATCTTTTTAGTGGAAGTGGATTGGTTGGAATTGAGGCAGCTTCAAGAGGTGCCTCTTTAGTTCATCTAGTTGAACTTGATCGCAAAAAGAAAAAGACAATTTTACAAAATATCGATTTTGTAGAGAGCGATATAAAGTTGTTTTCAACAGATGTCTTGCGCTTTTTACCGCAAGCCAAAATTAGTTACGACATTGTTTATGCCGATCCCCCTTTCCCAATGTCCAATAAACTTAAGATTGCCCGCTTAGTTGATAAACATAAAGTTCTTAAGCCCAACTCCTTTTTCATAATCCACTACCCCTCTGAAGAGCAAAAACTGTGGCCTGAAGAGATAGGGAATTTGAAATTTCATGATGAGAGAAAGTATGGACGCTCTTTACTTAGATTTTATATTAATGAGGATAAGTGATGGAAATCGTTGATGGTGTTTTCAAAGATGTAGTTAGAATTAGTAGTCATGAAGTTGATCAGCAAAACTCAATTCACCCCTCTGTTTACTTGCTGATGATGCAAGAGGCTGCAGGTTTTCATGCTTATCAAAAGAACTTGAGTATCCCTCAACTTATGAAAGAGGGAAAAACTTGGGTTGTCACTAGAACAAAAATGGAAATTTACAACTACGTTGGGTGGCCTAACTCAATTAACTTAGAGACTTGGCCCCAAAAACCGTGGAGATTTTATTTTCCTAGAGTTTGTAGGGTAAGCCATCCTGAAGTAGGGGCCCTTTTCACCTCTTTATCACAATGGGTAATAATGGATTTAGAAACTCAACGCCCTATTAAACCTCAACAAATTAACTTTATGAAGGCCCCAGTCAAAGAACCAATTGAGGTAAATCCAGATTTGGGAAGAAAGATCAGATTTGACAAAGAGTCGTATGATAAGATTATCACCTACAATCCAACTATCATGTATGAGGATAGCGACTTAAATCAACACATAAATAACGTCATCTATTTTAAGTGGATGTTAGACTCACTCGATTTCTCTTTTAGAGAGAGTCACAAGTTAGTTGAACTCGACATCTCCTACTTAGCTCAAGCTTACAACACAGATAAAATTGAAGTTTTAACTGCAACTGCCTCTTTAGATGAGTTAATACTACACCACCAAGTTTCCAATAAAGAGAACAAAGTTCTCTCTGTTGCTTCTACTAAGTGGGTCTCTCACTCTTAGTAGTGGGGAGGTTTTTCAAAGGGTAAAGAGGTGTTGTCCAATTTCCCCTCTTCAATTTTATTCTCTATTTTCTTAAGCCGCTCTTTTAAAAACTGTATCTCTTTAGTTTGATCAATGAGTAGCTCATTAAGTGTTGCCAATGCTTCTTCAAGATAAGTTATTTTAATTTCTAGACTAATTAGATCATTATCTGCCACCTAGTTTCTCCTTTTAAATGCATTAAATAACACAATCAGTTTTGCTACAAGAGTATACATGGTATACTTTGGCAACTTGTTGCATTTTGGTGCAACTTTAAAAGGGGATTTTAATGAAAGGAGAGAGGGTCGTTCAATTAAACTTACTCTTACACTCCCACCCTGAGGGGTTGAGGCGAGCAGAGATTGCACGCAGATTAGGAGTGCACAGATCTACTATTAGTCGTTACATCGAAAAACTTAAAGAACATATCGATATTTATGAAGAGAACCACTTAATTAAAATAAGGGGCAACAGTGAAGATGAAAACATCTCTTTAAGTTTATATGAATCTTTAGCTTTTAACCTCTCTGCTGAAAAATTGGCAACCAACAGTGAATTCCAAAATCCCCACTTAGCTAGTGGTTTAAGAAAGATTGCCATGAATATGCGCTCCTATGCCCCTACAATTTCTGATAACATCCTAAATTTAGCTGAGTCAATTGATCAGCAACTTTATAAAAAAGGCTCTAGTGACGATAAATTCAACACTGTTTTAGAAGTTTTAATCGACAGTTGGGTCTCAGGTAAAATGGTTCGCTTAAATCACATCCTTGAAGATAAAGAAGTTGAGACTGAATTTGCCCCCTACTTCATTGGCTTTAGAGAAGATGAGAGTGGGCGAAACCCAATCAGTGTAACTGGGCGCTTACGCCACACCGCTGAAATTACAACAATTGATATCACCTCAATCTCTTCGGCAACTATTATTAACCAAACTTATACTATCCCTGATAACCTTAAACCATTTCAAAAAGGTCCAACTAAAGAATCTTACGATAGTATTGACTTCATCCCCCTTGTTTTAAAAATAAAAGAACAATCGGCTTTGAACTCGTTTAGAGCGATAAACTATAAATCTATTAGGTATGAAAAAAATGAGCAAGGTCAGTTGTTTTGTTATATTGAGGCAGAAAACTCAATCGAACTATTTTTAAGATTGATTCAATGTGGAGATGCTGTAGAAGTTTTAGAACCTAAGAGTTTTAGAAAAAAGTTTGTTGCAATGTTGCAAAATATTTTAAAGAACTACCTCCCAGAGCCCTAATTTGACTGTTTTTTGTTGCATTTTACTTTATACCACGATATCCTAGAGTACCAAGATTCCATATGGAGGAAGAGAATGAAAAGGTACGTATGTGATTTATGTGGGTACATTTACGACCCAGCAGAAGGCGATCCCGATAATGGCGTTCAACCAGGAACAGCATTTGAAGATTTACCAGAAGATTGGGTTTGCCCACTTTGTGGCGCAGCACAATCAGACTTCTCAGTTGAGGAGTAACTCACTCACACACTAAACGGGGCCGAATCTTTTCGGCCTTTTTTTATTCTTAATTCAATCTGATTGATTCACGAGCGATTGCATCTTGCAATCGCTGCTCCTCAGTTATAATTATTGGGGACTCTTTAATAAACAATACTCCTAACAGCGAAGCAAACAACAATCCAACAGACAATATTAAAAGGTGCTCAACATAAGCTCCCCCCATGTAGTTGATGTACATCAAAAATGGGATCGCTAAAAGGTGTCCACCCATTAACAAAACTCCGTGTGAAGAGGACTCTTGAACAGGAGAGCTTAACTCTGAGGCGTATTGGAACCCTAGTGGAATTGCACTTTGAAAGAAAAAGCCCAAGATAAACAAGCCTAAGTGGGCTAACAATATGTGGTTGTATCTACTAACAATAATAAGTGGGATGAAAGCAAATAGTAGTACTCCTCCAAAAATTCCCAACATACAAATCACAAAAAACAGTTTTCTTTTTTTAAAATAATCGGAGGCTAAAGGAATTAATAGCGAACCTAAGGCACCTCCAATTAAAAAGACTATTCCTAAAACACCTGCAGAGGTCTCTATCCCAATGAAGGCACTTAAAGTATCAATTTTAATTATAAAGATGTTGTACAAAGCCCACACCAAAGAGAAAACTCCTATAAAGCCTCCCATGTGCTTTTTCCTTAAAAGAAGGTTAAAGGAGACCACATAGCTTTGTAGTTTAAATGGCTCTTTAGAAGGGGGTGTTAAAGGTTTCTCTTTAAAGAAGAAAAGAACAATAATTGAGGCAACTCCGTTAAATATCCCCAACCACAACAATAAACTCTCTATCCCTTGTCCATAAGAGGGACTATTAGGATCAGTTACTACAGATAGTGGTGCTATAATTAAAACTAAAGCTAAACCTAAATATTGACTTAAAGAGACTAAACCAGTTGCAAAACCCCTCTCTCTAAGGGGAAACCAGCGCGATACTACCAACGTTACGTTGTTCATTATTGCACTGTATGAGATAGACAACCCAACTTGGGCAAAAACTATTATCCAAAAAGAGTGCGCTCCAAAGCCTTTTAAAAAGCTAAAGAATGCTAAAGCTATGGCACTGTAACGGAGTGTCCACTTTAAACTCACCTTAGTCACTACCCAAGAAATTGGTATCGACACTACCACAAAGGCAACAAGGTGAATTAAAGTCAATAAGTCGGGACCTACAAATGAGTTTGATGTAGTGTTGAGATTGTAATAGGAGGCAACAACACGTGAAATTGGGGCCAATGCTAGCCATTGCATTTCAGATGCCATCACAACAGCCATTAGTGCTGCTAAAACAACCCATCTATATCTATATACTCGAATGCCTCTCATAACGTATCATAGTATACCACGAATATTAAATTTGGAGATTAAAATGGATTCAACTATTGAACTACTATTAAACAGAAGAACTCACCGCTCTTTTAAAGATCAACCAATATCTAAAGAGCACTTAAAAATCTTAAAAGAGGCTACCTTAAGAGCTCCAACTGCAGGGAACATGCTCTTATACTCAGTCATCGAAGTTAAAGATCAAAAGAAAAAAGAGTTGCTCGCTGAATATTGTGACGATCAAAGCTTTATTGCAAAAGCTCCTTTAGTTTGGCTTTTTGTAAGTGATGCTCGCAAGTGGGCAAACTATTACAAACTAAGTGGATCAATTGAAAAGGGCTTAAAAGAGGGAATTGAATTTAGAAATCTTGGAGCTGGAGATCTATTATTAGCAAACAGCGATGCCATAATAGCAGCTCAAAGTAGCGTTGTCGCTGCTGAAGCTTTAGGTATTGGCTCTTGTTACATTGGTGATATCTTAGAAGAGTATGAGAAAGTAAAAGAGCTTTTTGAACTTCCTAAGTATGTCTCTGTGGCAACACTAGTAGTTTATGGGTACCCCAAATCGACTGCTCCCCTTTTAGAAAAATCTATTCGCCCCCCTAGTGAATCTGTTTTTATGGAAGATCGTTACTTTGATTTTGGTCTTAAAGAGTTAGAGGTTGCTTATGGAAAACAAGAAGAGAAATTGAGAAGACAAAAAAGGCTCCCTTTTGAAAATCAGGGAACTATTAGTGATTACTTCTACTTCAGAAAACATATTAGTGAGTTTATGGAGGAGATGAATCGCTCTTCTAAAGAGCTGATTAAAGATTGGATAGATCTTGAGTAATTAAAAGGACCACCTTGCGGTGGTCCTCACTTTTTAGTTCATTACTTCGCCAACATCTTGGTAGAATTTCATCCTCTGTTTAGCATCGGCTTCTGCCCTTTCAAAGAGCTCATCTGCTTGAGATGGGTTGGTTTTGTAAAGTGAAGAGTACCTTCTCTCCCCTTTAATAAACTCTTGGTAATCACCACTAACGGTTCTTACGTCCCAGCTGAAGCGCTTACCTTCCTCTAAGGAGGGGTTATATCTAAATAGTGGCCAGTAGCCAGAATCGACAGCATTCTTCATTGTTACTTGGCTCTTCATCATATTGATACCGTGGTTAATACATGGTGCATAAGCGAATACGATTGAAGGTCCATCAAATGCAACTGCTTCTTGAAGTGCTTTTTGTGTTTGGAGGCGGTTAGCACCCATTGCGATTGATGCAACGTAAACATTTTGATAGCTCATCATCATGAAAGCCATGTTCTTTTTACTGTTTTGCATTCCAGCAGTTGCAAATTTTGCAACAGCTGCAATTGGGGTTGATTTAGAAGCTTGCCCACCAGTGTTGGAGTAAACCTCTGTATCTAAGACTAAGATGTTAACGTTCTTTCCAGATGCGACTACGTGGTCAAGTCCACCAAATCCGATGTCGTATGCCCAACCATCTCCACCAATAATCCAAACTGTCTTTTCACTTAAATAATCTTTAAGTTCAACAACTTTTCTTAAAGCTGCTTTGGTCTCAGCACTTTTGGCTGCTTTAACAGCTTCATCCAATAGAGCTTGGGTCTCATTTTGAGCTACGATTGAAGCATCAGTTTGATCATCCCACAATTCGATGTTCTTAGCTAAAGCTGCTGCAAGAGCATCAGTTGTACCAGCTTTTAAAACTCTGTCGATGGCACTTCTAAGTTGTCTTCTATTAGAATCAACTGCTAATCTCATTCCTAAACCATACTCTGCGTTGTCCTCAAAGAGGCTGTTACCCCAAGCGGGACCTCTTCCATCACTACGTTTTGCGTATGGAGTTGTTGGGAATGTACCACCATAAATTGAAGAACACCCTGTTGCGTTAGCAGCAATCATTCGATCTCCACTAATTTGAGTTACAAGCTTAATGTAGGGGGTCTCTCCACACCCTGCACAAGCACCCGAGAACTCAAATAGGGGCTTTCTGAATTGCATTCCTTTAATGGTGTTAATTGAAACTCCATCAATGACATCATCTTCGAGCTCTTCAAAGAATTCAGCGTTGATAGTTTCACCAGCATCGCGCTCAACTTGAATTGGGCTAAACTTAAGAGATTTTTCTTTTGTAGGACAGGTTTCAATACAAACACCACATCCTTGACAATCTTCAGGATAAACTTGGATCTTAAATCTTAAGTCGCGATCATTTTTAGTATTAGATTTTAGAGTTTTGAAGCTCTCTGGAGCATTTTCTAAATCTTTTGGATCAATTTGTTTTGCCCTAATAGCAGCGTGAGGACAAGATTGTACACACTGGTTACACTGGATACAGTGCTCATTTAGCCAGTGAGGAACAAATGGGGCAACTCCCCTCTTTTCTAATTTAGCTGTATTAGTTGGAAGGCTTCCATCAAATGACATCTTTGAAACTGGAATATCGTTTCCTTTTAGGTGCATGATTGGCTCAATAACATCTTTAGCAAAAGCATCTGCATTTTCAGGAATAAGTTTTTTAGGAACATAAGATGCACCAACAGCAGAAGGAATCTTAACCTCTTGAAGAGCATCAGATGCCCCATCAACAGCGGCCCAGTTCATATTAACAATATCTTCACCTTTGGTCCCAAAGGTATCTTTAATAGCACTCTTAATTAGAGCAATAGCCTCTTCTTCAGGGAAAATCCCTGAAATCTTAAAGAAGGCTGCTTGCATGACTGTGTTAATTCTTGTCCCTAAGCCAACCTCTTCAGCAATCTTCAAAGCATCGATGTTGTAGAACCTAATCTTTTTGTCGATAATTTGTTGTTGCTCTTGTGCTGTTAGGTGCTCAAATACCTCTTCAGAGGGGATTTGAGAGTTAAGTAAGAATACTCCACCTTTTTTAAGGGGTTTTAACATGTCATAACGCCCAATGTAAGCAGGGTTGTGACATGCAACAAAGTCGGCGTTGTCAATTAGCCATGGCATATTAACTGAGCTCTTTCCAAATCTAAGGTGACTGATTGTAATACCACCAGATTTTTTAGAGTCGTATGAGAAGTATGCTTGAGCATTCATCTCGGTGTTCTCACCAATAATTTTAATTGAGTCTTTGTTAGCTCCAACTGTTCCATCAGAACCAAGTCCCCAGAACATACAAGAAACTGCATCTTTGGGTGTAACGTCTAAGTTCTCTTTCAAAGGAATGGAGAGCTTTGTTACGTCGTCGTTGATTCCAACTGTGAAGTTGTGCCAAGCACCTTCGTTGAGGTGATCAAAAACTGCTTTAGCATGTGTTGGTGTAAAGTCTTTACTTGACAATCCGTAGCGACCACCAATAACAGAGATGCCTGTTCTTCCCATTTGGGCTAAAGCGGTAACAACGTCTAAGTATAATGGCTCGCCAATAGAACCTGGCTCTTTAGTGCGATCCATAACTGCAATCTTTTTAACAGACTCTGGAATAGCCGCAACAAAGTCTTTTGCACTAAATGGGCGATAGAGGCGAACTTTAAGAACCCCAACTTTCTCCCCATTCTTATTTAGGTAATCACTTACCCACTCAAATGTATCGAGAGCACTACCCATTGCAATGACAACTCTATCTGCATCAGCTGCCCCTACATAATCAAATAGGTGGTACTGACGACCAGTAATCTTTGCAACTTTGTCCATGTACTCTTGAACAATAGAGGGAGTTGCATCGTAGTATTTGTTAACTGTCTCTCTTCCTTGGAAGTAGACGTCTTCATTTTGAGCTGCAACTTTAAGCATTGGCTTTTCAGGTCTTTGAGCGCGAGAGCGGAACTGTTCAATATACTCAGGCTCAACTAAGCTTTGCATCTCGTCATAGGTGATTTCTTCAACCTTTTGAATCTCATGACTTGTTCTAAAACCGTCAAAGAATGAGAGGAAAGGTACTTGAGACTTTAATGTTGCAAGGTGGGCAACAAGGGCCAAGTCCATTGTTTCTTGGATACTTGCTGCAGCAGTCATTGCAAAACCTGTATTACGACAACTCATTACGTCTGAGTGGTCCCCAAAAATGGATAACGATTGAGCTGCTAAAGAACGAGCTGAAACGTGGAATACAGTTGGAAGCATCTCTCCTGCGATTTTGTGCATGTTAGGAATCATTAAAAGAAGACCCTGACTAGCAGTAAAGGTCGTTGTTAAAGCACCTGCAACTAAAGAGCCATGAACAGCACCGGCAGCACCAGCTTCCGATTGCATCTCCATTATGTCGACACGCTCTCCTTCTAGGTTTTTTCTTCCTACACTTGCCCAAGAATCGGCATATTCTCCCATGGGAGAAGAGGGGGTGATGGGATAGATAGCTGCGACGTCACTAAAGGCATACGCCACGTGAGCGGCCGCGGTATTCCCGTCGATAGTAACCATTTTCTTGTTACCCATATTGACACTCCATTGAAATTGTATTTACCTGCAGTTCTGTTAAAAACTACAACTATTTGCGCATAACACTACCCTGTATAGAGCACTATACAGGGTATTAATTACCTTATTCACTATACCTTAATCAACGAGTGTTTGCAACCTTTTGCTTTGTTAACTTTTTTTAGTTAACACTCACTGTAGCCACAAGAAAAGCACTTTCTGCACCCTTCTATGTTCATAAATGTTCCGTTTCCACAAACTGGGCAAATATCAGCAACAGCGCTAGAGGAGCTTGTTCCCCCTAAATCTAAATCGAGTTGTTTTGTTGCATCTGCGACATCTTCCTCATCTGGAAGCATTGGGTATTCACGATCTCCGTTTTCAATGCCTAAATGCTCTTCTAAAACTTGAGAAACTGCATCGGGAAGTGACATTACTCGATTCTTACCAAATCCCATTGGACGCCCACTACCAATACCTCTAAGTTGAGCAATAACGTTTTGGGCCCTTTGAGTTGGTGTTAATGGGGAGGGCATCCTTAAAATAAGACTAATTAAGCGCCCTAACCCCTCTGCATCAGCAGAGACATCTGAACCAACTTTGGCAACGTTGATAAAGACCTCAAAAGGATCGCCCCCCTCTTTAGAGGCATCACTGTTGATTGTGATGTAAGCAGTCCCAATTGGAGTTGCCTTTCTATAAGTTGTTCCGTGTAGAACTGTTGAACGGACTCGTGCCTTTGGTTGTTCAACAATGATTGGTTCCTCTTTTTTCTCATCTTCTTTCTTTTTGGCAATGAGAACTTGGCTATCACGAGATCCATCTCGGTAGGTTGTTCCCCCCTTACACTTCAAATCGTATAGAAGTTCAAACAGATCTCCTGTTTGTTCTACAGTGTAATCGTTTGGAGTATTACCTGTTTTAGAGATACTTGAATCGACCCACCTTTGAATTGCAGCTTGAACTTTTACGTGTCCTTCTGGAGCCAAGTCCATAGCAGTTACAAAAAATGGGGGAATTTCTTTATTTGGGTTTGCCTTAATCCATTCATCATAAACAGCAACTCTTTCAACGTTAGAGCCCATTCTACCAACTCGCTCCCACTCCCAGAAATAGTAAGGTTCAATTCCGGTACTTGTTCCAACCATGGTTCCAGTTGTCCCTGTAGGAGCTTGAGTTAACAAGGTGACGTTTCTAATCCCTTTCTTCCTAATATATTCACGTACCTCTTCAGGCATCTCTAACATAAAACCGCTTTGTAAAAACTTCTCTACATCCAAAAGGGGGAAAGATCCTTTCTCCTCAGCTAAATCGGCACTCTCTTTGTAAGCTTCAATTGAGATGAATTTATAAAGTTTGTCGATAAATTTAAGTGAGTCGTCACTTCCATAGGCAAGTTCCAACTTAATTAACATATCGGCAAGACCCATTGTCCCTAGCCCAACTCTCCGCTCCGATAGTTGTTGCTCTTTATTCTCATCGTAGAAGTAGGGGGTATCGTCAATGACGTTGTCTAAAAAGCGGATTGAGCCGCGCACTGTTCGCCCAAGATCATCCCACAACACCTCTTTGTCTTTAACAAATTGAGATAAGTTAATTGAACCTAAGTTACAAACTCCCCAAGGAGGAAGTCCTTGTTCTCCACAAGGGTTGGTACACTGAATTGAGCTGTAGTACCAAGAGTTTGACATTCTGTTGTATTGGTCGATAAAAAAGACTCCAGGTTCAGCAGAGGCCCAAGCACTCTCAACTATTGAGTTCCAAATATCTTTTGCTTTATGAGTTTGATAAGGGATAACTTTTTTCCCCATTGATTGCCATCTTTGAAGATCTCCATCCCACTTTTCGTTGTACTCAGGATCTGAAGTGTCAGGAAAGTATGTTGTCCACTCCCCATCAGAACGAACTGCATCCATAAAGTCATCGGTAATACCAACACTTATGTTTGCATTAACAATTTTATCCATCTCTCTTTTAGAGGTGATAAAATCTAAGATGTCGGGGTGCCAAATATTTAAAATGAGCATCAAAGCTCCCCGCCTTGAGCCCCCTTGCTCAATCAAACCAGTAACAAAAGAGAAAAGTGCTCCCCATGAAACAGAACCACTAGAGCGTCCATTTACCCCTTTTACGTAGGCGTGTTTGGGTCTAAGAGATGAAAGGTTAATTCCCACCCCTCCACCGCGCGACATAATTTCAGTCATTTGCCCTAAGGAGGTGATAATCCCGCCTCTGCTATCTTTTGGGGAGGGGATAACGTAACAGTTAAAATAGGTTAGATTTTGATCAGTTCCTGCTCCAGTTAATATTCTTCCACCTGGGACAAATTTCCAATCATCTAAAAGCCACTTAAACTCTTTTTCCCACTTTGTACGAACCTCTTTTTTCTCTTGTTTTGCAATTCCTTTTGCAACACGACTAAGCATTTGATCGGGGGAGGTCTCAATTGGTTTATCTACATACTCACGAGTAGATTCAACTAATGAACCATCTTCAAGTTCTACTTTTATATCGTCCCCTTTAATTTCTGTTACTTTACCAATTTCTCGTTGCCCTGTTTGTGGGTTACTAACAGCAACAACTAAATCCCCAATTGCTAAAGTATCTTTTTTGCCATCTTTTAAAGCGTAACGATCTAGAAATATCTTTCTCCCTAACGGTGATAACGTACTTTTTTCTATAGCCATCTATGTGCTCCCCAATTCCTATTCACAAATTTTGCCCCCTGATGGAGGCAAAGTTAACCATAGCATACTAATTACTAAAACACAACAATAGATAGCGTAGTTCGTGTTCTACGACACTACATATGGTGTAGTTATATAACTTTTATGGCAGTTCAATATCGCCAATTGTCGCACACACTGTGTACAACAATTGAGTTAAACTGTCGTAATCACCTAATGATATTAACGAGTAAGGAGAGTGGGCATACCTCACTGGAACCCCCACGACAATAGTTGCAATTCCTTTGTGGGCAAGAGCTAGTTGAGAAGCATCAGTACCCCCACCTCGACGAACTGCAATCTGATTAGCAAGCTTATTTTCTTTAGAAATCTTCTTAATCAGTGTAACTAAAGTGGGATTTGAGATGTGCGTTGGATCAAATGCTCGGTAATGGAAACCTTTACCCATAATTGTCTGTTTTTCTAAACCACTGGATGGAGAATCGTCGGCAGGGGCCCCTTCAACAATAACAGCAACATCGGCTTTAAGGTAGTTACTTAAAACTTTAGCCCCTCTAGTGCCAACCTCTTCTTGGACAGTAAAAGCAAGAATAAGAGTTGATTCAATAGGGTATTTTACTACTGCATGGGCTAATTCAATCATTGCAGCAACTCCCACCCGATCATCAAATGCTTTTGACATTACGGTATTGCTTACTTCATTGTAGTGAAAGTTAGTTGTAGGTACTGCAATAGTGCCAACCTCTATTTTAAAACTTTCAGTTACATCTTTGATGCTAGTAGCACCAATGTCGATGTAAAGAGAGTCAACTTCAACTTTTGCATCACCTTTTTTATAGTGGGGAGGAATTTGACCAATAACTCCAGGTATCTTTTGCCCATCGCTGTTTATTAAAGTGACTGCAGTTGTTGGAAGGCTCTCTACAACCCACCCTCCCAAAGTGACAAATCTTAAAAAGCCCCCCTCAATGATGTTGCTTACCATAAAGCCAATCTCATCTTGGTGAGCTGCTAAGACAACTTTTTTGGAATCTTTTTTTGTCCCCTCAATCTCACATAGTATGTTTCCAATTGAGTCGGTTGTAATTTCACCAACGCCTTGTAGGTGTTTTTTTATTATTTCACCCACCTCATGTTCAAAACCACTAGGGCCTGTTGCCAAAGTGAGCTCTTTTAATAGTTCTACCGATTTATTCATACCTAGAGTATAAAAAAGAGCACCCCCTTAAACAAGAGAGCGCCCCAATTAATTTTAACTATTAATTAATAGCCAAGCTCGATCATTGCATCGGCAACTTTCTTAAAGCCTGCGATGTTAGCACCTTTAGCATAGTTGATGTAACCATCTTTATCGGTTCCCTCTTTAACGCAAGACTCGTGAATATTTTTCATGATTGCGTGTAAGCGGGCGTCAACTTCTTCAGCTTCCCAGCTGAGTTTAAGGGCGTTTTGGCTCATCTCTAAACCAGAAACTGAAACACCACCAGCGTTAGCTGCTTTACCAGGACCAAAAGGGATCTTTTGAGCAATGAAATAGCTCATTGCATCAGCTTGGCAACCCATGTTAGATGTCTCAACAACATACTTAACACCATTGGCAACTAAAGCTTTTGCATCCTCTAAAGAGAGCTCGTTTTGAATTGCACAGGGGAATGCCATATCTACTGGAACTTCCCATGGTTTTTTGTTTGCAACAAATTTTGCACCAAATTTTGCAGCATAAGGGGCAACAACGTCGTTGTTACTTGTTCTCAGTTGAACCATGTACTCCCATTTTTCTGGAGTATTGATTCCATTAGCGTCATAGATATATCCGTCTGGTCCACTAATTGTAACAACTTTTGCTCCTAACTCAGAAGCTTTCATAACAGCACCCCAAGCAACGTTACCAAATCCAGAAATAGCAACTGTTTTTCCTTCAAAGGTGTCGTTGTGAGCTTTTAACATCTCATTAGCGAAGTACATTGTACCAAAGCCTGTTGCTTCAGGTCTAAAAATGGACCCACCCCATTTGCGACCTTTACCAGTTAAAACACCAGTGTTTTCATCGCGAAGGCGTTTGTATTGACCATAGAGGTAACCAATCTCACGAGCACCAACACCAATGTCCCCAGCAGGAACGTCAGTTTCAGGACCAATATATTTTTGTAACTCTGTCATATAGGAGCGGCAGAAACGTAAAATTTCGTTGTTTGATTTTCCTCTTGGGTTAAAATCAGCTCCACCTTTACCACCACCCATAGGAAGTGTTGTGAGGCTGTTTTTGAATGTTTGCTCAAAAGCTAAGAACTTTAAAGAACCTAAAGTAACTGATGGGTGGAATCTAATTCCCCCTTTGTATGGGCCTAATGTGTTGTTGAATTGAACACGATACCCGCGGTTAACTTGAACATCGCCATTGTCATCTTCCCACTCAACTTTGAATATGAAAGTGCGATCTGGCTCTGTAATTCTCTCTAAAATTTTACCATTAACGTATGAAGGATTATCGTTTACAACATCAATAATCGACTCGATAACCTCGGTTGCAGCTTGGATGAATTCTGGCTCGCCAGGGTTGCGACGCTCTAATTCAGCCATAAAATCTTCTAGTTTGTACATAATGTACCCCTCCTATTTTTTTTAAAAACACAAAATTGGAGGCAACGGATAGTCGCCTCTAAGTAAGTGTAAACCCCTTTTACCCTTCTGTCAACAAACATTCTTTGATTTGCTTAATTATTATCTCATATATTTGTGGATACAGAAGTTTGACCCCCTCTCATTTGAGATAATATAAATTTAAGGAGCCTGTATTGCTATTAGCTAAATCACATGGGAGGCAAAGAAGTCCCAAAGTGGATCTGATGGAGGTTCTGCTGTTAAAGTTATTTCCTCTTTTCTTACAGGGTGGATAAATGAGATATAGCGGGCATGAAGATGGATTCCTTTATCTTTGTTTGCCCTATTAAAGCCATACTTTAAATCCCCTTTAATGCAAATTCCCAAGTTTGCTAATTGGGCTCTTATTTGGTGATGCCTTCCAGTTAAAAGTTCAATCTCTAAAAGGAAGAAATTGTCACTAGTGGAGAGCACTTGGTAATTTAATTTGGCCAACTTTGATCCTTTTGTTTTCTCACTAACAACAAAAGATTTATTCT
>Ga0265293_10001278_pt1 | contig 55445 bp, 50 predicted proteins | sample Munlanlewell138R_FD_192505 | JGI IMG/M metagenome (GOLD analysis project Ga0265293, IMG submission 192505) | Leachate microbial communities from a municipal landfill in Southern Ontario, Canada - Leachate well 138R | ecosystem: Engineered > Solid waste > Landfill > Unclassified | place: Canada... | reverse complement strand
AACGCGGACAGTTCCGTATAGTTAACCAGGGGTTGAATGATCAGATTCAGGATCTGCAACACCGGCTCGCCCAGGCTGAGTTGAGAGCGTCCGAGCTATTCGACGTCAACGCGCAGTTACAACGAAATGCCGATAAATTAAAACAAGCCAATGCGGCGCTAAATAGCGACTTGAACGCAAAGATAGAAGATATCCAGAACCTGGAACACGAGTGCGAAGAAGCTGTAACAAAGTGCCGGGAATTCCAGCATAAAAATGAGCAATTGGCGGAAAACATGGCCGCGCTCACCACTCAGAAAGCAGATGTCGATAAGCAAGTGGCCGTGTTATCCCACGCATTGGAGACCACCAAAGCCGAACTGAAAACCGCCCAGGATAAAGTGGCAGTTCTGACCGACGAGAATAAGGTGATTCTTCAGGAAAAAGCAGTGATTCTAGGGCAGTTTAAACAGCTCCAGGGCTCGCTGTAGTCGACTGGTTGCATTTTGACCATCTGGCTGTTTAATGAAGGAATCGTTGCCAGCCTTTAAACGAGCAAACTTGTCAAATTTGTCGGTTCTTCCACAAGACCCCAAGTAGGCAGGCCAAGGAGAAGCATCGATTCGACAAACGTCAGGCGGAAGAAGAATATTGATATTCCTTTTTATTATCAATGCGTTATAGGTTTTGTGGCTAAATTCAACGCTTTTACCGGCCGAACCTCAAATACAGGGATAAACGGCTATCAAACGGAAAACTACGGTTACGAGGGTGCCACAGGATTCAAAACCGTAGGTTTTCGTTCAAATGCCCCCGCTGGTCCATGGTCATGTCTTTCCGTTAAATTTGTTTCTTACGCTAAAAGTGATTGGTTTGGTGCTTAGTGCTGACAACGACTATAAATGATAATCATTATTAATACCATTACAGTTCTGTCAGATTACAGTTCTGTCAGATTACAATCTGGGTAAATATTTCGGACAAATTTGCAATAAACGAAGGCTTCTGGGTTTTGCTTGTGCGGTATGAATTACTTTCCTTTCTGTGGGTTGACGGGTTGACGGGTTGACGGGTTGACGGGTTGGCGGGTTGACGTATATCTGATGATACGTTAGCACTTGTTTCTCAGGAGGCTGTCAGTAGAGCAATACAGTTTGAAAGTACAGCCGATATCGACGAATTGCTTATAAAGAGCGCAGGAAGCGGTCTGCACTGGCTTCCCGACAATCCGCAGCCCAATGCGGGGGCGGATTACCCAGGAGACTACCCGGTGAAAGGGTGGGGTAGAGTTCGTCAAGTCGTTGAATGTCCGTGGCCGACAAGCGCCTATACAAATGATGGGGTTGGAGTTCCGAGGGCGCCGAAACCCCAGCGGCTCGCAGGATTTGTACGAGTGCAGCTACGGTTTCACGGTGAAAGTTCGCCACACGATGCGATTTTTCCTCGACATGCAGGCCGCGTTGCCGGGCACGACTTTGGGTGGTGATACCTGTGGGACAACGGTTAGTGTGGCATTTCAGTGACTGCACGCAGCCGAGGGCAAACATAAACCCCCGCGCCGAATTGCACCAATCGGCACCCAGCGCCAGGTTCGCTGCCAACCGAAAGCCCGTGATAATCTTGCCGCTGGCAGCCAGTCGAATCTGGTCGCGCAAGTCGTAACCGAGCAATGCGTTATGGGCAAACACCAGGCCTTCACGCAAGGGCATACCGACATGGTCGGGAAACTCCATGGGTGCGGCCGCGGTGCCGCCTTCTGCACCGTCGATCACGACGAAATCCGGTCCGACACCTTCCGCCACAATCGCCTTGCAAATGGCCAGAAACTCCCACCGATGGCCGATGCACAACTTGATACCGACCGGTTTACCACCGGAAAGCTCTCGGAGTTCAGTGATAAAGTGAATCAGTTCCCTTGGCGTGCTAAACGCCGAATGATGGTCTGGGGAGAGGCAATCGCGATGTTCGAGGACACCACGCGCCCTCGCGATCTCCGAGGTGACCTTGGCGGCAGGGAGGACGCCGCCATGGCCGGGTTTGGCTCCTTGGGACAGCTTGATTTCTATCATTTTGACCTGGGGCAGGGTGGCTTGGGTAGCAAATTGCTTGGGATCGAACCGGCCTTTGCGATCGCGGCACCCGAAATAGCCAGTGCCAATTTCCCAAATCAGGTCGCCGCCAAACTCCAGGTGATAGGCGCTGATGCCACCTTCACCGGTGTCATGGGCGAAGTCGCCCATGGCGGCGCCCTTGTTCAGGGCACGTATTGCCGCTTGTCCGATAGCGCCAAAGCTCATGGCAGAGATATTGAAAACAGAGCAAGAGTAGGGTTGTGAACACTTGGGTCCGCCGACCATCACGCGGGGTGATGACGGGGAGACGTCACCCGGGGTAGCCAAGGAAGCACCGATCCACTCATAGCCTTCTGCCGTGACATCGAGTTCGGTACCGAACGGCACAACGCCCGCCGTTTTCTTGGCGCGCTGGTAAACCACCGAGCGCTCGTTGCGGTCAAATGGTCGACCGTCGGTATCCGATTCGACGAAATATTGACGCACCTGTGGCCGTATCGCTTCCGCCAGCCACCGGAAGTGGCCAATCAACGGATAGTTGCGGAGCAGGGTATGTCGGCGTTGAAGCGAATCCCAGATTCCGATGGTAGCGATAACCAGTAAAACCACGATGCTCCAGTGATGGCTGGGACGGTACGCGATAAAAGGTAAAACTGCGGCAGCAGCCAGTAAAACAACAATGAGCAGCAAAGGAACATAGCGCATGGCATCGGCCCTCAGTCTTTAATCATCCGCCACTGAAGTCGAGGAAGAGCATGCCGTCAACGCCACAGCAAGACACCCCGACTCGGGACCTTTACGAACGGTTGACCGCCTGATTCATTTTCATGGCCTGATGTTCTTCCAGCATCAGCAGCTGTTTAAGAAGATCCTGTGCCGATCCGGTTTCGGCCCGCCAATACAGGAAACGGTATAGCTCGATAAGTTGCTGGTGCTCGCGTACCAGTTTTGTCGCAATGTCGTTAATTGTAAGTTCAGCGAGATCTTCATTGCGCTGGTGATATTGAAAAACAGGGCGTGAGTCAAGATATTCGGAACAGAGCGTGCTCAACGTTTTAGCGTCCGCTGTTTGCTCCAAGAGACGGATCAATTGAGCTAGCGTGCTTTCGTGCTTTGCCAGGTAATCCAGCAACAAACTGACGGCACCATTTTCCGCCCGTTCGACGGCATGAGCTAGACTGTCACTCAAAAGCTCGTGATACGCGGTGGTCCAGTGCAGGACATCTTCCAGGGTTTTAATTTGCATGGGCGTGGTCTCTATTGTGTATCAACGTCCCTGATGCTCTGTGCGTCAATGGTTTGTAAAAAAGCAACCGCCTGAAAACTATGTGAAGATCTTTTTGTCGATTTATCCTCTGTTTGATATTCAGAAATATGCCCACTCATTTTAGTGGCCATGCTCCACTGAAGAGTTACTGCGCGCTGTTAATATTTGGTACTGCTCTGCTGTCAGTCTCGGCAATCGCTGCAGGAATGCCACCATGTTCCAGATGCGCTCATCATCGTGCCCCGGTCCCCAGGCGGGCATACCCGAGGCCTTGATGCCGTGTTTAATAATCCAGAATTGTCGCTTAATGGCCTCGTCGTCATTTTCGGTGTTATCGGCATGCTCGTGCCCATGTTTATCACCGGCTAGAGTTAGATTGGGTGGTGCGGGATACAGTCCCAGGGTGAAATCACTCTGGGTTTTTCCGGGTTTCAGATGGCAGCCGGCGCACATATCATTGTAGTCGGCGCCACCTGCCAATAACCGCTCCGGTGCGTTTAGGTCGCCAGGAAGCTTAATATCACTGGCAGCGCGGGCAACTGAACGTTCACGCAAGGTTTCCAGCAGCCAGTAGGTCAGCCGATTGTGTGGTACATCGGCTCCCATGGGGTAGAGACCTGAATAGAGAAACAGCCCACCACCCACCAGCGCGATGACAGCGGTAATGACCAGACTCTTGATAAAGGTGGTGAGCGCCGACATGAAAACTCCTTGGGTTGATCAGTGTTGGTGTTCTGAATGTTGCTCGCCTGAGCTTTTTTCGTTGTCCTGATGATCAGCTTGCGCTTGATCCTTCTCAGAGTCGTTATGATGCATGTCATTCATGCATTGTTTCATCATGGCTTGCATCACGGGATCATTCATATCCATCTTGCTGTGATCCATGTTTTTCATGGCTGCACAGTCCGGCTTTTCAGCGTCTTTCATATGCTCTTTAGGATCATGGGCCTGTGCAGATAAAGCGATGCCCAGTGTGGAGAGCACGATGACAGTGGCTAGTGTTTTCATATTCATAAAGGTGTTCCTCATAGGTGTTTGAAAAGTTTCCGTATCAACTTGGTTATTGTTAAAACCAGAATCGCAGTCCTGCGACGAATTGGGTGCCTGACGTATCTTCGCCTGCCGCGCGGCGGTAATCGGCTGTGTCGCCATAGGTGTCTGTCCATTCCACACCGATGTAGGGAGAAAATTGACGGCTGAATTCGTAACGCAGGCGCAAGCCCAAGGCGAGATCCGAGAGGCCCGACCCCAATCTATTATCAAGATCATCCTTGCCATACAGATTCAGTTCCGCGCGGGGCTGTAAAATGAGCCGCTGTGTCAGCAGCAACTCGTACTCGGCCTCGGCAGAGAGTGCGGTCCGACCGTCGTCGCCAACATAGGCAGTCACATCCAGCTCAAACCAGTAGGGCGCCAGGCCTTGCATACCAATTGCCAGCCACTGGCGATCCTTACCTTCGTCATATTGGTCAAGTCGAACGCCGAATTGGGTGTCGAAATAGGCGTTGAGCGCATGGCCCCACAACAGCTCGGTAGAACTTTCTTCCAGCGTGCCGTCTGCGATATCACCCTCCGCTTTGATGACAAAGCGGTTGTAGGTGGTGCCATACCAGGCCTGTATATCGTAAACCGTGCTATCGCTGTCTTCCTGATACTCCAGGCGATCGCCCAGAACGGACCAGAAGGCGTGCTCGTCCGCCAGTTTCAGTTGCCGTGGCCCCGGCTGTGCATAGGGGCCTTCGGTCAAGGTGTAACCGTCGGAATAAGCGTGGGGATCGCGGGCATCGGCTGGCGCACTACCACCCTGCATTTGCATATCGCCGTGATCCATTTGCGCCAGGGCCGTATTTACTTGAAGGGCACCGACAATAACAACCAGTGTTGTGAGATATTTCACCGTATTAAGTCTCATGACACCACCACCTCGCGGAACATGCCCGCATCCATATGGAACAGCAAATGACAATGCCAGGCCCAGCGGCCCAGATCATGGGGTGTGGTCAGGTAGCTGATGCGCTGCGCTGGTTGCACGGGAATGGTATGGCGGCGCACTCGCAATTCACCCTGGTCAGTTTCCAGTTCGCTCCACATACCATGTAAGTGCATGGGGTGGGTCATCATGGTGTCATTTTGCAAAATGATTCTAACGCGTTCGTTATGACGCAAGGAGACTGGTGTGCTTTTGCCGAATTCAAGCCCGTCGAAGGACCAGCTATAGCGTTCCATATTGCCGGTAAGGTGTAGTTCCAGCTCTCTTGCGGGCGGGCGGCGGTCATCCAGCACACCATCGATGGATTTCAGGTCGGCCAGCGTCAGCACGCGGTGGCCCTGTGGGCGCAGCCCACGCTGGCTTAAGTTACGCAGGCCAATACCGGGGTCGTCGAGATTGGTACTTGGCGTATCCACCCGTTGGTCAACCGAAGCCCCGTATTCGGTTCGGGCGTGGCGTATGGTAGATGAAGGTTTGGCAAGCGGGTTCTCAGAACCCTGCTGCATGCCGTGCATACTGTGGTCCATGGCCATACCGCCGGACATTTGGGAATGATCCATCTTGGTTTGGCCCATGGAGTCCATTTTCATCATGTCGTGGCCCATGGCGCCACCACCCATTGCTCCCATCATATCCTTCATGGTTAACCACTCGGGGGGATCGGGCTCTGGCACCGGTGCGATCAAGCCCTGTTGCACGGCCAGAGTGCCGCGGGCATAGCCGCTGCGTTCCATGCTCTGGGCGAAGATCGTATAAGCGTCGTCCTGGGGCTCGACCATGACATCGTAGGTTTCGCCGGGGCCAAAGCGGAATTCATCCACGGTGACCGGCTCGACATCCTGGCCATCCGCCTGGATCACCGTTAGCTTCAAACCGGGAATGCGGACATCGTAAAAGCTGTTGCTGGCGGCGTTGATAAAACGAAGCCGTACGCGATCACCGCGCTGGAACAATCCGCTCCAATTGCCCGCCGGGGTGGTGCCGTTCATCAGGAAGGTGAGGGTGGCTGCCGACAGATCCGCCAGATCGGTCGGATTCATGCGCATCTGATTCCACATCTGGCGCTTTTCCAGGGCTGCCTGTAAGCCCATCTTTGAAACATCGGCTGTGAAATCGAAAAAGGTGGGCTGATTGAAGTTATAGACATCGCTTTGCACTTTCAGCTTGCTGAAGGCGCGCATCGGGTCTTCGTCGGTCCAGTCGGAAAGCTGTACCACGTAATCCTGATCGGCGCGGTGTCTTTCGCCTGCCCGTGGTTCAATAATCAGGGCGCCGTACATGCCCGTCATTTCCTGAAAGCCGGAGTGGCTGTGGTACCAGTAGGTGCCGCTCTGCCGAAGTGTAAAGCGATAAACAAAGGTTTCCCCCGGGGCAATTCCATTGAAGCTGATGCCGGGTACACCATCCATTTCATAGGGCAGCAATATCCCGTGCCAGTGAATGGAGGTGGCGACCGGCAAACGATTAGTGACGCGGATGGTGACGTCATCGCCTTCACGCAACCGTAGCGTCGGTGCCGGGATGGAGCCATTGATGGTGGTGGCCATGCGCGTGACGCCAGTGAAATTGACGGGTGTTTCGGCGATCACCAGATCGATTTCACGGCCGCTGAGCACAGGTGCTGAGCCCAGCGCGGTCGCGCCTTTTACGGCGGCGTGTAACCAGGCCGGTGTGGCGGCCAGCACGCCGCCGGTTGCCAGGCCCTGTACGAAGCGGCGGCGACTTAGTTGCCAGGGCTGCTTGGGTCTGGGGAAATCATGGGTCATGAGTCAATCTCTTTTCGAATAAACGATGGTTGTTACACGTTCTGACTCCGCATACTAGCGAGCCGAGCCTGTCACCCGCATGACTCCTGGATGACAACCTTGTAATCCTGCAAAATTGTCGCTAGGTGTGATGATTCGAGTTGCCGATTTAGGGTTGATGAATGGCTCTGGGGAGCAGGGTATGAAAAAAGCTTGCGGCTACCCCATAACACTTGCCTTGAGTAGCATCCATATTGCCATGCCAAGCATCATGAGGTTTTCAGTGAGCGATATAAATCCCAAGGGGACGTTACTCTCGCCACCTACACAGGCGCACTTGAGCTCTCTTTTGTCAATGTACACGGCTTTAAATACCGAGACGGCACCGACAATCCCTATGAAAAAGGCAATTGGTATCGATACAAAAGGCAATACTCCGGCTATCATTAGCAAGCCTGCCAGGCCTTCACCATAGGGATACACGTACCCGTAAGGCACCCATTTTTGGGCAAGAAGATCATAGTTAAGAAACATGGTCGAAAAGCTTTCGACATCACGTATTTTCAAATAGGCAAGACCACACATTGAAAAAGCGATGAACCACTCGAAAGTGCGTAAAGACAGCCATTGCCCTTCAACAACCGAAGCCGAACCCGTGGCCATCAGAAAGGTCATAGAAAACAGAGCAATAACGGGCCAGTAAGTTTGTTCATTTTTGTCTTTTGGTTCTTTCCTAAAATACACAAGTAGGTCGTCGTACCCACCGATTCGGTTACCTCCCAGAAAGGTCTGAGGAGTGGTTTCAACATTATGCTTGTGCTTAAAAGCTTCGGTTTCCTCGTGATTTTTAAGGTGATGATCTTCTACCTGGAACCCTTGGGTCTCTAATAAATGTTTCGATTTTAAGCCATAGGGACAGAGATGATCCTCCATCACCATCCGGTACAGTTCAGCTGTCTTGGTGCCTGACATCGGTGTTCCCTCCTTTATATGACTGATATGACTGAATGAACAGCGCTTGAGGTGTCCTTCTGATGATGATGGTAGTAGGCTCCTGTCTTAAACATGACCATAGGATTACATATATGTAATCCTATGGTCATGTTTCTGTTGGGAAGAGGCAGATAGTCTTGAAGGAAACCCGGCATATATTGATAGTAGGAGCGGTGAAGCGATGCGGCTATTGGTGGTCGAAGACGAAATCAAGACCGGCGATTATTTACAGCAGGGGCTGACCGAGGCAGGCTTTATGGTCACGCTCGCGCGCAATGGCCTCGACGGCCATCATTTGGCGATGACCGAAACTTTTGATTTACTGGTGCTGGACGTCATGCTGCCGGACGTCGACGGCTGGCGGATCGTGCAGTCGTTGCGCGAGGCTGGCCGTCAGACGCCAGTGCTGTTCCTAACCGCCCGCGACAGTGTGGATGACCGCGTAAAGGGTCTGGAGTTGGGTGCTGACGATTACCTGGTCAAGCCCTTCGCCTTTGCCGAGCTGCTGGCCCGGGTGCGCACTCTGTTGCGTCGTAGTGCTGTGCCGGTGATGACCGACCAGATCAAAGTTGCTGACCTCACGCTGGATTTACCGCGTCACCGGGCCACGCGCGCCGGCCGCAAGATCAATCTCAGCCACAAGGAGTTTTGTTTGCTGGAGCTGTTGGTCCGGCGACAGGGCGAAGTACTGCCGCGCTCCTTGATCGCCTCCCAGGTGTGGGACATGAACTTCGATTCCGACACCAATGTCATTGACGTGGCCATACGGCGCCTAAGGGCAAAAATCGATGACGATTATGAACCCAAGCTGATTCACACTGTGCGCGGCTTGGGTTACAAGCTGGAGGTCGAGGACGACCATGACGAAAGTTAGTCTCGCCCGGAGACGACCACTGTCACTCAACAGCCGGGTGATGCTGTTTGTCGCGATGGCTATCGGTTTCAGTTTACTGATGATCGGTTATCTCGTGCTGAATGAAGTAGAGCGCCATTTTGCTGAACAGGATGCCGACGAGTTGGTGGTGATTACTCGTGCTGTTGAAGACGCTCTACAATCGGCGAAAGATCAGGACTCGGCACCGGAGGGCGCCCTTGCGCGAGCTGTTTCTGGTCACCATGGTGTCTACTTTCAAGTGTGGGATGATGCGGGACGTTTGGTCTATGGTCCTGAGGAGGGTGGACCTTCGCCACAAGAAAACACCTATTCTCCTGTGAGCCGTATTCAGGTAGACAATCTTTATACCTGGCAAACTGATGGCAAAACCTACCGTGGCACTATCACGCATACCCGCATTGAAGACCAGAATTATCGCATCGTTGCTGCTATCGATATGGATTTCCATATCCACTTTCTGGAAAATTTTCGGCGCAGTTTGTGGATGATTATGGTGCTGGCAGGCGCGGTGACTCTCTTGGCGGCCTGGTATGGCGTGCACCAGGGGCACGCGCCCTTGCGCGAGCTGAGTGCGACAATGAGTGATATTCAGGCGGATCGCCTTCATGTGCGTCTAGACCCTAACACCGTTCCCCGGGAACTGCAAAACCTTGTCTGTTCCTTTAATCATATGATTGGCCGCTTGGAAGACAGCTTCGTTCGACTATCCTATTTCTCCGCCGATATTGCCCATGAATTGCGCACGCCTTTGACCAACCTGATCACCCAGACCCAGGTGGGTTTGGGTAAGTCCAGAAGCCTGGAAGAATATCGCGAACTGCTCTACTCGAATCTTGAAGAACAGGAGCGCCTGACCAAAATGGTCAACGACATGCTCTGGCTGGCCCAGAGCGAACACGGCCTGCTCAAGCCTGTCTGGGAACCGCTGGATCTGGCTCGGGAAGTGCGCGAGCTGTTCGATTTTTTCGAGGCCCTGGCGGAGGAAAAGCACATCCAATTGGTGTTGGAAGGAAAGGCACCGATTATACAAGGTGACCGCGCTATGCTGCGTCGCGCATTGTCCAATCTGCTGTCCAATGCAATACGCCACACACCAGTGGGAAGAAGTGTGCTGATCCGTCTGGATTCATCGGGCGAGGGTAGGGCGTTACTCAGCGTACAGAATCCGGGGCCAGAAATTCCAGCCGAGCATTTGCTCAGGATTTTCGACCGGTTTTACCGGGTCGATCCTTCCCGGCAACGCCAAAGCGAAGGTGCTGGCTTGGGGCTGGCTATCGTCAAGTCCATAGTCGAGGCCCATGAAGGAAACATCGCGGTGATCTCCGAACGCGGCGTCACGCGCTTCACGATCAGTTTACCCAGCATGGCTGATGTAGAGGTGAGTGCTACGGGAGAAAGTGATGAGTCAATTGACCATCGGTAAACTGGCACAAGCAGCTCGGGTCAGTGTCGAAACTATTCGTTATTACGAACGCCTCGGGCTTATCGAACAGCCGCTAAAGCCAGCTTAAGGATACCGCACCAACCCAAAAGCCACTCTGAAGCGGGTCTTCTTCATGAAATGAGCCCAAGAGCTAGGATCCGCTTTGTAAGAAATCGATAATCTGTTGGCGCCTAGAGAATCGCATTGTCCGGGGTCGCCGTGAAGATCAGGATGATCATGCTGGTGTATCTCAACCAGTCCAGTGTACAAACGCAAGAGGAGTGCGATGCGTGAGGTTGCTCCGACAGAAGATACGCACCGTAATGCCATTCTGCACGGCCCCGGACTGCGGGTACGACTGGTTATGAGAGCAGCTCAATGGAGGCAGAAGGATATCCCGTGTGCCGACAGGAGCCGTGTTGTCAGGAATGCCAACAAACCAGTCACACACTTGACTCTATAGCTACCATAGGCATTAGAATTCAGATTAATTATCATTAGCAACAAGCCAAGTAGAGATCTCGTTAATGCAGGCGCACTGGATATACCGTTTTATAAGCCCGAAGCTATTTGTTTTGAATGTCTCAGTACTGCTGCTGGGCTTATCGTGTTTGCTTCCAGCGACCAGTCAGGCCGAGATGAGTGATGACGGCTGGGCTCAGATGCGTCAATTGGCACAGCTGGCCGAATACATTGCTGTGGATTACGTGGAAGCCGTCAAAGATGGCCATGTGGTCAATGACGGTGAATATCAGGAAATGCTGGAGTTCTCCCAGCTCATTGTGACGAATATTTCTGAGATTCAGGATAAATCAGCCGACGCTGGCGACCTGACAGATCAGGCCAAGGCTTTACAGGAAGCCATCCAGAACAAACAGGCTATTGAAACAATTCGGCAAATGAGCGGCAGCCTGCGGGGTACGTTGTTGGCACTGATGCCGCAGTCGTCCCTGCCGGATCATCTGTTGTCGAAAGCGACCGTCAAAGGGTTGTATGAGAGCCAGTGCGCTTCTTGCCATGGCGCAGCCGGTGGGGGCGATGGTGTGATGGCCGAACAGCTGGAGCCAGCTCCAACCGATTTCACCAGCAAAGAGCGAGCCTTGAACCGGTCACTTCTGGGCCTGTACGACGCCATATCCAATGGCATAGACGATACCGCAATGCCGGCATTTACCCAACTGACGGAAGAGGAACGCTGGTCGCTGGCGTTCCATGTCGGCGGATTGGCATTTCAATCCGGCTCTGAAGTTACAGGCGAGGCACCCAGCGTCACCTTGTCACAGATGGTTAACCACACGCCGGTGCAACTCGCTGCTGAACATCCGGAGATGACGCAGCAGGCGATCGAACGGTTGCGCGCAAAGCCAGAGCTGTTATTCCAGGAAACGACCAATCCTCTGAAAATCACCCGCGACCAACTGCTGCTAGCACAAGAGGCGCACCAGCGCGGCGATTATCAGACAGCACAAGCACTGGCGGTCAGTGCTTATCTGGATGGCTTTGAATTGGTCGAAAACAGCCTGGATGCGCAGGATAAAGCACTTCGCCAGACGCTCGAAGCCGATATGATGGCGATAAGGCAATTATTGAAGCAGGCTCAGTCCCCGGGTGAGGTGGAAAGCGCTGTGAGCCGGACGCTGGCAAGGTTGGATGATGCGGATCGATTGCTTTCGGAATCTACCTTGTCCAATGCGACCCTGTTCAGTGCCAGCTTGGTTATTCTGTTGCGGGAGGGGCTCGAAGCCCTGCTCGTGGTGATTGCCCTGGTGACTGTGCTGGTGCGAACCGGTCGGCGTGACGGACTTCGGTATGTGCATTTGGGTTGGGTAACGGCATTGGTGGCCGGTGTTGCGACCTGGGCTGCCGCGCAGTCCCTGGTGAGTATCAGCGGCGCCAGCCGCGAAGTCATGGAAGGGGTTGCGGCCCTTTTGGCGGCGGTCGTGTTGCTCTATGTCGGCATCTGGATGCACAGTAAAACCCATGCTGCCCAGTGGCAGGCCTATATCCAGCAGCACATCAACTCCCACCTGACTGCGGGTACCCTGTGGGGTCTTGCGCTGCTGGCATTTATTGCGGTTTATCGTGAAGTCTTTGAAACGGTCTTGTTTTATCAGGCGCTGCTGACCCAGGCTGCAGCCGCTCAATATTCATCCGTATTCAGCGGCTTTGTAGCCGGTACTGCTTTCTTGGCCGTATTGGCCTGGTTGCTGGTGCGTTACTCAGTGAAATTACCCATTGCCAGATTCTTTTCCGTCACCACCTACCTGTTGCTGGCCCTGGCGTTTATCCTCATGGGTAAGGCGATGTCGGCACTTCAGGAAGCGGATCTTATCGGTATTACCCCATTGCCTGTCAGTTTTGAATTCGATTGGGTCGGCGTCAAATCCACCTGGCAGGGGATCATGGCGCAATTGTCGGTACTGGTGGTTTTCCTGGTCTTTCTGGGGCTGGCGAGAAGGCAGCGGAAAAATGCCCCTGTTGCAGAACGTTCAGGAGAGTTTTTGGAACCGGGTGTCAGCCGCTCGAAACCGGAGTAGCCGACAAATTCCGCAATATGCCGCACTGCTCCACTGTCCGAAGGTTTGAACAGCTGCGGCGCAGCATTCTCAGTTGCTCGTTCAGCTTGGTGAGCTCCTGGATACGCGCCTCTACCTGCTCGATATGCCTATCCATCATCCGATTCACATCATCACATTGCGCGCCTGGAGAACGGTTTAAAGCCAAAAGCTGCCGGATCTCCGGCAAACTGAGATCCAGGCTGCGACAGTGTTTGATGAACAGCAATTGCTCAACGGCAGCTTCATCGTACAGGCGAAAATTGCCTTCACTCCGTTCAGCAGAGGCAATCAAATGTTCCTTTTCATAATGCCGGATGGTTTGCACGGAGCAGCCAGTCACTTTCGACAGTTCGCCGATTTTCATTTATTCAATCTCTGCGCTTGACTCTATAGTTAATATAGAGTTTAAGCTGTACGTCGTGAATAGTACAAGGGCTTTTTATGACAAACACATGCCGCGACAATTGTCATAGTGACGCGATGAAGAACACTCCCCAGACTGCTGAAGTACACGATGCTACTCATGGCGGCTTTGTCAGTGAGTATCTTGTCCCCAAGATGGACTGCCCTTCTGAAGAAGGCATGATCCGTATGGCGTTGGACAGTGTGGAACCTAAAATCGCATTGGAATTCGATGCCCCCGAGAGAAAGGTGCGGGTCTTTCATGGGGACAACGCTGACGCCATTGAGGAGCGAATGCGCGCACTCGGCTTGGGTGCGACGTTGGAAAGCACAATGCCTGTCGCCAGAGATGACCTCGCCCGAGCACAGGCGTCCGCAAAACAGGAGGCACAAACAGAAGCTGGCATTCTCAAGTGGCTACTTGCCATCAACGGCATCATGTTCGTCATTGAAATCACTGTCGGCTGGTGGGCGCAATCCACTGGCTTGATCGCGGATTCGTTGGACATGTTTGCGGATGCCGCCGTTTACGGCGTGGCGCTGTATGCCGTAGGGCACAGTGTGCGGGTGAAGCTGCGCGCAGCCCATTTTTCCGGCTGGCTTCAGATCATTCTTGCCCTAGGCGCTTTGGGCGAGGTGGTAAGGCGATTAGTATTTGGTAGTGAACCGGTTTCCACTTTGATGATGAGCTTCGGGCTTGTTGCCTTGGCGGCCAATGTGACCTGTCTGCTGTTGATTGCCAGGAGCCGGGATAGCGGCGCACATATGAAAGCCAGTTGGATATTCTCTGCCAATGACGTAATTGCGAATCTAGGTGTCATCCTAGCCGGTGGATTGGTAGCCTGGACTGGCTCACGTTATCCCGACTTGGCGATTGGCCTGATCATCGGTTTGATTGTGCTGAATGGTGCACGCCGTATTTTGCAGCTCAAGTCCTGAATAAGAAAAGGTGATGAAGAGTCCACGATCCACCTATATTCCTGCTTTGAAGTATCATGCTCTAACCCGTTATTACGACTGGGTGGCTTCCTTGACTACGCGAGAGAAAATTTTCAAAACGGCGTTGGTCAATCAAGCTGCTCCGTTAGCGGGGAAACACTTACTGGATGTGGGCTGCGGCACGGGAACCCTAACTCAAATGTTTGCCGAAAGAGAACCGTCGCTGACTATTACTGGTCTGGATGCAGACTCTGGAGCACTCGAACTAGCCAAAACCAAGTTTGCTTCAATGGATCAGCGTGTGAGTTTGTGGCAGGGTTTCGCACAAGATATGCCCTTCGAAACAGCGACTTTTGACGTTGCAGTGTCGAGCTTGTTTTTTCACCACTTGACACGACTGCAGAAGCTCGATGTCTTAAAGCAAATCCATCGGGTCCTTAAACCTGGTGGCAGTTTACTCGTTGCTGATTGGGGAAAGCCTTCGTCATCGATTCAGCGAATGCTATTTCTGCTGGTTCAGTGTCTTGATGGTTTTGAAACGACACGAGATAGTGTTCACGGTATGCTGCCCTATTTGATCGACGAAGCCGGATTTGTAAAAGCTGAGAGTAATGGCTGCGTGTCAACTCTCTTGGGAACCATCCATTTGATGAGTGCAAAGGCATAAAATGAAGTGGGACATTAAGAAATTCGTCGGTTTTCTGATTCTGGACAATTACTTTAAACCTAATGGTATTGAGAAGCGAGCTTCGTGATCCGACGAATCACGATTTACCTGTTGTTAGCTTTGATTGCTCTGCAGTCAGTGGCTGCTATGCCGGATACGTATAAACTTTATCAATCCGGTACAGAGCTCCTGCCAGCTGCGCATAAATATTTGGATGCGGACACGAATTTTGATGGAAGGCTCGGAAAGCAAATGCCGGACAAGCAGCTCCCCTATGACTGCTATCAGTGTAGTTGTTGTCACGCGCACTGCTGCTTTTTGGCACCCAGTAGTATTTCTCCGATGGAGGCTTCGCTACTTGGAAGTGTCATAACGCTTTATCAAAACTTTAAACCTCCTGTTATTCCGGCTTCCCTTTATCGCCCTCCTATTGGCTGATCCTGGCCTTTAAGAAACTCAAAGACATCACGGCCATGGTCATTGTGTTGAGCCGCTATATTTCTAGAACTAAGGATTCATTTCATGTTACCCAATTACAGCGCGTCTGTTTATGGCGCTAGCAAACCGTGGTCACGCAGGTACCCTGGTTTTTTATTCAGTTTATTTATTTTCTTTTTTGTCCAGGGTGCCTGGGCCGCTTCCACGGATACATCCATTACGTTAAATAGCGCCATCGAGCGTTTAATAGCTCAAAACCCTTCCTTGAAAATTTTTCCCTATCGCTATGCCGCCCTTCAGGGGCAGGCAGAGACGGCCGGGTTAAGGCCGGCGTATGAGTTGGGTTTTGAGGCTGAAAATGTCGGCGGTACCGGAGATTTTAGCGGCGCAGGTGGTGCTGAGCTGACCATTGCCCTGTCTTCGGTCATCGAAATGGGGAATAAGCGCGTGGCTCGACAAGGCGTTGTCTCCCACAGTCGGTCAGTGCTCGATGCCAGCCGACAGGTGGAATCCCTGGCCTTATTAGGCGAAGTCACCCGTCGCTATGTCGATGTGCTGGCCGCACAGGAGCAGGTTACCCTGGCTGCCGAGGCTGCTCAATTGGCAAACGAGAGCTTACGCATTGTGAAAAAGCGGGCTACGGCGGGGGCGACTCCCGAGGCGGAAGTCAAACGGGCACAGGCCGCTGCCGAGCAAGCGAAGCTCGCTTTCCTTTCGGAGCAGCAACGGCTGGCTTATTTGAAAGTGTCGTTGTCTGCTCTATGGGGAGTGACTACACCTGACTTTGCCAAGGTGCAAGGTGATCTATTCCAGTTTGGCGAGGACGTCGCCTTTGAGATGCTATACGCCAAAGTGGAAAAAAATCCGGCGATCGAAATATTCGCGGCAGAGTCCCGCCTCAAAGAAGCTGAATTACGCCTTGCCCAAACCCAATCCAGCGCCGATATCAGTTGGTCAGTGGGGGTTCGTCGAATACAGGAAACCGATGATACCGCACTGGTGGCTGGCTTCAGCATGCCGTTGTTTTCCGGCCAACGAAATACCGGCGCTGTGTCGACTGCGCTGGCCGAAAAAAATCAGGTGTTGGCACAACGTGACGTAATGCTGCTGGATTTACACACTCAGCTGTTCCGCGCCTATCACAACCGCAAACAAGCCATTGTCGCGGTAAAAGCACTGCGTACCGCCATCATTCCCGCCCTTGAGCAGGCCCTGGTAGACACTCAGGTGGCCTATCAACGCGGTCGCTACGGGTATCTCGACTATGTCAGCGCGCGGCAGGAATTATTGAGCGCCAGGCGTACCCAGATCGAAGCGGCGGCAGCCGCTTTAACCTATGGCGCAGAAATTGAGCAACTAACAGCAGAGCCCCTGGCCTTGACTCAGTATGGCGAAGACAACACATTTTCAGGATCATCACGATGAAATCAAGAACACATATTAACAAACCCATCCCCCATCTTCTTGGCTGTTGCTTCCTAATCGCACTGCTATCCGGACATGCTCTTGCCGAAACAGGTCGCGGAGAGGAAGCAGAGCACGGCGAAGAAGGCCACATTGAACTGACTCAGCAGCAGATACAACATTCGGGCATTACGCTGGCAACCGTGACTTCTGGCACCATCCGCGATGTATTGCCGGTATACGGCGTCGTCGCCACCAACGCAGAACGCGTACAATCAGTGACCGCACGCTTTGACGGTGTTATTCGGGAAGTTAAAAAAAGTGTTGGTGATCCGGTTCGTAAGGGCGAAACCCTGTTGACCGTAGAAGCCAACGAAAGCCTGAAAACCTATTCGATAGTTTCGTCACTCAATGGCGTTATTACACAGCGCAACGCTAACCCTGGCGAACAAACCAGCGATGCCCCCCTATTGGAGGTGAAGGATTTTTCCACGGTCTGGGTAGAGCTGTCGATTTTTCCAAAGGATGTTGCTCAGGTTCAATCAGGGCAGAAAGTTCGCATTTTCAGCCTCGATTCGAGCCAAACCGCAGAGGGAAATATCATCTATATTGCGCCACTTGGCCAAGGTAGCAATCAGGCCATTACGGCGCGCGTTTTGATCGACAACCCAAACGGCACCTGGAAACCGGGTCTGTTTGTCAACGCACAAATCACCCGCGCCGAAATTAATACTCCCGTGGTGATTCGCAACGAAGCCCTGCAAATCGTCGACGACAATCCCGTTGTTTTTGTTCGGGGAAAGGAGGGTTTTGAGGCACGCACGGTAACCTTGGGACGCACCGACGGCGAGCTAAGCGAAGTAGTGTCCGGCCTGTCCGCAGATGAAGTGTATGTCAGCAACAACAGTTTTATTTTGAAAGCGGAATTGGGTAAAGGGGAGGTTGGCGATGATGATTAATCACTTCCTGAAAGACATTCTGCATACCATCGGCCGGAACAGCATTTTCATTGCCGCTCATCGAAGGAGTGTCTGATGATCGATAAACTGATTCAATTTTCCATCGCACGCCGTTGGCTGGTGATGTTTCTGGTGCTGGTAACTGGTGCCCTGGGTGTCTGGAACTATCAGCACCTACCCATCGACGCGGTACCCGATATCACCAATGTCCAGGTGCAAATCAATACCGAAGCTCCCGGCTACTCACCGCTGGAAGTGGAGCAACGCATTACGTACTTGGTGGAACTGGCGATCACAGGGCTGCCCCACGTGGAGAGTACACGTTCGGTATCACGCTATGCTCTGTCCCAAGTGACCGTGGTGTTTGAAAAAGGCACGGACATTTACTTTGCCCGCAATCTTATCAACGAGCGCTTGCAGCAGGCAAAAAGCGAGATGCCTTCAGGAATCGGTCCGGTGATGGGGCCCGTTGCCACAGGACTCGGTGAAATCTTTCACTATGCAGTGCATGCGAAACCGGGCGCCTTGCAAGAAAATGGTGAGCCCTATGATGCGACGGCCTTACGTACCTTGCAGGATTGGGTGATCCGTCCGCAGTTACGCCTGGTTCCCGGCGTCACCGAAGTCAATACCATTGGCGGCTTCGAGAAGCAGTTCCACATCACGCCGGAACCTTCAAGACTGCTGGCCTACCAGCTCAGCTTTGATGATTTAGTAGCGGCACTGGAGAAAAACAACGCTAATATCGGTGCTGGCTATATTGAAAAAAATGGTGAGCAATATTTAATCCGCGCCCCCGGACAGGTGGCTGACATCCCTGCGATCGAAAAAATCATCGTCGCTCGTCGAGCCGGGTTACCCATTACCGTGGCTGATGTGGCCGAGGTCGGATTCGGCAAAGAGTTGCGCACAGGTGCCGCTACTCGCGATGGTGAGGAGACTGTATTGGGTACCGCCGTCATGCTGCTGGGAGGTAATAGTCGGACGGTTTCCCAGGATGTGTCGGCCAAGTTGTTGGAGATCAATAAGACGCTGCCCGAGGGCGTGATTGCCGAACCGGTTTATAACCGTACGGTACTGGTCGATAAAACCATTGCCACGGTGCAGGCCAACCTGGCCGAAGGTGCGGTATTGGTTGTCGTCGTGCTCCTGATCATGCTCGGCAACGTCCGGGCGGCCTTACTCACCGCAATGGTGATTCCATTGTCGATGTTGATGTTGATGACGGGCATGGTGCAAACCAAGGTCAGCGCCAATCTGATGAGTTTGGGCGCACTCGATTTTGGCTTGATTGTGGATGGTGCGGTGATCATTGTCGAAAACTGTATCATGCGCTTGGCTGGGCGACAGCATCATCTTGGGCGCACCTTAAAACTGGATGAGCGTTTTCAAACGGTGTTTGCGGCCACCCGCGAGGTTTTTGCGCCGAGTTTGATCAGCGTGTTAGTGGTGATTCTGGTGAACTTACCCATCCTGGCTTTGACGGGCGTGGAAGGCAAAATGTTTACGCCCATGGCTATGGCGGTGATCATGGCCTTGCTGTCTGCGTTGGTGCTGTCACTCACCTTCGTCCCTGCCGCCGTGGCGCTGTTTATGACGGGGCATATCGAGGAGAAGGACAATTTTATTGTTCGCCACTCCAAACGGTTTTACGCCCCGGTTTTGGCGTGGGCGCTAAAGTTTCGCGTTCTCGTATTGTCTGCGGCCCTGATCTTTGTGGTTTTGGTCGGCGCACTGGCCACGCGGATGGGGACGGAATTTATCCCTAATCTGGATGAGGGCGATATTGCCGTCCAGGCACTGCGAATACCCGGCACCAGTCTCACTCAATCCCTGGATATGCAGTTTCAACTGGAAAAAGCGGTTCTGGAAATCCCTGAAGTCAAAACCTACTTCGCGCGCGTCGGCACGGCCGAAGTTGCCAGTGACCCCATGGGGCCCAACATTTCCGATGGCTATGTCATGCTCAGGGATCGCAGTGAATGGCCCGATCCTGATAAAACCAAAGCGCAGCTGTTGGAAGAAATTGGTGAGAAACTGACGTTGTTGCCGGGAAATGCCTATGAGATCAGCCAGCCGATCCAACTGCGCTTCAATGAATTGATTTCTGGTGTGCGATCAGACCTCGGGATCAAGGTGTTCGGCGATGATTTGGACCAGCTGCTTAAATCGGGCAGCGAAATCGCGGCGGTATTGACTGGCATCGAGGGCGCCGAAGGTGTCAAGGTCGAACAGGTATCCGGTTTGCCTATTCTGTCCATTAATGCTGATCGTTCAGCTATGTATCGTTATGGCTTGAATGTAGCCGATGTGCAGGACGTAGTCGCCGCCGCCACGGGCGGTGAGGAGGCTGGCCTGATCTTTGAAGGCGATCAACGTTTCTCGATAGTGGTGCGAGTGGCCGAGCGCATAAGGGGCGACTTACAAGCGTTGGAGCGTTTGCCGATACCACTACCAGACGGCGGCTACGTGCCACTGCGGGAAGTGGCTAGTCTCACGCTGGCCCCTGGACCTAATCAGATCTCTCGTGAAAACGGCAAGCGGCGGTTGGTAGTCAGCGCCAATGTTCACGGTCGTGATTTGGGTGGCTTTGTGGCCGAAGTTCAGGACAAAGTTGCGCAACAGGTGAAATTGCCTCCCGGCTATTGGCTGGAGTACGGCGGTACTTTTGAGCAACTGCAATCGGCCTCGCAGCGGTTGAGCCTGCTTGTCCCCGTCACTTTGGTGATGATTTTTGCATTGCTGATGATGACCTTTGGTTCGGCAAAAGATGCGGCATTAGTCTTCAGTGGCGTACCGCTGGCGCTGACTGGTGGCGTTATCGCCTTGTGGTTGCGAGATATCCCTTTATCCATCACCGCTGGCGTTGGGTTTATTACTTTGTGCGGTGTATCGGTGCTGACGGGGGTCATGATGGTGTCGGCATTTCGGGATGAGCTCAGTCGCGGAGAATCAGTCGAGCAGGCGATTCTGGGCGGCGCCATGTTGAGATTGCGGCCGATATTGATGGTCGCTCTGGTGGCCGCATTAGGTTTCCTGCCGATGGCACTCAATACCAGTACTGGAGCCGAAGTCCAGAGGCCACTGGCCACGGTCGTTATCGGCGGCATTATCTCTTCCACGTTACTTACGCTATTGGTGCTTCCCGGACTGTATCGACTGGCCTGGCGAAGGCCAAAAGCGATTGATGACAATGGCGACACGATAGCTCAGTAACGCCTTCTGGATTGCGGCATAGAACCCTTTGTCGCGATCCCTCTGATAGCAAAAACGACACTTTTGGGAGTATTTACATGAAACAAATTACCGCGTTTATTCAGCATGTTCGATCAGCCGATGTCATTGAAGCACTGCGTGACGCAGGCTACAAAAACATATCGCTGCTCGACATCAAGGGGACCTTAAAGCCTTTAGGCGAGCAGGAGCTGGCGTATTCGTCCGAAGCTGGTGTGGTTATCTCGGAAGTGCAGTTATCACTGGTTTGTGAGGACAACCAGGTGGAAGAGGTGACATCCATCATTCGCAAAACCGGGAAAATCGGACCCAACATATCCGGTTGGGTATACGTCACCCCTGTCGAGCAAGCGTTGCCTATTGGAGGAAAAGAAAATTAACTTCATGGCGAACTCCAACCGGACAAACACCTTTTGTGGTTGGCTAGGTCTTTCCGGTTTGATATTACTGATGGATCAGGCAAGTAAGTGTGCCGTTGAGCGTACGATAGAGTACGCTGAGCGAGTGGAGATTAACTCAGTTCTTAATATCGTGCACATGATGAACCCTGGCGCTGCATTCAGCTTGCTAGCTGATGCTGGTGGCTGGCAACGCTATTTCTTTATTGCATTAGCATCTGGCGTATCAGTTTGGTTGGTTTGGACAATGCGGCAGTGTCCAACCCGGCTTGAAGCGGCGAGCTATTCGTTGGTGCTTGGTGGTGCATTGGGCAACATGGTTGATCGTGTATGGCGAGGATCGGTAGTGGACTTTCTTGATTTTCAGTGGAGCAATTCTCATTGGCCAGCATTCAATCTGGCTGATACAGCGATATTCATAGGGGTATGTATTTTGATTGTTGGTACCATAGGCCGTAGAAATGATCCAGCCCATGATGGGTGAGATAGCAGCAACCGTAATAACAACCAAGGAATGAGGTAAGTAGGAACACGTTCCATCATGAAATAGTGGAGCGTGTGGTTTCATCTATTAACTTCGAAATAGTCTCCGCTCTCGCCGGTGCTTGCGGAGAACATCTCTCTTAACCATGCCCATAGGTGTGGGCATCCTTGTGCACGTGGTCTGGGTGTTCGAATTCCAGTGTCGAATGACTGATATTGAATTCCTGCGCCAGAGCTTGTTTTATCCTGTACTTGATATTCTCAAGCTGATCCCATGCACTTTCCTCGATAATTACATGGGCCTCCAGCGAGGCATCGTGTTCGCCCATCTGCCAAAAATGCACATGGTGAAGATCGATAACGCCTTCGATGTTGGATAAGGCAATAATGACGGCATCGGTATCGATATCCACCGGGCTGCCCAGCATGAGTGTTCTGATGGTACCGCCGATTTCTGTCAGACCCAGGTAGAGAATGTAGCCCGCGATGCCGATGGTGATGGCAGGATCAACCCAGCGCATGTCGTAGAGTAAAATAAGGGTCCCGCCAATGACCACGGCGACCGACGCCAGTGCATCCGACAGATTGTGAAGAAACAGTGCGCGGATATTGATGCTGTCTTTCTGCATCGAATAGGTGAGCAACGCTGTCAATGCGTCCACGGCCAGAGCGATACCTCCAAGCCCGACGACCCACCAGCCCTTTACCTCTGGAGGATCGATTATCCGCATGCCACCTTCGTAAATCAGGTAGAACCCGATAATGATCAAGGTAGTGTAATTGATGAGGGCTGCAACGATTTCAATGCGTCCGTAACCAAAGGTCATCTTTGCGTCAGCCGGGCGGCGCGCAATTTTTTGCGCCGCGAACGCGATGACGAGTGACGCCATGTCTGAAAAATTATGCAAGGCGTCCGCGATAAGGGCGAGACTGCCGGCAAAGATACCTCCCCCAATCTGAGCCAGGGTCAGGATCCCGTTCGCCCAGATGGCGATGGCAACGCGTTTATCCTTGGTCTCGGGGGGCATATGCACATGGTCGTGACTCATTGGGTTAACCTAGTTGGTGGCTATTTATAAAGAGGCATCTGCTGTATTCAGCTTACTCTGTGCCTGGTCGCCTGTACCTTGGCGATTTTGTGGATTTTGGGCCATTGTTTACTCATCCTTTTTGACAGCTTTCAGGAATTCCGCAAGGCTGTCTTCGGCCGCTTTTTTGTTCGGGAATGGCCCGATATTTTGACCTTCACGGGTTAAAAAATACCAGTCACTGTTGATGGCGTGGATGCGATGTGTTCGAAAGTGTGGAGCTTCCTTCGGGTCATCTTTTCGTTGCTTGGGTGGATTGTTCATAGTCTTACCAGGGTATAAACCGCAATAAAAGAACGTTGAAAAAATCATGGGGAGATTCCCCCCCCATGATGGAGTTTTGGTTAACTATCAGTGTCGTGATTAATGTCGCCTGTGGGAGTGGAGTTACTGGCACTTCTGCCATGCAACAACGCATAGAGCACAGGGAGTACAAACAACGTCAACAGGGTGGACGAGATAATCCCGCCGATCACCACGGTCGCCAGAGGACGCTGGACTTCGGCGCCGGTGCCGGTATTGAGGGCCATGGGCACAAAGCCGAGACTAGCGACCAAAGCGGTCATCAATACCGGCCGTAAGCGGATCAGGGCGCCTTCGACAATGGCCTTCATCAGGTCACCCTGCTCGTGCCACAGATCGCGGATAAAGGCGATCATCACCAAGCCGTTTAACACCGCCACCCCGGAGAGGGCGATAAAGCCAACACCCGCCGAGATCGACAGGGGCATGTCTCGCAGCCACAGGGACAGAACCCCGCCGGTGAGGGCCAGTGGCACGCCGGTGAAGATGATCAAGGCATCCTTGAGGGAGCCGAAGGCCATCACCAAGAGTGCGAGGATGATGGCGAGGGTCACGGGCACCACGATGGCAAGCCGCTGACTGGCGGACTGCAGTTGCTCGAAGGTCCCGCCGTAATCCAGCCAGTATCCGGGAGGTAGGTCCACGTCGTCCGCAATGCGCGCCTGTGCTTCCTCGACAAATCCGCCCAGGTCGCGGTCCCGCACGTTGGCGGTGACCACCACCCGACGCTTGCCGTTTTCCCGGCTGATCTGGTTGGGCGCCGGAGCCAGCTCCAGCTCGGCCACTTCCGACAGGGGCACATAGCCGCCGTCCGGCAGGGGGACTGGCAGGTCCGCGAGGCTGTCCACATCCCGGCGGATGTCTTCGGGCAGACGCACCACCAACTGGAAGCGGCGGTCGCCTTCGTAAATCAGGCCGGCGTTTTCGCCCCCGACACCGGCTGCCACCAGATCCTGGAGATCATCCACTGTCAGCCCGTAGCGGGATAGCGCCATGCGCTTGGGGTGTACCGACAGCATGGGCAGGCCGGTCACCTGTTCGACCCGGGTATCGGCAGCGCCCTCCATGGATTCCACAACCTCAAGGACGTCGTTGGCCGATGTCAGCAACTGATCCAGGTCATCGCCGAACACTTTGATACCGAGGTCGGCGCGCACGCCGGAGATCAATTCGTTGAAGCGCATCTCAATGGGCTGGGTGAACTCATACTTGTTGCCGGGAAGCATTTCCACCGCTTCTGCCATTTCCGCCACCAGTTCATCCTTGGTTTTGTCTGGATCTGGCCATTGGCTGCGGGGCTTCAAGATAACGAAGTTGTCCGCCACGCTGGGGGGCATGGGGTCGGTGGCCACTTCCGGCGTGCCGATCTTGGCGAACACCTTGTCCACCTCCCCAAAGGCCTTCAGCCGTTCTTCCAGCTGCGATTGCATCTCGATGGACTGCTCCAACCCGGTGCCCGGGATGCGCAGGGCATGGAGAGCAATATCCCCTTCATCCAGTTGCGGAATAAACTCCGAACCCAAAGTGGTCGCTAGCCAGATGCAGACCCCCACCAGCGCGGTCGCGCCGCCCAACACCAGCCAGCGGAACCTCATAGCCAACAGCAGCGCGGGCCTGTAGAGCGATTTGGCGCCGCTGATTACCGGGCTTTCCTTTTCGCTGATCTTGCCGCCCATGAAGACCGCCACAGCGGCGGGCACCACGGTGAGTGATAACACCATGGCCGACAGCAGGGCCATCACCACGGTGGCCGCCATGGGGTGGAACATCTTGCCCTCGACCCCAGTGAGGGCAAAGATCGGCAGGTACACCACGGTAATAATGGCGACACCGAACAGGCTGGGGCGAATGACCTCGTTGGTGGCCTCGAACACCAGTTGCAGTCGCTCCTTGAGGGCTAGTTGACCATTGTGCTGGGCCTGGGACAGGCGCCGGATACAGTTCTCGACGATGATGACCGCGCCGTCGACGATCAGGCCGAAGTCCAGCGCCCCCAGGCTCATCAAGTTGGCGGACACGCCAGACCGCACCATGCCGGTTATGGTGGCCAGCATCGAAAGCGGAATGACTGCTGCCGTGATCAAGGCGGCGCGCAGGTTGCCCAGCAACAGAAACAGCACCACGATGACCAGCAGGGCCCCTTCAAGCAGGTTTTTCTCCACCGTGGCGATGGCCTTGTCCACCAGCGCCGTGCGGTCGTATACCGCCTCCACCTTGACGCCGTCGGGCAGCGAGGGCTGAATGGCGTCCAGTTTCTCGGCCACCGCTTGTGCTACCGCCCGGGAGTTTTCCCCCACCAGCATCATGGCGGTGCCCATCACCGTTTCCCTGCCGTCGCGTGTGGCGGCTCCGGTGCGCAGCTCCTTGCCAATGGCCACATCAGCTACATCGGCTACCCGGACTGGCGCACCATTCCGGTTGGCAATCACCACCTTTTCAATATCGCCAATGGTGGCCAGCTGCCCGGGCGAGCGCACCAATAGCTGTTGACCGTTGCGTTCGATATAGCCGGCGCCGCGATTGGTGTTATTGGCCCGCAGGGCGCTGACCAGTTCATCCACCGTGATGCCGAACTCCAGTAGCCGTTGGGGCGACGGCGTAACGTGGTACTGCTTGTCGTAGCCGCCAATGGTGTTGACCTCGATCACGCCGGGCACCTGGGCCAACTGGGGTTTGATGATCCAGTCTTGTATCTCCCGCAGTGCCGTAGCGTCCAGCGGACTGCCATCCGCTTGAGTGGCGCCGGGCAGGGCTTCTACGGTGTACATGAAGATCTCGCCAAGACCGGTGGCGATGGGACCCATCTCCGGCTCCAGTCCGGGTGGCAGCGCGCTCTTGATGGCGCCCAATCGCTCATTGATCAGATTGCGGGCGAAATAGATGTCCGTGCCTTCCTCGAACACCACCGTGACCTGGGACAGGCCGTAGCGGGACAGGGACCGGGTATAGGACAGGTTGGGCAGGCCGTACAAGGCCGTTTCCACCGGGAAGGTGATGCGTTGCTCTGCCTCCAAGGGCGAATAGCCCGGTGCCTCGGTGTTGATCTGTACCTGGACATTGGTGATATCCGGTACCGCGTCGATGGGCAGGCGCTGAAAACTCCACACGCCCACGCCGACCAGCACCAGAATAAGGGATAACATTAAAAACCGTCGCTCTACCGAGAGACGTAAGATGGCATTGATCATCATAGCCTCCTGGTTAGTGGTCGTGGGATGCGCCGGATTTTTCGATATCGGCCTTGATCAAATAACTGTTTTCCACCACATAGCGATCGCCTGCTTGCAGGCCGCCCAGTACCTCAGTCAGGTTGCCGTCGCTGCGGCCCAGCTCCAGTGGGCGGATCTCGTAGGTGTCATCCACCTGAATAAACACCACGGTCCAGTCCCGAAAGGATTGTAGGGCGCGGTTGTCAACCACCAAGGGGGCCTCCACTGTTTCCACCACGATATCCCCGGCCACCAGCAACCCGGGGGTCAACAGACCCTCGGCATTGTCGACTTCAACCCGGGCGAGGGTGTAGGGCGCGTTGCCGGGTGCCGGCAGCAAGTGGCGGATGGTGCCTTCCCGCTCGATGCCGTCAGCCTTCAGTCGGACTTCCTGGCCAATGGCAACCTCGGCCCGTTGGCCGGGGAAGACCTTGAATTCCGCCCACAGAGTGGTCAAATCGGCAATGGCGAATAGGGGTTGCTCCCCGGCCATTTCCCCGTTGCTGATCCGGCGCTCAATGACAATCCCGTCGATGGGCGCGCGCAGTGCGTAGATTTGCAGGCTTGCGTTGGACTCGACTTGAGCGAGCACGTCACCACCTTCGACCCGGTCGCCTAAATTGACATTTACTGCAGTGGCTACACCGGGGAAACGGGCGCGGATCCGGGCAATCTGCTGCGGTGCCGTGGTCAGGCTGCCGTAGGTGGTGAGGCTGCGCTCGATGGCACCCGGCCCGGCTGCGGCCGTTGTGATACCCGCTTTATCTGCGATAGCCGGGGCGATCCGGGTGCGACCTTCGTGGGATTCCCAGTGCCAGCGGTAGTTCTTGCCGTCCATGGCGAGGCTCACTTCTACGTCGAAGGAGTGGGGTTCGGTCACCACACCATCCCCCAGCCAGTAGCCCCCCTGGTAGGCGAAGTCGAAAGTGTCCGCTTGCCCACCCAGGCGGGTGAGCTGGACATTAAGGTCAATATCATCGGTAACGGCGCGGCCAGCCTTGGTGACCCAGGCCCGGTATTCCGGGGGAACGCCCTGCTCAAAGATTTGCAGTTCGACGGTGGCGTCGTTCTGTTGCAGCAGTATGCCGCCGTGAGGCCCTTTAGCCTCGGCCTGCGATTCATCGTGTTGTTCCTCGGCAGCGTGCAAGGGACTGATGGCAAGGCAGCTGGCCACCAGAATCAGACAGAGTTGTTTTATCAGTTGCATGGTGTGAATCCTGAATTCGTGGGTTAGCGCGCCGGGGCGCCCGGAACGGCGGCGAGAGGCTGTGCCGTAAGTTGTTCGATCAGCGCCTGGTTGAGCAGCGCCGTGGTGGCGGCGTCCACCAGTGCCTCCCGTGCTGAGAGCAGCTCCCGCTGGGCGGCGGTCCACTCCACATAGCTGTAGCGGCCGTTTTCATAGGCTTCGCGGGTCTGAGTGAGTGCCTCGGTCAGGTCGGGAAGCATTTGGCTGCGAATCTGCTCAACAGTCTCGATGCTTTGTTGCCGCAAATGGTAGGCGTCGAACAGGCGCGAATGGAGGCGCAGCAGGGTATCCTCCCGGCGGAATTGGACCTCATCCCGCGCCGCCAGGGCGGCCTGCACCTCGCCGCGATTGCGCCGTCCGGAAAAGAGCGGTACCGAGAGCCCAGCGGTCAAGGCCGTATCATCCGTCTCTTCGAAACGCCGGACGCCGACCTGCCAACGGATGTTGCTCTCGGACTGGCTGCGCGCCAGTTGAATCTCCGCTTCACGGATACGCTGTTCGCTCGCGTAGATTTGAACGGCCGGGCTGTCGCTGACCCGCTGGTACAGGGCAACGAAGTTGTCGGAGGAACCGAACTGGAACAGGTCGCCTTCCAGCATTTGAAAGTCCGGGCTGGTATCACCCCACAGGGAAGCCAGAGCCATTTTCCGGCTCTCGTAGGCGGCTCGCAGATGGCACTGCTCAATACGACTCTGGGTGAGCGCGGCCCTGGCGCGCAGGACTTCGGCTTGGGGCGCCGCGCCCCGGTCGGCGCGACGGGTGACGATCTCGTGGGTGGCCTCGGCCAGCGCCACGGCTTCAGCGGCGAGTTGGAGTTTTTCCTGCAGGGCCAGGGTGGCGACAAAGCGCTGGGTCACCTGTCCGAGCACATCCAGGGTCTCGGCCCGGCGCTCGGCCTCGACGCGCCCGTATCGTGAGTCAACCACGCTGACGCGGGCCTGACGCTTGCCGCCAAGTTCGAGAACCGATGACAGGGATAGGGTGTACTCTGCCCCGTCAACTCCTCGCAGATTGTCGCTGCCGAGGAAGTTTTCCACTTCCAGGCCGGCCTCCAGGGCAGGATTTTGATCTGCCGTGATGCGTCGGCCATCAAGACCCTGAAGGCGAAAATCGAAGACCTGGAGGCCGGGGTTTTGTGCCATGGCCCGCGAGAGAGCTTTGGACAGAGTGAGCGGTTTCTCCCCGGCGAGTGCCAGGGTAGAACCAAATGCCAGCGTTAGAAGGCAAAAGGCATGGATAATAGAGTGGCACGGCATTGCGCGCCGCCCGTTTTTTACGGGCATTCTGAAAAGCATGAGACTGCTCCTACGAAAGTCTAAATGACAGTTGTTCCCCGGGTGGGGAAGGTATTCGCAGGATCAGACGATAGGAGGGCGGAAAAGGGAGGATTGAACCCCGGCGGTGAAGTTGGCTTGGTAGTCGGACAGTACTATTCCCGCAGTCAAGCCGGAAATGTTGGTGAGGGTTCCCATCAATACCATGTGAAAGCAGCTATGGCTGTGATGGCAATGGTCCGCTGAATGACTGGGGCTGTCGGGAGACGACTTGGTTGCCTGATTTTCGCTGGAAAAATCCGCTGATTCGTGTGAATGCTCATCATAATGTGGCATTGCGGGGTTGTGCGGTTGTGCTTCATAGGCAATAGACGCCACTGACTGCAAGGCAATCAACAGCGTCATTGCGACTATGAAACAGCGTTTAATCATGCAAGTGGTCCCGGAATTTGATCGTGAGCCTAGCAGAAAGGCAACCGCATGGAAAGGACTGGACTCCCATGGCGTTACGTGAGTCAGTAGTGCGCTGGCCTGAGCAATTCAATTGGAGGCGATAATTCAATTGAGCCATCAATATCCCCATAGATAGATTGATACCGCTATAGCGGATAGCCACAGACCGATAATGACGCCTGCCGCGACCCGGCTGATCGGCGTTGAGTGGTGGAGTCTAGCGCGTTCGCGATTCTCATGAATGACAATCTTTGGAGTCATTTTTATTACCAGCCAGATGCCCGCCGGAACGATCAATAAGTCATCCAGGTAACCAATAACCGGGATGAAGTCTGGTATGAGGTCGATAGGGGAAAAAGCATAGGCACCGACGACGAAGGCCAGTATTTTGGTGTGCAGAGGGGTGCGAGAGTCCCGCGCAACCAGCCACACCGTATACATGTCCTGCCTGATAAGTCTGGCCCATCTTTTTAGCTGCGTTCGCAATGTCTTCACCGGTATTTCGGAACTAATCGTTGAATGACCTATTTTAAATACGATCGGAGTATGTCGATGACATCATCGAGTTCCTGCTGACGCTGTGCCTGAGAAATGTCTTCGGCGCCCAGATGTTCACGCAGATGACCTTCGAGCACTTCGGACATCAGTCCATTAATGGCGCCGCGAATAGCCGCTATCTGTTGCAGTATGGCGGTGCAATCCTTGCCCTGATCCAGGGCTTTTTCAATGGCGTCTGCCTGCCCCTTAATGCGTCGAACCCGGGTTAAGAGCTTTTTTTGATCCCTGTTGGTGTGTGCCATATGCACTGTTCTCTAGTGTGTAAATATATACTGGGGTATAGTATATGTCGCGATGCATTAAGGTACCAGTCCTGTGGAAAAATTTGACAACACCATTCCTTGGCAGCACTCCCATATTTTTGATGACGGCAATCCGTTAGCGGAACGAAACACCCGGTGGGCCGTTTGGCTCACCGCAATTACCATGGTGGTGGAAATCGCCGGGGGATGGATTTACAACTCCATGGCGCTATTGGCCGATGGTTGGCACATGAGTTCCCATGCCATGGCGTTGGGTTTGTCGGTCCTGGCTTACGGCGCAGCACGGCGTTTGGCCCATAGCAAACGCTTCGCCTTCGGCACCTGGAAAATTGAAATCCTGGGCGGCTATACCAGTGCGATTTTGTTGGTCGGAGTCGCCGGGTTGATGTTGTTTCAATCCGTTGAACGCTTGCTGGCACCGAGCCCCATTCACTATGACCAGGCGATCCTGATTGCCATGGTAGGTTTGTTGGTCAATCTCACCTGTGCCTGGTTATTGAAAGATGGTCATGCTCATCATCATGGCACGGATAGCCACGATAGCCATCACCATCATCACGACCTCAACCTGCGTTCTGCCTATCTACATGTCATGACCGATGCGGCAACCTCTCTATTGGCCATTGTCGCCTTGTTTGGGGGCAAGTGGTGGGGGGCCAGTTGGCTGGACCCGGTAATGGGTATTGTGGGTGCAGGCCTGGTGTCCGCCTGGGCCTACGGGCTTTTGCGGGATACCGGTCGCGTGCTTCTGGATGCAGAAATGGATGCGCCTGTGGTGGCGGAGATACACGATGCCATCAAGTCGGCGCCGGTAGAGGCGGCAATATCGGATTTGCATGTCTGGCGAGTAGGGAAGGGGAGCTACGCGTGCATCTTGTCGCTCGTGGTGGATGAAACCGTAGCGCCTGACGATATCAAACGGTATTTAGGCGTACACAAAGAGCTTGCTCATGTGACCGTGGAGTTGAATCAAGTCAGAGGGTAGCCAGCCGGAATCATCCTGATCTTTGATGCGCTGCCAAATCTTCGATGATTGCATCGTGAGTAGATAGGGATGCATGGGCCTTTTCGAGATGCGGATCTGCTGCTGCCATCATGGAGTAACTGCCTCAAACCCCTCGTGGAGGGATGCGATCAGTGGGCAGGTGACATTGTCCTTCTGGGTGCAGCACTCCTCGACGAGTTGGTCGAGCACGCCTTCAATTTGCTGAAGACTGCGGATCTTGTCTCGCACGTTGCCCAGCTTGCGCTCGCCCAGTGCTTTGGCCTCGTCGCAATGGGTGCCGTCTTCGAGTTTCAGCAGTTCTCCGATTTCCTCCAGACTGAATCCCAGCCATCGCGCCCTGCGGATGAATCGAAGCCGTGCCAGCGCGTCCTCGTCGTAGCGGCGAATCCCGCCTAAGGGCTTCTCAGGCTCTGTCATCAGCCCCAGCCGCTGGTAGTAGCGAATAGTTTCGACGTTTATCTCTGCGGCCTTGGCCAGACTGCCGATGGTCATGGATGTGTTTTGAGAACCGGACACGTTGCTTGACTCCGTAGTCGACTACGGAGATAAGCTTGCCACAGTGGTGAATAAAACAACAGGAGGTTTGCCCATGCCTGAATCCAAACCGGGACGCGGTTCGTTGCTTGCCGGGGGTGTCGCAGCCTTGCTGGCCTCTGCCTGTTGCCTGGTACCGTTGGTGTTGGTGGTGCTGGGGTTTTCCGGCGCCTGGATCGGTAATTTAACCGCATTGGAACCCTATCGTCCCTGTTTTCTGGGCGCTGCCCTGGTGGCCATGGTGTTGGCCTGGCGCCAGATATACCGGCCCACCAGGGCTTGTGAACCCGGCGATGTGTGCGCTGCACCCAGGGTGCATGGCGTTTACAAAGCCGCCTTCTGGTTCGTAGCGTTACTGATCGCCATCGCTGCGGTGTTCCCCTATGTCCTACCCCTGTTTTACTGAGAGGTCCGCAACATGAAAAAGTCCTTACTTGTAAGTTCACTGTTTGCCCTGTTCAGTCTACCCCTCTGGGGCGCGGAGCAGACCGTCACGCTGGATGTGCCCGGTATGACCTGCGCCGCCTGCCCGATCACCGTAATGACTGCGCTCAAGCGGGTTGACGGTGTCAGGCAGGTCGATGTCAGCTTCGAGCAGCGCGAAGCCAGGGTCACCTTCGAGGACACGCAAACCTCCGTTACAGAGTTGACGGAGGCCACGGCCAATGCCGGTTATCCATCTACCCTCAAACAAAGCTCGGCAGATCAGAAGTAATGAGATTGTAGGGTAATTTTCGGATAGGAAACCGTCATGAGTGAAGCGCAAGCGATTCACATTGCTGTCATCGGTACCGGCGGTGCCGCCATGGCCGCGGCACTGAAAGCGACGGAACGCGGCGCCCGGGTAACCGTGATCGAGCGAGCCACCCTTGGTGGCACCTGCGTGAATACCGGTTGCGTGCCATCCAAGACGATGATCCGAGCGGCGAAGATCGCGCACTTGCGACGCCAAAGTCCCTTTGACGAGGGCATTGATGTCTGGGCGCCAACTGTGGATCGTGGCAAATTGCTGGAACAACAGCAGGGATTGGTGGAAGCACTGCGCGAGGCCAAGTATGCCAGTATTCTACGTGACAACCCGGCCATTACCCTGATCCAGGGAACAGCGCAATTCGTGACGGCCAATGCGCTCGACGTCACCACCACGGAGGGCGAAGTGCGGCGGATCAAATTTGATCGGGCATTTATCGGCACGGGTGCGCGGCCGGCGATCCCACCCATTGCGGGGTTGGCCGATACGCCGTACCTGACTTCCACCTCCGCCTTGTCGCTATCCATCATCCCAGAGCGCCTGCTGGTGATCGGGGGATCAGCGGTGGCATTGGAGCTTGCCCAGGCCTTTGCGCGGCTGGGCAGTCATGTAACCATCCTGGCGCGTAGCCGGTTGCTATCCCGTGACGATCCGGCTGTAGGCGATGTTATTCGGAAGGCCTTTGAGCAGGAAGGCATTCGGGTATTGCTGCGGACCCAGGCCAGCCGGGTCGATTACGCCGATGGAGAGTTCATACTGGATACCAATGCCGGGGAATTGCGAGCAGAGCAGTTGTTGATCGCCACCGGACGCACACCCAATACCGAACGGTTGGGTCTGGAACAGATTGGCGTGAAGACAGTGCGTGGCGCGATTCAGGTGGATGAGCGAATGCAAACCAACGTGCCGGGTATCTATGCGGCAGGCGATTGCACCGGCCAACCGCAGTTCGTCTATGTGGCCGCCGCCGGAGGCAGCCGGGCCGGGGTCAACATGACCGGTGGCGAGGCCATGCTCGATATCAGTGCCATGCCTGCGGTGATTTTTTCCGATCCGCAGGTGGCGACCGTTGGCTTGACGGCAGAGCGGGCGACCACGCAGGGCTTACAGGTCGATACTCGCGTGCTCAGTTTGGACAGCGTGCCGCGCGCCTTAGTGAATTTCGACACCCATGGCTTTATCAAAATGGTGGCCGAACAGGATTCAGGCCGCTTGCTGGGAGTGCAGGCAGTTGCCGCTGAGGCTGGAGAACTGATCCAGACGGCAGTGATGGCGATGCGGGCCAATATGACCGTGCAGGAATTGGCTGAAGAGCTGTTTCCCTACCTGACCATGGTGGAAGGGCTCAAGCTCTGCGCCCAGACCTTTACCCGAGATGTGACTCAATTGTCCTGTTGTGCCGGGTAAGGCTGCGCTCCCGGCTCAGTCGGAATGCCTGATCAGGCGCGGCAGCCAGCGCAGATACGCCACCATGCCGAACAACTCAACCAGAGATTGGAAGACGATGACAACGATGGCGGCACGCCAGGGCTCCGGCAGGGACAGGGCCAACGGTAACATGACGAAGGAGTTGCGGGTACCAAAGCTGAAGGTGAAGGTGCGGCCGATAGTGGGCGTGAACCCGAATAGCTCACTGAGCCCCTTGCCGATGGTAGCGGCGGCAACCAGATAAAGTACAAAACCACGAGCGCCGAACACAGCAGGGCGCCATTGTCGATCACCAGGCTGACCTGGGAGCCGACAATAAGAAACACCACCAATGCCAGCAACGGCACGGGCAGCCACCCAAGCCAGCCCACCAGTTTGCGCTCGCGGGTGCTTTTCCGTCAACCGTTCGGTTAACCAGGCCAGGATCAGCGGGGTGACAATCAATCCGAAGAATGCCGGCAGCAAGTGGCTGCCGATCGCCAGCTCAATGGCGATATTGCCCATGAAAAGCCAGATATAAACGGGTAGCAAAAAGAGCTGCACAATCAGCAGGATCGGCGCGGCCGCGATGGCCCGGGCACCGTCCCCACCACCGAGATGGGTAAAGCTGATAAACCAGTCCGTATGGCGGGATCTTCCGGAAGCAGTAGCAGGAGAGCGCCAACGATCACCGGTATCAGGAAAAAATTACCCGCCAGCAAAGCGGCCAGGAAGCGGCGATCACGAAACGCCGACGTGAGATGTATCAGTGGCACTTGGGTAAAGGTGGTATACAGGAGAACGCCCAGAGCCGGCCACAGCAACAGCTCCCAATGACGGGTCTGCTCTGGTGCCATCCAGCCGATGGCCATGCCGGCCAGGATGGCTACCAGATAAAGCCAGACTTGATAGCGCTCCAGTTGTTCGCGCATTTAAGGCTGTTCCCGCTGTTTTTCTAGGGCACGATAGTACCACTGGTGCGCAATGAAAGCGCTTGAGATGGTCTGCTTAGTATCAGGATGTAATGAGCTTTGGAGATTGGGTATCTTTTCGCTGATTGAAAGTTGCGAGCGAAGTTAAGCATTCCATAATGCGGGTCGTTTTTCTGATCCAGTGGTTTTCGGCTCAGGTAGATGAATCATTCAGGAAGTAATGAGAAAAACCGCGTATTCTCAAATAATCGATAAGGCTGTTACTGTAGTTGATGGGCAACCTTGGCGTCTGGTGATTTCGTAGTCCATACGCAACCAGACATTCTATACCGGGGCAACTTGAATAACAGGCTGCCCCGGTTCCGAGAATGGTAGACGTTGGATTAATCAACGAGTATTGAATAGTCGATGTCAAAGCAAACCCGACTCGGCAAACGAGAAGGGCACACCGTCACCAATGATAAAATGATCCAGCACCCGCACATCAATGTAAGCCAGGGCTTCCTTCAGCCGTGTGGTGATGGCTCTGTCGGCACTGCTGGGCTCGCAGACCCCCGACGGATGATTGTGGGCCAGGATCAGCGCCCCCGCATTGTGTTCGAGTACCCGCTTGAGCACCTCGCGGGGATACACAGAAGCCCCGTCGAGGGTACCGGTGAACAGGCATTCAAAGGCGATCACCCGATGTTGCGTGTCGAGGAAGATGACGGCAAAAACCTCGTGGGGCTTGCCGGCCAGTTTAAGCCGCAGGTACTCCCGCACCGCGTTGGGATTCTGCAGTGCGGTCTCCCGTTGGAACAGCCGTTGTTCCAGTAGGGCAATGGCTTGCTCGATGATGCGCTCTTCCCGCCGACGGGTGTCGGATAAACAATGGGGTGTTGCGTCAATGGGATCAGTGATTGCTAAGGACGTGGTCATGGGAACCTCCGGAAAAGTGATGGAGGGTTCCCTCCCAAAGGGCTGGGCCCTCCGGGACATGGGATCAATGGCATCCACTACCGCTTGAGCAGTAGTCGCTCGCTGAATCGGATGCGGTGCGAGCGGGGTTGATCAATGCGGTGTGTCCGCATCACAGCCTTGCAGATCGCGGCTGTTTGGCATGTCGCTGACCAGAGTCAGCCGGCATTCGGTGTCAGGTCATCCAGGGGCAATGGGGCGATGCCCCGAGCCCGGTCAATTTTTTCCGCCACCCGCAGGGCGGCGTCCAGTTCGCTGATGCCGTGTGCTTGCATCAGTTGGTAGCGTTCGGCCTTCTCCTCCGGTTCGGTCATCGCCATGGCCAGGTACAGGCTGGGTGGCACCGCCCGAAACAGGAGCTCCATGGATTTGGACAGGATCACGCCTTCCGAAAACTTGCCGGCCTCCTTGCGGGCGGACAGCATCAGCGCTTTCTGGGAGGGGGTGAGTTCTCGGAAGCGGGCGATTTTCTCGACCTCGTCCGGGGGCATCGACAGGCAGATCCACCACTCGATCATGTTGAGCATGGTTTCGGCTTTTTTCGGCAGGTCGTCCAGGTTTTGGGTCGCCAGCCAGAACCAGGCGCCCAGCTTCCGCCACATTTTGGTGATCTTCACCACATAGGGTGCGAGGAGCGGGTTTTTGGTAATGATATGGCCTTCGTCGGTTACGTTGATGATGGGACGCCCCAGAAACTGATCCCGCTCGGCGATGTTGTTGACGGTATTGATCAATGAGATATAGGCGATGGAGAGCTGGGCGTTGTAGCCTTCGCGGGCGAAGGTGGCCAGATCCACAATGGTGATGTCCGCCTCGGGCCAGGGGGTGCCGGGGCGGTTGAACATCTGGCCATCGATGCCCTGGCAAAACAGTTCCAGCGCGTCGGCCATTTCCAGTAAGCGGGCCTGCCGGATTTCGGGTAATGCGGTGCCCCGGCTGCGTTCCCGCAGGGCATCGCGTACATCCTCTGTCAGCACGGGTCGCCCATCAGCGGCGCAACGGTGAGCGGCATCCAGAATGCACTGGCGGATCAGGCTGCGGTCGGCGCGGGTCATTCGCGCCTCCTCCTTGTCCTCGCCCCCGGTAATCATCAGCCGGGCGGTGATTTCCAATTCGCCCAGTACATCCCGCTGTTCATCACCCTGGTCGTTATCGGTGTTCCGGTTGTCGTCAATGGCATCCGCGTCCAGGGTCCAGACCTGGCTGGGCGTGTCGACCAGGCGCTTGGCATCTACAAAGGGCGCCAGACTCACGCCGGCGCCGGGCGCGAGTTTGACCCGGTGGACGGAAAGTCCCAGGCGTTGGGCGAAGTCGCCAAACAGTCCGAAGGAATTGCCGGCCTCGACAATAAACAGCCGTGGCCGGTAAATGGCGGTCACCTGGTTCAGGATATTGTTCAGCGTCGCACTTTTACCCGAACCGGTGGGGCCGAAAAGAAACAGATGGGCGTTCATCTGTCGATCCAGCCGGTTCAGTGGGTCGAAGGTGACGGTTTCGCCGCCGCGATTGAAGAAAGTGATGCCGGGGTGGCCGGTACCCTGGCCGCGACCCCAGACCGGGACGAGATTGGCGGCGTGCTGGGCGAACATCAGTTGGGTATACCACTGGCGTTTGTCCTGGGCGGGGTTGAACACCGCGGGCAGCCAGCGCAGATAACTGTTGAGGGGGGCGACCTCGTCCTCCTCCCGCACCGGCTGCAGTCCCGCATTGAGCATGACGTTGTTGAGCTGCACTCCACGGGCCTCGAGTTCGGCTTGGTCCCGTCCGCGGAGATAGAAAGCCATCGCCCCCTGGTAGAGTTTGTGGGCCCGGCCAATAATGGTCCGCGCCTGCTGCACATCCTGCCGGGTATGCTCCGAAGACAGGGTATCGCCCACGGCCTTGCGGCCCAGGTGATTGAGGCGGGATTCCAGGCTGTCTTGCGGCGTGGCCACCAGGGTCAGGCACGCGATGGTGTCCTCAGGCATCTGGTCGAACAGCGCATTGATCGCATCGCCGCCTTTGCGGGTCTCCCCGGTTAGATGACCCGTTGCGGGGGGCATACGCAAGCGATCCAGGGTAACGACCCGGTGGGGCATCCGGTTGAACCACCACAAACCGTTGTCGATATCCGATCGGGGTTGTTCGAAGAACAATCGTTGCGCGAAATCCCGACCACAGGCCAATTCGATCTCATCGCTCTCTCCCTCTTCGGGATAGCCCGCGAGCTGGTAAAAGCGCTCGCGGTCGGTGAGGGAGTCCCCCAAAAAATCCGGTTGGGGGTTGAACCAGCGCAACAGCCAATCGTGGATGTCGGCGGCGGACAAGCGGTGCGCACGAACCCCGGCATTGTGCAGGCCTCCCTCCAGCCGGTTGCAGGTGATCGTCAGGGCCTGTTCCGGTGACAGTGTCCGCCGGGCGGCGCCGGCGCGCCGGTAGACCACCAGCCGAACCCGACGGGTCTGGCCGCGCCAGGGCAGCCGGGTCACGGTCTCATCGGTAAACAGTCCGCCGGGCTTGGCGATGGCTTCCAGGTGGTGGGTGAAAAAACGGAGATAGAAATCGCTGAACGCGGTGCCCAGTGCGCGGGGATGGAGATAGCGCCGCAGTGATGTCAGGTAGCGATCCCAGTGGGTTTCGTCCTGGGCGTACAGTTGCACCACCCAGGGGTTGTCGTCGAGTTCGTCGAAACTGTCTTGCAGGGCATTTTCCAGGGCGTCACGGGCCTGCCACAACCAGGCGTTATCCCGTCCTTCGGTACCGATGGGGGTGAGTTCGTAGAAAGCCGCCACGGACCGTCCGTCCTCCAGCAGCATACAGCGGGCATCGGGCTGGTATTCCGCCCAGGGCAGGAGATCGGCAAAGGAGGGGTTGACGTGGTACAGGGTGGCTTCGTCGGCTCGGGTGGCTGTGCGATCTGTTGCCGCCTCGCCGGTACCGGGTTCGGGTATTCCCGCTGCGGCCAGACGGTCCACGTGGCGCTGCCAGGCATCGCTCCCGGAATGGCCAGCTTCAGCGGGTGCCGCCCTCTGTTGCCAGGGTAACCGCCAGTCCATCAGTAATCCTCTACCCGTTCTCCCGGCAGGGCGTACTGCACCTGCCGGTAAAACGGGAAGACCGTGCTGTAGCCGGGCACAGGTACCGGCTCCGAACCGGCCAGGTGGGGAAAGACATACATCACCAGGTCGGGATCGGGGAGGCGGTGAAACTGGCTTTTGATCTCGTTCTGTGCGCTGCGGGTATAGAGCGCATGCACCGATGGATTTTCCAGTTCTGTGCCCCTCAACGGTCGGCGCAACACCAGCCGGGCTTCCAGCAGTTGCTGCGTTAATTGGCTGCTGCCGGAGCTGCCACCGGTTCCCCGCTGCCAGATGTCCAACATGGATTCGCCGTTGTGCGGCAGCAGCGCTTCCTTGTGGGTGGCACAGCCGGCCAGGAGCGCGGTGGCGACCAGACAGATGGCAGTGTTAGTCCAGCGGTGACACATGGTCGGCACCTCCCAGGCGATGGTTGACACGGCGACCGTTGGGGTCGAAGTCGATCTCAACGGGTTTTTCAATATGCACAGCGACATCGGCACCGGGCGGGACATAGACCGCGGCGAAGGCCTCGCCATACAGCTTGTTGACCCAGGCGGACATATCCTGCACCCCGCCGGCAAGAATACGGCCCATGGCTTCATCCCCCGAGATGCCGACCGTGCCCAGCGTCCCGTTGCTGTTGCTGACGTAGGCGACATTGCCGCTGTCCGAGTCGATAAACGAGGCGGCCCCAGCGCCCGCAGCGGTGATCAACGCGCGGGAGCTCAGGTATTGCTGGGCATTACTGCGCCGGTCACCACTGACGCAAGGAATTCCGTAGGGATCGCTGATCCAGCCCAGGGTATTGCGACTGCCTGTCGTTCGGTTCTCATCCGTCGTGATTTCCGGGACGGTACGGATGGTGCCGTCCCGAAAGACAAAGGTAATGGACTGAATCTGGCCGCGCACGCAGGAAAGTGTCCAGTCCCCCGAGGCGGTGCCACTGACCACTGCGCCGGTAACTTCGGGCAGATCGACGCCGTTGGCGGTCAGGTTGTCCGGGCCGATCAGGACTTTGAAAGGGTAGGGGTCGTTGACCGTACCGTCGATGGGAATGCGACCGATCAACGCGGTCATCGAAATCGATCCCATCAAGGTGGCGTTGGCGGGGACGGTGTAGACAGGTTCGGCAACATTAATAACCGGCGTTTTTGATTCCGTATCGGTTGGCCCAGACGCTGCCCTTGAAGCCGATGGTGCCGAGGCGAAGGGGCTGGTGATGCCCAGGTGGTTGCCTCCGGTGGTTTCCTCCGTACTCTCCGATGGTGGTTGATCGTCCGGTTCAATCCAGCGAATACCGCTCACTGCCGGTATACCGCCACCCTCCAGCCCCAACCCGACCGGCAGCTCCGCACCGCCCAAATCTTCGAGCCGACGCTCAAGGTCGTTGAGCAGGCTTCGGGTTTGCCGAGTGTCGGAGGCAACTTCATTGCGGGTCTGCTGAAAGCGGCTTCGCTCCTCCGCCAGCGCCCTCTGAACCCGTTGATCAATGGTGCTTTCCCGTTGGCGCAGGCGGCGGCTTTCCTCGGACTGGCGTTCGTTGTCGTCCAGTGCAGTTTGCAGCTCACCGCGCAGCTGTTTGACCTGAGCCACCAGTGTGGCGACGGTGTCCCGCGGGGTGTCCCCCTCGATGCCAAGGGCCTGCATTTCCTCGGGAGTCAGCGGGTTACCGGGCCGATCCGCGGTTGCTGGCGACGGCTGTTGGTCGGACGACAGCCGCAGGCCGACAAAGACCAGCAGGCACACCAGCGGAATCATCAACCATTTGAGCAGGCCATTACTCCGCATTGTCGGCTCCCTGTCCTCTGGGCAGGTTGGTGGCCGCATCCACCGGGCTGATCATCGGCAACAGGGCGTCCGCCAGGCCGTGCCCCCGGGTCACCAGGTACAGGATGGTGGTATCGGTGGGCTCGCCGCGGGGACCCAGCGTCGTATGCTGAAACGTCGCCGCCACGAAATCACCCTGCAATATACGGGGATCTAACGCCAGCCAGTGATCGGTGGTATTGGTCAGCAGGACCGCGGTGAGCCAATAGTTATCCAATCGCCAGGCTGCCAGGGCTCTGGCACGTAGGGGCAAAACGGGTGCCAGGTTGTCCAGCTTCAGCGAGCTGCTGAGAGTGACCCGGGATAGCCCTGGCACGGGTTCCACCGTGCGCAGCGGGGCATACAGACTTTGTGCGGCATAACGGGTCAAGGCCACGGGGATCGGAGTATTGCGGTGCTTGTTCTGGATATCACCCGCATCGGCAGCGGAGGCGGAATCGCTGCCTCCGGCAGAGTCGGTCACGATGCGAACGGACTCGAGCGGGGCCTCGTTGCCATCGGCCGGGGTGGCCACCACATCGAGCAGAATCAGATCGCCCGTGTCGGTATCCTGTAATTGCAGCCGGGTGGCTTCCAGGGGTTCATTCGCTCGTAGGTAGATCGCGCCGCCCGCACTTTGTACCCGCAGGCGTGAATTCAGTGAGGCGGGTACTCCCACCCGCACAGCGCGGTTGACGAAGATAACCCGCTCTTCATCAACGTGCAGAGGAACGGTAAGGGGCAGGCGCTGCCAATGCAGGATTTCTACGGCGTGGCTGTTGCCAGCGAGTGACAGGATCAGCCAGAAGCAGCCTGACACCAGGCGATTCGAGCGGCTCATGGTGTGCCCCCCGGCAGAGACTGCGTATCTGGATTGGCTTGGGAGCCGGTGTCCGGCGGCATAATCCGTTGAGGTGTCTCTTTGTAGCAGTCCAGTACCAGGCCAAAGGGGTTTTGCTCCGGATCGACATCGCTGCGCAGCACTTTCAGGGGGAAGCGCACCAGGGCGCGCTTGACCTGTTCCGAGCCGTAGTACTCATCGATGGCGACATCCAGCGTGACGATCCAATCCCGGTTCGAGATGGCTTCGACGCGGGCGCCGGGCTTGTCGCCATAACCACGACCGGGGATTTCGTAGAGACCGCGTACCCGTTGCCGAAGTTCGCCAGCCTGACGGCGTTCCTCGTAGTCCTGTTGCAAGAACACTCGACAGTTGGGGGTTAGGTAGGCGGACAAGGTGTGTATATTTCGGAGGTAATCCTTCTCGCCGTTGCTGGGCCAACGATTGAGCTGCTGAAAGATATAAAAAGTGAAGGCATACACCGAGGCGGGCGGCACCTCCCACCATTTGCGCACGCTGCCCGAACGCAGGTCCGGGGGGATATGGATGGTCAGGTCGCGCGGTGCACTCCACCAGCCAGCACCCAGTCCCATGGCGAGGACGAACAGGGCGGCGAGCCCAAGGCGCAGGGTGTTGACATGGGCGCGGAGGTGGGTCACTTCGTTTTTGAACCGGCTCATGGCGTACTCCGTCTCGGGGTGCGGCGTGTGGCCCAGTAACCGGTGCGGGTTATCAGGTCTCTGGCTCCCAAGTGATCGCCCAGCAGTGGGTAGCGCAGGGCCAGATGCCACTGCAGTTGACGGTACAGCCAGGTTTCGGGCCGGCCCCGTTTCAGTCGTCGCAACACACCGCCACAGGAAAAGATCCCAATGGCGCTGGTACCGACAATCAAACTGGGGACCACGGCGATACTGCCGAACAGCCAGGCCAGCGGCAGGCCCAATGTCAGGCCGATGGCTGCCGAGCCACCCGCGCAAAGCCAAAGCTCATCGGCGGTCAGGCCGCGAACCACCACCGGCTGGCGATTCAGGCGATGAGGCAGAAAAAGGATGGTGCCATCCTCCTTGTTGGCCAGGTCGGGGGACATCGTTCTGCTCTACAGAATGCCGGTGGCTTCGGTGAGCAGCCAGATACCCACAACCAGCAGAATCGCTCCCACCGCCACGGTCAATCCGAACTGTCCCCAAGTGGCACGGCCGGTATGAATTTCCGCATAGCGGGTGTAGGCGTGGTAGCAGACCCCGACAAACATGGAGGCCACCACCAGCAGGGCAATCAGCATCACAATGTCGTAGCCGTAATTCTGCAGGGTTTCCATGATGCCGCTGCCGGCACCACGGGAGGGATCTTCCATGGTGGGCAACTGCGCGAATACCGGCAGCGGTAGCATGGCGGCCAGCAGATTGCCGACCGGGAGGGGAAAAAAAGAGAAAGCTCGTTGTGTCATGGCAACACCTTTCAAACGGTCAGGAAAGTAAAAGGAACGTCAGCATCACATACATGGCGACAAACCGTATCGCCACGGCGAGGAACTGACGTTGGTTGATGCTGTGTTCGGCCCAGCCCACATACGCGGTGCGCAGTGCCCAGACTCCCCACAGCAGCAAAACGGCAAAGACCGCGCTGATAAGCACGGTGGCCATGGTGTCGGGTGAGTAACCGGCATTGGCCTGAAAGGCCGCGACTTGGTCGGCGGACAGGCTCATGGCATCGGCACCGATTCGCGTTGGTAATCGCCGATCAAACGTGCTGGTTCCCGGGGTTGTGCCCGTTCTGGTACCAGATACGCGTCAATACCCCGACGAATGCTGTCGATATCCTCAAGTAGTCGGGGGTAATCAAAGTAGTAGCGCGCCGCATCAGGTCGCACGGACTCGCTTCGGCGGGCTACCAGACGTTCAACAGTATTTAGCTGGCGTAGTATGGCCGCCAGGCGGGCGCGCTCATCGATGCTGGCTGGCGCTTGTTCATTGGCCACGGCATGGCTTGAGGCAATGCCAATCGCCAGCACAACGCAATAAGTCGAGAACACTGTCTTGGAACACAAGGCCATCACACTTGTCCGCTATCAATCGGTACGGGGGAATGCTGCGTTATTCCCCAGGGGCGCGCCGCAAACAAAGAGGATTGGTTGTTAACCGTATTGGCGATATGAGAGTCAGCGAGATCCTGCAGTTTTCTTGAATTTTTATCGGCCTCGTTCGTTACCTGTAATGGAAACAATGTTAATTCAGGTCCGGGGCTTGCCGGTCCCTGGGTATGGGTAGGGTTTATTCCAGGATGGTTTCACCAAAACGAGAGCTGAGAAAAGTCGGACTGACGGTTACCATGTCCCGCATCAAAGTATTGGACGTTTTGGCTTCCGCACAAACCGAGAGCCGTCACCTTCGGGCCGAAGAAATTTACAAATGCCTGATGTCGACCGGTGACAGCATGTCAGTGGGGACGATTTATCGTGTGCTCGCGCAATTGGAAATGGCCGGGCTGGTCGTTCGACACAATTTCGATACGGGACAGGCGCGGTACGAGTTGGCGAGCGATGAGCGTCACGACCATATGGTCTGTATGGACAGTGGCGAGATCATCGAATTCAGGGATCAACAAATTATTGAACAACAGAAACGCATCGCCAAGGAAAAAGGCTATGAATTAGTGGACTATCGCTTGGTACTCTTTGTTCGTAAAGACATCCGAACGGAGAAGTCGGTCGGTGGAGTATGATCCGTAGTCTGAACGTGACTACTCGGCTTCCTGTAGCGGCGGACCGGTGAACTCCGCTTCGATTATCACGTTGATGTCATCGCCGACGCCCATCGTCGTGCCAGGTTCCGGGAGACCGTATGTCATCCCGAAATCGGATCGCTTGAACGACGCAGTGGCGGAAAATCCGATCCGGGCGTTCGGGTCCATGGGATGCCCTTTGTAGCCACCGTTGAAAACCGCTTCAAGAACGACAGGTTTCCTGATGCCTAATATCTCCGGATCACCGTGGACGTTGACGGTTTTCTCGTCGGTTAACTCCATCCGACGGGATGTGAAAGTGATCTCGGGAAACACCTTGGCATTCAGCCAATGCTCATCATTCAGGATAGTATCGGTAAATCCTTCCGGTGGGCTCGGAAGGTCAAGGGAAAGAGGGTTGATCGTCGCTCTTAGGGATGACTTCTCCAATTGCGCCGGATGAAGCTCAAGTGTGGCGTCAAATGAATCGAAAGTCATGATGTAGTCGGTGAAGCCGAGATGACTCACACTGAACACCAGGCTCGCATGACTCTTATTCAGCGTGTAAGTGCCTGAAGGAAGATCGGTTGTGTTTTCTGCCTGCACCGGAAAGGTGATACACAGCATTATAATAGCGATAAGACTGTACATTCTCATGGGGTGAACCTGTGCGCTTATGAGTTTTTCGATATCCAGTTTTTTCATTTGCAGCATCACTTGCGTGACCCGCGCTATTTTCTCCCGGTCACTGCCGCCTAAAAGGTCTCCCATAATGGTGGGAGAGATTTGCCATGATAAACCGTATTGGTCTTTTACCCACCCACATTGTTCGGCTTCTGGCATGGCGGAAAGCTTTTCCCAGAAATAATCAATCTCTTCCTGCGTATCACAATTGATCATGAGGGATATTGCCTCATTGAAGGAAAACCCGTGTTCATGTGCGGAGTCCATGGCTGCCATCCAGGTGCCGCCAATCATAAAGTCGGCAAACATCACTGTTCCTTCCCTATCGGGTTCCATGCCTGCGGGGTAGCGGGCCATTAAACCCTGTTTCGAATCCTTGAAAACGGACGTGTAATGCTTGATGGCGTCTTCGGCCTTGCCGCAGTTCTCGCCGACGAACATGAGGCACGGCACAATGGGCGGTCTGGGGTTTCCATCAGGGTCGGTCAGAATTAACTGCCACGATATTCCGTACCGGTCCTGAATCCAGCCATAGCGCTCACTAAACGGATATTGATCAAGCGGCATAAGTGTTGTGCCGTTTATGGCAAGTTTCTCCCAGACGTTATCAATCTTTTTTGCCGCGTCCGGATCGCGGGACGGATCAAAGTTGATAAAAAATGAAATCGACGGGTTAGGCGTAAACAACGGACCTGCGCTGATTGCCATGAAAGGACAGCCCAGCAGATTGAATGACACAACCTCACAGTCGCCAGAGGGGGTATCGTACAGGGTTGTTACATCGGTAACTTCTGAATCTTCAAATATCTCTGTATAGAATTCAGCGGCTTCTTTAGCTTCCTTGTCAAACCATAGATGGGGAATGATTTTTTGCATGGTTTTCTCCTTGTCAAATCATCATAGTGGTTCTGAGTTGGCTGTAAAACAATATTCACGAACACGCCGGAAGACTACCTTTACGGAGTGTTGATTGTCACCGAGTGCTGTAACACCTGATAGTCGAACAGGCCGCCCGGTATTTGACATGGCCATGAAGATATTCTTGATGGGTTATCTCTTTCACAGTAAGCCGAGCACAATGCCAGCGAAGGTTGAGAGCTCAGGGTGATTTCTTCGGAAGCGAAGACATTTAATCCTCAGGAGAGCTGCTTTGGTAGTTGCCACTGGGAGAGCACACCGGGGAAGGTGGCGATTTTGTATTGAGGCTGAGGCATTCTCAACATTAGGGCTAGCCTGGGTAAACAAGATGACAACAGGCAGTAAGTGGCGATGGAACATAATGCATCTTATTGGATGTTCTATTTTGAATAATGGTTCTGGTTGGACCGATAGTTGATTTTGACCTAAAGTTCTATATAATCGTTCCTATCAGAAGTGTAAAAACAGATTTGCTATCTGTTGGGAGTTTTAAATGGAATCTCCGATTCCCCTGCCTGTCGAGCGAGCTATCCGCAAGCTGGGTAGCGATATATCCCTGGCACGCAGGCGGCGCCATATCACCCAGGCCTCGCTGGCCGAGCGTATGGGTGCATCGATTTCCACGGTTCAGCGTATGGAGAAGGGTGATGCCCGCATACCGATCCACTTCTTTGCCCGCGCCCTGCATGTATTTGGAGAAATACAGGCTCTGGAACAGCTGCTGGACACCGCGAGCGACGAGATTGGCCTGACCCTGATGGATGAGAACCTGCCCAAGCGCGTGCGCAGTAAGCGCGGCACGCCCAAAGCACTATGAGAATGAATGCGTCATGAAAAATCCTAAAAACAAAGGGCGCATCGCATGAGAACTGCCACCACATCGATACGCAAGCAGGTTCAGTTATGCATCGGCAAGGCCGGAACACCGGTGGGCCAGCTCGTGTACGTAAAGCAGGGGCGACGTGAGAACAGCGCCATCGCCTATGATGAATCGTGGTTGTCCAACCCGGAACGGTTCAACGTTTCCGCCGACTTGCGCCTGGGGACGGGATATCAGCCACACAAAGCGGCCTCTCCTCACGATTCGGTCTTCCATGGTGCCATTGCGGATACGGCACCGGATGTCTGGGGGCGACGGGTCATCGCCCGCGATCATGCCAAGCGTCGGAAGGAGAACCCGCGTCTTCCCGCGCTCACTGAAATGGATTACCTACTGGCGGTCGATGACTTCAGCCGGGTAGGCGCCTTGCGCCTGCGTGACGGGGACGGGCGCTACCACCGGTCAGTGGAGGAGGGGCGACGCAGCACACCACCATTGATCGAACTCGGGAAAATTTTTCATGCCAGCCAGGCACTAGAGCGCGGCCAGGAAACCCTGGAGGATCTGCGTTACCTGCAGGGCAAAGGAACGTCGTTGGGCGGTCTGCGCCCCAAATGCACGGTGATTGACGAAGACGGCTGGCTCGCTATCGGCAAGTTTCCAAGTGTGGGTGACACCCGAAGCGTCACCCGAGGGGAAGTGTTGGCCCTGCAACTGGCGCGGTGCGCCGGCATTGAGGCCGCCATCGCGCGTATCGTTCAATTGGAGGGCATACCGGTGGCGATGATCCGCCGTTTTGACCGTAGCGGCACTGATGGTCGGATTCCCTACCAGTCGGCGGCCTCTCTGTTGCAGGCCTCACGTGAGGAGGAACGCAGCTACACTGAAATCGCCGACGCCATCCGCAGTTATGGCCACGCACCTGCGCAAGACTTGCAGCAGCTCTGGCGCCGCCTGGTATTCAACCTGCTGGTCACCAACGTGGACGACCACCTGCAGAATCATGGCTTCCTGCATGTAGAACGCGGACTCTGGCGCTTGTCGCCGGCCTTCGACATCAACCCCTTCCCGGACAAGGAGCGAGAATCCAAGACCTGGCTGTCGGAACAAGACGGGCCCATCACCGACCTGGAGATGCTGTTGGCCCGGAGTGCCTATTTTTCCCTGGATAAAGACAATGCCCTGGCCGTTCTGGCAGAAGTGAAGGCGGCGGTAGCGAGCTGGCGGGAAATTGCTGTCGGCCCGGAAGTGGGCATGCGGCGGGAGGATTTGGAAGATTTTGCGTCGGCCTTTGAGCATGAGCAGATGGAAATAGCCGCCGCATTATTGAAACATTAAGGCTCTTTCAATGGATCACCAACTGACACGAAAAAACCATTATGTGCCTATTTGGTATCAACGACGATTCCTTGCCGAAGGAAAAAGCAAGCTTTATTACCTCGATATTGACCCAGCCAAAAGGGAGCTGCCCAATGGTCGGATTGTAGAAAATCGCGCTGTTTCTATACAGGGGCCAAAGAGTTGCTTCTGGACACAGGACCTCTATACGACTCAATTTGGAGAGGTGTTGAACGATGAAATTGAGCGATACCTATTTGGTAAAATTGATAATGAAGGCGCAAAGGCTGTTCGTGCGCTTTCTGATAATGACCCGGTAGCCATACACAAATCCTTCCGATCACTTTTCGAATACTTGGATGCGCAAAAATTGCGGACCCCGAAAGGTCTGGACTGGATTCAAGTGCGATATTCGAATCTGACGCAGCTAGAACTTATGGAAGAAATGCAGGGCTTGCGTCTCATGCATTGCATCATGTGGTCAGAGGGTGTTCGGGAGATAGTGTCGGCCGACGAGTCTGACGTGAAGTTTATTGTAACGGATCACCCCGTTACAATTTACAACCCCGCATGTCCACCGGATTCTGAAGTTTGCGGTTATCCATATGACCCCCTGATTGAAATGGTCGGTAGTCAAACAGTATTCGCGCTTGATGCGAATCATTGCCTTATTCTGACGAATCTCGAATATGCGGAAAATCCCGATGAGGCAAATTTGATGGCTACGCGAACCAATGCACGGTATCGGGGGACGGGCGTGGTGCGAACGGACGCCTTTATCAGAACACGTAAATTAACCCGCGCTGATGTGATCGGAATCAACTACCTCCTGAAACAGAGGGCTCGTCAGTACGTCGCGGCAGGGGAAAGATCATGGCTTAGTCCAGAGACGGAGTTTTCCGGTAATTGGTCTGATATTGGCAAAACTCTGTTGCCGAGTGATGAACTCTGGCGGTTTGGAGGCGAGATATATGTTGGTTACGACGATAGGCCTACATATTACCAGGACGCATTCGGTCGTACATCCGGAGCACATCAATATCTGAGAAAGAAACGGGATATGACCCCTCCGGGGCGAAACGATCCCTGTGGTTGCGGCAGTGGGCGTAAATACAAGAAGTGTTGCATGCACCTGCCGGAACAAGAACGGCCATCATGGAAAGTTTACGGAATTCGCGAGCGCAACCTCATGTTTTGTCGTGCGGTCGCCGATATCTTGGGGCTTGATGCAGGTAAGACATGGCAGGATGTGCAGCACGAGCTGAGTGATGAGCAGGTCAAACGGATTCATGAAGCCTTTGGGAGTTTGTGGCCACGTGATACCGACTTGGCGGAACTGTTGCCGCGTCCTTGCGAAACTATTTCCCGGGCTGTATATCTGGGTACGCTGGATCCTCGTACCATAGTAGGAAATGCTACCGGCTGGTTACCATATTTCGATGAGATAATCCTCCCGAATCCCTTCGTAAATCCGTCGTTTATCCGGCCCGAATACAGCCCGGTAATGTCACCGGCACAACACAAAGAACAAACAATTAAAAATGTATTGTTGATGCTGATCCTTGAGCCGTATATCGATGCTGGATTGATTCATCTGGTGCCAGATCCGAACGATTTTAACGATGAACTCAGGAAGATTGTATGGCAAATGGCGGAGGAGCGCACTGCGAATTGGAAGGCTAGCGACGATGATTTTGGGCTTTCAAAAAAATTGGCCAAGGACGATTTTATGCGGTCTATCAAAAGGCTTCCCGAGCCATCTCTTCGTGAGTATCTACGGAAACTCTCCCCGGAACTTAGCGCCGCCGAACTTGACTCTGCGGTGGTGCATATGAAGTCGGAGCTTGCCCAAGATCCCTTAGCGCTTCTGCAACCCAGTGAGACAGGGGAAGCTGGAGCCCAGCTACGGATTGTGAAGGGATTTAACCTTGAAGTAGCGATGTTTCTGGCGGGGTTAACCGGATCAACGCTCTACACCGATATGCGAGTTCATTGGAATCACCTCCACGCACGATCTCGATTGACTGAATCCCTGAAACCGGATGTGACTTGGCAACCACTAGTTGATGTTGCCAAAACGATAATCTTTCCCATCAATCTCCAAGGCCACTCAGGGTTTGAAGCCCGAATGGCGGGCAAGTGTGGCGGGATGAGAACACAAATCCGCCGTATTACGAATACTCTCCGAGATAATGTGAGTGACACTTCTGCCTGTCAACTCGCTGAGGAGTTCAAGAAAGCGGCGGAACGTATGCAGGCGGAACGCTCAACAACGACCACTGAAATGATTTTGGATGGGCATATAGAGTTGTCCGTTCCGTCGGGAGGCTTTGAACGAAATGCGGTGCGACGTTTGTTACTAACGTTTGGGCGTGCGAAGGATATTGCGCCAATTCCGATGGCATTTTTTGTTCGAGTTGCTGGGCACCTTGAGCACTCTGTGGAATAGGATGGACGAAGGGTTTATCCAACGTACCTGTCCGATACTTCTGAGCGATAGAACCACAATGACTGATTTGCATAATTTGGTGAAAAGAATCATCGAGGACCTTCGAATCCACCAGGAATGTCCACAGTTCCAAGGGGACAAGGATGACCCATTTCCCCGCATGATTGGTGCTGGTGATGGGCGGCATATTTCGATTACGAAAACGGCCGACCAACTGATCGCTGATGTGGCGTATCACTTCATGAAGCGAGCCCCTTCGTTGGAAACACAATTATCAGCAAACGATTTAAGAAGTATGGTTCGTAGGGCATTTGGCCCCGCGTTGGTCAAAATCGACTTGGATGCAGATGTCGGCCAAAACGCAGAATTGGTCCTGAAGAGTGTCGAGGAAGCTTTGTCGAATGAAATTCAATGGATATCGTCGAATGGGCAACGGGAATATGCTTTCGGTTGCACACTCTTCAGTGATGACGACATCGCTCCGTTTGATATTGGCCCAGTTCGATTTGAACCTCGAAAGATGTGGCTTGATCGAAAGATGACGGATGGTCGATGGGTTCGAGTGGTGTCAGGTGGTCGTATAGAACGATTTTCGCAAAAAATTGCGGATGGGCCAATTTCGAAAGTCACAGGTCGTAGAATCCTTCAGGCATGGCAGGGCAAACGATTGAAGAGTAGGAAATCTTCCGCTGACGCCAATGACGAAAAATTTATTCTCCAAGCCATTGGGAAATGCCCTTATGTCTGTTCCGTCAGGGTCCCGGGGTTTGGAGGTGAAGCAGGACTACAGAAAGCAGTGATAACGGCTCGTCTCGCCATGGCTACAGTGTCCCTAATCTGGGAAACACCCTCAGAAGCATTGAAGGGGATCAGGTTATGTGCAGACGAAAAATACCAATACGGTACAATGCTTTCATTCACGCATGATGGGCTTATGCTCCCTGGTAGTATTGGTTCCAAGCGACTGCATGCGCCTTGGGTGAGTAGAGAAGCGTTGAGGGAAATTATGGAGCGGTTCGCCGGGTTTTTTGCTCTCGCCGGAGAGGCGATCATGACCTATCTTGATCCAGTTAGTGGTAGTAAGCGACCCAAGCTAATGAATGCTATCGCTCATGCATTGCTTTGGTTCTACGAGGGTTGCCGCGAAACCGTCGACCAAATTGCTATTGTCAAACTTTCGGCTGCTATGGAAGTTCTAACCGGTGACTTCAGCCGAAAGGGAAGCCAAAAGGCAATCCGCAGACTCATAAAATCCTGCTTTGCCATAGATGAAAATACGGTAATGACTCGGGATGGTAAGACAATGAAGGAAGTCGTCGAACAGATATATGAAATTGGGCGGAATCGAATGATTCATGGCGAAAATGAATCTCTTGGTAAAGATTGGTCCGTCGAGCGAGCTACAGCTGAAAAACTTGCCCGGTACTGCCTTGTGATCTACGTAGATCGAGTCTCTGACACCCCCTCTTTTGATGATCCGAAGCAACTCTTGCGGTTAATTACTGAATAATATTGTTCAATAAATGATCAAAAGGATCACAAGTACTTCTTGAAACTCCCCGCAACAATATCAACAGCCACACCCAGCAGCACCGCTCCCGGGAGAATAATAGCGAGCGGATTGACGCTAATCGGAAACGTCAGATAGACAACCCAGGGCAATACAGCGAGGGGGACCAGACTGGCCTTGGCGCGGTGATAGATGAAACCGGATTCGCGCCCGGCTTCGAAGCGTCGGAGGTCGCGGCGGACCAGGCCATCCACCAAGCCGACAAACATCGCCATAAGCAGTAGCGGGATCATCAAGCTCAGCACGCATAATCGGACCCCAAACACGAGCGTGGCGTACGCAGCCGCGATCAGGCAGCGTTGCATATGGGCGTAAGCCTGTGTCAGATAATAGCGAAAATCCCGTACCGAGTGGTTTTTGGTGTCGTGGGACGACTGCGCGGAATGCTTTGCCGTTTGCAACAGGCCGGTTCTTACGAAGAGAAAATCGTGGCCAGTATTCACCCATTTGGTGATCGTCCGTCCCGGCTCCTGAACCACAATGCTGCGGGTAAACCGACGGTCGAGATTGTTGAGTTCGCGATGCAGCATATCCCGGGCGTGGTGCCAGCTCTGGTTCTCCCAGAACAGGTACATACCTGCACACTCAATCAGAATGAATAGGAGCAGGGAGCCGCACAGCACTCCGAGAAACCGGAAGGGCAGTGTGATTAGCCTGAGGAGCAGGCCCTGTTGCCGGGTTTGTTGCCGCGCGGCCACGTTGGCCGGATCTGCCATCGTGCACCTCTCTAACCATTACCCGAGGATGGATCCGATGTTTCAAAGAGATCCGGAGACAGAATCGGTTCGCCTATAGCTTGGGTGCTGCTCCACCATGCGTTACCGGAATCTGCATACTGCTGCCGCATATAACCGGCGAGAGCCTGGAGACTCTCGGGCATCGCTTCGTCGCGATCCGGTGCGGGCAGTGGCATGCGGATTTTCCACAGGTTCCCGCCTTCGATAAGGCCGAAGGCTTGCCCCTTGGGCAGACCGAGGATATGGGCCGGTTCGATCAAAGGGACTTCGGTGGGTGTGAGCCTGTCCTGGGTATTGGAAGTGAAATCCGTGGGCCCGTGAATGTCGGAGCTGTCCGTCGCACCGCTGACGACTGCGGTGGAGTAGACCTCCACCTTGGGCAACTGCTTGGTCAACAATTCCGCGGTGGCGGTCTCCCGCACCCGTAGCATAAACAGGTTGTTGAAGTTGCCGATGACCTGGCCGGCTTTGGCGCGGCTGCCAATCCGAGCCTCGATATCGCTGAGCGTCTGTGTATAGGCGGTGACCTGAATGCCCGCGCCACCCCCTTTGTTGATCATCGGGATAAACTCATCCCCCATCAGCTCGTTGAACTCGTCGGCATGGACATTGATGGCCGGTTTGTCGTGGGAATGGGTAGACGGCAGACCATCGTCCACGCCGTGCTTATACAGATGGCCCGCCACCGAAGTCAGGTCGGAGAACATGCTGTTACCCACCGCTGCGGCCACTTCCGGATCGGACAGGGCATCCAGTCCAACATACACCACCGCCCGTTTGCGGATGATCTGCAGCCAGTCGAAGATGGGGCGGGGATCGTTGAGGTCGGAGTAGTTGGGCGCCAACAATTGGGCAATTTTGCCAGTGGTGAGCTTTTCCAGTAACGGCAGGAGTGACGCGACGATTTTATCGAAGTAGGTGCGGTCGTAGCGCACGGCGCTGCGCAGGCCGTCCAGCACGGAATCGTATACCCGCGCCTGGGACAGGTATTGCTCGATGGCGACCACGCGCTTTTCGCGACCCACCATATTGCGGGGTATGGTTTTGTCATTGAGCCTGGATTCCAGCTGAACAATACTCTCCCAGGCTTTAGGGTCATGCCGCGCGAAGAAGTGCGCCGCGTACTCGATAAACAGGGCGTCGATATTGATCACATGTCGCTGGATCAACAGGTAATCGGGCCGCTGGCCGAGCTCCACCAGGGCACGGGCAATGATATTGACGAACCGCCAGGCAAATTCCCGGAAGGCTGCGCTGTCCCCTTCCCCCGATAACTGGCCGGCGATACGGGTGGCCACTTCGGAAATCCGCCCGAACCGCCCGACCGCATTGTAGCGGGCGGAGATATCGGGCCATCCCAGATGAAACACGTAGAATTCACCGTCACGCCCCGACCGCCTCGCTTCCACATACATCCGTTTCAACAGGTCGGCATCGCCCTTCGGGTCGAACACAATGCAGACCTCGCCGCGACGGATATCCTGGGTGATTAGCAGTTCCGCGAGACGGGTCTTGCCCACCCGGGTGGTTCCCAGCACCAGAGTATGGCCGACGCGTTCGTCGAGTGGCAGGGTGACATCGTATTCACGGGGTTCGATACCGTGTAGGCGCGGCATGCCCCCCACCGGTGGCAGCGGGCGCACCGGGTTGAGGGGGTGGTCCCAGGTGGTGAGGCGGGCAAGTGGCGCCAGCGGCAGTCTCGACAACTGCAGTCGGGTCTCCCAGTGCCGAGCGATACGGTAGGCCAGAGTGGGTTCGACATAGCGGCGAAATTCCGGGCGGTAGGTTTGGTACAGCCGATGGGTATGGCGCTGGTCCCAGCGGAATCCCCGGCCGATAAACAACCGTTGTCGGCTGGTGGGCACGCGTCGGCTGCTCATGACATAGCGGGGCAATCGGCGCAGGTTACGGCGGTAGCGCAATATGGCCCAAGCCTGCCGCAGTCGTACCGCGCCAAAGGTCAGAAACGCCAATGCGCTGCCAATGCCCAGTAACGGACTGAGTGCCAGAGACCAGGGGGCGGCGATACAGAGAAAAGCCGCGCCGACACAGGCCGCCACCGTATAAAGCTCCACGGCAGGGCGTAACAGCACCTCCATGGCCTGCGCCTGGGACATTATTGCCGGATTTCCGTGGCCGTGATCAGCACGGGGTAGTGTTTCAAACCCAGCCGTCCGGCCAGGTCGTCGGCGGAGACGGGCGACAGGGTAAGGCCCGGCACGGAATCACGCAGCTGTTCCAGCGCGTCCAGCGTCTCCACATTCACCACCAACCCCATGGCGCCAAGGTTACGCAATACGTCCGCCTGCTGGCGCAACCAGGCGCGGGAGTGTGGGTCGATGCCGACCAGGAAGAACGGTGTCATGCCCGGTGACCGAATCGCCCGAGGCGTGACCTTGTCCGGCGTCAATGACGGCGTCCGTACCGGGAGCATGTCCGCTTCGCTGTACGGGCCGGATTTATATTTTTGCCTAGCGAGGGGTGTTTGCTGCTTACTACGGGAGATATTGTGGCCAAGGTTTAGAGCCTGATAGTAGGGCAGAGCCGAAGTGCCGCCACGGTCTTCAACCACGATCAACGGCTGATCGGCGAGACACAGGGCGCTTGAGAGTAGGACCATCAACAGCAGGGGAGGATGCAACCTCTTCATGGGGATGGCTCCCTGCTCACCGTGA
>Ga0265293_10001277_pt1 | contig 55475 bp, 57 predicted proteins | sample Munlanlewell138R_FD_192505 | JGI IMG/M metagenome (GOLD analysis project Ga0265293, IMG submission 192505) | Leachate microbial communities from a municipal landfill in Southern Ontario, Canada - Leachate well 138R | ecosystem: Engineered > Solid waste > Landfill > Unclassified | place: Canada... | reverse complement strand
CCTGTAAGCTTTTTACCATTTCTAAATTCCTCTAAGATTTCATCAAAATCAAAATCTACTTCTTCGTTCATTGTCAGTCCTTAATAGTATTTTATCAAACTGACACGAAATTTCTAACACTCCCAAGATTTTTACCAAAGTGATTTTTACCAACTATTTGCATATAAGCATATCTTCCTAAATCAAGAAAACTCTAAAGAAGAGTCCTTAATAATCTACTACCCTAAGACTGAGTATTTAAGTGAGATTAAAACATTTGAATATTTTGATGGAGTAGAGATAGAAGCCGTGCCACTAGAGATAAAAAGTTGCCTTTAGCTCTGTTTTCTCAATTTCTTTTGAATGTTTTCTAAAACCTTAATTAATTCTTCATAACTAGGAGCCTCACCAGCTATCATGCTTTTTGCCATGTCTTCATAGTCAGCCTTAAAGCTATTGTCTAGCTCTACAGTTGGAATTATTTTAATATTTAAAGGCGTTGCATTTTTATAATCAGCTCTATTGTCTTTGTAAAATATCGATTTATGTTTTACCACATCAGCCAAAAGCTCTAAATTATTTATTGCCATTTGTCCATATTTGCTATGATATAGTTTAACCAAGTCATAAATATGCCTGCTTATGCGGTTTTGTTTTCCTATACGAGCTGGTTCATTTTTTGAGTTTTGGGCATGTAAAATTGTAGCTTTTTCCCAAAATGTTCTATCTGGTCTTAGTATCTCAGTTTCTATGGGCTCACTTTTTCCTAAAACTTGCTCAAAAAAACTATCTATCTGTTTTTTAATGGTCGGTACTCTAGCGGATCTTACTCCTGCTTCTATCTTCACAATGGGTTTAACATAACCGCCACCATACTCGCTCTCTTCTAGCAGCTTTGGGTAGCGAATATATAGAGTCATTTCATCCTTTGAAATTACTTCAAATTTTAAATCTGTAATTTTTTGAAGTTTATTTTGCACCATAGGTAGTAAAATTTCATCAGTATATTTTTGGCCAATATTTTTTAAATTAACCAACTCTTTTTCAAGTTTCTTATTTGACCAATTGGTTTTTTGATTGAAATATTCCCAAGGATTTTCAAACTCACCGTAGTATTTTTTAAGAGTGTCGATACAATAGGTCACATCGATATCCTCTGAAAATCTATTAATAAGATTAAACCCTTTGGACAATGATGTTCCACCTTTAAATAAAATGCCAGCTGAGCCATCTTCTCCAAATAAAATATGAAGTAGTGCAGTTACCCACAAATCTTTTTCTACCACAATTAAAGGCAACCCCTTTTGTGTAGCAACATGAGACAGTGTAGCTCTTTGTTCATCAAGCGACAAAGTCAATAGCTTTTTAATATACTTCATCTATCATCTCTTGCACTTTTTGCTGTACCCACAAAGGATATCCTTTTGAAGCATTTTGCAAATCTTTTATATCATCATTATTTAATCTTTGTGCGAAATCGTAGATTAGCTTTTGATCATTAAAAGCACTATTTCCTAGGTGTTCCATAGCACTTAAAACTAGCCCTGCTTTTTTTCCACTAGCCATAAGTTTTTTTGAATTTATTCTTTTAAATACAATTTCAACTTTACCCACAAATTCACTTTTATGAAGTTTATTATTAAGATAAATATATTTCATAGGAACTTGATCAGATAATCCCAACATATGTAAAGACATAGATCCATCTGGCACTATGCGTGCATCATTTAAAGTTGCAATGGTTTTTGCAATGGAACTAGGGCTTGGCAATACTTCACCAAAGAAGCTACTTTTTTGAGGCTTATAGTACACTCCCCTTCTAAATCTTCTTATGATACCCTTGGCAGTTAAAGCTGAAAGCTCCTTTTCTATACTGTTTTTATTTATATTTCCAAAATTAAAACTATTTGAAGCAAAAGTAGTACCATTAGGTAATGAAGATATCTTTGATTTTACCCTTTGAGTGATTGGCTTTGTCATCTTTTGTTCCTTTTAATTTCAGTAAATTTAATTAATATTACTGAATATATTTAAAAATGTCAATATAGTTTTGCTATCTCAGTGGTTTTACGCTAAAACTTGGCTCAGGAGCTTTTAAAATATGCCATATAAATAAAAAATAGCTTAAGATGGTTTCAAAACAGTAAGAAAAAGTAACCATTACTTTGCCTTAAAAAATTAAAAAAAAGTAGTAAAGCTTAAAAAAGAGATGAAAGTCTCGATGGAAATCAAAGAATTTATTTAGTAGATCAAATCCTATAAAAGGTGTCCAAATAAACCTTGTATTGTAGTCAGTAGTGATGACTTACCTTTTAAAACAATTCTCCTCACTCATCTCACACCTCTTTTTTCAGCTCATCAGCACTTTTTATATATTTGTGTTTTTTTAATATATTTACTATTTTCGAGCTTGTCCCATATCCATAGATTATCTGTCTGAAAGTATTGTAATTTATCCCATTCTTTTTACAAAAAAATGACATACTTCCCCACTCTTCCTTTATCTTTTGAGCTAAGGTCAAACTCTTATCAATACTCATCTTTTCTCCTTCTAAATCTCTTTTATAAGCCTATTGCAATGGGGATATATTTAAATCATTTTAAATATAGGCGCTATCTAAATACTATATAGCAACTGGATAATGCTGAGACAACTAATTAGCATCTTCAAACTTCAATATCCTTATTTATTGTCTCAAGCAGTGCTTCTGCTACTGCCATTAATGTGCTTGCTTTTTTTACTAACTCATCATATTCTCTAGCTTTATTTTCGAGTTCTTTTATATAGTCATCTCTAAAATATACTGCCTCAACAGCACCCTCTATCGCTATCTCTTTGTCTCTCATTAAATCTATCAACGGTATATTTCCTAAACTATCTCTCCTTAAAACCAACAGCATTTTCCAACTCCTAAAAATAAATTTGTCCCCTCAGCAATAAACTTTCAAATAACTTTACCTATCTTTATAAACTCTTTTTGTATTATTAGCCTATGAGACATAAACAGTAATGGCATTATATAGTCATTTGACTTTACTATCAAGTCTAATAACCATAAAAAGGTATATGGGTATGGATAATAAAAAACTAATTGAGGAGATGAAAGATTATTTTAAAGTTTCTTCTTTGGAAGATGTAGCCCTTAAATTAGGTTATAGCAAGACTACAGCTTCAACATGGAGAACAAGAGGTATTACTCAAACAGCAATAAATAAATATAAAATTATAAAGTCAAAAAACATTATAAAAGAAGATGAAAATAGTCAAATAGCAGTTAATCTTTACAAAGATATATTTACCTCAGCAGGTTACGGCACTATCAACAGTGATTTAGCTCCTATTAAAATAAACCTTGATAAAGATTTTCTAAAAGAGGTTTTTAACATCACAGATTTTAAAAACCTAGACATCATCAGAGTCACAGGCGATAGCATGCTCCCGCATATCAAAGATGGAGAGTATGTTTTTGTGCAAAAAGGAACAAGTCCAAAAAATGGCGATACCATCATCGCAAACATTGATGGCGAGCTCTACATCAAACGCTATCATAAACTACCATTTGAAAAATGGTTCAGACTAGAAAGCGACAATAATGAATTCCCAAACATAGAGATAGATACAGATGATAAATTTAACTCTTTAATCATCGTAGGGATTGTAAAAAGCAAGATTAAATTATACTAAGTTTACTTGCTATTTTATCACCGATTTTTACCTATTAAATACTCTTTAAATAACCCACAACATAAAAATACAGGATTATCAAAAGACTCAACCGCTGGTCTTATATATTAGGCTTGTTTTTCATGATAGGACATAGCATTGGATTTGTAGCGCACACGATTAAAGAAAATAATGTATAAATTACTTTACAAAATTGCTATTTTATAGTATGATTGTAAACTATTTTATACAAGGTAGTTAAATGATAGAGATATTTCGCCAGAAAAAACTGATTGCATCATTCATTAAAGATAACAACCGCTTCATCATAGATTATAAGAATTTTGACATAGAAAACTCTATTGCACTATCGCTGCCAAATACTCAAAAAATATATCTGTTTGATTATAAATTTCCACCTTTTTTGGAGAGCTTTTTACCTGAAGGATACCTATATGAAATCTTTAAAAACCTATTGGCAAAAGAGCATGGTAGAGTAGATGATTATCTTATATTTTCACTTCTTAGTTCTAGCATTCAATCAAGAATAGAGTTTAAAAGCAATCTACAAAATAACATAGAGTTTCCTTCGTTTAACATAGATGAAATCTTACTAAACGATACAAATGATACTTTCAACACTCTTTTGCAAACCTTTTTAAATAAAAATGCCATAAGTGGAGTGCAGCCAAAAACAGTGGCACTTTTAAAAGAAAAGCTAGACACAAAAGAGTACATTATCAAAACTTGGGGTGAAGAGTATCAGGATTTAGCACTTAATGAATATTTCTGTCTAAGAGCTGTTCAAAAAGCAGGAGTAAAAACAGCAAATGCAAAACTATCAAAAAATAATAAATTTTTAATAGTAGAAAAATTCACACTTAAACCTGATGGGGCTTTTTATGGATTTGAAGAGATACTTTCCTTGATGGACAAAAACAGGGATAGAAAATATGATGGAAGTTATGAGCAAATAGCAAAAATCATATATTCATATGTCACTAATAAAGCAGAGTCAATGGTTGCATACTATAAAACAGTAGTGATGAACTACCTGCTTAAAAACGGTGATGCGCATTTAAAAAACTTTGGATTGCTCTTTGATGATGATTTTAAAAATATTTTCTACTCTCCTGTATATGATGTAGTAAATACTGTAGTGTATATCTATAAAGATAAGCCAGCTCTTATGTTAAATGGTAAAAAAATATGGCACTCGAAAGATGCCCTTGTAAAGTTTGGGCAAAAAAGTTGTCTTTTGAGCCAAAGTGAAGCTAATAAGTATTATGAAGAGTGTTATGGCGCTCTTGTATGGGCTATAGAAGAGCTAGAAAGCTATTTAGTAAAAAATCCAAATTTTAAAATAGGCAAGATGATGCGTGATAGTTGGAAACTTTCACTAAAAGAGGAAGAGATGAAGGAGCTTGATAATGAAACTATTAGACCTTGGAAAAACTATTAAGGAGCTACGAAAACAAAGAGGATTGTCGCAAGAAAACTTGGCAAAACAGTCTGGGATTTCACGAGCAACTTTATCAAAACTTGAAAACGGATATATAGCCAATATCAGCATAGTCACTGTTAATCAAATACTCTCACTTCTTGGTTATGAAATAGACATCAAGCCAGCAAATCCATTCATGAGGGAGTAGGATTTAAATCGTTGAAAGCTTATGGAAACAGCTCTTCATCAACTTGCTATTTTTATGCATAATATTTAAAATTAAATACAAATACTTGACTATTTTAAATACACATAGTAAAATACAAATTATATTCAAAATTAAATACAAAGGATAAATATGCAAACTCCCTTTCCTTTTGAAACAATAGCACCTAAAGAGTTTTTTTATGGCAGAAAAAAAGAGATGAAGGAGCTAAAAGAGCATGTAGAAAACTCAACAAATGTTTTACTTTTTTCTAAAAGAAGGATGGGAAAAAGCACACTTATTAAAAACCTCTTCACTGAAATAGAAAAAGATTACACTGTAATATACATTGATATTTACAATATCATCACTGCTGAGGATTTTGGAAAACTATTGCTAAATGGTATAACTAAAAGTCAAAAAGGCGATATAAAATCAATAATCGTAAAACTTAGTAAGTTTTTTAAAAAAACAAAAATAGAGCCAACATTTGATCCACACACAAGCGAGTTTGGAATAAGAGTAGTTGAAAATAGGCTAAGTTTTGAAGAGCTTATGGAAGATTCTTTTAGCGCACTGTTTAAACTAGCTAGTGAAAAAAATGTAGTTTTAGCCATAGATGAGTTTCAACAAATAGCAGATATAAAAGATGTAAAAATAGATGCTATTTTAAGAAAATATATGCAAGAGCCAAGCAGTATTTCATATATATTTTTAGGCTCAAAAAGAAATATACTAAATTCACTTTTTGCCTATAAGTCACCTCTGTATGCCATGGCAACTCCTATGTCTTTAAAGCCTTTAAATTTAGATGATATTTACAACTACTCAAAACAGTACTTAGACATCTCAAAAGAAGTTATAGAGTATGTTTACAATTTAAGCGCAAAAGAGACAAAACTAATCCAAATGATACTACACAGAGTTTATATAAATAAAAAGAGCGTAAAAAAAATAGATATAAATTTTATAAATAAAATCTTAGATACGATTTTAATATCAAAAAATGACCACTACAAAACTATTTTTGAGTTTTTTAGTATAAATCAAAAAAAGGCTTTTAAGCTTTTAGCAAAACATGAAAGAGAGTTGTTTTCTGAAAAGATACTAAGAGAAGAGAATATTTCAAGGCCATCAATGCAGTCATCATTAAATCAACTATTTGCAAAAGAGTTTATCGACAAAGAAGATGGGGAATATTTTATACCTGATAGAGCTTTTGAATTGTGGGCAAAAAGAAATTTAAAATAAAAAGTTCAGTCACCTACTAAAAAGCAGGCAACTTTTATTCACCAATGTCTTCATCGCTTAGTTGGTTTAACTTGTCTAGTCATTAAATCTTTTAATCTGCTGTCAAAAAAGTGGATTGATAATATCTTAGAAAGTTTATGCTAATGGGGTTAAAATGATTTATGTGGATTTTTGTAAAACCATAAATGGTGGGTCTAGCAGGACTTGAACCTGCGGCCGTCCCGTTATGAGCGGGATGCTCTAACCAACTGAGCTATAGACCCGAAGCAAAAAAGAAATGTGATTTTACCTAATAGATACTTAAGTGCTTCTAAAGTTTGAATTTAATGAATCTGTAAGTCTTGTCAAACCTAAATGCAAGCAGGTTTTGAATGATTCCAAAAAGAATCATAAAGGTTATAAAATTGCTTCCACCATAGCTAAACAACGGCAAAGGTAGTCCTACAACAGGAGCTAACCCTACCGTCATAGAGACATTAACCCCCGCATATACAAATATAAGCAAGGCCACACTAGCAATGATGGAGCTAGCAAAGTAATCTTTTTTTAACTTATATAGCAAAGTAAGCAGATGAATTATCAAAAAAGCATACAACAATATAAGCCCCAAAGCCCCTAAAAAGCCAAATCTCTCAACATGATAAGCAAATATAAAATCGCTTGTAGATATGGGTAAAAATTTAAAATGAGTTTGCGTAGCTTCACTGCTACCTTTTCCAGTAAGTCCGCCAGAACCAATGGCTACTAAGGATTGTCTCACATGATAGCTTGGTTTTTCACTTATAAAGTCGCTTACTCGTTGTTTTTGATATGGGTGCAAGTTTGCGTATAAAAAAGGCGCAACTACTCCTAGTGTAAAAATAATAGTAAACCAAATCTTTTTATTTACCCCAATGATAAAAAGCATTCCAAAACCCATAAGTAAAAAAGTGAGCGCAGTTCCAAGATCTGGCTGTTTGGCAATAAGAACAAATGGAACAAGTATAAAAAAACTAAGTTTTGCAAACTCCTTCAAAGAGTAGCCTTCCTCTTCAGGAGGAGACTGTTTTATGAGGTATGCTAACATTAAAATCATTGCAACTTTCATTACTTCTGATGGTTGCAAAGTAAAATGCACAAAAGGGATGTCTAGCCACCTCTTTGCGCCTAGTCTGCTAACTCCAAAAAACTCGACACTTGCAAGCAGTCCAACGCTAACCCAGTAAAAAAAAGGTATTAACCAGTCAAGTTTTCTAAGGGGAAATAGAAAGAAAAATAGAAATGATGCAAAGCCTAATAGAAAATATATCATCTGTTTATTTGCTAACATTTGGCTAGATTCTGAAATGAGAAAGTACGAAATGCCCACTATTGGTAGAATTAAGATTGGGATTAAAAAGTCAAAATGTGTTAGTATGCGTTTATCAAGCTGTATCAAATATATCCCTTATTAATATTTGTGTAATTATATCAAATGAAGGAGTGTTGTTGAAGTTTATTTACACAAAAGACTCAAGCCAAAGAGTTGATTTGGTAGTTTTAGAACTATTAAATATATCAAGAAATCAAGCTCAAAATCTAATAAAAAATGGCTTAGTTTTTGTAGATAAAAAGGTTGTGACAAAGAGTGGATTTATGGTTGAAAAAGATAGCCAAATCCACATAAAAGAGTTAAAAAAAGATAATGAAGATGAGCTAAATTTAGATTTTTCAGTTGACATTTTATATGAAGATGAATATATTTTAATCATAAATAAACCACCAAATCTAACCACCCACAAAGCGCCTAGTGTAAATGAAGCAACTTTGGTTGACTGGCTAGTAAGTAAAAATTTTAAGCTCTCATGCGTCGCAGGGGAAGATAGAAGAGGGATTGTCCATAGGTTAGACAAAGAAACATCAGGCGCACTCATCATTGCAAAAGATAACTCAACCCATGAAAAACTCTCAAATAAGTTTAAAGAACAAAACATTGGAAGGTACTATTTAGCCATCATTGATTTGCCTTTAAGGCAGAGTTTAATAGTAGATAGAAAAATCGCTAGAAATATGAAAAATAGACTGAAAATGAGCATTAATTCAGAAGGAAAAGAGTCAAAAAGTGCATTCGTAAAGCTTAAAAATAGTAAAAATATGAACTATGAACTCATTGCTGCTAAGCTTTTTAGTGGCAGAACTCATCAAATAAGAGTCCATTTAAAGAGCCTTTCTAGACATATCTTAGGAGATGATTTATACGGTTTTAAGAGCCAAAAAGTTAAAATCCCAAGAGTAATGTTGCATGCTTTTGGCTTAAGTTTAACTCATCCAGTTACAGATGAGCCACTACAAATTTGTGCACCGCTTTTTGAGGATTTTAAAACAGAACTTCTTAACTATTTTGAAGGAGAGATAGATTATGAAAAGATTTCACTTCCTGATATTATCAATCTTTTTGATACTGTTTGTTTCGGGGTGTCAGCGTAGCCCTTTTACTCCGCAAGAATCTATGATAGATTCAAACTTGCCTACTGTTGATGAGATTAAAACTATTTCAGATATGACTGAAGTTGGCTTTGAATGGAGCCCGTGGCACGATGAGAGATTAAAGGGGTACTACCTTTACAGAAAAAGCGCAAATGAGGCAGAATTTTCTAGAGTTGGAGATGTTAAAGATAGATACGCATCTCATTATGTAGATGAAAAATTAACCCCACAAACAGAGTACGAATACTATTTTACAACCTATTCATATGAAGGAAGAGAGTCTCCAAGAGGGAAAATACACCAAGTAGCTACCAAAAAAAATCTAAACTCAGTTCCTTTTGTTCAAGCAATAGTCGGACTTCCAAATAGAGTAAAACTTCTTTGGAGGCCCCATCCAGTTGAAAGAGTTGGCTCTTATATTGTTGAGCGAAATGAATTAGATCAAAAAGAGTGGAAGCAAATAGCCCATGTAAAAGGGAGGCTAAATGCAGAGTTTATCGATACAGGACTAAAAGATAATCATACTTACAGATATAGAATTTTAGCTGTTACATACGATGATATAGTCTCTTACCCAAGTGAGATTGTAACTGCTACTACTAAACCACTTCCTAAAATGGTAGAAAATGTTTTAGCCACTAGAGATTTGCCAAAAAAGATTTTGCTAACATGGGATGCCTCAAATGAAGGAGATATTTCTCATTATAGAGTTTATAGAGCTCCAACTTCAGTTCTTTTTTATTCATTTTTAGCAAAAACTGATGAGAATAGTTTTGAAGACTTTGTAAATTCAAATGGAACAGATAGATACTATAAAGTAACTGCTGTTGATAAAGATGGGTTGGAGTCACTTAAACAGTCCGCCCCAATAGCAGGTGCAACCCTAGATGCTCCACTTCCCCCAGCTATGACAGAGGGCAGTTATCAAAACGGTGAAGCAGTAATCACTTGGAATCAAGTTGATGGAAGAGCGGTTAAATATAGCATTGTTAAAAAGTATGATTCACAAAGTGAAATTATTGAGCCAATCACCTCCAATAGATTTGTAGATAGAGCTTTAATGCCAGGGGTTAAATATAATTATGAGATAATCTCCATAGATGAGTTTGGACTTGCATCTAAGCCTTCTCAAAGAGTGATTATCTCAGTACCTAAAGAGTAAAGGCGTAAATGCCAAATTTACACATTGAAAATCTAACACCATTTGCCTATCCTGCCTCAATTGGAGAGGTAGGGTTTATTTGGGAAGCAAGAAATGAAAAAGAGACTCTTGTTTTAGCTAAAAATAAAGATGAAGAGTTTTTCATAAAGATAGTAAAAAAAGAGAATCATTTTCTCCTTAAAAGCGACAAAATAACAAAACCAACAGATGCCAACCTTTTAAAAGAGGCTTTAAATGAGTATAAAAAGGGCGTTAAAGGGATTGAGATTTTTAGCAACACTTCAATTAGTAAAAAAAAGAGTGAGAAAAACAGTAATCTTTTAAAAAAAATAGACTTTTTTAGTAAAATTTCTAAGGAAAAAAGGGAGATTTGGCTAGAGATTGGTTTTGGAAGTGGGAGACATCTTTTACATCAAGCTAAAGAAAATAGAGATGTTTTAATTATCGGAATTGAAATTTACAAACCTTCAATTGAGCAAGTTTTAAAAAGAGCCCATTTAGAAGGGGTTGAGAATATATATCTTATAGATTATGACGCTAGAATTTTAATGGAATTTTTAAACTCAAACAGTATTGGCAAGATATTTGTTCACTTTCCAGTACCTTGGGATAAAAAACCCCACCGAAGAGTTATCTCAAAAGAGTTTACAAATGAAGCCCTAAGAGTTTTAAAAAAGGACGGTTTTTTAGAGTTAAGAACTGATAGCGAGCTCTATTTCGACTTTGCATTAAAGACTTTTTTAGATTTTGAAAAAACTATCATAAATATAGAAAAAAACATGGATTTGCCAATTAGCAGCAAGTATGAAGATAGATGGAAAAGATTAAATAAAGATATTTATAATGTAAAAATTTTTAGTAAAAAAGTAGATGATCCCATAAAACCTCCTTCAAAACTTATATTCAGTGGAGAGTTTTTGCCAATAAATTTTGACTTAAAAAACAGGATTTTCAAAGATAAAGATTTTTTTCTAAAAGTTGAAGAAGTGTATGAGACTGAAAGTGAAAAATATCTATTAAAAGTAGCTTTTGGCTCTTTTGATATGCCTGAGCATAGATATGTAGTTATTGAAAAAAATAGTGCTTACTATTTTCCTCATCAAGTCTATTCTACTAGAGCAAACAAAGAAGCACATGAAGTTTTACAAAGTTGGTTAAAAGATGGATAATGTAATTAAAACAGTGAATTTATCGCTTGGGTATAGGGATGATAAGCCAGTGATTACGGATTGTAATTTAAAGATTAAATCTCGTGATTTTGCCTTTATAACTGGAAAAAGCGGTAGTGGAAAATCAACCATTTTAAAATCCTTATATGGTGAAATCTTGCCAAGAGCTGGCGAGATTGAAGTTTGCGGGATGGATATAAAAAACATAAGTTCCACAAGATTAAAAGCTTTAAGAAGGGTGCTAGGCATTGTTTTTCAAGATTATAGATTAATTAATGAGTGGAGTGTTGAAAAAAATGTAATGCTTCCACTTTTAATAGGCGGCTTTTCAAAAACAATCTGCGTTAAGCAAGCACATAAACTCTTAAAACATGTAAATCTTCTTCATAAAGCTCAAAGATACCCTATGGAGTTAAGTGGTGGAGAACAGCAAAGAGTTGCCATTGCTAGGGCTCTTGCACATAATCCTGTTTTACTTTTAGCAGATGAGCCAACTGGAAACTTAGATGAGTATTCAAGTGATGTTATTTGGTCAATTTTAAAAAGTGCAAAAGAGCAACTTGGTACAACTGTTGTGGTTGTAACTCACAAAATACCAACTACTTTAGGCTTAGAATATAAGCATTTTTTCCTAGAATCGGGAGTTTTATATGAAGTCCCTTAAAAATCATTTTGCAGTAATCTTTCCACTTTTAGTTTTGCTTTTTGCCTTTCAGTTTACAAAAGGATTAGATAGCGTAGTGGTTGATTATGAAGAGAAAATCATAGATGAATATAGCATTCTTTTAGTAACTGCTAAAGATTTTAAGTATGAAGAATTGTACACCCTCTCTAGTAAAGTAAAAAATGTAGAAGAGGTTAGTCCTAAAAAAGTACTAGATAATTTAAAAAAGGATATCTCAGCAGAGAATATCTCTTTAATCCAATTAGCATTGCCTAAATTTTACTCAGTGAAATTAAGCTCTTTTCCAAGCGATAAAGAGAGGGTAAACATTGAAGAGAAGCTTTTGAAAGCAAAGGGAGTAAAAAGAGTTGAAGCTTTTTCTAAAACATACAATCAAATCTATAAACTACTAAGCGTTGCTAAAACTTTAACATACATATTTGCCTCCATCATAGGAGTTATAGCTTTGCTTTTAATGCTAAAACAGATGAGAATATGGGTGTTAGAGCATAAAGAAAGAATGGACATCATGACTCTTTTTGGAGCAGCTTTTTGGATGAAAAGCGCTGTTTTATACAGACTTGCTTTAGTAGATTCACTCTTTTCTACAATTTGTGTGGTGCTTTTCTTTTGGTTTGTCCCAAAATATAAGCTAATCCAAGAGTTTGCAGATGATATTGGCTTAATAGTTCCAACCATAGATCCACTTAAAGATGGAGTATTGCTTTTAGCTATATCAATCTTTTTTGCCCTAATATCAGTGAGTTTAGTTATGTTAAAAGTAAAAAATGAGCAGCCTTAATGAGAGTGGTTTTTACGCTTTTCATATTTTTAAATTTACTTTTTAGCTCAACTTCACAAAAAATCTCATCTAGCCAATCCTCAATTCAAAGCGCTTCACAAAAAGAGAAACAGATAACTAAAAAACTTGAAGATATAGCTAAAGATATAGCTAGGGAGCAGAAAAAACTAAATAGCTTAAAAGGTGAGATAGTAAAGGTTCAAAATCAGATAAAATCCTTACAACAAGAGACTAAAGACTCATCCAAGCGACTTGAGGAGTTAAAAGAGGAGAGTTTGAAGTTAAAAAAGACAAAACAAGAGATTGAAGAGCAGTTAATTAGAGTAATATCAGAGCATTTTTCATTTGATTTTGTGATAGATAAAAACTACATTGAAAGTAGTAGTAGCATAATAGGAGATGAGGTTTTAAAAGAGACAAGAACTTTGCTTCAAAAAGATTTCAAAGAGCTCTCAAGTGCATATAGCAAAACTGATGAAACTATAAAAAAACAAAACATAGAAATATCTGCACTAAATGAGAAACTTTCTGGATTAAAAGAGAAAGAAGCACTTTTAAATAAGCTTCAAAATGATCAAACTAAAACCATAGCTTCTTTAGATAAAGAGAATAAAAGCTATAAAAATAGACTAAATGAGATAAGCAAGCAGAAAAAGGAGCTCCAAGCAACTTTAGAGAAATTAAAAATCATTAAAATAAAAGAGGATGAGAAAAGAGCTCAAGAAGCTGCCGAAGCTGAAGCTAGAAAAGCATTAGAAAAAGCACCACAACAAGCAATTGACGAAGGAGATGTGCAAAAGGTAACTGTTAGGCAAATTGGCTCATCTTATCAAAACTCTCAAGTTAAAAAGTATGCTGGCAGTAAAACTATAGCCCCACTAGATAGTTTTGAAGTTCTTCAAAGATTTGGTAACTATATTGATCCAATTTATAATATAAAAATCTTTAATGAATCAGTCATTTTACGCTCAAAAACTACTCAAGCAACAGTAAAAAATGTCTTAGATGGAAAGGTTGTTTTCGCTAAGCAGACAAATATGCTTGATCATGTTGTGATTGTAGAAAATAGTAATGGAATACATACGATTTTTGCTCATTTAAATCAAATTGCGCCAACCATAGCAGTTGGAAAGAAGATAAAAAAAGGGTATGTTTTAGGAAGAGTTGAGAGAGATTTAACCTTTGAAGTTACACAAAAAAACTTTCATATTGACCCGCTAGAACTCATTAATTTAAAATAAAAAAGAGATTCAATAGTTTTATAAGGATTATTTAAGTACAATACGCGGATTTATTCATAAAAAAGGAGCCAAGGAATGGAGAAAAAAAGGAAAAGAGTTTTAGTTAAATTTTCTGGTGAAGCCTTGGCTGGAAATAATGGTTTTGGGATAGATACTACCATTTTAAAATTTATCGCCTCAGAGATAAAATCTATGGTTGAGCATGGAATAGAGGTTGGGATTGTAATTGGTGGTGGAAATATCATTAGAGGTGTGAGTGCGGCAAGAGATGGGATCATTAAGCGCACAAGCGGGGACTATATGGGGATGTTGGCAACTGTTATTAATAGTGTTGCTATGCAAGAAGCGCTTGAATATGTTGGGATGGATGTAAGAGTTCAAAGTGCCATTAAAATGGAAGCAATCTGCGAAACATTCATAGTAAGAAGAGCTCAAAGACACTTAGAAAAAGGTAGGATCGTAATCTTTGCAGCAGGAACTGGCAATCCATTTTTTACAACTGATACCGCTGCTACACTAAGGGCTATTGAGATTGGTTCAGATATGATTATAAAGGCTACAAAAGTAGATGGAGTTTATGACAAAGATCCCAAAAAATACCTAGATGCAAAGCTTTTAAATGAGTTAACTTATGATGAAGCATTAAGCGATAGTGTGAAAGTGATGGATGATACTTCAATAGCACTTGCAAAAGATAATAAACTGCCTATTTTGGTTTGCAATATGTTCAAAAAAGGCAATATTTTAAACATAATAGATGGCGATTATAGCGCCTGTTCAATTGTTAGATAAGGAGAATTAATGAGAACAGAAAGATTAGTAGCGCAAGCTATGGATAGATTAAATGGAGATAGATATAAGCTCTCTTTAGCTGTTGCAAAAAGAGCAGAAACTCTATCTTTAGGAGCTACCCCTTTAGTTGAAGTAGATAAGGCTAAATATAAATTTACCGACATAGCGCTAATGGAGATTGCGCAAGGGAAAATAGGGATAGATTCAATCGCTCACGAGGAAGAGTAAAAAAGAGGTTTCTTTGGAAGATTTACTTAAGAAAATAAAAAACTGCAAAGAGTTAGACGAGGCAAAAGAGCTACTACAAAGCCAGATAAAAATAACAAAAGAGATAGAAAAAGCCTTAGAATTTTCAATAAAACAGCATGAAGGACAGACAAGAAAGAGTGGAGAGCCATACTCCATTCATCCAATATTAGTATCATCTCTTGTTGCATATATGGGGGGCGATGCTGCAATGGTTATTGCTGGGCTACTTCATGATGTGGTGGAAGATACTTGCTGTAATACTGATGAGATAAAAGAGGCTTTTTCACCAGAAGTTGCAGTGCTTGTTGATGGACTTACAAAGATTATGGAGATAAGAGAGGATCAGTTAATTCCCTCAAACTCCAATGAAAAACTTGTCTCCTCAGCGCTTACATTTAGAAAAATACTTTTAGCTTCAATTAAAGATGTGAGAGTTTTAGTAATTAAACTTTGTGATAGAGTGCACAATATGCTAACTCTTGATTTTTTAAGTCCGCAAAAACAGCAAAGAATTAGCGAAGAAACACTTGTAGTTTATGTTCCAATAGCTCATAGATTAGGGATTTCATCACTTAAAAATATTTTAGAAGATTTAAGTTTTTATTATCTTCTTCCAAATGAATATAAAAAGATTGATAGCTATTTGCAAGAACACAAACAGCAGTTACAGTTAAAATTAAACCATTTTACAAATAAAGTGCACACTTTAATGCTTCAAAATGGATTTGCAGAGAGTGATTTTTCCATTTCAAAAAGGATAAAACACCACTACTCAACTTACTTAAAAATGCAAAGAAATGGCATATCCATTGAAGAGGTGCTAGATCTTTTAGCTATTAGGATTTTAGTAAAAGAGCCAAATGATTGCTACAGGGCTCTTGGAGTAATCCATCAAAACTTTAACCTTTTAATTTCAAGATTTAAAGATTATATAGCCTTAGCTAAAGAAAATGGATACCAAACCATCCACACTACAGTTTTTGATGATAAGAGCATTATTGAAGCTCAAATCAGAACTTATGATATGCACAGAACCGCAGAATACGGAGTTGCTGCCCACTGGAAATATAAAAGCGGAGAGCTTTTAAATCCAAGACTTGATTGGCTTAGTGATTTAACATCTCAAGATGACGACGATGGGCAAAATATCGAAGAGTTTTATGAGTTTGCAAAAGATAGTTTATATAGTGAAGATATTGTCGTTTTTTCCCCAAAAGGAGATATTTTTACTATGCCTCGCGGTGCAACTGCTTTAGATTTTGCTTATGAGGTACACACTGAGGTTGGAACTCACACAAAAGAAGCTTATATAAATAGGCAAAAAGTTCCACTTTTAACAGAGCTTAAAAATGGTGATATAGTTAGGATAATAACTAGCAAAGAGCCCCATTTTAGATGTAGTTGGATAAATAGTGTCAAAACAGGAAAAGCTAGAAATACCATAAAACAAAACTGCAAACAAAAGACAAAAGAGATAAACCAAAGAGTTGCCATCTCTATTTTAGCCGCTATTTTTGGAACAAGAAAAGGTAGAGTCATACAGTGGTTAAGAAGGGAAAACCTTCACCGTAAAATCTTCAAAGCCGCCTTTGATTCAGTCTATTTGCAAGATGTAGTAAACGCGCTAAAAAAATACGCAAGAAGAGATAAGCTTCTATTTCCGCTTTTAAAAATAGATAGATACAAAGTTAGAAAACAAAAATTTGATAACATAGTCATCTACTCAAATCAAAAAGTTGACATAGTCGAATTTGACTACTGTTGCCATCCAAAAAGAGGCGATGATATTATAGGGTTTAGAAAAGGAAATGAGGTAACAGTTCATCATAAAATGTGCGAAAGAGCTGCAAAAATGATGGAAGAAAATGAAGAGCTAATCTTTGTTAAATGGACAAGAATTGCTCCTCATCGTTACACATTAATAGTAAGTCTTGAAAATAGAAGAGGCTCTTTAGCCCTGTTTTTATCTTATTTAGCTAAGATGCAAGTAAATCTCATAACAATAGAGCTTGGAAAATCAGAAGAGGGACATGCTGATTTTTTTGAGATGAGTGTTGAGATTCCAGAGGGTGTTGACGCATCAAAAGTTCAAGAAAAAATAAGAGAAAAATATAAACTGATAGATTTTATCTCACTAAAAGATGCTTATAAAGATTAAGGAATATAGATGATTAATGAAGCTTTGGCTGAAATAAAAAGAGGGTGTGCTGAAATTATTGACTTTGAAAGAGTTGAGAGTTTAGTAAAAGAGTACTTTAAGAGTGGAAAAACTTTCAATGTAAAAGCTGGTTTTGACCCAACAGCTCCAGATCTTCATTTTGGGCATACAGTTTTACTTCAAAAAATGGCACTTTTGCAAAAATATGGAGCAACAGTTCAGTTTTTAATAGGTGATTTTACTGGCATGATAGGCGACCCATCTGGCAAGAGTGAAACTAGAAAAAAACTTGACAAAGAGACTGTTTTAAAAAATGCTCAAACATATAAAGAGCAAGTTTTCAAAGTTTTAAACCCAGAAAAAACTACTATTATGTTTAACTCTAAATGGCTTGAAGAGCTTGGAACTGCTGGACTAGTTGAGCTTACCACAACCTTTAGCGTAGCAAGAATGCTAGAGCGAGAAGATTTTGAAAAAAGATATAAATCCCAAACTCCAATCTCAATTAGTGAATTTATCTATCCACTTTTGCAAGGTTATGATAGCGTTGCTATGGATACAGATATTGAGATGGGCGGAACTGATCAAAAATTTAATCTTTTAATGGGAAGACAACTTCAAAGAGTTTATGGATGCAATAAAGAGCAAGCTGTCATAATGGTTCCACTTTTAGAGGGGCTTGATGGCGTACAAAAGATGAGTAAAAGTTTAGGTAATTACATTGGTGTAACAGAAAATCATAATGATATGTATGGAAAAATTCTTAGTATTTCAGATGAACTGATGTGGAGATATTATGAGCTTTTAAGTTTTAAGAGTCTTGAAGAGATAAGAGGACTTAAAAAAGATGTTGAAAATGGAGAACTCCACCCAAAAAGCGCAAAAGAGGAGTTAGCTTTAGAGTTAACTGCAAGATTTCATAATCATGAGCTAGCAAAAAGTGCAAAAGAGGAGTTTGAAAGAGTTCATGCGAATAAAGATTTACCATCAAAAATAGACACTTTTTCATGCAAAGGGCCTATTTGGATAGCTAAAGCTTTAGTTGATGCTGGACTTGAGCCATCTACTTCACAAGCTAGAAGAGACATAGCTCAAGGTGCTGTAAAATGCAATCAAAAAAAGATTGATGATGCAAATTGGCAGATAGAAAAGGGTGTGTATATATTGCAAGTTGGGAAGAGAAAATTCATTGAATTAAAGGTGACATAATGAGTCTATCTAGCGTAAAAATTGGAAAATATCTTATAAAATACCCAATTATTCAAGGTGGAATGGGGCTTGGGATAAGTTGGGATAATTTGGCTGGCAGTGTAAGCAAAGCAGGTGGTTTAGGCGTAATAAGTGCTGTTGGTACAGGGTATTATGAAGATAAAAAGCACGCTAAAAAAATAATTAACAATAGGCCATATGAAACCGAGAGTTTTTATTCAAAAGAGGGCTTACATGCAATCATTAAAAATGCCAGAAAGATATGCGGCGATGCTCCATTAGCTGTAAACGCTCTTCATGCAAGTAATGATTATCCAAGAATGGTGCGTGATGCGTGTGAGGGTGGAATTGACATCATCATAACTGGAGCTGGGCTTCCAACAAACATGCCAGAGTTTACAAAAGATTTTCCAGATGTTGCGCTAGTACCCATAGTTTCATCTGCTAAGGCATTAAAAATTATATGTAAAAGATGGAAACAAAGATATGATAGATTGCCAGATGCCATAGTGGTCGAGGGTCCAAAAAGTGGTGGACATCAAGGCTTTACATACGAGCAGTGCTTAATGGAAGAGTTTCAACTTGAAAATTTGATAAAACCTGTTAAAGAGGAGATAAAAAACTGGGGAGATTTTCCACTTTTTGCTGCTGGTGGCATTTGGGATAATAGAGATATAAAAATCATGCTAGGGCTTGGTGCAGATGGTGTTCAAATGGGTACAAGATTTATAGGTACTCATGAGTGCGATGCACATGAAAATTTTAAACAAGTAATTTTAAATGCAACAAAAGATGATATAAAATTGTTTAATTCACCAGTTGGCTATCCTGCTAGGGGAGTAAAAACCAATCTAATAGAAGCAGTTGCAAAAAAAGAGGGTCCACCAATAAAATGTATAAGTAATTGCGTAGCACCTTGCAAAAGAGGAAGAGAGGCTAGAGAAGTTGGCTACTGTATAGCTGATAGATTAGCTGATGCTTACCTAGGAGAGGTTCAAAGCGGACTATTTTTTACAGGCTCTAATGGCTACCTTTTAAAAGAGTTAATTTCAGTAGAAGAGCTGATTAAAAAGTTGGTTTATGGGGAAGATTCTTAAGCTTTTTATCCATATAACCATCTTTCTTACCATCTCTTTATTTGGGAATGAGATTTATCATAATCAAATAAAAGAATTTGATAAAAACTTTTCTAACTCAAATAGTGAAGCGATACTAAGATACCATCATCAATTAAAAAATATATATATCCAATCAATCATTCAAAATGACACAAAGTTAAAAATATCCTCCTTAAAAAGATTGCTCATAAGCTCTAAAGCCTTAGATTTAGATGCAAGCGCTTATGAGAAAGAGTTAAAAACTTTAGGTGAAGAGCCTTTGACTAAAAAACCAGCAGCTAAAGAGGCGCCTAAAAATGTAGTTAATAAAGTACAAAGTGCGCCAACAGCCAATAAAGCTGCTTTAGGGGTAGAGTTTAAAAATACAGATGTAATTTTAAGATTTAATCAAGAAGTTAATATTAATGAGATTAAATCTTTCTTGTTACAATCAAAAGGGACGCATAGGTATGTTTTTGATGTTCCAGGTGCTTTAATGGGGAGCTCGCGAACATATGAGAGTAAGGACATAGACCAAGTAAGAGTAGCGCAGTATGATAAAGATACAATTAGAATCGTTTTTTCCCACAAAAAAGCGCTAAATCTGCGCCATATAGCAAAAGATAAACATCTTTTTATAGGATTAAGTACTAACACAGCTACCTTGCCAACAAAACCATATGAAGAAAAAAGCGGCATTAAAAAAATCAATGCCAAAAATAGAGTCATAGTTATTGACCCTGGGCATGGTGGAAAAGATGCGGGCGCGGTTAATGGAAAATATAGGGAAAAAGAGGTGGTTTTAGCTCTTTCATTAAAGCTTGGAGAGGAGTTAAAAAAAAGAGGTTATAAAGTTTTTTATACTAGAAGTAAAGATCTTTTTATTCAACTAAGATCTAGAACTAGAATCGCAAATGATAAAAATGCAGATCTATTCATCTCTGTTCATGCAAACGCAGCACCTACAAAAGATAAACACGCTTCCATGGAAGGGGTTGAAACATTCTTTCTCTCACCAGCAAGGTCACAAAGATCTAAAAATGTAGCTGAGCTTGAAAATAAATCAGACATTGAAGAGATGAATCACTTCTCTAAACAGACATACCTTAATTTTTTAAATAGAGAAAAAATTATTGCTTCTAATAAGTTTGCTTTGGATGTGCATCAAGGCATGTTTAATGAGCTTTCATCTAAGTATAAAATTAGAGATGGAGGGGTTAGAGAGGCGCCATTTTGGGTTTTAGTAGGTGCACAAATGCCAGCAATTTTACTTGAAATTGGGTACATCACTCATCCAGCTGAATCAAAACGAATGTTTACAAGTAGCTATCAAACAAGTTTAGCAATAGGCATCGCAAATGGAGTGGATGCCTATTTTAGAAAAAATAATTAAATCTCTTTTTTGTAGTTTTCCAAAGCCTCTTCAAGTAAAGCTTTAGCCGCTTCTTTTCCTTCAAATGCTTTAACTTTTACCCACTTATTTGGCTCTAGCATTTTGTAAGTTTCAAAAAAGTTTTTTATTCTATTTTGAAGGGCTAGGGGAAGATCATTAATATCTTCAATCTCAGCTAGTGTTGGGTCTATCTTTGCAAGTGGAAGAGCTATTAGCTTCTCATCCATGCCAGATTCATCTTCCATTGGAAGAACCCCAATTAGCCTACAAGGAACTATGCTTCCAGCTTGAAAAGAGGCTTCGCTAATGACTAAAACATCAGCTGGATCTCCATCTTTTGAAAGGGTTGATGGAATGAAGCCATAGTTTGCTGGGAAATAGATTGCAGAGTATAAAATCCTATCAACTTTTACTAAGCCACTCTCTTCATCTATCTCATATTTTATATTTGATTTATAAGGAATCTCTATGATGGCATTAAGCTCATCGGGATTTTTACCACTATTTACTTTCTTATAACCCATAATCTCTCCTAGTTTGTAAAGAAAAATTTAAATTTTAGATAAGATAAATGAGTTCATATCTTCAACTATCTCTTCGATAGATCTTTGTGCATTTATCTTATGAAGCAAGCGTTTATTTGTATAAAATGCTTGGATTGCAGGTAGAGGATCACTATATACTTTCATTCTATTTCTAAAAACCTCTTCATTATCATCCGCACCTCTGTTTCTTCCCAAAACTCTCTCACAAGCTACCTCTTCGCTAACTTCAGCCTCAATTACTGCACAAAGCTTAACCTCGCTCTCTTTTTCTAAAATCTCATCAAGCGCATTCATTTGCTCAATACTTCTTGGAAAACCATCAATTAAAACAGTCTCTTTATCGCTTTGTTTGATGGCACTAATGATGGCATCTACAACGATTTCTAATGGTACTAAATTTCCTTTACTTATAAAGCCATCAATTCTTTTTCCAAGCTCACTTCCACTAGCTACCTCTTCTCTTAAAAGATCTCCTGTTGAGTAGTGTGCCATAGTTTCGCTATTTTTCTTTGCAATTAAGCTAGCATCTGTTGTTTTACCGCTGCCTGGCGCTCCTATGATTAAAAAAAGTTTTTTCATAATTATCCTTTTGTGATATTTGATTTTCTAATACCTAATTCTTTTAAAAGTGATGGATCCACATCGCTTGGTGCGTCGGTTAGTAGGCATTGTGCGCGCTGTGTTTTTGGAAATGCAATCACATCTCTAATGCTTTTTGATTTAGTTAGTAGCATCATAAGCCTATCAAGTCCAAGTGCGATCCCACCATGTGGAGGAGCGCCAAGCTCAAGTGCTTTTAGTAAAAATCCAAACTTTTCATCTGCTTCTTCTTTGCTTATGCCTAAAATATCAAAAACTTTTGATTGGATATCTTGCTTATGAATTCTTATGCTTCCACCGCCAAGTTCTACCCCATTTAACACTATGTCATATGCTAAAGATTCCATATCTTCTGGACTTGCATCAATATTTTTTGGCATTGTAAAAGGGTGATGAAGAGCTTTTAATCTTCCCTCTTCAACTTCAAACATATCAAAATCAACCACCCATACAAACTCAAATTTATCTTCTGGCACTATCTCCATTAGTTTGGCTAAATAGAGTCTAAATCTGCCCATATAATCTAAAACTAATCTCTTTGGCCCTGCTCCAAAAAAGACAACATCACCAACTTCAAGTTGGCAAACTTCAACTATATCTTCTAAATCTTGCTGGGCAAAAAATTTAGTTAATGGCCCTTTTAAACCATCTTCTTTCATTTGGAAATATCCAAGCCCACTTGCCCCAAATCCTCTTACATAATCCTCAAAGCCCTTCATCTGTCTTTTTGAAAAAATCTCATCACCTTTTGGTACTCTTAGGGCTTTAATACGGTTTTTCTTTGGATCTTTTGCAATTGTGCTAAAAATTTCATTACTACATTTTAAAAATATTTTATCTACATCAACCATGGCTAAATCAAAGCGAAGATCTGGCTTATCTGAGCCATATTTTTCCATAGCCTCTTTATATGTCATTTGATTAAATGGTATAGAAACCTCATGTCCTGCGACTTTAAAGATATTTTTAATCATTTTTTCGGTTATGCTAATTATCTCTTCTTGCGAGCAAAAACTTGTTTCAATATCAATTTGAGTAAATTCAGGCTGTCTATCAGCTCTTAAGTCTTCATCTCTAAAGCATTTTGCTATTTGAAAATATCTATCAAATCCAGAACACATTAAAAGTTGTTTGAAAAGTTGAGGGGATTGTGGAAGTGCGTAAAATTCGCCATGATGAACCCTGCTTGGAACTAAATAATCTCTAGCGCCCTCAGGTGTGGCTTTTGTTAGCATTGGAGTTTCTACTTCTAAAAAACCAAGCTCATCTAAGGTATTTCTAGCACTCATTGCCACTTTGCTTCTTAGTTTAAATCTCTCATAAGCAGCATTTGTTCTTAAGTCTAAATATCTATATTTTAATCTTACCTCTTCGCCAACATCGCTATCTCCAATGACAAAAGGAAGAGCTTTTGAAGGGTTTTCAACTATTAAAGAGTTAACTAAAACTTCAATCTTGCCTGTTGGAAGTTTTGGGTTTTCTAATCCTTCACCTCTTGGCCTTACAATGCCTTTAACTCTTAAAACAAACTCATCTCTAACTTTAGAGGCAATATCGTGAGACTCTTTAGAATCTTTTGGATCACAAACTAATTGAATGAGGCCACTTTTATCTCTTAAGTCTAAAAATATAACCCCGCCATGGTCGCGGTAGCTATTTACCCAACCACAAAGTTCAACCTCTTGCTTTATATTCTCTTCGTTTAATTCAGTACAGTAATGACTTCGCAAAAAACTTTTCCTATATTTTGAATTTTTAAGGGTGTCATTGTAGCAAAATCATGCTTGTTGTTAAATAAAGCACTATTTAAATGAGTAAAAAAGAGGCAAACACCCCCTTGTTTAATTGGAATAGTTTGGCTATTTATGATAAAATCCGCCTATGAATGAAAAGTTTAAAAAAATTGATAATATTGGCTTAATCATAAGGCCTTACAGCAACCTTTTAACTGTAGTAAAAAGATTAGAAAAAGTTATAAATGATAGAGGATTGTCTTTATATATAGAAAAAGAGGGAGCTAAGTTTCTAGGCTTAAAAGATGGAGTGCCCTTTAATGAACTTATAAAAAAATCTGATATTCTTGTCTCTTTGGGAGGAGATGGAACTTTGCTATCAGCTTGTAGAAGAGTTTATGGATTAAATATCCCAATTCTTGGCATCCATGCAGGGGAGCTTGGTTTTTTAACTGACATTAAAGAAAATGAGATTAAAGAGTGCATAGACTCTTTAGTTGCGAATGATTTTAAAATAGATGAAAGAATAATGCTTCAAGTAACTCTTCATAAAGATGGTAGAGAAAAAAGTACAGTTGCGTTTAATGATGTGGTTTTCTCAAGAGCCGCAGTTTCGCAAATGGCAAAGATAGAGGCATTTGTAAATGGTAAATCTTTTAACACTTACCATGGAGATGGAGTGATAGTCTCAACCCCCACTGGATCAACTGCTTATAATCTCTCAGCAGGTGGTCCCATTTTGTATCCAATGGCAAAAGCTCTTATTTTAACTCCAATTTGCCCGCACTCCTTAACCCAAAGGCCACTGGTGTTAACCTCAGAGTTTGAGATAAAATTAAAAAGTCAAGATGAGACTATTTTGGTTGTAGATGGGCAAGATAAGTATGAAATGAGTAATTTTGATTTTGTAGAGATTAAAGTAGCCAAAGAGTATGCAAAACTTATCCACGCTTCTAAAAGAGACTATTTTGACATATTGAAAGAAAAATTACGCTGGGGCAACGCATGATAGAAAGGCTTTTGATAAAAGATCTTCTTAGTTTTAAAAATATTGAATTAGAATTTGATAGTGGCTTAATAGTTTTTTCTGGGGCTAGTGGAACTGGAAAGTCTATCTTAATGAGAGCCATAATTTCGCTTTTTGGACATGGAGATAGTGAGGCTTCTTTAGTTGAAGCAGTTGTTAATGAAGAGCTTGAACTTGAAGAGCTTGGAGTTTTGCAAGAGAGTCCAAATATCTTAAAATGCGTAAAACAAAAAAGCACTAGATACTTCATCAACTCTCAAATGGTGCCAAAAAAAGGTGTCTATCAAGCAACTCAAAAAAAGATAAAATATTTAAACGCAAAAGAGAGTGATGAACTTAGTCCTAGCTCACTCTTAAAACTTCTTGATAGTGCCGTTTTAAGTAGTGATTTTAAAGAGTTAAAAAAAAGGCATAAAGAGTGTTTTATCAACTTTTCAAAAGTTAAAAAAGAGTTAGAAAAACTTGAAAATGAAGAGAGGCAAATAGAGGAGTTAAAAGAGTTCGCTAAATTTGAGATTGACAAAATCAAAGAGATTAATCCTCAAATAGATGAGGATGAAAAGCTAATGAATGTTAAAAAAATGCTATCAAAAAAAGAGAAGTTACAAACTTCTTTAGAGCTTGCTTCTAGGATATTTGATTTTGAGAGCGCTGTTTTTGAAGCTTTGAGTATCGCTGGGATTGATGGTGAATTTTTTAGTTCATCCATGAATGAATTAAGAGCTCATTTAGAGAGTGCTTCAATGGAACTTAGTGATTTAGATGAGATAAATGTTGAAGAGCTTCTTGATAGGATTGAACTAATAAGCGATTTAAAAAGAAGATATGGGGGCATTAAAGAGTGCTTAGAATATTTAGAGAAAAAAATAAAAGAGCTTGCTCATTATGAGAATATATCTTTTGAAAAAGATGAGTTAACAAAGCTTTATGAAAAACTAAAAGATGAGGTAGAAAAGAGCTCTTTAGAGTTAACTAAATATAGAAAAGAGGCTTTGCCAAAATTAGAAAAAAAGATAAATTCATACCTAAATGAACTCTATTTAAATGATTTAAGTTTAAGTTTAAATAGTACTTTTTTGAGTGAGTTTGGAGTAGATGAAGTTGTAGTTAGCTTGAAAAATGTATCTTTAAAAGATATAAGCTCAGGTGAATTAAATAGAGTTAGATTGGCTTTTTTAGCTACTACTAATGAGTTTGATGGGGGAGAAAGAGGAGTTTTGCTTCTTGATGAAATAGATGCAAATTTAAGTGGAAAAGAGGCGATGAGCATCGCTAAAGTTTTAACACTATTATCAAAAAATTATCAAATTTTTGCAATCTCACATCAGCCGCAACTCTCATCAAAAGCAAATGAGCATTTTTTGGTTCAAAAAAGTGGTGAAGAGAGCAGCGTTAAGAAGTTAAGCAAAGAAGAGAGGCTTTTGGAGCTTGCTAGAATGGTAAGTGGTGAAAAAATTACAATTGAAGCAAAAGAGTTTGCAAATTCATTATTAAGCGGGGTTAGATGAGTAAAAAAGAGAAAATTTTAATTGTTGAGGATAATAAAACTTTAGCAAAATTGCTTGCTAAAAAAACAGAAATGTCACTAGAACTTGAGGTTGATGTTGCCTACACAATGCAAGAGGCAAAAGAGTTTGTAGTAAAAAATGACTCAAACTATTTCATGGCTTTGCTTGATTTAAACCTACCTGATGCGCCTGATGGCGAGATAGTTGATTATATACTTTCAAAAAACATAAATGTCATTGTTTTAACAGGAAATATAGACAAAAAAACAAAAGAACTTTTTGAGCAAAAACCCATAGTAGATTATGTTTTTAAAGGCAATATGGATGATGTAAATTATATTTTTTCAATGATAGATAGACTCCTTAAAAATAGAAATCATAAAGTTTTAATAGTAGATGACTCAATTCCTGCAAGAAACAATATGAAAACGATTTTACAAAGCCAACAGTTTAATATCTTAGTTGCTGCTCATGGCGAGGAAGCTTTGAGGTATTTTGAAGATCATAAAGATATCTCTTTGGTTGTGAGTGATTATAAAATGCCTGTAATTGATGGAGTTGAGCTTCTTTTAACTTTAAGAAAAGAGTATTCAAAGCACTCTTTAGGAGTTATTGCTCTTATCCCTCCAAAAGAAGAAGGCGTTGCTGCAAGGTTTTTAAAGTATGGTGCAAATGATTTTATAGTTACACCTTTTAGTAAAGAGGAGTTTATATGTAGAGTCAATAATACCGTAGAGGCAATGGAGAATATAAAATTAGTTTCAAATTTTGATACTTTAGATCCTCTTACAAATCTTTTAAATAGAAAAACATTTTTCTCTAAGGCAAAAGAGAAGGTAAGTGAGCTAGCTAGTAGCGCGGAGCTGTTAAATTTGGGACTTATAGAGATAGATGATTTTTCAAGTTTAGAAAAAGAGTTAAACAGTGATGCCCAAAATATCGTTAAAGAGATAGCAAGAGTCATAAAAAATAGCACAAAAGGCTCTGATATTGTAGCTAGAATTGGAAATGAAGAGTTTGCCATCTTTTTAAATGAATACTCTAAAGAAGAGGTTGTAACTTGGTTTGTAAAAACTAGAGCTTTAGTTGCAAATAGCAAAATTTTTAATAAAAAAATTACACTCTCTATTGGGCTTGGTTTTGGAAATGATTTAAGCTTTGATGAACTTTTAGATGAGGCTGATAGCGCGCTTTATCATGCTAAAAAACTTGGTGGAAACAGAGTAGAGATTTCAAAAAATATATAAGGGGATAGATTGATTATCGATACGCATTGTCATTTGGATGATGATAGATATGATAGTGATTTAAAAGATGTCATAAAAAGGGCAAAAGAGGCTGGAGTAAAGGGCTTTTTAATCCCTGGTGCAGATTTAAAAGATTTAAAAAAAGCACAAAAGATTTCAAATGAGTTTGAGAGTGTTTACTTTGCAGCAGGAGTGCATCCGTATCATCAAAAAGAGTATGACAAAGAAGTTTTAAAAGAGTTTTTAAAAGATCCAAAGTGCATAGCTGTTGGTGAGTGCGGGCTTGATTATTATAGATTGCCTAAAGATGAAGATGAAAAAAGGGTTGAAAAAAGTGAACAGTTAAGGGTTTTTGAAGATCAGATAGATTTAGCAATTGAGTATAAAAAACCACTAATTATCCACATTAGAGAAGCAAGCAAAGATAGCTATGAAACTCTTTTAAATAAAGCTGCTAATAGCGTTGTAGGCGGAGTTTTGCACTGCTACAACGCTAGTGAAGTATTGCTAGATTTAGCAAAATATAACTTCTATTTTGGAATTGGCGGCGTAATTACTTTTAAAAATGAGAAAAAACTTGGAGCTATTTTGCCACAAATCCCAAAAGATAAACTCCTAATAGAAACTGATGCCCCCTACCTAACGCCTCACCCTCATAGAGGAGAGAGAAATGAGCCACTTTACACAACGCTTGTTGTTAAAAAAGTTGCTACGATTTTAAATATAAGTGAAGATGAGGTAAAAAACTTAACATCTAACAATGCAAAAACTCTTTTTAAAGCATTTGAAAAGTTAACTTAAGGTACGATAAGTGCTTAATCTAAAATAATTTTTTCTTACAAAGATTAATGTTCAAGGAATGCTTATGGTAGGAAGAGTGCTGCTTTTTATAAGTTTGACCTGCTCCATGCTTTTTGGTTACCTAATTACAGAGAATAATTTTGCGCAGCAAGAGAGAGTTTTAAAGAGTTTAGATATAAATACCTCTTTTTTAAAAGATCCAATACTACTTTCAATGAGTGATGATGTAAACTTATACCGCACAAAACACTTTTTAAGTATCTTAGATAGAGGATATATATTTGCCCCAGCTCTTAGACAAATGATAGCTGAAGCAAGCATACCTGAAGCTTTTTTATATTTAGCAATGGCAGAGTCAAATTTTTCTGCAAGAGCATATTCAAAAGCAAGAGCGGTAGGCTTATGGCAATTCATGCCATATACTGCTAAAAAATTTGGCCTTAAAATTGATGAGTATGTAGATGAGAGGCGCGATCCAGTAAAATCAACAAAAGCTGCAATAAAATATTTAGAATACCTCCATAAAGATTTTGAAAAGTGGTACTTAGCAGCTATGGCTTACAACTGCGGAGAGGGAAGAGTAAGAAGAGCCATCAAACAAGCAGGAACTGATGATTTAGCAGTTTTGATTGATCCAGTTAAAAAATATGTCCCACTTGAGACTAGAAACTATATTAGGAAAATAATAACTATGGCGCATCTTTCTGGAAGTGCTGATTTTTTACTTAGTCATGATGGTGAATATTTACTAAATCAAGGTAGTAGTTTTGGGTTTGAGCCTGTAACTGTACCAGCGGGGACAACGCTAGAGAGTGTTGCAAAAAGCGTGGGACTTCCCGTGTCTGTCATAAAAGAGTACAATGTTCATTTAAACTACTTTTTTACACCACCAGTTGAATATGAGATATATATCCCTTACGATAAAAAAGCAGAGTTTGCTAAAAACTTTAAACCAGAAAAAAATGCAAGTGGATTTTATGTCTATCATGTTAAAAAAGGCGACTCTTTATATGAAATAGGCAAAAAATATGGTTTAAACTACAAAATAATAAAAGATTACAATAGCTTAAAAACAAACACTTTAAAAATTGGTCAAAAACTAATCATACCCTCAGCTAAAGCAGGAAATAGGCACTACATAATCCAACAAGGTGACACGCTTGGAGCTATTTCAAGAAAATTTAATGTAAGTTTGCAAGCGTTAATGCAGGCAAATGAGTTGAAAAATACAAACATTTATCCAGGAAATAAGATTGTCATTCCTTAAGAGTTTAGTTTTAATCTTACTAATTGTCTTTTTTAGCGGTTGTGGTGCAAAAAGAACTTACAGATCTCCCCCAGCACAACCCCCACAACAAAGCAAACAGACAAGTGGAGGTATCATAGATTCTCCTGCTATGCATAGAGCCACTATGAGATCATATACAGTTGCAGGAAAAACATACTATCCTCAAATGGTGAGCGTTGGAGATGCGTATAGTGGCATAGCTAGCTGGTATGGAAAAGATTTTCATGGTAGAAAAACTTCTAATGGAGAGGTTTATAATATGTATGAAATGACAGCAGCTCATAAGACTCTTCCAATGAATACAATGGTAAAAGTGACAAATTTAGAAAACAGTAAAAGCATTGTAGTTAGGATAAATGATAGAGGGCCTTTTGTAAAAGAGAGGATAATTGATCTCTCACATACAGGGGCTAATAGGATAGATATGATAAAAAAAGGAACAGCTCCTGTTAGACTTGAAATCATTGGGTTTGGTGGAGTTGTTGGAGATAGGCCAGGTTACCATAGCGTTGAGGGTGGTGAATTTATGGTACAAATTGGAGCTTTTAGAAGTAAAGAAAGAGCAGATACTTTTGCCAAAAATGAAGCTAAAAGCAACTATAAAGGTATGGTAAATGAAGGCTACTGGTTAAATGAAGCTATATATAGAGTATATTTAACTGGATTTAGAAGTGAAGATGAGGCTAGAGATTTTATTGCTAAAGGTGCTTATGAGGGCGCTTTTATAATGAGGGAATCAAAATGATAGAGATTAAAAGAGATACAAAAGAGACTCAAATAGAGTTAAAGTTTAATTTAAGAGGAAGTGGCAGGGCAAAGGTTGATAGTGGGATTGGGTTTTTTGATCATATGCTTGATGCGCTTTGTAGGCATAGTGGAATGGATATGGAGTTAAAATGCAATGGAGATTTGCATGTTGATTATCACCATAGTGTTGAAGATGTGGGGATTGTCATAGGTCAAGCTTTAAAAAAGAGTCTTTTCCCTGTTGGAGAAATTGAAAGATATGGAAATGCTAGAGTTGTAATGGATGAAGCTTTAGTCTCTTGCGATTTAGATATTAGCAATAGGCCTTTTTTAGTATATGAGCTTGACATAGATGGGAAAATTGGAAGTTTTGATACTGAGTTAGTTGAAGAGTTTTTTAGAGCCTTAGTCATTAACTCTGGACTTAGTGTTCACTTAATACAAGTACGCGGGAAAAATAGACACCACATAGTCGAAGCTGCCTTTAAAGCCTTTGCAGTTGCTATAAGAAGAGCTTTGTCTCCATCATCTTTAAAGGGAACTCCAAGCACAAAAGGTGTACTTTGATTAAACTTTTAGTGCTTGATGTTGATGGTTGTTTAACTGATGGGAAGATTTACTACACTAATAGTGGTGATGAGATAAAAGCTTTTAATGTTAAAGATGGATTAGCCATAAATGCTTGGATAAAAAGTGGAAAAAAAGTTGCAATCATAACTGGTAGAGAGTCAAAAATCGTAAAAAAAAGAGCGGATGAGCTTAGAGTAGATTATCTTTTTCAAGGAGTAAAAGATAAGTTAGCAACTCTTGAAAAGATTTTAGAAAAAGAGAATATTTTGCTTGATGAAGTAGCTGCTATTGGAGATGATTTGAATGATTTAAAACTTTTAAAAGCAGTTAAATGGGCGTTTGCCCCAAAAGATGCAGCTTCAAAAGTTTTAGAATGTGTTCATACAACTTTAAGCTCTTGTGGCGGTAAAGGCGCAGTTAGAGAGATGATAGATAGGATTTTTGAAAAAGAGAACTTCAACATGGAAGATTTATGGCTTTAAGGATTATTGCTGTTTTTTTGGGAGCATTTAGCACTGTTTTGCTATTTTTGCTCTCCCAAGAGCCATATACTTTTAATTTTAAAGTAAGTGACAATAAAATAGCTTATATCCAAATGAATATAGTTCAAGATTATGAGATAACAACTGATGGGGTAAATAGCATTGTTCATGCTAAAGAGGTTTTAAGATTTAATGATAGAGATGAGTTTGTAAATATAGATGGGATTTTAAAAAAAGAGCCATTTATAAATAGTTTAAGAGCTAAAAAAGCTATCTTAAAGGATGAAAAGTTAAATCTTTTTGGCGATGTATTTTATGCAAGGAGTGATGAAATCACTCTTGAATGCGAGCAAGCTAGTTATGATTTTAATACTAAAGTACTCTCAAGCAATACTTTTTTTACAGCTACTTTTGCCGATCATTTAGGGGAGGGCAAGGGTTTTGTATATAAAACTACAGAGGGCTTGCTAGATGCTTGGGATGTTAAAGCAAGAATAAAAACGGAGAAATGATGAGAAAAATAATTACACTACTACTGATGGCTTCTTTTAGTTTTGGAGCCGAGATTGAAGTAACTGCTGATAAGTTTAGAGCTAGTGAAAGCGAACAGCAAGGTGTTTTTACAGGAAATGTTACAGTTACTAAGGGTGAAGATTTACTAAAATCAGATAAGCTAATTATCTTTTTTGATGAGAATAAAGATCCACTAAAATATGAAGCTACGGGCAATGCTTCTGTTAAAATGAAACTAAATGATATGCACTATTTTGGAGAGGGAGAAGTTTTAGTATATGAGCCCAAAAATATGAGATACACCATAAAAAAGAGTGGCTTTTTGCATGAAATAGAGACAGATAGAAAGGTTTATGGAGATTTAATAATAGCAGATCAAAACAGTGGAACTTATGAGGTAGATAGCAAAGAGAGCGAGCCTGTAAAGTTTATTTTTCATGTTGAAGAGGAAAAAGAGCCCTCAGAGGGATTATTAGAAAAATGATTAAAATCATAGAAGCCTCTTTTGCAACCTCTGCTCCTAGCATTGAGCTAGCGCCGCCAAGCGATACAATGGAAGTGGTATTTTTAGGTAGATCTAATGTTGGAAAAAGTTCACTAATAAATGCTTTAACAAATAGAAAAAACTTAGCAAAAAAATCTTCAACTCCAGGGAAAACTAGGCTTATAAATTTTTTTAACATTCTTTTTGCTAAAGATAAAGAGAGATTTAATGCTAGATTTGTTGATTTGCCAGGTTTTGGTTATGCAAAAGTTTCAAAACAAGAGTTAGCCAAATGGCAAAAAAGCTTAAATGAGTTTATTGAAAAAAGAGAAGCGATAAGGCTATTTGTTTTGCTAGTTGATTCAAGACATCCAGATTTAGAGATTGATGTTGGGGTGTTTGAGCATGTGAACTCCATAAAAAGAGCAGATCAAGAGATCATTCAAGTTTTTACTAAAATAGATAAATTAAAACAAAGCGAGCTAGCTTTGATAAAAAAAATGGATGGAATTCCTGTTTCAGTGCTAAAACAAAAAGGTATTGAAAAGTTAACTAAAGAGATTTTTAAAACTCTTTATGGAGAGATTAATGATTGAGTATAAAAAAGCAACCCTATTAGACATACCTAAAATGCAAGATTTAGTAAAACCAGAAGTGGATAAGGGGATAATTTTATTTAGAAGTAGCGATGAGATGGCTACAAATATAAGGTCTTACATTTTAGCACTTAAAAATGAAGAGTTAAAAGGCTTTGGGGCGCTTCATTTTCATGCTCCTAATTTAGCTGAGGTAAGAAGTCTTGTAGTTTCAAAAGATGTAAGAGGAGAGGGCGTTGGCTCTTCTATTGTAAAGGTTCTTTTAGATGAAGCTAGAGCTTTTGGAGTAAAACAGGTTTTTACTTTGACTTATGAAAAAGGTTTTTTTGAAAAATTAAACTTCAAAGAGATACCAAAAGAGGAGTTGCCCGCTCACAAGATTTGGGCTGATTGTATAAAGTGTAAATATTTCCCAGTATGCGAAGAGATAGCCTTAATTTATTATCTTTAAAAAATATAGCATTGGTATCTTTTCTAATACTATACCAAGTAGCTACATCTTTTTTTCCACTTCTTTCACCACTACTTGGGCTTTTTTTTACATATGGGATTTTAATAAAAGAAAGAGAAGTTAAGAGTTTAAAGAGTTTAGATTTAGAGAAATATTTTGCCATTAGTTATGTAATTTTTATCGAACTTAGCAAAGGTTTTTTCCTCTTTTCTACAATTTTATTCTATATTTTCTACTACTCTATGGTAGTTGAATGGATAAAAAGTACATTTAAATGCAGGCCTTGCATTGTCATTATTTTTGTAAGCTCAGGCTATATTGGTGTGCTTGCTACAAATAATCTTTTAGCATACATTGTAAATAGGCCATTTTTTCACTTTAGTTTTGAATACATTGTATATATTGCAATCGACTCTTTTTTAGCAATTTTACTTTTTAAAGATCGTATATTATGAGAATGCGCATTGTTTTTACATTTATTGTTTTAATATGGGTAATTTTACTTGTAAGAGTCTATTACATAAGCATTAAATCAAACAAATATTATGATGAAATAGCGCATCAAAACGCCATCAAGGTTGAAAGATTAGCACCTCTTAGAGGCTCCATTAAAGATAGACATTTAAGGCCACTATCAGTAAATAGACTAGGCTTTAGAATTGCTATAAAGCCCCATTTAAGTGGACGAAAAGGGGAAGATATTTTAAATGAAGAGATAGCATTTTTAGTTAAAACTCTCCCTAAGTTTAATTTTGCAACATTAAAAGAGAGGTATTTAAAAAAAGACTCCCCATACTCTCAAAACTATGTAGAGGTGGTGGATTTTATCTCTTATGATGAGGTAATATCTAAGTTTTCAAACATTAGTCTTAGAGAAAACCTAGAGATACTCCCTAGCTCAAAAAGACACTACCCATATGAAAGACTAGCTTCCCACATAGTTGGATATGTAGGAAGGATAAACCAAAAAGATTTGGAAGAAAATCCAATGGCTAGAATCATTAACTATACAGGTAGAACTGGGATTGAGCACTACTATAATGAGTATTTACAAGGGGTAGAGGGAGAGAGAAAAAGCAAGGTAACCGCCTTTAATCAAGAGATAAAAGAGATTTCAAAAACTTTACCAAAAAGCAGTGATTTAATCCTTACAATAGATTTAGAGTTGCAAGAGTTTTTATCTAAAATTTTTGATAAAGATGCAGGCGCAGTTGTCATAATGGATGTTAATAATGGAGAGATTTTAGCTGCTGGAAGTTACCCTGAGTATAATTTAAATAAATTTGTATCAGGTATTAGCAATGAAGATTGGGAAAAACTTATGCAAAATGTGGATAATCCTTTTACAAATAAACTAGTAAATGGGCTTTATCCGCCAGGATCAGTTGTAAAAATGGGAGTGGGTTTTGCATTTTTAAACTCACTTAAGATAAATAGACAGACATCATTTTACTGTAGCGGCTCATTTGAGCTTGGCGGGCGAAAGTTTAGATGCTGGAAAAAACAAGGACATGCGCATACAGATTTAAACAAAGCAATCAGAGAGAGTTGCGATGACTATTTTTACAAAGGGAGCTTAAAGGTTGGGATAGATGCTATATCTCCCGTACTAGAGCGGCTTGGGTTTGCGCAAAAAACTGGGGTAGATTTACCAAATGAGTTCATAGGTACAGTTCCAGGAAGAGTTTGGAAGATGCAAAAATATCAACAACCATGGTATCAAGGTGAAACTTTAATTACTTCCATTGGGCAAGGGTATTTTCTCTCAACTCCTATGCAAGTAGCCCTTCATACAGCCATCATTGCTACTGGTAAAAAAGTAACGCCCCATTTTGTAAAATATATTGATGATGAAGAGTTAGAATTTTCAATTGATGAGAATATTTTAACCCCCATAGAAAAAAATGAGCTTAGCTTTATGCAAAAAGCCATGGAAGAGGTGGCAAACCATCCAAATGGAACAGCTTATTGGAGGCTTATTAACTCTAAAGTAAAAGTTGCCGCTAAAACTGGAACTGCTCAAGTTGTTGGCATTGCGCAAGATGTGAAAGAGAGAATGAAAGAGGAAGATATGGAGTATCTTCAAAGATCTCATGCTTGGCTTACATCTTATGGGCCAATTAAAGATCCAAAGTATGTTGTAACGGTTTTAATTGAACATGGTGGGCATGGTGGGCAAGCTGCTGGGCCAATCGTTACAAAAATCTACAATAAACTCCATGAAATGGGCTACATAGAGTAAATATTAAACTAAGTTTAAAATGCTAATTGCCAAGATTAACTACTAAAAAAGCTTAAGAAAACTACAAGGTTCACAAAAGTTTAGAGTGCTATAATCACCTCTGTTTTATTTTTCTATAAAGGAATAGGCGTGAATGAGTGGTATAGATTTAGAGAGTTTGAAGCTACAAATGAGAGACAAGTAGATAGAGTAAAAGATTTTTTAGATAGAAATGAACTTGTTTTAAGTGATGATGTAGAGCTTTTTGTAACTGCTAGTGATGATGGCGAGATAGTCGCATGTGGAGGAATTAGTGGAAAGATTTTAAAATGCGTTGCTGTAACTCCAAGACTTAGAGGCAAAAGATTTGTATTAAAAGTGATAGATGAACTTTTAGAAGTAGCAAAAAGAAGAGGGCAAGAGGAGCTTTTTCTTTTTTCTACTCCTAAAAACCAAGAGTATTTTGAAGCAAAAGGATTTAGCCTCATAGAAAAGAGTAAAGATGAGGCTATTTTGATGGAAAATAGCAACAATCTTCAAAAATATAAAGAGTCTTTAATGAGATACAAAAAGCCTGGAGATAACATTGGAAGTATTGTTTATTGTGATTTAAATATAGAAAAATTTGATAAAAACTGGGTTTATAAAGCTAAAGAGAGGTGCGATTTTTTACACATCTTTTTGGTAAATTCAAATGATAAAAATAATCAAGAAAAATGTCAATACATAAAAGATGTTTTAAAAAGCTATGATGAGATTAAGATTCATGGAAATTCCGAATACCTTATCTCTAAAGCAACATTTCCAACATATTTTATAAAAGACAAAGAGCATATTCAAGCTCTTCATGCTGAACTTGATCTTAAAATTTTTAAAACGCACATTGCCCCAGCTTTAAACATAACCCATAGATTTATAGATAGAAATGGGGATATTGGAGAGATTTATTCAAATGAAATGGAGAGGATTTTTTCTGAAAGCCTGACCACTCCACCCATAAAAGTAGTTAAAATCTAACCACCCTCTCTTATGATTAAACTTGCAGGGAGATTGAAAAATTCAACTATCTCCCTCTCTTTTTCTCTCATCTGTCCACAATCTGTCTCATGATCGTATCCCATTAAATGAAGTAAGCCATGAGAAAAAAGAAGTAAAGCCTCCTCATTTAATGAGTGTCCGTAGAGTTTTGAAGCACTTTTTATCATGTCTATATTTATGATTATTGTTCCAAGAATTGAGTGAGGGAATGGATCAAGCGGAAAGCTTAAAACATCAGTTGGCCTATCTTTATTTAAAAATTTTAAGTTAAACTCATGCATCTTTTTTTCATCGACTATTAAAAGTTCAACATTTTTAACATTTAAATAATCCATAATCTTTAAAAACTCCTCTTTTGGAGGAGTAAAATCTGTACTATTTTCTATATCAATCACTATTTTTCCTAAAAAAGAGTTAACTCTTTGTTGCTATCTTTTTTTTCAAAAAGAGATAAAAGATCTTCATAATTTGCAAAAAGTAAAATATATTTAAATCTAGTATCAAGATTGAAAATCTCTTCTAAAGTGTCATATTCAAAATCAACTCCTAAATTTAAACTTTTTGGAGCGGCAATTAAGAGATCTTTTTGGCAAATTCTTGATTTTAAATATAAAATCTCCTCTTTAAAAAGCTCTAAATTCTCCTCTACTATCAGAGCTTTTTCACCCATTCCAAAAGGAAGCATTCTAAATTTTTTAGTTATAAATATCGCTCTAAAGTGAGTTAGTGGCTTTATGTTTGAAAAACTCCACTCAAAATTTTGTAAAAAGAAGAGAACTTTTACAAATGAGGGGATGAAAAATGGTGAAATTGGCAAAGCGTTAAAAGCTTTTCCATTAAATAAAAAAGTGGAGTAAAAAAGAGATTTTGAAGAGATGAAAACCTCTTCATTACAAGTAGGTAAAGCTTTATAATTAGGCGCTATTTGTTTTAAAGTATCTTCATTTTCACTAAAAATTGCTAAAGTTTTTTTTGAATTAAAAAATGATTCAATAAGTTTATCTAAAGAGTTTTCTATGAAAGATAAGCCCTTTGGTTTGCTTAGCGCATCAAAAATTAACTTCTCTTTTGGGTTAATTAAATATGAGTCTGTTTTGTTTGTAGCTATGAAGTATCTAGCAAGTTTAATTAAAGCTAACTCTAAATCTTCCACCTTTATCCACGCTATCTCTTTATCAGTTACATCAAAAGTTTTTTCACTTAAAAGTGCGTAAGCACCGCTACTAATAGCTTTTTTTAAACTCTCTTGAGAGTTATTTTTACAAATATACAAATCACCACTTTTAACTCTATCTGGATCAAAACTAACCCCATCTATTTGAGCAATGGACGGAGTTTGATACAACTCTCCTTGAGTAATTCTTACTAAATTATCAATTCTCATCCAATAGAAGAACCATTTTCTACTTTGCCACTAGGGGCGATAAGTTTTAATTTTTTACCCTCTTTGGCTGTTAAAATCATACCCTCGCTAAGATGCCCTAAAATTTTTGCTGGCTTTAAATTTGTCACAATGCAAACTTGCCTATCTTTTAACTCTTTAATGTCATAAAACTCTTTAATTCCAGAGATAATCTCCCTAGGAGACTCCTCTTTTAAATCTACAATGAGTTTTAAAAGTTTATCGCTTTTTGGTATTTCAAAAGCTTCTATGATAGTTCCAACCTTTAGCTCAACTTTTGAGAAATCTTTTATATCAATGTAAGAGTCTGTTTTCGCACTCTTTTTTGCTTCATTTTCTACACTTGGCTCTGGAGAAAACATTTGTTCTTTTTCAATCCTAGGAAATAGTGGAGGTATATTTTTAATGGTAAAATCTTCAAGTAAAGCACTATTTTTAACTAAATTTTCATAACTTTTAAAAGAGATTTCAAAGTTTAAACTATCTGCAATTTTTTTAGAAGTTTCTGGAATTATTGGATAAAGCAGTATTGAAACTTTTGCAAATAGATTAGCTATAAGCCCTATAAGAGCCATGGCTTCATCCCCTTTTCCCTCTTTCATTTTGCTCCAAGGCTCATAAATGGTTATGGATTGATTAGCTAATGTTAAAACTTTCCATAACTCCTCAAGATACCTATTTGTCTGTAACTCTTCAATATATTTTTCACACTCATGTAAGATTTTATGGGCTTCATTCCACTCTTTTTCATGAAATTTTAAAACATTTTTACTACTAATGAAGTTTGAAAAATATTTCCCACTCATTCCTATTATTCTATTTAGTAAGTTTCCAAACTCATTTCCTAAATCTGAATTTATCCTATCTATGAGCGCTTTTTGACTAAAGTCTCCATCTTGTCCAAAAGGAACCTCTCTTAAGAGAAAAAACCTAAACCCTTCAAGTCCATAAGCCTTAGCTACTTCTCTTGGATCAACAACATTTCCTTTTGATTTGCTCATCTTCTCACCATTTCTAGTCCACCACCCATGAGCTGCTATATGTTTTGGAAGCGGTAAGTTTAAGCTCATTAAAAAAGCTGGCCAAAAAATGGCATGAAATCTTAAAATATCTTTACCAACAATTTGAACAGTTGCTGGCCAAAAACTCATATTCTTTTCATCTTTTCCATACCCTAAAGCTGTTATGTAGTTTAAAAGTGCATCAAGCCAAACATATATTACATGTTTTGGTTCATTTAAATGCTTTGGCAGTTTTATTCCCCAGTCAAAACTGGTTCTTGTGATGGATAAATCTTTTAAACCTTGTTTTACAAAGCTTATAACTTCATTTTTCTTTCCCTTTGGGATTATGCACTTTTCATCTTCTTGGTACCATTTTAAAAGCTTTTCTTGATATTTTGAGAGTTTGAAAAAATAACTCTCTTCTTTAACTAAAGTGGTAGGTTTTCCACAATCAGGACAACCCCCATCATCTAAAAGAGTAGTTTGGGTAAAGAAAGTTTCGCAACTAACGCAGTAGTAGCCCTCGTAAATGCCCTTATATATATCTCCATTTGCAAGCATACTTTCAAACGCTTTAACAACCCCATCTTTATGACTTAAATCTGTTGTTCTAATAAATTTATCATACTCAATATTAAACTCATCCCATAACTCCTTAAACTTTGCACTAATCTCATCTGCATAAGCTTTTGGTGTAGAGCCCTTTATGGTAGCAGCTTGTTCAATCTTTTGTCCATGCTCATCAGTTCCAGTTAAAAAATATGTCTCTTTCCCTGTTAATTTATAATATTTAGCCATCGCATCGGCTATGATGGTTGTATAAGCGTGTCCAATATGTGGGATATCATTTACATAATATATTGGAGTAGTAACATATGCTTTCATTTATGATCCTTAAAATTCAAATCCACCACCTTCTCCTTTTGCCATACTTTCATATACTTTATCGATATAATTTTTTCTAATTTCACACTCATATAGCTTTTCGCACAAAAAGCAACTCTTTAAGTTTTGAGCCTCTTGGCACTCTTTCAAACTCTTTAGCGCTTCATCTAGCGCTAGCTCATAAGCATCACTATTAGTTTCTTGCATAAACTTCTTTTACTCTTTCTATCTCATTTTTTGAGCCAAAAAAACATGGAGTTGTATCGTGAGCGAAGCTTGGAGTTAATGAAAGAAGATCAACCTTTCCATCAATCGCCCCGCCGCTAGCTTTTTCAAATATGAATGCAAATGGAAAAACCTCAAATACCATTCTAAGCTTTGCCTTTGGCAAATCTATAGTGGCTGGATATGAGAAAAGTCCACCACCTTTTAACAAAATTTGATGCAAATCTGGCACCATTCCACCAGAGTATCTTAAGCGATATCCATCCTTAAAGAAACTATCAATGAGCTCTTTATGGAAAGGAAACCAATTTTTTTGAGTGCTTCCTGGAGCATTTAATTTGCCCTTTTCTTTTAAAAAAATCTCACTTAAAAATTCAAATTCACCACTTTTTTTAAGTCTATAATGCCTTACTTTATCTGTTGCAATGACAAGCTCAACTCTAGGTCCATAAACAACATAAGCAGCTGCTTTTAAATCTTTCCCACTAATGCCACCCTCATAAATACCAAAAATAGAACCAATGCTTAAATTCACATCTACTAAGCTTGATCCATCAAGTGGATCATAGCCTACAATATATTTTCCATCCTCATTTACAATAACTTCACTATCTTTTTCTTCACTAATAATTGAGTAAATTGAGCTTACATTTTTAAGTACATCTTCAATGATTTTATCACTTAAAATATCTAATTTTAGCTGAGTATCGCCAGTTATATTTTCACTATCTAAAGCACTTACATCAGCATCTAATATCTCGCTAGAAACTCTTTTTGCAGCCTCTTTTATGGCTTTAAAAACCTCTTCCATCTTCACTCCTTAATGCTTTTAGCATTAGCTATTATCCAGTTAGTTAAGGCTTTTGTATCATTTAAATCTAAGATATCCAACTCTTTTGGGATTTCATATTTTGAAAGATCTACACTATCATCTACTGCTAAAGCATTGCTATATTCAAAATAACTAGGATCAATCTCATTTCTAAAAATGGCAATTCTAGGCAAAGGGATAGTTTTTAAACCCTCTACAATGACTAAATCCACCTCGCCAACAAGAGAGATTATCTCATCAACTTCTCTATGTTTTTTAGAAAAAAAGGTTGTTCTAGTAGGGGAGGTTACTACTACTTCAGCCCCAACTTGACTAAATTTCCAACTATCTTTTCCCTCTTTATCAAAGATAGCTTTATCGCTAGGATCATGCTTTATGATGGCTAGTCTTAGGGAAGAGTTTAGCTCTTTTGCAACTTTAATGATAGTGGTGGTTTTTCCACTATTTGATGGACCAGTGAAAGCGACAGCCCTTTTTGACATATAACCCTCTTTATCTCTTGAAATTGGGGGATTATAACAAAATAAGTTTTAAAACTAGCTCACGAAAAATAGGATTAATAGAATTTTTACACCACCTTTGATAAAATCAATTTTTCAATAAGGAAGCAGACTTACAATGAGGTTTTTAATAATTTTTTTCACCCTATTTTTTTTAATTGGTTGCAGGGAGAATATAACTGAAAATATTGTCACTAAAAATCAAGCCATCACAAAAACTAAGAAAAAAGAGGTAACCATTGATGGCAGAAGATTTTTAGCAGTTGGTACCTACTTAAATGATATCTCTCACCCCTCCACTCCAAAAGATGACAATGAGCATTTTATTGTTTCGCTTTATGAAGGGGATGAAAATCCATACCAAAACCCACTAAAAGAGGTTTTTTTAAATGAGGAGCCAGCATACTGGGAAGTGCTAGAAAAAGGAGATCCTTTCTTAAGTCTTTTACCTCTTTTTAATGCGTGGGGGTACTACTATCACATTTGGGCGCCAAAACAGTATCCAGATGAGATGCAGCTAGATATTAAAATCGATGAAGAGCGTCAGGTGAGCTTAAAGTTTCAAAAAGATCCCAAATAAAAACTCTCTCTCCAAGCTCTTTTTTATAAACTATATAATTTGCTAAAACTTTTTTTCCATACTCTCTACTTTCGGGGTATGGAACTAATTCTAAACTCAAAAATGGCTCATACTCACCTTTTTTAAATAGATTCTCTTTTGTTAGCATATTTCTAGTAAAGCCAATGCCACCATTGTACGCATAAGCTACCAAAATAGGGTGAAAAAGCCAAGATTCTAAATAATTTAAATGAATATTTGCAAATCTATAAGCATATTTTGGATTGAACATAAAGTCTAAATCAAACCCTTTTATGCTCTCTTCTTTGGCGATATGTTTTGCTAAAAAAGGCATAAATTGAGTCATTCCTAATGCGTATGAAGTTGAGATGGAAGCTGGTATAAATCTACTCTCTTGCTTAGTGATTGCCAAAATAAGCGCTTTTCTATCTATGCTAAATGTTTCTAAATACTCTTTATAAGGAGCTATGAAATAGTGCTCTTTGTAGCCACTTAATCTCTCTTTTGCAAAAGCATAATGAGGGAGTGTCTCTTTTGTGTAGAGTGAGTTTATAAAATTATCCAAATTTTTATCTGCATTGTTTTTAAGAAATCTTAAGGTTTCTCGCCAAGTGTAGGGATCGGTTACTGAGTAGTTAGATTTCTTCTCCTTTGTTGGCTCTGGTGATAAAATTTCAAAAAACTCTTCATCAAGCTTCTCTTTAGCAGCTATTGAGTAGATATTCAAATCCCAACTTTGTGCTAATTTTTGAAGATGAGATTTGTCATTTGAACTTAAATAGAGCCAAAATAGAGCTCTATCTTTTTCAGATTGATAGTAAGAGTTTTGCAAGCTTTGCGTAAACCAAGAGATAGCTAGATCGCTATTTTTATGCATAAGAGCGTTAAGTCCTAGTAAAAAAGCAGAATAAGGCATAACATTAATATCTTTTGGAGTTAAATTTAGTAAAGATTTAGCTACATTCTCATGAGAATTTTCAATCACAACTTTATTTACAAAAAGATCAAACTCCACCTCTTTTGAGAGATTTATCAAGGTTTGTTTATCTATGTTTTTATCAAAATAGTTTTTTCTAAAATTTTGTCCAACATTTACATAAAGATATAAAAAATGGGGTGATTTTATCGCTTTATCAAAAGGCTCTTTATGTAAAAGTGGCTCCATCCACTCAAATTCACCCTTGTAAAGTTTGTTTAGTTTTTTAAACAAAATCTCTCTTTTTTCAATATCAAAAGTTACCAAAAGAGATGGAGAGATCCTAATAGCCATGCACTCTTCATCTTCATTCCAAAAAGACTTTGAGTCCAAATATAGACATTTAACTGCTTTTTTAAACTCTTTATCCTCCGCTTTTTCGCCAATTAGTTTTAGTAAGCGAGGATTTATATTTTGAATTTGGTTAAGTAGTTGCCAAGTTTCATTTGGTGATGGGTTTTTTTCAGATAAAAATCTATATATGTAGTAATCTTTAGCCAAAGAGTTGGGATAAGCTTCCAACTCTTTAAAGGTGCTAGATGCGGCTAAATTTAAAGATAGTAGCAGTAAGAGTAAATATTTAAAAGTTGCGCGCAAGCCCAAAAAGCAACTTCACAAAAAAATTATCTATAAATTGCAGTGCAAGTATGATGATAATTGGTGAGAGATCAATCCCTCCAATAACCGTTGGAATATATCTTCTTACAAAGGCATATACAGGCTGAGTTAGTCTCATTAGCACTTGAACTATTGGATTGTATGGATTTGGTTGTACCCAAGTGATTAAAGCCGCGATTATCACTATCCAAATATATAAAAATATAATCATATGCAGTACCTGCGCAACTGCTTCAATAAAGGTTGAAAGAATTATCACTTTACAATCTCCTTCAAAAAAGGGTTAATTATCTCATATATTAAGCTAAGTTCTGGCCCATTCTCATTTCCTGAGAGTAAAACTCTAAGTGGCTTAAAAAGGGACTTACCCTTAAGATTTGTGTTACTACTTAAATATTTTCTAAACTCATCATAACTCTTAAGTTCAGAAGAGTTAAGCAAAATTTCTTTTAAAATTTTAAACTCTTCTTCAAAGCCACTTGGGGCTATTTTTGGTTCAAAAAATGGTTTTAATTTTAACTCTATCTCTTTAAGCGTTGAAGCTTCTTCCGTGTAAAGTTTGGCTAATTTAGAAGATATTAAAGGGTTAAAATCAAAAAACTTTGCTAATTCATCCTCATCTTTTAATTTTATATGCTCTCTATTTAAAAATCTAAGTTTATCTAAGTCAAATTTAGCGGGTGATTTTGATATGTTTTTTATCTCAAACCACTCAAATGATTCATTAAGGGTAAAAACCTCTTTTGGAGTTTTATTGCCAAGTAAGATTAAATAATTACTAATGGCTTCAGGCAAAAACCCTTCATTTAAAAGCCAAATAACGCTTGATGCGTCATCTCTTTTGCTCATCTTTTTCCCATCTTGATTTAAGATGATTGGCAGATGAGCGTATTTTACCTCTTCATTAAAACCTAAAGCTCTTTTAATGTGAATCTGTTTTGGCGTGTTTGAGACATGATCTTCACCTCTAATAATGAAGCTTGCCCCTTGAAGCATATCATCAGCCGCGCATGCAAAGTTGTAAGTTGGATATTTATCATGTCTCATTATGACAAAGCTATCTATATCATCAGCTTCAAAAGATAGTTCACCTTTTATTGAATCAACAAAAGAGATGCTCCCTTTTGGTTTTTTCATTCTAATTACAAAAGGAGACTCATTGTTTAAAACTTCTAAATCAGATAGTTTTTCACACTTTCCATCATACCTATAAGCTACCTGATTTTTTTTAGATTGCTCCCTTTTTTCTTCAAGTTCTTCATTAGTACAAAAACAAGAGAATGCCTCTTTCTTTTCAAGTAATAGGGCAGCAAATTGCCTATGAAATTTCAAATTTTTGCTTTGGTAGTAGAGTTTGTCGTAACTTATGCCAAACTTTTCTAAAATAGAAAGTATCTCTTTATCTTTATTTTCAATGTTTCTAGCTTTATCTGTATCTTCTATTCTTATGAAAAAACCTCTTCCATCTTGCTTTGAACAAATGTAGTTAAAAAGGGCTACTCTTAAATTTCCAATATGCATATCTCCAGTTGGAGATGGGGCAAAACGATACATTTGACTCCTGTTTATAAATTTGCGAAATTATATCATGGGATTCTTAATTAGCTTTTGAGCAATTGACTATTTTTTACCAAAGGCTCTTTCTAAAAATGGAATAACTTGTTTTTTTCTACTTAAAACCTTAGGCAACCAAGCTTCTCCATTTTCAAGCTTTGCTCCAAGTGCACCCTCAATGATGCCCTCATCCTCGCTTACAGCTAAAAGCAAAGAGCCTTCTTCCATTATGTCAGTTAGTAAAAGCAGTACGCTATCTCTATTTGACTCATTTTTTATACTTTTTAACTCTTTAAAAAGTGCCTCTTTTTTATCATCAAATAGCGATAAATCCACAACTTCTAACTGCCCAACTCCAATTTTTTTACCACTCATATCAAAATCTTTATAATCTCTAAAGACTAACTCTTTTGGGGTTGCATTTTCAATGTCTGATTTAACTTTAAACATTTCCATGCCAAGAGCTTTATAATCATCTATCCCAGCTATTTTAGCAAGCTCTTTTGCAGCTTTTTTATCTTCATTTGTACAAGTTGGGGATTTAAAAATAACAGTATCGCTAAGTATGGCACAAAGCATAATTCCAGCTATTTGAACAGGTATTTCAACATCATAGTAATCATACATTTGTTTAATGATAGTATTTGAACAACCAACTGGCCTTATCCAGCACTCAAGCGGGGAGTCAGTAGTTATGTCTCCAAGTTTGTGATGATCTACTATGCCTAGTATAGTTGCAGATTTTATATCTTCTGGGCTTTGCGAAAGATCGGAGTGATCTACTAAGTAAACTTGCTCATTTGCAAAACTTTTTTTAAGCTCTGGCGCAGCGATGCCAAATTTTTTTAAAATAAAAGCGCTCTCAGGATTCAAATCTCCATTTCTTGCAGGATAACAATCTTCACCAAGCTCACTTTTTAAGTGTGCTAAAGAGATTGCTCCACAAATTGAGTCTGAATCTGGAATAGAGTGTCCTACAACATAAGACGCCATACAGTATCCTTCTTTATGAACTAAAATAAAATTGATTATAACAGATAAAAAGTAATTAAGCAGTTAAATAACCCAAGAGCCAGTTTTAGCGGGAGGTTGGCTCTTGGTTACAAAAAAGGGTGTTGCTTTGTTTGGACAAAAGGATTATATGAAAACATATTAAACATAAAATTAACTATTTATTAACAAAAAATTAATGAAAATATTATTAATGAATAAAAATTATATTTTAAATATTCTTAAGCCAGATAATGGACTCAATATTGTAAAGTAAAAAAAAGTTTTTACAGGGCTAAAAATGCACATTTTAAATGAAGTTTCACTCTTTTCAAAATTGGATAAAGAGGAGTTAAAATTATTAAAAAATATAAGCACATCAAAAAAATATTCAAAAGGTGAAATTCTTTTTTATGAAGGAGATAGATCAAAAAACCTTCATCTTTTAGTAGAGGGTATTTTAAAACTTTATAAGACAAACTTTAAAGGTCAGCAAATCTTTTTGCACCAGTTTTACCCCCAATCATTCGTAGCTGAGCTTACAAATTTTGAAGATATTCCTTTTCCTGCCTCAGCAGAGTTCATAACAGATGGTGTTGTGCTAAAGATAGATTTTGAAAAATTTAAAACTCTAATACATGGAAACCCAAACTTATCGCTTAAAATCATAAGATCTCTATCTGAAAAATTAAAAATTATGTCAGAAGTTATCCATAATGAAGTGATATTAAACTCTGAAGCAAAAGTGGCTAAGATGATAGTAGAGTTACCAGAGCTTTTTGGTGATATTAAAAATACCAAAATAGCCCAACTTTTAAACATAACTCCTGAAACTCTCTCAAGAACACTCTCTAAATTTAAACAACTCAAAATTGTTAAAATTGATGAGAGTCAAAAGATAACTTATTCTAATCTTAAAAAACTTTCAAAATTTTATGAGTGATTAATTCGTCATTTAAGTAATAATTTATTTTTAAAAGTATTAAATAAATACATAAAAAGCACAAATATTAATCGTTAACTTAGTTGACAATTCGATAAAATGGGCTTTTGAAAATAAACTTAAATACATTTTAAATAAAAAAACTCTTTTTTCTACAATGACTTGACTTAAGTCAATGCTTTTTTTATCGTCCTTTTAGTAGAATCACCACTTGACAACACCTATTGTGTTTTGTGTTGCAATTTTTCAAAAGGAGGTAGTTAGCTTGAGCAAGAGAGGTGTTGCTGTTGCAACCAACCCTAACACAAGGAGGGAATGTGAAACCAAGTAAATTCCTAATTTTTAGTGCACTGGGTGCATTTATTTTTGCTGTAGGACTTTTTGCCTATACAGTACATGCCTCAAAAGCACTTTCGTATCTCTCTAGTGACCCAAAATCGTGTATAAATTGTCATGTTATGAATACCCAATATGCTACATGGCAACATAGTTCACACGCAAGGGATGTCACCTGTGTAGATTGCCATCTCCCAAGAACAAGCGAGACGGATAAACTGATCGCTAAAGCCATTGATGGATGGAATCACTCAGTTGCCTTTACACTTGGAAGTTACGATCATGCTATTAAGATAAGTGATCACGGAGCAAAGCGTGTACAAGATAACTGTGTCTCTTGTCATGCGAGCCTTGTCTCTACCTTGGTTAGCAATGCGGATAGATACCACCGCTTTGATGATACAAGTGTAGAAGAGGGACGAAGATGCTGGGATTGCCATAAAGGCGTACCGCACGGTAAGGTGCGAGGCATTACGACTACACCAAACAATTTGGGTGTAAAAGAAGTACTATAAAAGGGAGTAAAAGATGAGTAAATTAAAACTATTGCTTACAGGCTCTTTAGCTGCTATTGTAGCTATGTTTTTTTTAGTAAGTAATATTAATGCACGAGAAGCAGAGCGTGTAAGTTTAAATCAGGTTCAGGGCATTCCTCAAAATGCTTCTGTTAACTCAGAGTGGGCAAAATATTATCCAAGACAGTATAGCTCTTGGCAAAAAACCAAAGATAGTGATGATTTAGAGGATATGGTTGGAAAAAAACCTCAATTAGCTGTTCTTTGGGCGGGATATGCGTTTTCTAAAGATTATAACGCACCAAGAGGTCACTATTATGCTGTTCAAGACTTAACAAACTCACTTAGAACTGCAAATCCAAAAGATGCAGAAACTGGCCCAATGCCAACATCTTGCTGGACTTGTAAATCACCAGATGTTGTAAGACTTATTGAAGAAGATGGCGAGCTAAACTACTTTACAGGTAAGTGGGCAAGATATGGCGGAGAGGTTATAAACTCAATTGGGTGTAAAGATTGTCACGATCCTAAAACTGCTCAACTTGCTATGGGAAGACCATACATGGATAGAGGTTTAGCTTCTGCTGGAATGAACACTTTTGCAGATTCTACTCACCAAGAGAAAAGATCATTAGTTTGTGCGCAGTGTCACTCAGAGTACTACTTCAAAGCAACTGATAATAATGGTAAAACAGCAATGGTTGTAACATTTCCATGGAAAAATGGCTTAACAGCTGAGGGAATGGAAGAGTATTATGATGAGATTAATTTTGCTGACTGGACTCACTCTATTTCTAAAACACCAATGTTAAAAGCGCAACATCCAGGTTTTGAAATGCACTTAACTGGAATCCACGGACAAAAAGGCGTATCATGTGCGGATTGTCACATGCCTTATACTCAAGAAGGTGCTGTTAAGTACTCTGATCACCAAATCAGAAGCCCACTTGAGACTATGGATAGAAGCTGTATGAATTGTCATAGAGAGAGTGAAGAAAAATTAAGAGGCATAGTCAAACAAAAGTTTGATAGAAAAGAGTATCTAATGGAAATCGCAATGGATAACATTTCTAAAGCTCACCTTGAAACAGCTAGAGCAATGGAGCTTGGAGCTAGTGATGATGAGTTAAAAGAAGTTAGAACTCACATTAGACATGGACAATGGAGATGGGACTACTCAATTGCAAGTCACGGATCATTCTTCCATGCACCAGAAGAGACTTTAAGACTACTTGCTTCTGCAAATGAAGAGGGACAACAAGCTAGAATTAAGCTTGTAAAAATATTAGCAAAGTATGGCGATGCTGAATTTATTGCACCAGACTTTAGCACTAAAGAAAATGCTCAAAAACTAGCTGGCCTAGATGTTGAGAAACTTATTCAAGAAAAACTTGAATTCAAAAGAACTTTAGAGCAAGAGTGGATTAAGCATGCAAAAGCTAGAGGCTTATACGATGCAGAAAACCAAAAAAATATAGATGATAAATCATCTTTTTATAGATAATTAGATAAAAATACAAGGAGGCGAAAGCTTCCTTGTATTTACCGTTTTATTTCACTCCTGAAAGATAAATATGTTTCTTCGTTTTTTTTCTTCGTATTGGCTAACAGTAGTTTTACTTCTTTTAATGGGTTTAGCAGCTGCAATTGCAACATTTATAGAAAATGATTTTGGAACAAATACAGCTAGAATCTTTTTTTATGAATCTTGGTGGTTTGGGCTTGTACTATTTTTTACCTGTTTAAATATAGCTTTAATAATTTACAAAACAAAAATGTGGAAAAGTTTTCCAAAATTTACTTTTCATCTCTCATTTTTACTCATATTTTTTGGTGCTTTATCTACCCATTTTTTTGGGATTGAAGGAACTTTTTCATTAAGAAAGGGAGAGATTAAGGATATTTTTTTAAGTAGTGAGCCTTATATTCAAATTGAGTTTATTAAAAACAATAAAAGCGAGAAAGCAAATATTGCTTTTAGAGCAAATGCGTGGAAAAATAGATTAGATAAAACTTTAATATTAAATGGCGAAAAAATTAACTTAAAACTAATAGAAGCAAGAGTATTAAAAGAGGGTTTAGCTACAAAGAGTGAGCTTGAGATTGAATTAGCTTTTAAGGGCGAGAAAAAAAAGATAATCTTAAATGAAGAGTTTCAAAAAGAGCCAAAAAAAAGCATTGTAAGTTTTAATCAAGGCGAGATTAAAATAGGATATGGTCCAACTCCTTTAAAACTTCCTTTTTCCATCCTTTTAAAAGAGTTTAAAACCAATTATTATCCTGGAGGGTATGCGCCAGCAGGCTATTCTAGCGATATTAAAATTAAAGATAAAATTTATAATATATCTATGAATAAGCCATTAAGAGTTGAAAAATACGCAATATATCAAAGTAGTTTTAGCGAGGATGAGGCAGTTTTTTGGATAAATAAAGATCCAGGTAAAATTCCAACTTATATTGGATATGCACTTTTATTTCTTGGTTTAATTTTAAATATTTTAGATCCAAAAAGCAGACTACAAACATTGATAAAAAAGACGAAAAAACTTACAGCTTTAACGGTACTTCTTTTAACCTTACCGTATAGCGCTCTTTATGGTTCTACTTATGAAGAGGTTTATTTAAAAGATTTAAAAGATAATTCAGTAGAGCTTTCAAAAAAATTCTCAAAACTTACCGTCCAATCAAGAAGCGGAAGAATGAAGCCTATGGATACGCTTTGTAAAGAGATAATGTATAAAATTAGTGGCAAAGATTCTCTTTATGGACTTAGCGCAAACCAGCTTGTATTAGGAATGTTTACTCATCAAAGATTATGGAAACATATCCCCATCATAAAGATAAAAACTAAAGAATTAAAAGAGATTGTAGGATTAGAAAAAAGCGAAAAATTGGCTAAATTTGATGATTTTTTTGAAGGACAAACTTATAAATTAGAACTATTAGTAAATGAAGCATTAAAAACTTCACCAAGCAAAAGAGGCGAGTTTGAAAAAGATTTAATAGCAGTTGATGAGAGGCTAAATATCACTTTAATGACTTTTTATGGACTCTTTTTCAAGCTTTTTCCTGATAGTTTAGATTGGAATGCCCCTTGGAAAAGTGTGGATGAAATCTTTAAAAATCCCACAAATGAGAGTGAAGAGTTTTTAAGTAAAGAGGTGATGAAGTTTATGGATTTTGTTTTTGAAAGAGATTTTAAACAAGCCATTAAACCTTTAGAGTCCATAGACGCCCACGCTAAAAAATTTGGAAATGAAAACTATATAGATGCTACAAAGCTAAAAATTGAACTTTTACTTAATGATTTAAAGGTTTTTTCTTCACTTATTAAATGGTATATATTGTTTGGTTTTTTAACTCTTTTATTAGGTTTTACGCAAATTTTAAAGAAAAAACTAATACCAAAATGGACAAATTCAGCCATATATTTCATATTTATTTTGCTTTTTACGGTTCATACGGCTGGCATTTTAGGCAGATGGTATATATCTGGTTTTATTCCAATGAGCAACACTTATGAGTCTATCATCTATATCTCTTGGTCTTGCGCACTAGCTGGACTTATTCTTTTTAAACGCTCATTTTTAGGGCTTGGAGCAGCTTTATTTATGGCTGGCATCTTTGCATTTGTTGCACATTTAGGAGGAATTGATCCTGAGATTACTCCTTTAGTGCCAGTTTTAGACTCATTTTGGCTAAGCATTCATGTCTCAATAATCACGGCAAGTTATGGATTTTTAGCCCTTAGTGCGATAGTTGGCGCACTAATATTAACTCTATATGCCATATCAAGAAAAATTAAAATTAACTATAATCAAATCAAATATTTAGCATACATAGTAGAGATTTCATTAATTATTGGGTTAAGTTTACTTGTAATTGGAAATTTCATTGGTGGTATTTGGGCAAATGAGTCGTGGGGAAGGTACTGGGGTTGGGATCCTAAAGAGACATGGACCTTTGTTTCCATTGCTTTATACACGGCAATAACACACTATAGATTAATCAAACAATACTACTGCATCTTAAATTTTGCACTCTTTTCTTTACTTGGATTTGGTTCAATTTTAATGACATATTTTGGAGTAAATTTTTATCTAGCAGGACTTCATTCATATGCAAAAGGAGATCCTGTACCAATTCCACTTTGGATATATGTAGTTGTTTGTGCTATTTTTGTATTATATATATTTGCTTTACGCAATAAAAATCAAATAAAAAAGGAGTTTTAGTGAGAAAAATTTTAATTTCACTACTAATGTTGTCTGGAGTTTTGTTTGGAAAAGAGACTTACGAGGCTAAAATTACAGAGTTAATTAATGCAGGATCATACACTTACCTAGGGGTAAAAAATGAAGATAAAGAGTACTGGGTAGTTACAAGTAGGATAGAGTTGCCTATTGGAGCTTGGATAAGATTTGAAAAGGATCTCTCATATGAAAAGTACCACTCTGAGGCTTTAAATAGGGATTTTGAAAATGTAATATTTACAAACACAATTTACTTTAGAACTGATATAGAGGAGAGTAAAAATGTAGATTTTATGACAGAGCCTTTAGAAAAGTCGCCTTTTGCTACTAATAAAACCATTAGTCTAAAAGAGATGCAAGATAAAAAAGATAGCTTAAATGGTAAAGAGATTTTATTTAGAGCCAAAGTTGCTAAAGTATCAAAAAACATTTTAGATAGAAACTGGATTCACTTACAAGATGGAACAGGTGTACCAAATGAGGGTGAGCCAGTTGGAAGAGTAGTAGCAACTTCTAAAGAGAGTCCAAAAGTAGGGGATGTAGTAACTGTAAAAGGTACCTTAAGTGTAGATAAATCATTTGGATCAGGCTATGTTTATCCATTAATCATAGAACAAGCCACTTTTAGTAAATAACTTAGCTTAAAACAAAGTTTTGATAGAATGGCCATCTGCCAACTATGAAAATTTTGAAAGGATTAAAAAGAGTGCATTATGATAGTGCTTTTTTAGAAACAATTCTTTTTTTTTCTGGTCTTGAAGAAGAGATACTGCAAAGGCTTCAAGAGTGCTCTTACCTTAAAGAGTACAATGAAGGAGAGATTCTTTATTATGAGAAAGAAAAAAGCGATAATCTCTATTTTGTAATCAAGGGTGGACTTAAGTTTTATAAAGTAGATAGATTTGATAATGAAATCTTTCTTTATCAACTTAAAGAGAATAGTTTTGTTTTTGATGTGGCTAAATTTTGTGAAGAGGGGCGCTTTGTCTGTTATGCAAATGCTGAATTTACCAAAAAAAGTTTAGTCATTAACTTTGAATCTAGAAGTTTTAGAGAAATTTTAAACTCATCAAATGAGTTAATGAAAAGAGTATTAAAAGAAGCTCTTTTAACCATTTCAGAGCTTCAATGTATTATCAACCGTGATATTGTTTTTGATGGAACGGCTAAAGTTGCTCACATGTTAGCAACTGATTTAGAAGAGTTTAATAGACTTAAAAAACATGAAATTGCATATAAACTACATATCCAGCCAGAAACGCTATCTAGGATTTTAAGAAAACTTACAAGAAATGGTGCCATTTTGGTTGAAAAAAATATCGTTATAGTAAAAGATATTGAAGCCTTGTATGAAATATTTAAGTAGGAAGAGTTGATGAAACGGACAAAAATTAGTTCAAAAATAAAGGGCATCGGGCTGCTACTTTCGTTAATGATTTTTTCTATCATTGCGCTTACAGTATCTATGAATGAAAAGTCAAAAAAAGATTCACTAATTATAAATATTGCTGGAAAAGAGAGAATGCTTACTCAAAAAATGAGTAAAGAGCTTTTTTTCTTAAGACATCGTGATGGACATGATTTTAGGGCACTTGACGCAGCTAAAAATCTTTTTAAAAATAATTTAAATGATCTTAGATTTGGAAATAAAGATAGAGGTATCTATGGCCCTCAAAATAGTGTCATTAAGAAAAAACTAGATGAAGTAGCTACAAGATGGAAGCCTTTTGAGGAGGAGATAGAGAGAATTAAGCATGGTATTTTAAGCGTAAAAAGTGAAAAAGAGATTCTTTCTAGGCGTATAGAAAACCTACTAAATATGTCTGATCTTATCGTAAAAGAGATGGTAAAAAGGGATTTGCAAGCTATATATATAGATCTTTCTGGAAGACAAAGGATGCTTACTCAAAGAATGGGACTCTCTATTGAAAGATATTTAAGAACAGATAATCAAGAAGATTTTTTACTCTTTAGTGCTGCTAAAACAAAGTATGATGAAACTCTAAGACTTTTTGTAAATGATAGTGAGTTAAAAAAAGATACAGAACTCCACGCACTTTTAAAAATCTCTTTGGAAAAGTGGGAGGATTTTGAAAAATATATTTTAAAACTTTTAGAGGTGGAAGATAGCATAAATCAATCAATTGAATATATAAACCAAAGTAATGTAAAAATCCTAGATGCCATGGATGAAGCAGTATGGCTCTATACTGAGCATAGTGAGCGAAAAAATCAACTATTTTTAAACTTTCTTTACCTAGCTGCTGCTTTAGCTTTAGTGATAATTTTATACGCATTTACAATAGCTAGAGATATTGGAAAAAATATAAATAGTTTTGTAGAACAAGCAAAAAGATTGGCAAATAGTGAAGATGCAGCTGCAGAAAAAGTTGAAATTAAAGAGGAGATGGAAGCTGAATTACAAGAAGCTTCATCATACCTGCAAACTTACATAAATAAAGTTAGCTCGGCTATGAACAATTCTGAAGACGCGGTAAAAAGAGCTGAAAGAGCAATAGGAGAGCTTCAAGCACTATCAGAAGATATTGAAGGTGTGATAATAGATTTAAAATTAGATGAAGCCACAAGAAGGCAATTAGATCAAAGCGTAAATCAAACTGAAGATATAGCTATTGAGTCTAGTGAGAATTTACTCCATGTAACAAAAATGTTAAAAAAGTTAAAAGAGAACTTAAGTTCTATCACTAAAGCGATAAATTTTGAAAATGGTAGTGATAGTCAAGAAAAGTGACATAAAAAACCTTTTAATTTTGAGAATCATTAGTTTTTATTAAAATTCTATTTAAAATCTTAACTAAATTTTTAAAAATATATAATTATTAAAGCCCTATATTTAGGACTTTATAGCCATATATAATTTTACTATTATTAGAAAAATCTATTTTAATGAAAGAAATATTAAAAAATAAAACTAATTAAAAACTTCTTAATTTGACTTAAGTCATAGCTAAAAAACCTACATCTAGATAAAATCATCAGCGTAACCAAACAATTCAGGAGGTTTTCATGTCGCTTTCACGAAGAGACTTTCTAAAGACATCTGCGGCGGCTAGTGCTGCGGCAGCT